>Ga0256846_1000046_pt1 | contig 49151 bp, 45 predicted proteins | sample TevniametaG_FD_189098 | JGI IMG/M metagenome (GOLD analysis project Ga0256846, IMG submission 189098) | Tube worm associated microbial communities from hydrothermal vent at the East Pacific Rise, Pacific Ocean - Tevnia | ecosystem: Host-associated > Annelida > Integument > Unclassified ...
TGAGTTTATCCCTGCTCCCGATATTTCCCGGATTGATTCTTAAGCCTTTTGCCCCTGCAATTATTGATTCTATTGCAAGACTGGTACTAAAATGGATATCGGCTATAACCGGCAATGGAGATTCTTTAACAATTTTTTTAAATGAATCAATTACGTTTTTTTCCGGCACGGAAACCCGGACGATATCACATCCTGCAAAATAGAGTTCCTTGATCTGAGCAAGTGTTGCTGTTGAATCCCCGGTTTTTGTCGATGTCATCGATTGAACTGAGACCGGATGATCTCCTCCGATTCCTACATTGCCAATAAAGATCTCTTTTTTCATATCTTTATTATACCAGAATAGAGATGAGATAATGTTTTAAAAAATCAATTTTTATAAAGTTTGATGTTTCCGTTGACGGTTTTTAACCTTATTTTATATTTTCCACCTTCAATATTTCCGGAGATAGAACTTCCTATAAATCCTTTTGAAATTTTAAGTGGAAAGTCGCTTTTTATATGACCGTTTAATGTGGATCCGTTGACAACAAAGGATGAGTTGGAATCCAATTCGATTTTCAAGGAACCGTTCACGGATTTCATGAACATATCTCCCGAAAAAAGGGATTGCCTATAAACATGTATGTTGCCGTTTACAGTAGATAAGCTGCAAACGTTCATTACTGCGTGAAATGATATTGTTCCGTTTACCGTTCTTGCCTTAACCTTACTGAAATTGCCTTTACCGTCGATATTTCCATTTACGGTTTTAATGTATATTTCATTAAGATTATTCGGTATTTCTATCTTATAATTGATACAAGCGTTTATATTGTTTTTATATCCTCGAGGAAAAATGTTCAATCCGTCTTTATCATATTCAAAAATAATTTTAACGGATTTCAGTTCAAATTTGTTTTCTGATCTTTTTATGGCTTCGATATTTATTTTTTTACCATTGTAAGTTTTTATATTAATATTTCCGTTAATATTCTTAATATTAAGTTTTGATGAGTCTGAAGCTTCAAATGATCTGTTTATTGTTTCACTGTATTCTCCCGCAATCATGTAGAATGTAAGCAATAATATAATAAATATAATAAACAATATTTTTCTCATAAAAAACCTCCATATATAGTTAAACGTCCCGGATGGAAAAATGTTCCAATTATAAATATTGAACCGAGGAAAGAAATATTATAATATCAACTAAATAAAAGCAATGAACTACTATCTTTCACTTGGAAGTAATATCGGAGATCGGTATGGATATTTACAAAGAGCTATTGTGGAAATTTCCGAAATTGGAAAAATAATAAAAATCTCTTCGATATATGAAACATCTCCTGTTGGAGTAAAAGATCCGCAGGATATGTACCTTAACATGGTTATCTCTGTTTCATCTGAAATCTATCCTGATGATATGCTTGAAATTCTCAAACGGATTGAAAAGAAAATAGGACGGGATATTACCGATTCACATCTCAAACCAAGAAAAATAGATATTGATATTCTTTTCTGTGATGAGATGATAATAAATAAAGATAATTTAGTAATTCCTCACAAAGAGGTTGAGAAAAGAAAATTTGTACTTATTCCTCTATCGGAAATAGACCCGGAATTGATAAATCCATTAAGTGGGAATTCTGTGAAAGAGATGCTTAAGCATTGTAAAGATAATGGATATGTTCGTTTGGTAAAAAAAATATAGTTTAAAAAATTATATTGAGAATATCCTCGGGGAGGGATTTTACAGGGTTTTCAACTATTCTCCCTATCTCTTTCCCCTTGTTAAAAAAAATAAAAGTAGGGACCCTTAGTATTTTTAAGTCGGAAACAAAATATTTGGCTCCGTCGGTTTTTCTTCCGACACTTATGTAGGTGATTTCAATTTTATCGGGATTGATGAGGTCTATCAGTTTAATAAATTTAGGAACATTATTCCGCGAATCACCACACCAAAAAGCGAAATAGACCTTGATTGCATCCACTTTGTTTATTTTATTTCCGAGCAATGAAATGACGGAAGAATCGACAGAATATTTCCGGAAAATATTGTTCCATTCGTTATGTTTTAAAATTTCAGTTTTTGAGGATTTTTTTTCATTCTCAGAACACAGTGTTAAAAATAAAGATAGAAATACAAAGAAAAAAATAGCGGCTTTTTTCATAAAAACACCTCTTTGTGAATAACAAGCTGAACTGTTCCTTTTTTGCCAAGAGAGATAATATCACCGTCTTTAAGTTGTTGTTTTACAGTTTTAATGCTATTTATATAAACTCCGTTTGTCGAGTTATTATCGGTTATGAATATTTCACTGCCTGCCCGCTCGAATGTGCAGTGTACTTTGGAGATTATGGGTTCTGCCACAATTATGTCTACTTGAGACGGATCTCTTCCGACTCTGATAAAATTTTTATCTAATTTTGCCGTTGATATTTTTTCTCCACTGACATATATATCAACTTCGATTTTCATAGAATTCATTTTGTTGAGTTCATTTGAGGAGAGTTTGCGTTCTATAAGGGTATTATCATTAACCTTGCTATAATTTTTTTCAGGATGTTTATTTACAGCTTCTTTCTTTTTCCCCTTAAATTTTTTAAACAAATTTTTAAACATCATTTATCCTCCAAAACATATTTATTTATAAACTCCGTAAGAAATTTTTCTCCTTTCCTGTTTCTGCCCTTTAAAATAAATATATTTTTTTTGACATTTCCTTTTGAAAAGTATGATATCCTAATGCCAAATGAATTTTTTGGTTTATCAACTTTTTTTATCTTATCTGCAGTCAAAGCCATACTGTGAGACGGTCTTGTAATTGAATCAAAAATTATCAGATTTTTTTTTAGTATCAGCTGACCGGAGCAACCTTTATTAAAAATTCCGTGTTTATGAAAAAATCCCAAACTTATTGATCCGTTGCTTTTTAAAGTAGAATTCCAGAACTTTTCTGCCTTTTTAAAATCTTTCTTGAAAAAATTAAGCTTTCCTGCAAAAGAGTATAATTTTGAAGATTTAATTCCGTTTTGAAGAAGATTATCTATTTTCTGTTCGGCGACCTTCAGATTTCCTTCCTTTAAAATTTTTCTTAAATTTATTAACTCTAAATCAATGTTAATATCAGATTGCTTTGAAATAGATTTTTCTTCCTCGATTTTTTCCGTAGGAATGGTTTTTTTGATTTCCTGATCAGAAAACGTGTTTGTATTATTCGTTTTTTTCTTGGAAATAGTATTCTTATCTCTATTTATCGAAATTTGTTTATCTTTTAAAATAGTATCGGTCTTTTTTCCAAAGTTATTACTGCCTTTTATAGGAACATCAGGTTTTCTGATTTTGGGGGGTTGTATCTCTGACTTTTTCTCAAAAGAATTATCTATTTTCTCTTTTTTATCTGTTTTTTTATCTAAAGAGACGGGAATATCTTTTTGTTTATCTGGTTCATTCTTTTTTAAGGAGATGCTGTTTTTTTGAGATAAAGCAGAAGTGAGTGTCGTTTTTGAGGAAGGTTTTATGAGAAAAAAATATACTGCCGACAAGCCGAGGACAAAAATCAGAGATATCAATGAGATAAGAATCTTTTTTTTGGCGGATCCCGATGATGAAGTTTCAATTTGCCTGTGTTCAAGCAGTGTTGTCTTTCCTCTTCTTATTTGAGTTGTTTCGTTTACTTTTTTTTCCAACGATTCAACAGCTTTAAGCATCTCTGTTGCAGATTGAAATCTTTTTTCAGGTTTTTTCTGAAGAGCTTTTAAAATAAATTTTTCTATCCTTGATCCGATCTCCGGATTGTATATGGAAGGACGTGGAGGTGGTGTTTCAAGATGTGCTTTTTGAATTTGAAAATCCGAATTAGTCTCCGAATCAAAGGGAACAGTTCCTGTGACCATCTCAAAAAATGTTATACCGACCGAATAAAGATCTGATCTGAAATCTATATTTTCACCCAAAATCTGCTCAGGGGGAGTATACCACGGTGTCCCAAGAAGCATTCCTGTTTTTGTAAGCCCCTGTTTTCCGAAAACTTTGGCAATACCAAAATCCGATAGCTTTATCCTACCTTCTTCGGTAATGAGAATATTGGCAGGTTTGATATCTCTGTGAATAACATTTCTTGAATGCGAATATTCCAGACCTTTTAAAATTTGTTTCAAAATTGAAAGTGCTTCCTCCACAGAGAGAATTCTTTTTTCCAAAAGTAGATCTTTAAGGTTTTTGCCTTCGACATACTCCATCGCTATAATATTATCATCGTCAATTTTTGAAAAACTGAATATTGTAACTATATTAGGATGATTCATTCTTGCCTGCGTCATTGCCTCTATCTTAAATCTCTCCATGAGTTGATTGTTATTTGCAAGTTGCGGATGAATTACTTTTAGTGCAATATCTCTGTTTAGCATAGTATCCGTGGCATAGTAGATAGTACCCATACCACCCTTACCAATTTCAGCTTTTATTAAAAAATCGCCTTTTTTTTCGCCTGTTTTAATCATTTCTTTATCTTTATTTTAAATAATTTACCTTCGTCATAAAAAATCATAATATAATCCGATTCCCTTATAACTTTATGGGCTTTTATTTTTATTCCGGAATGAATATAATTTTTTTTTTCCTTTTTCCCGGTGCCGTATTCTATTGTATAATATTCATCGTAAAAAAACAGTTTTCTATTTCCCGATTGCTCGGAATAAAGCAGATTATCTGTTTTTTGCACGGGTTTTACAATTTTTTCTACCGGAGATTTCTGTGATTTAAAATTTCCTGAAGATTCCGTTTCATTTTTTTTTAACAAATTATTAATAATAAGCAGTAATACGATAATTAAAAGAAGCAGTAAAAATTTTTTAATGTAAGGAATTGCATTTTTTTTTAATTTATTATCTATCTTAATCGGGTGGGTCATATCATCTTTATCTGTATTTCCCACATGGATGTTTAGAATGGTAATATTATCTATTCCACCGTTTCTGTTACCCAATTCTATGAGCTCTTCAGTAGCTTTTTTAGGGGAATAGGAGAGACAATACTCTTTGATAATATCATCCTCCACCATATCGGTTAATCCGTCTGAACACATTAAAAATATATCTCCGTTCTTTATCTTCAGATCTTTTTTTATATACGGGTTAAATGCCTCTCTTGCTCCGAGAGACATGTAAAGAATGTTCTTTTGAGGATGTCTCCTTGCTTCGGCTTCTGTTATTCTCCCCTCCTCCCTCATTTTTTCAACGAAGGTATGGTCTATCGTGACCCTCTCCATCCTGTTATTTCTAATAAGATAGATTCTTGAATCTCCGACATGAATTATTTCAGCTTTATCCCCATTAAACACTATGGCACTAAATGTTGTACCCATTCCTCGTTTGTCTATATCTGAATTTGCAGTTTCAAGTATTTTTTTGTTTGCTTCCTGAATAGCAAATAGCATAGATTTGCTGATTGAAATTTTTTTCTCTCTACTATTTTTAAATTCGGAAATAAAAGTTTGAGTTCCTAATTGTGAAGCTACATTTCCCGCTTTATGACCGCCCATTCCATCTGCAACAATAAATAATTTTTCATCATTTGAGATGTATTCGATGGCAAAATAGTCTTCATTACCACCTCTGACTCTTCCTATATCGCTTTTTCCGTAAGATTTTATCTCCATAGTTGATTTTCCGGACAAATAAATCACTTTTTTTTTAACATAGTGATATTTTTTTGTCAAACCTAAATTTCAATTTATATTGGCGGTTTATAAGGATTAAGATTTTTTTTTATTTTCTATGAAATGTTTTGTATTATAATTAAATGATAAATCTTTAATATTCGGATTTATTTCTCTGTTTAACACCAGGATATCTATACCGTTCAATTGAGAAAAGATTTCTTCAACTTTGGCATCTTTTACGATTGATATCAGATCTATCACATCAATTGAGGATAATATTTCCTGCTTTTCTTCAACCGGTATCTGAGACTCATTTTTAAAAATAATTACCGACAAAATATCGCCCTGTCTCTTTGCAAAATCAAAAAGATCAATATGCCATGGTTCAATAAAATCAAAAAATCCGCAAGTAACAATAATCCTTTTCTCTCTTTTATTCTCAATTCTTTTTTTCAATTCTGAAAGATTAATTAACTTAGTCATAATAGTGTCTGAAACAAACTACTTTTTAAATTGAATAGTATCCGTAAAATTCCATTTATGATTGATTCTTGTAATTCCTATATCCCGGTTTTTGGAGACCACTCTGAATGTGTAGAGCATATGATGATAATCAAAGGGATATCCCTCTCTCTTATGAACGGCAATATTCAGATAATATGTGCCGTTAATAAGATTCAAAGCAGGAATTTCTATCGTTACTTTTCCCTTACCTGATATTTTTTTAGCTTTAAAATTTTCTATTTCCGTATTCGAACCGTAACAGTTTATTCCTTCATAATTAACAATACCAATTCCAAAAACAAAATCTTTTTCGGAAGACTTAGCATTCACATCAAATTCTATAGTGAGTGGTTCATCAGAATCATATATATACTTTTCTTTCCCTTTACGGTCTATCATCTTTACATTTGATATCTCAATCTCTCTGCTGCCCCATCTTTTTTCTTTATTTGTCGCTCCTTCAAGCTGTTCTTCAATATGTTTAAGGTTGGCCTTTTCTTTATCTTTTTTACCGATATATTCTAAATATGCATCTGTTATTCTCTTTGGAAATCCCTCTTTCTCTATCTTACCGTTCTTAAGCCAGATCACTTTATCACTTATCCGTTCAACGGTGGCAAGATCATGTGAAACAAATATAATTGTTTTTCCCTTTCTTTTAAATTCATTTATCTTGTCGAGACATTTAGGTACAAATGAAGCATCTCCGACTGCAAGAACTTCATCAATAAGGAGAATTTCAGGATCTACATTGATTGCAATGGAGAACCCGAGTCTCATGTACATTCCTGAAGAATAAGTTTTTACCGGTTTGTCAATAAAGTTTTCAAGCTCTGCAAAACTTATAATATCATCCAGTTTTTCCTCTATCTTTTTTTTTGAGAGTCCGAGAATGATGCCGTTGATAAATATATTTTCTCTTCCCGAGATTTCAGGATGGAAGCCTGCTCCTAATTCGATAAGGGCTGAAATTCTTCCTGATGTCTCTACTGTTCCGCTTGTAGGTTTTGAGATCCCGGCTAATATTTTAAGAAGTGTGCTTTTCCCGGAACCATTTTCTCCTATCACGCTTAATGTTGTTCCTTTCTTTACATTAAAACTTATTCCCTTAAGAGCTTCAAATTTTTCACCGGTCTTGAGATCTGCAAAAAGTGTATTGTTTAAAAAAGCACTTTTTAAAGTTAGAAACTTATGTTTATTTGCAAATTTTTTGTAATACTTATGGAGGTTTTTTACTTTCACGTTTCCCATTGATCAAACCTCTTCCACAAATGTATCTCTAAGTTTATCAAAAATCTTATAGCCTATATAGAAGAACAGAAGACCTATTAATATAGTGATGAAAAGTCTTTTATAATGAGGCAGGGAACCGTAAAAGAATGTATATTGGTAAGATTCGATAATATGAGTCATCGGATTCAGGGAGAGAAAGAATTTTAATAATCTGGAATTCTGAATGGGTCCAAACGAAAAGGGATAGATTATCGGAGTTACAAAAAACCAGAGTGTTAACATATTCATTAAAATATCTTTAATATCTCTGAAGTGAACCGTTAACGAGGAAATGAGAAATCCGAGACCCATTGTAAAGATAAACTGGGCAAACATATCAATAGGCAAGAACAGAATCCATAGGCTTAAGGATTTTCCGAGAATTAAAAATGCAATAATGAGAATCGGTACTCCGAGAATAAAGTGGATCATATTTGTCACAACGACCATAATCGGAAGTATCTCTACGGGGAATTTTATTTTTTTTATAAGAGGACCATTGATTATCAGTACGTTTGCGGATTCCAGCAATGATGATGAAAACCATGTCCACGGTAATATTCCGGAAAAGAAGAAGAGAGAATAATATATTGATTTTTCCATCTCTGCATATCTCGGTTTAAAGATAAGTCCGAAAACTATGGAATAGACTGTAACAAGGAGAATCGGGTTCATGAAGCTCCAAAAAAAACCGAGAACAGTCCCTCTGTATTTTGCTTTTAATTCTCTTGATACCAGCACATACAGAAGTTGCCGATATTTATAGAGTTCTTTCAAACTATTTATCATATTTAATTCCGGCTAATACAGAATCCATCTCTTTCGTATAAATTCCCGGAGAATCGTAAATTACCAACGATGTTAATTCCTCGAAATTTCCTCTGTAATTTGATAATTGTACCAAAAATCGCTCGGGTTTTCCATAAGAAAAGGAAAATATCTTTCTTATCTTCCTTATATACAATCCGACACGATGTTTTGTCAGATTGATCAACTCTTCAAATCTGAAGAAAGGAAGGATTAGGAAGATATCCCCTTTTTTACTCAAAATGTTTTTACTGTTTGTGAGAAGTGCTTCAAGCGTAAGATCCGTTTCAAATTTCGCTGTTCTTATTTCAATATTTGAACTAAGTTTTCCCGTCCCTGTTTTTAGATATGGAGGGTTTGAAAAAATTGTATCGATTTTTGTAAATTTTTTGTAGATTTCATTAAAATCTCCGCAAAACAGTTCAAAACTATCGGAAAAGCCATTAAGTTCGGAACTCTCTTTTGCAAGAGTGCAAAGACTTTTTTGAATTTCAACTGCTTTAATTTTTTTTGCTTTTCCCGTATATAGAAGTAGAAATGATATAATTCCCGATCCTGTGCCTATCTCAAGGATATTACCGGTCAAATCCGGAATAAAATCGGCAAGAATGGGGGAATCGACACTAAATCTGTATCCGTCTCTTTTTTGCAGAACCTTAACCCTGTTTTTGTAGAAATGGTCAAGTGTGATTTCTTCACCGTTGATTTTTTTCATCTTTTAAATAGTTGCAAATCATATTCAAGCAATAATTAACCGTCCTTTTTTTTACAATTTCTCTTCCGCCCGGGAATATTTTGTATTGAGAGATATCTTTTTTTTCAGTGTTAAGGTGCATAAAGACCAGACCAACCGGCTTTTTTGAAGTACCGCCTCCGGGACCGGCAATTCCCGTTACGGATATCCCTAAATCTGCTCCGGAAATTATTCTCGCATTCTCCGCCATTTTTTTTGCTACCTCTTTTGAGACTGCTCCATATCTTTTTATTGTTTCTTCTTCGATCTTCAGTATACTGCTTTTTAATTTATTGGAGTACGGAATAAATCCTCCTAAAAACACTTCCGAACTACCGGGAACATTCGTAAGTGTATTCCCAAGACCTCCTCCCGTGCAGCTCTCTGCAGTACATATAGTAAGTTTTTTATTGATTAATTGTTTGACAACAAATTCTTCGATAGAAATATTTTCTTCAGTTATTAAAAAATCTTTGAGTTTTTCCTTTATTTTTTCAGACAGTTCATCCGTAAGTTCTTTTGCTTCATCAATACTTTTTTTTGAACGACCGAGAAGATGAACTTCAATGATACCCGGAGAGGCGAGAATTGTTGTTACGGGATTTTTATATTTTCGGTAGATCCCGGCAACAAGAGAATCTGTTTCGGATTCTGTTAATCCTCCGAATTTAAAATTTCGCCTGTATATAAAAAAGTTTGATAGTTTAGAAATCTTTTCTCTTAATATTCGGTCAAACATCGGCTGCATTTCCCGAGGAGGACCCGGTAAAAGAAGTAGCCGACAGTTATCTTTTTCATAATATTGTCCCGGAGCAGTTCCGACACTGTTTTCGAGAATTTCGGCACCTTCAATGACAAATGCTTGCCTTGTATTGATCTCCGGCATGGAGATACCTCTTCTCTTGAACATTGTTTTTATTCTCTCAACGATCTCTTCTTTAAAAATAAGGTTAAGTTTAAGAGCTTCTGCTGCAGATTCTCTTGTAATGTCATCTTCAGTAGGTCCCAGCCCGCCGGTAATTACTACCAGTTGAGAGCGTTTACATGCATTTTTTATAGCCCAGCTTAAATTTGTGATATCGTCTCCGACAACCATTTTTATTGATGTCAGGATGCCGTGTTCAGCAAGTTGTTCTGATACATATATAGAATTTGTGTCTATACGACCCAATTCAAGTAATTCACTTCCAACGGCAATAAATATAGCACGCATATTTTCCTCTCTTCATGATTCAAATATTATGGGAATCAGATCCTCAAGTCAATATTTTCATCGGATATTCGGATATTGAGTATTGTTTTTTTTATTATTAACCGGCATCGGTAGTTACTATTTTTTTTTTATATGGTTTGTTTAAGATTTCAATTAATGTTTTTGAGGGGATAAAATTGAAGAATTCAATAACATCACTGTTTTTCATTCTTATACAACCGTGGGAAGCAGGTGTACCTATGAGACCTTCTTCGGGAGTTCCGTGAATATAAATATAGCGTTTGTGAGAATCGACGTTTCCACTTCTGTTGATCCTGTTTTCCATTCCGTCCAGCCATAGGATCCTTGTTGTTACTTCATCTTTTTCAAGATCGGTTGAGTCTTCATAGATTTTTGCATTTTTCCCCGTATCGACCCTTCCTCTGAATATTCTTCCGACTCCTGCATTATTACCGATCTTCTCTTTTATTCTGTGAGTTCCGGTTGGTGTTTGGTTAGTTCCGGATTTACATCCGAGTCCGAATCTGCTTGTTGAGACCGAATATGTTTTTAGGATCTTTTCTCCTTTTATGATTGACATTTTCTGTATTTCCGGATCAACAATTATAAAAATTTCATCGGTTTTCAAATTGAAATATTTTTTAAGTTTAGTTTTTACTTTTAAAATATCTGTAAGGCTTATATCTCCTTTTTCCATTTTATCTCCCGGATTTATTATACCGTGCAGCATAATATTTGTGACAAAGAGTAAAAGAATAAGAGTTGATGTTCTTATTGGTTTCCATCCGATTTTTTTCTTGATCATTTTTATGAATATATCAAAAAGCAGGAGTTTTTTCAAAAGTTTATATTGTTATTTACATAAGGTACCGGTAGATATGATCACGAATTGTGAAATTTCATAGTTTAATAGTTATCCCTATCTTTTTAATTTACTTGTTTTTTAATCTATTCTTTCGAGAAAACTTTATTTATGTTAAAATAGTAACTTAAACTAAGAGTAATTCTTCGGAGGAAATAAAATGTGTCTTGCTTTTCCGGCAAAAATTGTTGAACTTGACGGTAATGATGCCGTTGTTGAATTTCAGAATGTAAAAAGAAAGGTGAGAACAGAACTGATAGGAGAATGTGAGATCGGAGATCATGTTCTTATTCATGCCGGATTTGCAATAAATAAACTTGATGAGCAGGCTGCAAAAGAGACTATGGAAACATGGGATGAGTTGCTGAAAACCCTAAGCGAAGAAGATCTGCAAAACTCAAAATTATAATTTTTAAAATCTGGAAAACATATAAACGGCAAAAGAACCGAGCCAATGTTCTCCCGCATAATGTCCGCTTCTTATATTGGAAAGTGTTTTAACGGCATGCTCTTCTATAGATTTTTTAAGAGTGGAGACTAAACCCGGATCGTTCTTGAATTGTTTCATAATATCTGCAAGACACCATGCTCTGCTCAGGTTTAACCCGTCAAGGTGTGAAAGTTTACCGTCGCTTCTGTCCGAGACTGTTGCGGGGGTCAGAAGTTTGCTTTTTGAAAAATCAGGAAAAAAGTTATTAAACCATATCGCAAATTTCTTCCTGCTCAATATTCGCAACATAAAGTCTGCTTCCTCAAGACATGGAGAGAGAAAATCTTCTCCTCCCGGTTCCCATCCGTCAGGGCAGTTTTTATCTTTTTCGAAATAATCACGGCCTCTTTTGACTATTAAATTGAGAAATTTTGTATTTCCTGTCTTTTTTGCATAATCGTAAGCGAAGACTAGTCCGAAAGCCGTATTTGGATGAACACCTGTTCTTATCGGATAAGTTTGTTTTGGCAAAAACTCAATAAATTTTTCAACTATCTTTAATTCAAGGGGTTTCAGATTTTTTGACCATCTTTTCCCATCTGCATCATTCCATCCATTCAGCTCTTCGGCAAGTTTAAGAAGCCAAGCCCAGCCATATGTTCTTTCAAAAGATTTTCTGTTTTTCTGATCAAAATATAAAAGCTCTTTTTCAAGATTTTTTTTTGTAAGATTTTTGTTTAAAGCAGATCTGATCCTTATGTTCTCAGAGATATTCGGGAAAATCTTTAACAGTTTTACAAGCATCCAGTGACCGTGGACAGAGGAGTGCCAGTCAAAGCAACCGAAAAAAGCAGGGTGCTGTTCCTTTGGTCCGAGAATTTCCGCTCTGTTGTTCATCACATGTGATGGTTTATTGGGGAATTCTTTTTCAATACAATTCAGTGCCATATTTGCAAATTTCGATGAGAGAGATTTGTCGAGTTTAAATTCAAATTTTCCTTTGAGAATTGATGTCTCGGAATTCAAAGAGCCAAACAAAAAAAGTAAAAGTGTTACAATAAGATAAAAGCCGGTAAAGTTTCTTTTCATTTTCACTCCTTGTTAGAATATACCATAAAACTATTAGAGTTTTAAAACACTTAGAGTTTATAAAAGCCGGGTTCCGTTTTTTTGTTGGATAAAGTTGCTTTTTCACTTTATTAAATTATAATAATAAAGGCAGGAGGGCTTATGAGAAAAAAAATTTTTTTACCGGTTTTAATTTTCCTTCTATTTTTACCGGCTTTTTCGAAAAACAACTGGGAGATTGGAACTCACTACTCATATTGGACGATTGATATGATATCATCCTTTGTGGAAGATAGCCTTACTCCTGAAATTGAATATTACGATCCATCAAAGGCTTCACTTGATTTTACTTCCGAAGGAAATAACTTCGGATTTGAATTAAGATTTTTCCCTGCAGGAGATAAAGGATCTTTTTCGATTGGAATTTCCTATGAAAGAAATAATTTTAAAGCAAGAGTTGACGGTTCATATAAAGATAAGGATGATGATGGTAATGATTATACTGCAACAGCTTATGGAACACTTGATCTTGTTCCTCATTCGTTTAACTTTAGTATCCGGTGGGATCTCTGGCCGAAAGCAAGAGTCCATCCTTATATAGGTTTTGGCTTCGGATTCGGACAACAGGAGGGAATATTAACAATTCACTCTAAACTTGTAACAAATGTTCATGGATATAATGTTGTTGATGAGTCTGATGAATCATGGACATTTGATGATTTAAAGGATGAATACAAGAAAGAGGAGGGAAAAGATTTTCCGGTCGGTTTTTTCCCTATAATTCATTTCAGTTTCGGCATCAGAGGAAAAATAGTAGATCATCTGTATCTGCTTGCGGAAGTTGCTGTTTATGACGGAATGATCTTCAGAGGAGGCATTGCATACAGATTTTAAATTTTATTGTATAATTCCTTAAGGTAATTGACAATGGGAAATATTGATCCGAAAGGAAAAGCAGAAACAGTTGTTAAAGAGCGGACAGGGACGATCATTCCTAAAATGTTTAAAGTAATTCTTAAAAATGATGATTATACTCCAATGGATTTTGTAGTATCCGTATTGATGAAATTTTTTGAAAAACAGGTGTCCGAAGCAACAAAAATAATGCTTGATATACACAACAAAGGAAGAGGTGTTTGCGGAGTCTATATTTTTGATGTAGCCAGCACTAAAGCTTCACATGTTAATCTTTATGCCAGAGAGAATAATTTCCCTCTTATGTGTTCAGTGGAACCGGAGTGAGAATGAGAGTAAATAAGGAACTTAACAGTATTTTATCAGCGGCTTTTAATGAGGCTCACGAGAGAAAACATGAATATATAACACCGGAGCATGTTTTTTATTCTTCGCTTTTTTTCCCGACGGGTGCAGAGATAATGGAGAATTGCGGAGGAGATATTTCTATTTTCAAAAGCAGTCTCGAACATTTTTTTGAAAGTGATTTTATTCCGGTCGTTTCCGATAAAGATCCTGTTCAGTCGGAAGGATTTCTTGCACTTTTGGAGAATGCCATGACCCATGTTGCCTCAGCAGGTAAAGATGAATTGAAAATCACAGATGTTTATACATCTTTTTTTAACCTTAAAGAGTCATTTTCCGCATCGTTGATAGAGAGTCAGGGTATTTCCAAACTTGATATATTAAACTATATCTCTCATGGTATTACGGTTTTTGATAATATTAACGGCCAATCCGAAGAGGGAGATTATTTCGGAAATGAAAATGTATTCGAATCCGAGAATATTACGAAGGAGAAAAAAAAGAGGAAATATCTTGATCTTTTTACCGAAGAATTAACAGATAAGGCAAAATCCGGTGAGCTTGATCCGGTTATCGGCAGAGAAAAAGAGATATCAAGGACTATTCAGGTTCTTTGCAGAAGATTGAAGAACAACCCTGTTCATGTAGGTGAACCTGGTGTGGGGAAAACAGCGATCACAGAGGGGCTTGCAATGCTCATTGCAGAGGATAAAGTTCCGTCTCTTTTAAAAGGGAAAAAAATATTTCGTCTTGATATGGGAGGGGTGATTGCCGGGACAAAATACAGAGGAGATTTTGAAGAAAGATTAAAAAAAATAATTGATGAGATCATTGAAGACGGTAACTCCATCTTATTTATTGATGAAATTCATAATATAGTTGGTGCAGGAGCTGTTTCAGGCGGATCTATGGATGCTTCTAACATTTTGAAACCGGTTCTTTCAAACAGGAAATTGCAATGTATCGGCTCAACAACTTATGAAGAGTATAAAAAATATTTTGAGAAGGATAGAGCTCTCTCAAGAAGATTTCAAAAGATAGATATTATTGAACCCAATGGTTCTGAAGCTGTTGATATTCTGTTGGGTCTTAAAGATAAATTTGAAAAATTTCACAATGTAAAATATACAAAAGCAGCATTGAAAGCAGCCGTTGAACTTTCCGAAAAGTTTATTAAAGAGAGATATCTCCCGGATAAAGCCATCGATGTGATCGATGAAGCCGGATCTCAGGCAAGGATTGAGTTTGATACGGATTCGGAAAGGAAGATTATAATTAATCCTGAAAAGATAGCGAAAGTGGTTTCCGGTATTTCCAGAGTGCCTGTGGAAAATATTACTGAAAATGATATAGAAAAAATGAAAAGTCTTGAAAAGAGATTGAAAAAACGTATCTTTGGACAAGATAGAGCAGTCAGGCTAACAACAGAAGCAATAAAGAGAGCTCGAGCCGGTTTCAGAGAGCCGGAAAAGCCGATTGCATCATTTCTTTTCGTTGGTCCTACGGGAGTCGGTAAGACCGAACTATCAAAAGAAATCGCAAATGCTTTGGATCTGGATTTCCATCGTTTTGATATGAGTGAATATCAGGAAAAACATACTGTTGCAAGATTGATTGGGTCACCTCCCGGTTATGTTGGCTTTGATCAGGGTGGATTATTGACGGAGACTATAAGGAAATCACCTCACTGTGTGTTACTTCTGGATGAAATTGAAAAAGCTCACAGTGATATATTCAATACACTTTTACAAATAATGGACTATGCCACACTAACTGATAATTCAGGAAGAAGCTCTGATTTCAGAAATGTGATTTTCATTATGACCTCAAATGCAGGAGCGAGAAAGATCGGTAAACCGGAAATAGGGTTTGGAAATAAATCTGTGAACAGAGAAGCGATCACAAAATCCGTTGAAAAATATTTTTCACCTGAATTCCGTAATCGTCTTGATAAAGTTGTTCTTTTTGAACAGTTGAACAGGGAGACAATTATCAAAATTGTCAGGAAAAAGATCAATGAATTCAAAGAGCAGTTGAAAATAAAAAAAATAACATTGTCTCTTTCGGAAGAGTGCTATACCTTAATTGCTGACCATGGATATTCTAATCTTTTCGGAGCAAGAGAAATTGGTAGAGTGATTCAGGAAGAAGTGAAGAATTTTTTTGTAGATGAAGTTCTTTTCGGGGAACTTGCAAAAGGTGGTAAGGTAACCGGAAAGGTTGTCGAGGATAAAATCTTTTTTGAGTTAAATAAATAGTGTAATATTTATGAATACCCGAAGAGGATTCATATCCTCTTCGGGTTACCTAATCAATTATTTCTTCTTATAAGATTTTGATGAAGTAGATGAGCTTCTTGTTGAACTTCTGTAAGATGAAGATGATCTGGATGAAGATGATCTGGAAGAAGATACTCTGTAAGATGAAGATCTTCTTGAAGAGCCGGAATAACTGCTGCTTCTTTTCGGTGTGTAACTTTTAGAATAAGAGTTTTTATAGTTTAAGGGTTTTTTGTAGGAATAACTTTTTTTCGGTGTATAGGTGTATGCTCTGCTGCTTTTGTATCCGGAATATGTACTTCTGTTTTTATAAGGACTTGAATATTTGTATGATCCGTAACTGTTGCTATATTTTCTTGACGGTGAAGAATAACTTTTATAGGTTTTTGATTTGTAAGCTGAGTTTCTGTAAGAGGATCCGTATGAATATTTCTTAGACCACCCCGAACTATATTTTTTTTTTGTCAGGGGTTTGGAATATGATCTTCCGGAAGTATATCTTCTTGCTGAAGATGAGTTAGCCGAAGAGTAATTCCGGTATGAAGAATATCCGTTCGAAGAGAAGTATGGATATTTTTTTTTCTTCTTAATCTTTTTTGTTGATGATGAAGATGTGGATTTTTTTACTTGAGATGAACTTGCAGCTCCCTTTGTTTTATAGTATTTTGTTTTCCCTTTGTAACTTCCTGTTCTATAACCGCTTGAGGATGATTTTACGGCACCTCTATTATAACTACGGTATTTTGAGGGAGGATATCTCTTTGTATTATATTTTTTTACATGGGATGATCCATAATTATTGTATTTTAATTTGGATCCGGAGGAATATTTATAAGCCTTCGCTGAAGAGCTTGTACTGCCTTTATATTTATAAACAGTTGCAGAATTATTGCCGCTTCCCAATGTTCTGCCGGTATTGAAATTTTTGCTTGAGATTATTGCACCCTTCTTATAAAGAGTTGCACGTCCCTTTGAGTTAATAACTTTGACGGTATTGTATTTCGGACGTATTGAAGGAGATGCTCCGATATATGAGAGGGAACTGTGTTTTATGTTTATGCGTCCGTTTGTATTTCTTTTAATTGCAACTTTTCTGATAGAAGATGACAAATTCCCTTTTCTGACAACAACCGTTGACATAGATCTGATCGGGATTCCGTTTCTGTAGTTATAGTTTTTAAGCCATCTTTTATTTATAACTATTACCGGCCTGTTATAGTAACTTAAAGGAGTCCAACCATAGTAATTTCCGCTGTATCCCCACGATACCCATGCGGGAGACCATCTGTAACCGGGAATCCAATACCATCCCCAAAAGCTGTTGTATTGCCATCTGCCGTAGTGGTAAGTATATGATCCCCATGTATCGTAGGAATACCAAACATATCCGTAGTAGGGTGTATATACCCAGCGACCGTTATAATATGGTCTCCAGTCATAACCTACATTGTAAGGAATCCATATATAGGTACTGTAGGATGAGTTATACCTCCATCTTCCCCTTCTTGTGAGTTCATATTCCGTATCTTCATATCCTCTCTGAAGATATCGGGAAGATCCTGATCTTGCATAATTGGCAACACCGTGCCTCTCCTCATTCCAAGAGTCAAAATCATCTTTTTCCGAGGAGGAAAAGTAGTAAGGTCTCTCGAACACCGAACCATTCCTCATTGTGATCTTCTGATTCTCTCTTATTATTTTGCTGTAATTATCGCCTGCAACTTCAGCCGCTCCGTCATATATAAAAATCTCGGTTCCTCTTTCACCGTAGAAATTTATTCTGTAAACACCTTTGCTTAAGATGAAGACACCGCAATCGGGAGTTTGAATTTCGATGTCTTTCTCATAATCCATACTGAATAGATCAAGGTATATCCCTCCTCTTTTAATAAAGATGGACATATCTGTTTTTCTCAATTTCGGAAGCTTATGAAATTCGACTTCCGTATCATTGTCAAGACGCAAAAAATTAGATCTTCCGAGGTAGATGTCAAGTCTTCCGTTGTTTGTTCCGGCAATGTCCTTCTCAAATATCGGAATATTAACTCCTGCTTCTTCAGATCCTTTGTCATAACTCCGATTCACATAAGTATCACCCCGGCTGTATTTTACCTTTACAACCTTTGCATCATCATAATATCTGGCAGAAGATGAATTCCCGTTTTCATATGCAAATCCCGAACCTAAAAGTAAAATTGTTGAGATCATTATCAATAATATTTTTTTCATCTTAACCTCCTGACTTTATATTAGCATGTTTAATGCCAGAGTTATAAGCGAAGAAATGTCCTGTTTTTGCAACAGAAATGATTTGAAAGAGAAATTCCGGTTTAAAGTTTTAAATAATCAACCGTTTTTTGAGCAAGCTTATCTATCTCTTTGATAATCGGACCGTCTGTTTCGGTTAAGTAATATGGAGTCTTGTTGTCCTTCTTAACACCTATCTGAGTTTCGAATGGAAATTCGGCAAGTATCTTATATCCCAGCTTCTCAGTTGTATCAATTCCTGCCGAAACAGGGAATAGTTCTGTTCTCTTCTGGCAGTGCGGACAGATAAAATATTTCATATTTTCTACTATCCCTATGATATCGGTCTCGATTTTATCAGCCTGAAACATATTGATCATTTTTCTTACATCAGCCAGTGATGCTTCCTGAGGAGTTGTAACTATAATTCCTCCGTCAAGTTCAACTTTCTGCATTATTGATAGAGGAACGTCGCCGGTTCCCGGTGGCAGATCAATCAACAGGATGTCGAGTTCTCCCCACTTTACATTGGCAAAGAACTGGACTATCAGTTTATTTGCAAGTGCTCCTCTCCAGATCAATGCCCTGTTCTTTTCGGTTATAAAACCGACAGACATTACTTTCATTCCGAATACATCGAGAGGGAGCATAAAATCCCCTTCCGCTACTATTTTTTCATCCTCAATCCCAAGCATCAGAGGAATATTCGGTCCGTAGATATCAGAATCAAGAAGCCCTACTTTCAATCCTCTCTTTGCCAGAGCAAGAGCCAGGTTTACAGTGACAGTTGATTTCCCGACACCGCCTTTCCCACTTGCTATTGCTACTACCTTTTTTGCATCTATCTTTAATTTATCAAATAGATTTGACATATTATTATATAATTTATTTTGTTCTGCCATTTTTTCCCCTTTTTTTATTATATAGTCCTTACCTGATTTACTTTCTATTTATCAAAAATCAGAACTTTATGACAAATAAAGCCTGTTTTTTATTGATAAAAAAATCAGGTTAATTATGGAGCGGATATTGCATCAACCGGGCAAACTTCAACACATGCACCGCAATCCGTACATTTCTCCGCATCTATTACATAATGGTCATCTCCCATTGAAATTGCTTCAACCGGACATTCTGCTTCACAAGCTCCGCAACTTATACATTCATCAGATATTTTATGTGCCATAAATCCTCCTGTAAAAGGTCGTATTTTAAATCTAAAAGCCTATTTTGTCAATAAAATATATTTGATATATCAGTTCGGATATTTGATCTATCAAACTTTCCCGACAAATCTGATAGATTTAAACGGATTGGCTTAGTATGATATACTTTTAAGTCCGTAATATGCAAATCGGGATAAAATAAATGGAATTCGGGTCGCTTATATTTTTATTTTTATTTCTGCCTATATTCCTATTCTTCTATTTTATTTCACCTTTAAGAATAAAAAAAATCGTTCTTATGGTTTTCAGTTTACTTTTTTATTATTTTGTTGCCGGGAATTATGCAGGGGTTTTAATATTATCAATCTTATTTAATTTTTTTATGGGAGATTTAATAGAAAAATTGTCTGTCATCAAAAAAAGAAGATTAGCTCTAACATTCGGAATTATCGTTAATGTATTTACTTTAATATACTTTAAATATATGGCGTTTTTTTTATCCGGGATAATTTCGGTTAAAGGACTCTTTTTCTCCGGAGAGATAGCAACCGGATCTTCATCTTTCCCTGTCGGGATATCATTTTATACTTTTATTGCAATATCCTATCTTACGGATATCTATAGAAAAAATGCAGCCGGTTTCAGTAAGATATCAGATATTGCACTCTCTTTTACAATGTTTCCGAAACTATTGGCGGGTCCTATCACGCTTCACTCAAAGTTCTCCCGACAGATAACTTTGGAAAGGAGATACCTTTATGATTTTGATGAAGGGGTAAAAAGAGTAATAATCGGACTCGGGAAAAAAGTCCTGATTGCAGACTATCTATCCGGAACCGCAAATGATATTTTTAATATCCCGAATGGAATGTTGACTTTCAGTCTTGCATGGTTGGGAGCAATTACGTATACCTTGACTCTCTATCTTGATTTTTCCGGATATAGCGATATTGCCATAGGATTAGGAAAGATCCTGGGATATGATATTCCTGAAAATTTTAATTTTCCGTATATTTCAAGATCTATAAAAGAGTTCTGGAAAAGATGGCATATATCACTTTCGGAATGGCTTCAAACATATCTTTTTCTCCCTATTGCCTATTGGGTAATGAGAAAGATCGAAAAAGATACTTTTTTTAAAGTTAAGACTGAGAATGTTGCCTATATTTCTTCATCTTTCATAACGATGGTAATATGCGGACTCTGGCACGGAGCAGCCTGGACATTTGTATTTTGGGGTGTGTTTCACGGATCAATGCTGATAATCGAACATAATTTTTTAAAGAGATTTTTAAAAAAAAAGAGATATTTTTTACTTCAATGGTTTTATGCTCAGATAGTTATTATATCGGGGTGGGTTATTTTCCGATCATCGGGATTAGATCAAATTAAAGATTTTATGTTTTCAATGGTTGGATTCGGACAAGGGAGCGGTATCAAATATAGTGCCGGTTTTTATATTAATGCTCAATTTGTCTGGATTCTGTTTGCAGGGATAATTGTCTCCTTCCCAATATTCAATTGGATAAAACAACGATTATCCGGGGGATCTGCAACTGTTAAAATAGTATCGGGAGCGATTGAATCTCTATCTCTTTTGGTGATTTTTATATTAAGTATAATGGCAATTGCCGGAGGGACTTATAATCCTTTTATATATTTTAGGTTTTAAAACAAAATGAATGATATGATAAAGGAAAAAAGAAATTTTAAATTTTCATTTCTATCTCTGATATTTTTAATAATTATTTTAATACCTATGGTAAATGATCTGTTTAAATTATACTCTCCGGGAAAACTAAGGGAGAATCGAAAAGCAGCAAAAAAACCTGAACTGCTCAAGATGGATTATAAGCGGTATTTTAAAGATTTCAAGAACTTCTATGAAGATACTTTTTCATTTCGTCCCGATCTTATATTTTTCAATAATTATCTAAGAGTTAAACTTTTCAATGTTTCACCTGTCGACAGGGTTATGATAGGAAAAAACGGCTGGCTTTTTATAAAAAAACTTAAGGAGAATAACAGAGAGATCGATTATTCCCGGTCAATAGAAAAATTTTCATCAGCAGATCTTGCTTTGTGGGGAAAAGTTTTTAAAGACAGGAACAGATGGCTTAAAGATAGAGGAATAAGAATGTTTATCGTTATTGTTCCTAATAAAAGTACAATCTATTCCGAATATCTGCCTGATAATGCAAAAATAATGGCAAAACAGATAAGAACGGATCAACTTATTTCATACTTCAGAGATCATTCTGAGATCAGAATCCTTGATCTAAGAAAAGAGATGTTAAAGGCAAAGAAATCAAAAAGATTGTATTATAAAACCGACTCACACTGGAATTGGTTCGGCACTTATATCGGATATAGTAAGATTATAAAATATCTTTCCGGTTTCTATGATAATCTTCAATCTATGCCTTTTGATTTTTTTGTAAGAAAAAGGGTTGTTTTTTCGGAAGGCGGAGATCTTGCCGCTATTTTATCTCTTCAACATACTCTTTTTAAAGAGAGATTTTTCAAACTTTTTCCCGGCGAAAGTGTAAGCATTAAGAGGTTCAGGCTTAAAAAATTTCATCGGAAAAGTGTTATTTCCATAGTTACGGAATGCAAAACGGGTATTCTTCCTAAAACAATAATGATTCATGACTCATTCGGGTTGCGGTTAAGAAAAATGCTGTCCGTTCACTTTTCAGAGATAATTTATCTGAGAGACTGGGGGTTCAATTTTTTCCCGGATTTGATAGTGAGAGAAAAGCCCAAAATAGTGATCTATGAGATTGCAGAAAGATTCTTACACAATTTTTCCCTTAAAAATCCCAAAGAAGTATCGTTAGAATAGCCGTAATTTGCAATAAAAAGAAAAAATAGAGATAAAAAATCTATATGCATTCTGTTTATTGACCAAGAAATAAAAAAATGTTAAATTGTTAAATTGTTTTTAAGGGGAATAATATGATTATTGGTGAAATTGAAAGAACAAAAACAGAAAGGCTGAGAATTGAAGCCAGTAACTACAAAGGTGTGGACTTTATATCTGTAAGAATTTACTATCAGGCCGATAACGGTGAGTGGCGTCCGACAAAGAAAGGTATTACCGTTAAACCTGAAAAGGTTGATGAACTGATTGCTTTTCTTGGTGAAGCAAAGACTAAGATTAAGATCGGAGAGAAGGAATAAGAATTTAAATGAATGATAAAGCACTGGAGAAGTTACTAAGATTTACCAAACAGTTTATAAAACTGCGCACACTCGGACATCTCTGGAATGCTCTTATCAAACTCCATTATGCTGATGTTGCTACTTTAATTGAACATTTAAGTAATGCCGAGAAAAAGATAGTTTTTCAGCTTTTTTTTGACAGAAAACTTGAAACATCAAAATTTTCCGAGATTATAAGTGAGATCAAGCCTGAAATTGCAGTTGAAATTCTTTCTGATTTTGATCTGAATAAGATAATTCCGATTCTTAATGAGATGTCTTCCGATGATGCCGCATCTTTAATATCACTTTTCAGCGATGATCTTCAGCTGGAAATTTTAAAGAAGATGAAAAATGAAGATGCGGTTGATGTTCAGGAACAGTTAGCATATCCGGAAGAATCTGCCGGAAGAATTATGTCTTCCGATTTTTTAGCTCTTTCTGAAACAACAACAGCATCTGATGCAATATCTGCGATTCAACTTGCCGGTGAAGATGTCGATGTTCCGTTCTATCTGTATGTCATAAATGAAGAGGGAAGATTGATGGGTGTTGTCTCTTTAAAACAACTGATACTGATTAAGCCTAAGATGAAATTAAGGGAGTTTATGAACACCGATGTATATAAAGTCGATGTGTTTACTGATCAGGAAGAAGTTGCAGCTGTAGTTGCAAATTATAATCTTCTTGCAATTCCGGTTGTTGATGAAAGTGATCGGCTTGTCGGAGTTGTTACGGTTGATGACATTATTGATGTAATTCAGGATGAAGCAACTGAAGATATCTATAAATTGGCAGGTGTCAGTCAGGATTACAGCGTTGATTTGAGTATAGGAAAATCTATATCAAAAAGGATTCCCTGGCTGTTCTTAAGCCTTTTTACCACTTCTCTCTCTGCATTCGTAATTTCACTTTTCAAAGGAACAATAGAACAATTTATTTTTCTCGCTGTTCTAATGCCTATGGTTACCGCTATAGGTGGAGTCGTAGGTAATCAGACTGTTGCCATAATGGTCAGAGAGATTGTATTTGGTTCAAGAGACTGGAAACGATCAAAAAAGATACTGTTAAAAGAAATAGTGGTTAGTCTGGGGAACGGGCTGATAATAGGTGTTATCGCTTCGATATCCACATATTTTTTCTTTAACAACTGGAAACTCGGACTTATTTTCGGAGGGGCAATTATTTTTAATCTCTTGAATGGAACGTTTTTCGGAACGATTATTCCATTATTTTTAAAAAAACTGAGATTAGATCCTGCACTGGCTTCGGGTCTTGTTGTTAGTATGCTCACCGATTCTCTCGGATTTCTGTTTTTTCTCGGCGTCTCAACACTTATATTTCTTTAGATCTCCATGCCGATTGAAAAAGCCCGGGGTTTTATGCTCGGGTCGATAATTTTAAATGATCAGGATAAGATTGTATCCATTTTAACAAAGGATAGTGGAATAATTAAAGCTGTTGCTCCCGGTGCTTTAAAAAAGAACAACAGGTTCGGAGCTATGCTTGAACTATTTACAGAAGCAAATATTTTTTATTATACTAAAGAGGGAAAAGAACTTGTAACTCTGTCAAAGGGCGATATCTTGAAAAGTTATTTTGATGTTGTCTCTGATCCCTTGAGAATTTTTTATTTTTTTTTTATGGATGAACTTATTGAAAAATTCCTTCCTGCGGAATTCAGAGCAAAACGGATCTATAAGCTATTATCCTCGGTTTTAAAAAGTAGTGAGTCGGGAATTGATCCTAAAAAGCTTCTTCTCTATTTTATAGTGTGGTTTTTAAAGATAGAAGGTTTAATGTTTAATCCGAGATTATGTTATAACTGTTCTTCCGGAGAGTTAAGGGAAGCTTGGATAAAAGATGATTTCTCCGGAATATTATGCGGTCGTTGCAGGGTAAATGAAAAAATATATCTTAGAAATCAGGATCTGGATTTTTTGGAATGGATAGAGAAAAATCCTCCGGAAAAGCTTGAAGAGTGGAGCGACAATTTAATATTTGACCGACTGTTGATAGTCTTTAAAAATAAAGCTGAATTTCATGGAGAGATAAAATTAAGATCAGCACGTTATCTCAAAGAGTTCGCTTAAATTATTTTTATTTATCTATCACCCATTTATTGCCGGATACTGTTAGTTTTTTTTCATCAAGATAAACTTCAACACCTGATCCCCCTTTCCTGAAATCGGTAACGATATCAACATGCTGTGCCGAACTGTTTGCAATTCCGTTTTCATAGAATTTTTCCATTTTGTTTTTTTCTTTTCCTGAAGACGGATTGTCAATAAAGCATTCGGGATAGCTGTCACCTATTGCTATATGAAGGGTTCCTCCCACTTTCTCCACAAAGAGAGGGTGTTTAAGAGCTTTTTCCAGACCGGGATTTACTCCGAAAGCAACTTCACCAAGCCGATGTGATCCTTCATCAGTATCGACAATAGTTCGAAGAGTTTCATCGGATTGTTTTGCACTGTATTCTTTTATAACTCCATTGATAAATTTTAAATAGATTCCCTGAATTGTTACTCCATTATAAAAAACCGGAAGATCTACAAAGATTTCCCCTGAAACCGAATTGGCATTTGGACTTGTAAAAACCTCTCCATCGGGAAAGTTTCTTTTTCCTATACATTTTATTATATTTCTTTCTGAGATATCCATTGTCAATTCAAGTTTTTTCCCTGAGTCAGGATGTAGTGTAATAATGCGGATTTTCTTTGCTTCCTTTAAAACTTTATTGAGTGGTTCTTCGAGTTCATCAAGTAACATCGGATCGGTTGTTGATGCTTTGACTATTATATCTGTATACTCTTCGAGAGTCATATCTTCAATATCTGCAAATGCTTTTGTTGGGAAAAGTGTTAATACCCACTGTTTGGCAAGTCTTGTTTTCTTAAAAGGCAGGTCAACTTTTGCAAGTTCCGTAGCTGTCTCCTTTGGAAGTGATGCAAAAAGCGATGGGTCTTCCGCTCCAAGGATTTCGATATATTTTGTCATAGACTCATATCTCATCTTATGCCATTCGGGGGTCTTTCCTATCTGCTCAACTGTCCCGAATTTTGTAATTGCAGCTCCCCATACCTGTCCTCTGTTGTTATCAGGAGCAACGATGTTGATATCGGCAATTCCTCCTGCTGCAAAAATTTTATCCTGAAGAACAGAGATAAGCGGCCATGCGATATGTTCTCCTTTTACCATAATGACATCATAGCTTTTAACTCCGCCGAGTGAATGATCAAGCAGGAAATCAGCCCATTTATTTAAATCGTCTTTACTGATATTTATACTCATATTTTCTCCTTTTTCGGTTTATCATTCGATATTATAGCAAATCCCGGAATTAGAAGCAGGATATCCCTGATAAGAAGAAGATACGGGTTGCTTCCGGAGTCTGTTTTTATGGTCGAAAAACAGCCGCAATCAAAATCAAGTCCACGGATAATATTTATTGTGATGGCAATAATAAAGATTATCAGAAGTGTTGTTAATATCTTTGCAGATGTTCTGATAAAGATCCCGAAGATCAGAAATAGTCCTGTTATCAATTCCAACCATGGTAGAAAAACAGATATCAGGTTGATGACACTCAATGGCAGAATTTTATAGTTATAGAGAATATCGGCAAATTGAACCGGATTGATTATTTTATCCCATGAAGCATAGATAAAAATAATTCCAAGAATTAATCTTGATGAAATGATAAGTGACTTTTTTTGAAATGTTCTTTTTATAAAAATTAAATATTTCATTTTTTTGATTTTTCAACCGTATAACCATTTTGCAGCCATTCGGTAATTCCTCCCTGATAAAGAAGTATATCTTTAATACCATTCCGTTTTAATTTTAAAGCAAGGATAGATGAATCGGTACACTCTCTGCCTGTACAATATGTGATTATTGTTTTTCCGGTTTTCAAAAAGGCTCCTCTCTCTTTAAACATAGTGTCAAATTCGGAAACAGGGAAACTGTAAGCACCCGGGATATGCCCTTTTTTAAACTCTTCCGACATTCTTGCATCAAGAATTATTGTACCCTTTTTCTCTTTCAAATATTTTAATACTTCTATATCTATTTGTTCTATTGAATTGAGCTGTTCTTTCGATATCATTGGCTCTTCTACAGTTGGCTTATATGCTTTTAAAAGTGGAAGCGTATGCCCTGAATAATTGTTGTAAGTGATTGAAACAAGAAGAGAAATTATTATTATTACGGTTAATTCTATTATATCTTTTTTTTTCATTTTGTTTACCGTTAAAGATTAAATAATATACATTTTTTTGCTGTATATCAAGTATTCTTCTCTAATATTCGTTTGGAACTTTTCTTTTCTTATGTCGTATTAAAAACATTCGGAGACAATATGAAAAATAGACTGTTTGTATTTGTTTTAACTGTTTTATTGATCTTTGCTTCAATACTGTTTTCAGAGAGAAAGTTTATAGGAAGAGTTCCGGAGATTAATTCGAAAATAAATATTGACGGCAGAATGGATGAGAAAGTATGGAGAGAAGCTCTTATTTTTGACGTAAATATTGAAGTTACTCCCGGTGAAAACATTCCTGCTCCCGTTAAAACAAAGTGTTATGTCTTATATACAAAAAATGCACTATATGTCGGATTTAGATCATTTGATCCTGAACCCGGTAAAATCAGGGCACATATAACGGACAGGGACAATGCATATAAAGATGATTTTTCAGGAATAATCATTGATACTTTTAACGGTAAATCAAGGGCTTATGAATTTTTTGTCAATCCTTACGGCATCCAGATGGATGGAATTATAAGTAACGGAGGAAGAGAGGAGGATGATTCATGGGATGCCATTTGGGATTCAGCCGGAAGAATTGATAAAACGGGATATACCGTAGAGATGTCAATTCCTTTCAGTGTTCTCCAATTTCAAAAAAGTAAAGAGGAACAGAGATGGGGGCTTGTTGCTATCAGGACTTATCCTCGTGATAAAAAGCATCAGATACTTAATTGTGAAATAGACAGAGGTGATTCCTGTATACTCTGTCAGGGAACGGAAATTGTCGGATTTTCCGGCACAAAACCCGGGAAAAACATTGAATTGGATCCGACAATTACCGGTGTGAGATCAGAAAAAAGAGATGATTTCCCGGATGGTAAAATGAGAAAGGAACATTCGGGATTTGCCTTCGGTATTTCCGGAAAGTGGGGTTTTACAAAAAATTTAACTTTAAGTGCAGCCGTAAATCCTGATTTTTCTCAGGTGGAAGCAGATGTTGCAAAACTTGATATAAACACCCGGTTTGCACTTGATTATAATGAAAAAAGACCTTTTTTCCTTGAGGGAACTGATTTTTTTCAATCACCATCGAATATTGTATATACAAGATCTATTGCAGACCCTGAGTGGGGTGTGAAGTTGTCGGGTGTTCCGGGTAATAATTCTCTCGGAGTTTTTGTTACAAGGGATAGTTTAACAAATATATTGATTCCCGGTGCAGAGGATTCGGATTATACTTCACTGGACAGTAAAAACTACTCTTCTGTTTTAAGATATAAAAGAAAATTAAAAAATTCATCCTATGTCGGAGTGTTGATTACAGATAGAGAAGGAGGGGGATATTACAATCGGGTTGGAGGTATTGACGGTCTTTTAAGGTTTTCAAAAAAAGATAGTCTTGAATTTCAGTTCATCGGGTCTGAAACTCTTTATCCTGAAAACATCGCTTCGGATTTCTTGCAGGATCAAGGAAGATTTCCCGGATACGGGGGAAGAGTATTCTATTCTCACAATGGAAGGAGTCTAAATCTCAGAGCGGGTTATTTCGGTTTCAGTCCGGGGTTCAGAGCCGACCTTGGATTTATTCCCCAGGTGGACTATAAAAAATGGGTTGTGGGTGCCGGATATACTTTTTGGGGAGGAAAAGATGGTGTTTTTTCTTCCGTTAATCTTTACACCGATTATGACAGAACAACCGGATTTAACGGTTCTTTGCTTGAAAGTGAATGGGAAGCCAGGATTTCTGTTGAAGGTCCATGGCAATCTTTCTTTTTTTGGGATACCGGTACGAGAAAAAGGGTTTATCAGGGCAGATCTTTTTTACAATGGTTCAATCATTTCTTTTTAAGAGTAAATCCTAGCGGTACTTTTAATTTTTACTTCGGTGGGAATTTCGGTGATGATATAGATTATTCGAATATAAGACCGGGAAAGGTTCTCACGATTTACCCGGGCATCGGAATAAATGCCGGAAATCATATCAGACTTTCACTTAATCACACATATTCCAAATTCAAGATTAATGGTGATATGCTTTTTAAAGCAAATCTTTCACAACTATATCTCTATTATCATTTTAATCGGAATATTTTTATCAGGGGAATTGTTCAGTTTGCCGATATAAGGAGAAATGAATTTTTATATATAGATGATGTCGATTCCGTTTCAAAGAATATTTTCACACAATTTTTGTTTTCCTATAAGTTAAATCCGAGAACAGTTCTTTTTCTCGGTTATAGTGATTTATTTCTCGGATATGGAGATGTAACAATGACAAGGTCAGGGAAAACTTTCTTTATGAAAATAGGTTATGCCCTTAATATTTAGATACGGAACCAACAATTATTTTATTGATGCAACCTTTATCGTCTGAGATCCATCATTAGATTTGAATTGAATTTAAGGCTATATTGTGATAAATTCTGATGATAATGAAGAAATTTATGTTGAAATTTTCAATAATTGCCGGGATAATATTTTTCTACTCCCTTATTTTTTTTGCTTCGACATTTTTTACGATGAGTTTTTTAATAAAAGGAGAAGAGGTTAAAGCTCCGGATTTTGTGGGAAAATCATTAAAGGAGGCTTATGAAATTGCTTCAAAAAATGGTTTTTATCTGAAAAAAGTTACAGGCAGTTATAGCAGAAATTTTAAACCTCTGACAATAATAGATCAAATTCCCGAATCGGGAGTAAATATAAAGTTAAAGTCTTTTGTAAAAATTTTTGTAACACCGGAAATGACAGAAGTCATTGTCCCCGATCTTTCGGGATACAGACTGGAGGAATCCAAGAAGCTTATCAAGGAAAATGATCTTATAAAAAGGCATGTTTCATATATAAGTTCTGAAAAGGTGCCGTCAAATTTTATTATTTCTCAATCTTTGGAACCGGGCTCGAAGGTTCCGATCAATTCCGAGATTGATATACTTGTCAGTAAAGGCAGACGTGAGAGATCTTTCATAATGCCGGATATAATCGGGAAAAGAGCGGATAAAGTTCTTGCCTTTTTTGAAAATATCGGACTTAAAATAGAAAATATATCAAAAGTTGCTTATCCGGGACTTGATCCGGATATAATAATCAGACAGAATCCGGCACCGGGATTTAAGATTAGTACAAAAAACAGGATAAGCATACAGGTTAGCGAATGAACCCTATTTTCCCTTCCATTCTTTCCACCGATTGTTTTAACCTTCAATCCAGACTTTTACAATTCGGTGAATCGGGCATTGATTATATTCATCTTGATATAATGGACGGACATTTTGTCGACAATCTTTCATTCGGTCCGTCCTTGATAGAACCATTGAAACGAATGGGTTTTAAGGTGGATTCTCATTTGATGGTATCAAACCCTTCAAAAATGATCCCGAAATTTATCGAGAAGGGTTCCGACTGGGTATCTTTTCATATTGAGACTAAGGATAATATTGTAGAGAATCTTAAATATATCAGAGCAAATGGATGCAAAGCCGGGTTGGCTTTAAATCCGGATACAGAAATTGAACAACTCTATCCGTATTTTGATTTTTTAGATTATATACTGATAATGAGTGTTTTCCCCGGGTACGGAGGGCAGAAATTCATAACACAATCTATTAAAAGAGCTGAAAAACTTAGTAAAGAGATAAAAAAGAACAGTAATAAAATATATATTCAGATGGACGGAGGATTGACAGGGACAGTCATTAATACTCTTAAAGGCAGCGGAGTGGAGCTTTATGTTGTAGGAACACACCTGTATAAATCGGAAGCAATTAGTGATAAAATAGCTGAATTAATGGAAATAATTAATGGAGAATAGTATGAAAAAGATTTTGATAATTATTGCAATAATTGGAGTTTTAGTCAGTGTAAGCTGTAAATCAAAAAAAGCTCCGGATCTTGTTCCGACCGAAACCGGATCCGACAAAACCATATATGAGAAGGCAAAGAAGATAAGAAAAAGAGATACCGAAAGAGCGAGACTTCTTTATAAACAGGTAATACAGTTATATCCCGATAGCGTTTATGCACGACTTGCAAAGATAGGGATTGCCGATTCCTATTTTAATCAGAAAGATTCGGCATCATTGATAATGGCGGCTTCCGAATATCAGGAGTTTTCCAGTCAATATCCCAATTCTCCGGATGCTGTATATGCAAAATTCCAGATAGGTGTATGTTATGATAAACAGAGTAAGGGACCGGGAAGAGACCAGACAAATACTCGAAAAGCAATAAGAGCATACACATCTATGGCAAAGCAGTATCCTGATTCCGAGGAAGCTGATAAAGCGAATGAAAGAATTAAAGCATTAAAGGAGAGACTGGGGAAACACTATTTTTCGATAGGTGTGAGTGATTTCAGATTGCATGCTTACAAGGGAGCGATAGTCCGCTTTAAACAGGTTATAGATGATTATCCGGAATTTAAGGAAAAGGACAAACTTTTCTATTATACGGCACTTAGTTACAAGCTTAGCAGAAAATATGATTCCGCAATCTCCTTTTTTAGAAAAATAATCAATTCATATCCTAAATCAAAATATATAGCAAAAACTAAAAAATATCTTAAAAAATTAAAAGTATTAAAGAAAAACAGTAAAAGTAAAGAAAAAGAAAAAAAATAAATTTATTAATCTTTAAAATTTTCAGGGATGGATTTAGAGGCATTTGCACCGAGTTCTTTAAGTTTTTCCACTCTTCCGATAATGGTATCTCCTCTCTTTCCGCCGGTTGACAGTTTGTTCATTGCAGCGTTGTAACTACTCTTTGCAGAGTCGAGTTTTTCTCCGAGAGTGTTAAGATCGGATAAAAAATTTACAAATTTATCATAAAGTGCTCCTCCCTGTCTTGCGATCTCATTTACATTCTTTTTCTGTTTTTCATGTTTCCATAGATAGGAGACTGTTCTTAGTGTAGCGAGAAGTGTTGAGGTTGTTACAAACACAATGTTGCGATCCAAGGCATCCTCAAGAATCTTGGGATTCTCTTTCAGAGCAAGTATAAGTGCAGATTCAAGAGGCATGAACATCAAGATATAATCGGGAGAATTTATCTCATAGAGAGATTGATAGTTTTTCTTGCTGAGATCTGATATGTGATCGGAGATACTCTTAAGGTGTTCTTTTAAATAAGTTGCTCTCTCTTTTTCATCTTCCGTATTAAAATATCTTTCATATGCAGTTAAGGAAACTTTGGAATCAATAATGATATTTCTATTTTCCGGTAGATTTATAATGAAATCCGGTCTTTTCTTTCTGCTGTCACTATCTGTAAAAACTTCCTGCTTTCGGTAGTGAATATTTTTTTCCAACCCTGCTTTTTCCAGAACCATCTCAAGTCTCACTTCACCCCAGTCGCCCTGAACTTTCGGGTCTCCCTTCAAAGCCTTAGTCAGATTATCTGCATCTTTACTTATCTGTTGATTAAGTGCGACAAGATTTTTTATCTCAACTTTAAGAGAAATCACTTCTTTGCTTTCTTCTTTGTAGAGACTCTCAACCTCATTTTTAAACTCGGTAAGCCGCTCCTTAAATGGGGCTATTATTCCACTTATCTTTTTTTCGTTAAGTTCCGTAAATTTTCTGCTCTTCTCATCAAATAATTTTGAGGCAATATTTTCAAATTTTTCTGTAAATTGTTTCTGAAGATTCTCCAATTCTCTTTTTTCGGTCTCGATCTTCTCCCGAAGGTTTTTATTTGATTCTTCCGCAGCGATGAGCCTTCTGTTTAACCGGAGGATAAGTTCATTGTTTTCCGATATTATCTTATCTTTTTTCTCTATTTCATTACGTGCATTATTGTAGATCTCTCTTGAGACATAACCCTGTAAAAGATCAAGTCCATTCGAGGATATTTCCTTTGTATTTTTCTGTCTGAATAGAATTAATAAAAGAAAAAGAATGATAGCAGAAGATATCAGAATGATCCAGTAAATTTCCGGCATGGCAACTCCCTCTTAAAAAACTTTAATGCATTGCCGAGTCAAAGTCAACAGAAAATATGAGTGCTTGACTGTTTCTTCTCTCTCTGGTATCTATTATTTGTGTACGGATACAAGTCGAAAATAAAACTTTTTGATACTGATGCAGCAGGAATTCTATTTTTTGCAAATCAGTTCAAATATGTGGAAGAGGCATATGAGGCTTTTCTCTCCTCGGAGAACATAAATATTATTGATCTTATAAAAAACGGCAATTTCTTGGTTCCGGTAGTTCATGCCGAAACCGATTACATTTCACCTCTGACCGTTGGGGATGAGATAACTATTGAGATAAAGATCGGGAAAATAGGTGAAAGTTCTTTCAGGTTAGACCATAAGATCTTTAAAAACGGCAATATCGAATCGGGATCCGGAAATACCGTTCATGTTTGTGTTTCAAAAATGAATTTTAAAAGAATTAAAATTCCTGAAAAAATAGTCTCCGTTCTAAAAAAGTTATAATATCTCTTTCAGATAGCTTTGTTTTTTTAACATCTTAATAAAATGTTTTCTCTCCTTTTTCAATCCCGGAGTCCCTTCATCCCTATAGATAAATAGTCTGACGGGGATCTTAAAGGAGGGAAGGCTTTTTTTCATAATTGAAGTAAGTTCTTTTTTTGTATAGGAAAAGTTATTTTTTACTTTTAAAAAACAGACAGGTCTTAATCCAAAACGACTATCTCTAACGGGAATTACGGTTGCATCGATAATTTTTTTTATTTTCAGAAGTTCGATCTCAATCTCTTCGGGATATATATTTTCGCCCCCGGAGATAAACATATTGTCAGATCTCCCTTTAATATAAAGGAGTCCTCTCTTGTCAATCATTCCCATATCTCCGGTTGGAAACCGGTGATCCTCTTTTCTTCCAATCACTTTCCCTTTTTTAATATAACCTTTAAAAAGAGTTTTTCCTCCTGCAAATATTTCTCCGCGTTTATCAATTTTTAAAGTTCTATAAGGGAGTAGTTTCCCCGAATGCCCCGGATCATCTATTTTTAAGGGTTCGGGAGATGTAGTGATCTGTGAAGACATCTCCGTCATACCGTAAGTTGAATAGAGAGGTACTCCGAAATTAATTGCTTCAGTTAATAAAGATACGGAGGTTGGTCCGCCTCCAATTAGTATTGCTTTCAGACTTTTCGGGAATTTTTTCCCGTTTTTTTTTACTGTCTCCATCAGATCCGAAAGTTGTGATTCTACTAATGAAACATGTGTAATATCAAAATTTAAAATATCACTCTTATATGATTTGCCGTCTTCCGAAAGAAAAACCGATACACCTGCTAAAAACACTCTGAAAAGAATTGCAAGACCCCCGATATGAAATAGAGGAAGGCTGAGAAGCCAAATGTCTCCCTTTATAAGTTTTATATTCTCATTTGAACCGAGTGCACTATAATAGTGGTTCCCAATTGTATGAAGGACTGCTTTCTCCATACCTGAAGAACCTGAAGTGAGGATTATTGTAGCATCTTGCTCAAGATCAAGTTCCGGTATTATATCTTTAATATATTGTGATTTATCTGAAAATATATCAGTCAGACTGTAAGAGATTATATTTTGGATATTTATTTTCTCATCTTCGGAGAAAATAAAAGATGCTGCATTAATATTTTCAGCAATATTTGAGATCTTTGATTTGGGAAATCTATAATTTAGAGGACAAGCCGTTGCATTTAGCCTTAAAAGGGAAAATATAGTAACTATTAATTCAAAGCTGTTTTTGGATCTTATGAGAACTCTATCGCCTGCTCCGATTCCCAGTGATTTTAGTTTCATAGAGATTTTATTGATCAAAAGATTCAAATCATAATATGTGATTTTCTCAATCTTTGAAAAAATTGCAACGGAATCGGGTGATTTTCGGGAATGAGAAAATATCGGGCATAAAATTTTTTTCACATTATCCTCTCTAAAGAATTTTGTATGAATATCTTTTCAGTCAAATTCGAAAATTCAGATTTATACGGGCATAAAATCCCGTTTTTAATTATATTTAAATTTGTCAGCGGGCTTTTTTTTAAATATTTTAACGTATCCAGTCCCATCGGGCTTTTTTTATAATCAAACAGAGTTGAAACTTTCGCAATATTTATAAGTCCGATTCCGGTTTCAAACAGTGAACTGAATATGAGCGGAATATCTTTTTTTCTGCAAATATTAAAAATATTTTCAATATTATGTATTCCGCCTGTAAGAGCGGGTTTTATTATTATTGAACCTAATCCATCCATAGATATTATTTTTTTAAGATCTATATTTTGATCGGTAAGGTCAACTCCGGTTTTTATTCCGGTCTCAGAAAAGAATCGGGGAATATTCTTGAAATCCGTGAAGGGGTCTTCAGCATATTCGACCATTTGTGGATTGACCCCGCGAAAGAGCTCTTTAGCTTCTGTAAAACACATTTTCATATTTGAATCTGTTCTGATTCTCAATCTCTCTTTGTATTTATCCGATATCAGTTTTAATAATCTGTTTTCTTTTTCCAATTTCATTCTGCCTGTCTTTATCTTGATCGTATCAAATCCGGCTGAAACAATTTTTCTTAGTGTAATCAGCGTTTTTTCCGGATCTTCATCCGGAACGATAAGGGTATTAACTTTTATACAGGGAGGTGTTGAATACTCTTTTTTATAATAGTTCAATAAATTAAATGCTTGTTCGGATTTGGTTTTTTCATAGATTTCAAGAAGAGCCGAATCAAGTGCAAAAGCGACTTGTGATGAAAGGTTGAGTTCTCCGGATAATTTTTTTGTGTAAAGAAACAGATCGGAAATTTTTTCGGGAAAGTCATCTTTTTTAAAATGATTTTTTATCCTTATTAATTCTTCCGTTGCAGACAAAATATTACCTTGTGTAAAACCGGGGAGAAGAGAGATCTCCGAAATACCGGTAGAACCGTTTCTCTCGGTAAGTTGGAGGAGAACTCCCTCTTTTTTATTAATAATATTTTTACCGGTGTTAAAAGGTATTATAAAATCTATATTGAATTTAAAAGCATAAAGAGATATTTTCATCGTTACCCTGTTCAGGGGAAAGATATAAGCCATCCTGTTGAAAATATAATTGAGTAGAGAAGAAGTATTTTACCCGTATAAGCCAGAAGAGGCATGAGAGTTTTAGCTTCTGCACCGGAGAAGACGGTTTTGAAGGGTTTTATCATAGGTATCAAAAGAAGTATTGTCAACAGTGAAAAGTTTTTTTCAGCTCCGAGAAAGAATAGGATTACCGGAAGAAAGAGAGCGGTTATTACCGAAAGAAAATATTCATAATTGCCGAATTTTCGACCGAACATAACGATAAGAGTGTCTTTACCCGTATCTTCGTCACATTCTCTGTCGCGAATATTATTTATAACGAGAATAGCCACGGACAATAATCCCGGACCGAATCCGGCAAAAAATGATGTGAGATTAAAATGGAGAGATTGAACGTAATATGTGCCGGCAGTTGCAACAGGTCCGAAAAAGACAAATACAAAAATATCTCCGAGACCCATATAACCGAGAGGTTTAGGACCCGCAGTGTAGAGAATACCCGCACCAATTGAGAGTATTCCTATTATCAGTATCGGTATTCCACCTCTGATAACGAGATATATGGAAACGATAACAATTAGCACAATATTTAAAATGATTGAAATAATCATCTCTTTGGGGGATACAAGCCCTTTCTGTGTAACCCTGACCGGACCGATCCTTTTATCCGTATCTTTACCCTTTTTAAAGTCTGCATAGTCGTTAACCAGATTTGTCATAATCTGGATCAATAGAGCGGCAATCAATGTTAGAATTGCAGTTATATAGTGTTGTTCTCCATTTTTAACGGCAATTGTAAAACCTATAAGAACCGGTGCAAAAGCTGCGGGGAGGGTTTTAGGTCTGGCTGCTTCTATCCATATTTTAAACTTACTTTTTTTTTCCATTTTTTTTAGGGATTTTTTTTGAATTTTTTAAAATCCGGCTTTCTTTTTTCAATAAAAGCATTCCTTCCCTCTTTTGCCTCTTCACTCATATAATAGAGCATTGTCGCATTTCCGGCAAGTTCCTGCAACCCTGCCTGCCCGTCACAATCGGCATTTAAGGCTGATTTCAATAATCTTATTGCCGTAGGAGAATTTTGTAATATCTCCCTACTCCATGCGATTGTCTCCCTCTCAAGATCCTTTATCGGAACGACTGTGTTCACAAGCCCCATATTCAATGCTTCTTCGGCACTATATTGACGGCATAAAAACCATATCTCTCTTGCCTTTTTTTGACCGACGATTCTTGCCATATAGCTTGCACCGTAACCTCCGTCAAATGAACCCACTTTCGGTCCGGTCTGTCCGAAGACCGCATTATCGGCAGCTATAGTCAAATCACAGATCAAGTGCAATACATGTCCTCCTCCTATTGCATATCCCGCTACCATTGCTATCACGGGTTTAGGGCATCTTCGTATCTGAATCTGAAGGTCAAGAACGTTAAGTCTGTTTACACCCTTTTCGTCCGTATATCCCGAATGACCTCTTATTTTCTGATCTCCGCCGGAACAAAATGCCTTATCTCCTTTCCCGGTAAAAATTATCACTCCTATATTTTCATCTTCTTTTGCATCATCAAGTGCTTTTGACATTTCGGACACGGTTAACGGGCGGAATGCATTTCTGACTTCAGGTCTGTTTATTGTTATCTTAGCAATTCCATCAAATTTATGATATTCGATATCCTGATATTCACCGCTTTTTATCCAGTTAAATTCACTCATTCTGATTTGCCTCCATTGGAAATATTATAAAAATCCACAAGTTTTTCTATCAATTTTTTGTGTGATTCAACACTTGTTTCCATATCTATAAAAACTTCAATAAGATTATTCTTTTCGCTTTTCAAAGCGGATTTGAAACTTTTTTTAAACTCATTTTTATCTGAAGCTTTATAATAACCGAATCCGAACATTTCCGCTGCTTTTTTGAAATTCAGGTTATGTGGTGTAGTAAAATAATTCTTTGAATCTCCCCAATAATCCGAAACCGGTAGATAGGAAAAGATCCCTCCTCCGTTGTTATTCAGAATTACGGCGTTAAAACTTTTTTTGGATTTTGATGCAATGGAGAGAGAGTTAAGATCGTGTAATGCGGCAATATCTCCTATAACTAAAGTTAAGGGTCTTTCTGAACCCTCGGAAAAACCTGATGCCGATGCCATATTACCGTCAATTCCACTTGTACCTCTGTTTCCTCCCCATAAAATCTTCTTTTTCCCTCCGTAATAGAACATATCCATATCTCTTACTGGCATACTGTTGCCAAGAAATAAAATAGTTTCATCTTCAACAAGTTTTGAAATCTCCATCGTAACAAAGATCTCATCCAGCTTGTTCCGACTATTTATGAATTCTTTTATTATCATTCCTGTTTTATCTGACAGTTTCAGAAGAGATGCAATTTTACTTGACCGCTCTTTTCTTGCACTATTTCTTATGATCTCATTTGCAAAAAGACAGGGTGAAGAGAAAATACGGTGTGAAACTAAATGGAGCGGGTCATTTTTCAAGGGGTGGTTTAAAATTGTGATATAGTTTTCAGGTCTGTTTTTTTTAATAAATTCATACCACCTTTTTGAAGTTATTCTACCTCCGAGATGAATAATTGTATTAACCTCTTCTTTAAAAAGATCATTATTGAGAAGAAGAAGGTCCCAGTTATTTATACTGTTTTTCCCCGGTAAATTTCTTATTCCCGAAACGATATCTCCGAATAGGGGCCAACCTAAGTGTTCCGATAGTTTTACAACGGCTTTTGCTTCGTCTATATTCCTCAGTTTTCCCGCCACAATTATCCCTGACCCTGTTTTCTCTATTATGTCGGTCAATTTTTTAACTGTTTTTTCTTTTATCTTTTCTTCTTTTTTAAAATAGGTTGTGAATGGTGATCTGCTGTTTTTCCATCTCTCATCAATCGGAATTATATCTTCATGTACTTCTTTGCTCTTTATAGGTTCAAGAGGTTTTCTGAACATACAGTTGATATGGACAGGACCGGGAAGAGGATTTCTTGCCATAAATATTGCCTGATCAACTGTTGTAAGAATGAATTCCGGTCTTATCTTTTTATCCGGAACCGGAAGATCGGTTTCCCACCTCACATATTTTCCGAAAATTCCCGGTTGATCAATCGTCTGGAGGGATCCGCTTTTCCTAAGTTCCGGTGGTCTGTCGGCAGTAATGAAAATGAGAGGAAGTTTCTTTTTAGAGGCTTCAATCAATGCAGGAAAAAAATTGGCTACCGCAGTTCCGGAAGTTGAAACAATTACAACCGGTTCACCTGTAGCCGATGCTATCCCTAAAGCATAGAATGCAAGTCCTCTTTCATCAAAGTGAATTTTTTTAACTAACTCCTTGTGTTTTGCCGCAGCCAAAGTCAAAGGAGTGGATCTTGAACCCGGAGAAATACAGATATATTTAATTCCGTTTCTGAAAAGCTCCTCCATTATAAGCTCTGACCAGAGGTAATTTATATTTTGAACATTGTCAATGTTCATATGTAATCACTTCCTTAAATTTCTTCAGTTTTAACTCAGACTCCTGCCACTCTTTTTCCGGATCCGAACCGGAAACTATTCCTGCACCGGAATAGAGATTGATATCTTTACCCTTTATAAGTCCGGAGCGTATTGAGACCCAGAGGGAGGTCTTATCTTTGCTGACAAACCCGACTGCTCCCGAATACCACCCTCGGTCATATGATTCCGTATCTTTGAGAATTTTCATTGCTATTTCCATAGGGTTCCCAGAAACAGCGGGAGTTGGCATTAAGGAAAATAGAATATCCCGATCGCCAATCCCGTTTTTAAGAACACACTCTATTTTAGTATAAATATGTTGTAATGTTGATAGTTTTAAAGATTTTTTTTCAGATACTGCAATAGAATTACACAACGGATCTAATTTTTTTTTGATGAATGATACAACATTATTATGTTCTCTGTTCTCTTTGTCTGAATTTAAAAGCTCTTTTGCAAATTTTTCGGATATACTTCTGTCCGGATCGGCAGGTCTGGTTCCGGCAACAGCTTCAGTCTTCAAATTTTTCCCGCTCCGTTCAAACAACATCTCCGGAGTTGCTCCTAAAAAGAAGAATTCTTTGTCAAAATTAAATAGAAAAACCGTGCATTTTTCACTATGTTCTCTTAAGCTTTTCAGAATACCCCAAGGATTCATTTTTTCGGCGAATGAGATTTTCATACATCTTGAAGCAACTATTTTACTTATTATTCCTTCATCTATTTTATCTAAATATAAATTTATATTTTTTACCCAGCCTTCATAGTCAGGATTACCGGAGATATTTTTGATCTCTTTCCGACTGTTATTGAGAATATCTTGTGAGTGGATTATGAGGTCAAATTCACTCTCTATATCACTCCGTACAAAATTATCGGAAAGGATATTGATTGCGAATGTATATTTATTGCGTGAATGAATTAATTCTATTTTCGGGACAAAAAAATGTATATTGCCGAATGGCTCCCAATTCTCCTCTTTTATTTGATTAAAAAAAGAGACGCCCCCGTAAAACCTGACTGTTTTCGGTAATTCCTCAAGTTGTCTCTCTATGGAGAGGAAAAGTTCATCTTTATCGACCGAACTATCTTCTTTTATGGATATAAGCTCACCCGATCCGGCTATCTCGATCTCATTATTTGATCTTTCTCTGAAATAAAATCCGGATGGAGCTGAATTGGAACCGACCCAGCTGAGAAGATCGGTTTTTTTTATATCGATTTCGAGTCTGACAAAATTGTTTAAAAGCAGACTTTCCTCCAGAATTTCCAGGATATAATCACTCCTTTTCTTTATCTCTTGAAACGATAAGAGTTCATTATTAAACGGTTTAATTGTCATTTTACTTTTTTACCGCGGTAAAGTGTGACCGCTCCGAAAGTCATCGGTTTCCTGCTGCAGTTTGAGAATCCAGCTTTTTTCATTATATCTATAAATTTTTCTCCGTAGGGAAATGTTTCAATCGTTTTATTCAGGTATTTATATGCTCCGAAATTTCCTGAAATTATTCTTCCGAGAAAGGGAATAAATATTCTTAAATAGAAGAGATGAAGTTTTTTAATTATAATGTTTGCAGGCAGTGAAAATTCAAGTATAACTACTTCTCCTCCGGGATCTAAAATTCTGTGCATCTCCTTAAGAGTTGTTTGAGGGTTGGTCATGTTCCTTATTCCGAATGAAATAGTTACAACGTTAAATTCATTGTCATGAAGAGGAAGTAAATTTGCATCGGAGCGAAAAAGACTCCATTTACTTTTAAATTTATGTTTAAATAATTTTTTTTCCCCGTATTTCAGCATATTTAATGACATATCCATTCCGCAGGCAAAAACATTATCATTATCTCTGCTTTTAAGGAAATCAATTAGAACATCACAAGTTCCTGTTGCAATGTCAAGAAGTCTGATGTCTTTTCTGTCAGTTAAGACCCTTGTAATTCTTTTTCTCCATAAAAAATCCTGTCCGAAAGAGAGAATGTGGTTTAGAATATCATATCTTTCAAAAATGGAGTCAAATATCTTCCAGGCTTCCTTTTTTTTATCAAGATATCTTTTGTTATCGGTATTCATAGAGTTTAATGGCGATAATATCATATGGCAAAATCTATTTCAATCAATGTTTTTACAACACCTTTTAGTTTTGGTATATTGTCAGTTTGTAAAGGAGATGAATATGAGAAAAATAGTGTTAATATTGGTAGCTGTTTTCATATTGAGCATAAATGTTTTTTCACTTGACTATAAAGATATTGCAAAAAATTTTAAATATAGAAATTTGGGTCCATACAGGACAGGTTCATGGATATCGTGTATTGCCGTTCCTCAATCCGGTAATATTCGGAATAATCATACTTTCTATGTGGGTTCGAGGAATGGCGGAGTCTGGAAAACCGTAAACAACGGGACAACTTTTATCCCGGTGTTTGATGATCAGAATGCTCTATCGATCGGCGATATTGCAATTGATCCGAAAGATCCGGACAGGATATGGGTCGGTACGGGAGAATCTTACAATGCTCGTCTTTCCCATCCGGGAAACGGAATATATTTTTCATCCGACGGAGGAAAAAATTGGAAAAATATGGGATTAAAAGATTCCCATCATATATCAAAAATTGTAATAGACCCGGATGATACAAATACTATTTATGTTGCTTCAATGGGGCATCTTTTTACTCCGAATAAAATGAGAGGAGTATACAAGAGTACGGATTGCGGAAAGAGCTGGAAGAGGGTGTTTTTTCTTGATGAAAATACCGGTGTGATAGATCTTGTTATAAACCCTGAAAATCCTAAGATCCTATATGTCGCAACATATGAAAAATACAGATCTCCCTGGAATTATGAAGCCGGAGGTGATAAGAGCGGGATATTCCGGACAACGGATGCAGGAAGATCATGGGAAAAACTTAAAAACGGATTGCCTTCCGGAAAACTCGGAAGAATAGGACTTGCGATTTTCAACAAAAACCCTAAATCACTCTATGCGGTAATTGAGAATCTGAATCCGAAACAGAATGTGAAGAAGATAAAAAAAAGTATGGAATTTAATAAGATGAAAGATCCATATTTTGATTCTCTTATTGGCGGGGAAGTTTATAAGACCACCGATGCAGGCACACATTGGAAAAAAATGAACGGTTCAAATGATAATGTCAGTTCAAAAGCAGCTTATTCTTTTAATAAAATATATGTTGATCAAAAAAACAATAACCATATTTTGGTTACCGGGGTTAACCTTAGTTCATCCTTTGACGGGGGTAAAAGTTGGGTTGATGCAAAGTGGCCTCCCAAAAAATTTTTTCTAAATATGTTTGGAGATGTAAGAACATTCTGGATAGATCCTGTTGATCCGCTTCATATGATGATTGGGAGTGATGGAGGTCTGTATGTCAGTTATGACGGTGGAAAAACCGTGGATCATCTGTACAATATTCCTCTCGGAGAAGCTTATACCGTAGAGACGGATATGGCCGATCCTTACAATATCTATGTCGGACTTCAGGATCATGAGGTCTGGAAAGGACCCTCAAACGGATGGTCGGGAGGTATTACAATTGAAGATTGGTCTCTTGTCGGGATGTGGGATGGAATGTATTTTAAAGTTGATCCCTCAAATAATCGTTTCGGTTATACTACAACACAGTTCGGCGGGCATTTGAGAGTAGATATGTTAAAGGGTGTCAGGGTTAATATCGAACCGAAAAGGAAGAAGGGGATACCTCCATACAGATTTCCGTGGACTCCGCCTTTGATGATCTCCCCCCATAATCCGGAAATTATTTTTGCCGGAAGTCAATTTTTGTTGATGTCTGTTGACAGGGGTAATCACTGGAGGGAGATCACGCCGGATCTTACCGGAAATAATGCAAAAAAAATAGCCGGAAGAGGACATATGATGTATTGTACAATAACTTCCATATCGGAATCTCCTTTAAAAGCCGGATTTATCTGGGCGGGAACCGATGACGGTAAAGTTCACTTGATAAGAGATTACGGGAAGAGCATCAGTGAAGTTACTAAAGCAATTTCCGAATCCGGCTGTCCTGAAAATTTCTGGGTAACATCTGTTTTTTCTTCATCATCAAGTTTATCAAGAGCATATGTTACAAAATCCGGATTCAAATTTGATGATTTTTCTTCCTATGTGTTAAGGACGGATGATTTCGGAAAGAGCTGGAAAAATATTGGAAAAGGACTTCCGTCAGGGTCTGTTAATGTTATTGTTGAAGACAGTATGAATCAGGATCTGCTTTTTGCAGGAACGGAGAATGGGGTTTTTGTAAGTTTCTCCGGAGGAGATAATTGGATAAGATTTAACAATAATATACCTAAAGTTCCTGTGATGGACATAAAAATTCATCCGCGAGAGAATGATCTGATCATAGCAACATACGGAAGAGGTATATATTCTACGGATATTTATCCTTTAAGACAGTTGAATAATAAAATTCTTGCAAAGCATGTTCATCTGTTTAAGATTGAATCTAAACCGGTGAAAAATTTTTCAGATAGAGCTTTCTGGGGAAATTTTCTTTTATCGGGAGACAGACCGTTGACAACCCCTAACGAACTTTCGGGAACGGTAATATATTATCTTATCGGGAAGCGTCTCGGATTCACCCCTGAATTGACAATTAAAGATATTACCGGTAGAGAACTTATAACTTACAAATTAAAGAGAAGTGAAGGAATTCATTCTTTCGTTTGGAAAAGTCCAAACCAAAGTCCCGGAAAATATTTATGTGAATTAAGATATGGAAGATATTTTCAAAAAGAGACCGCTGTTGTAAAAAAACCATATAACTGGCCGGTTGGATTTGGAATCAAATAGAAAAGTAACAACTTTTAAATAATTGAGAATTGCTTTTTTTCTGTTATAATAAAAATATGGCGGGATTGAATTTTAAAAACAGATGGGTTCTTGTAACCGGTGCTTCAAGTGGGCTCGGTAGATCAATTGCAATAGAACTTGCATCAAATGAGTGTGCGAATCTTATCATTTCAGCAAGGAGAACGGAACGTCTGAAAGAGCTGAAAAATGATATCGAAAAAAAATATGGAACAGAGGTTCTAATTATTAAAAGTGATCTGTCTGATCCGAAAAGTGTAAAAAATCTTTTTGAAAAAAGTATTTCTCAAAGAGATGTTTATGCTCTGATAAACAATGCGGGAGTTACCGATTTCTCTCTCTCTGAAATAGAGAAATATGAGATATATGAAAAGATAATCGAGGTTAATTTTAAAGCTTTGATGAGATTATCACTTCTTTTTTTAGATTATTTTAAAAAGAAAAATGGTGGAGCGATCTTAAACATAACAAGTATGGGAGGACTTTTCCCTCTTGTCTATCAAAATGTCTATTGTGCTTCAAAACATGCTGCTCAGGCATTCACGGAGATTCTTTATGCTGAAAATGAGAATAAAAATATAACAATTTCCTCATTTGCTCCGGGAGGAATTGTCACGGAGATGCTTGAATATACCGGACTTGATAAGAAAAAAGGTTCAAAAAGTATTTTTAACCATAGTCCGGAAAAAGTAGCTAAATCTGCGATAAGATCATTTAAAAAGAGAAAACTTCTGGGGATTCCCGGGGTTATGTATAGTTTCGGTCTTCAGATGAAAAGAGTGCTACCGAGAAAAACCCTTTTGAAAATGTTAAAAAATTCTTATAAATAGATTTTTACTTATCAATTCAATTGTTTCTCTTTTTGTTATTCAGTAGATATTTTTTAATTCTTTTTGATAATATTTGGTTGAAAAGTTTTGCTCCCTCTTTTGTCATATGAGAATTTCCTTTTCCATAACCTCCGTCAAGAAAATATTTTTCATTTGACAAAGGGAAAATTCCGGGTTTATTAAAATTCATTACTACAATGTTTTTATATTTATCCTCCAGATCCCCGAGATCTTTCATAAAATATCTCCTGAATATATTTGTTTTATAAGTCCCTATATATTCGGGGATCGATATTAATATAACTTTAACATTATCCTTTTTTAACAAACCGAGAAGTTTTTCGAAGTAAATCCCCTCAACCCCAGGAATTCCCAAATAGATTTTTCTTTTATATTTCTTATCTGCTTTTGTAATAATTTTTTGATTAGAGCTGCTATGTTTTAATTGTCCGGAGTAGGTTTGAAGTGAAGTCAAAAAGGTATATTTTGATTTTCTCTGTTTATAATTGAGAAGTGTTGCAAAATCATTTAAAAAAATATCATTCCAAAATTTGTTTTTTAGAAGAAGTAATGAAGGAGATAAGAGGTTGATTCTTATTTTATACGGCTCATCAATCACGATATCCGACAATACTCCAATTGAAGTTTTTAATGTAAATATGAAATAATCGACGCCATATATTAAATATTCAGGTTGTTTATTGATTTTTCGATATAATTTATAGAAGAAGTAGTTGTATTTCGGACCATGTCCGGAAAATGCAATTTTCAGGATCTTCATATCTTTAATATTTTTTAAATATACCGGATGAATAGCTTCATATGTTCTGGAGGTTCCAATAAGTAGAGTGTTAATATCATTAAATTTCAAATATTTCTTTAGTGGTTTCTCCAGCAACCCTTTGTCAAAAAAATTATTTTCGGAATATTGAATGATTAGAGAAAGAGACCTGTCAAAAAAAAACAGAGAAACAAGAAAAATTATTATTATTTTTAATGTTTTTTTCATTAGAATCTCATATAGATAAATTCATTGCTGCTATCGACGGATAATAATAAAATAATACAGATAGTAAAAGCGAGAAATACAGCTCTTAAACCGATGGGAAAGGATTTATCTCCATTCCTTGCATCAATTTTTTTTAAGGTATATTCGATACTTAAAAAAACAATAACGAAAATAATATTCAGCTTTAAATGTCCGATACCGGAACTTTGAACTTTTAAATTGATCATTTTTAAATATTGAATCGCTTTTGTAAAAGACTCCGACCTGAAGAATATCCACGCAAATGATACAAGATTAAATGTAATGAATATGGAGAGTATGTCTTTAATTTTTTTTAATCTAATAATTTTCAATTTTTTAAAAACTTTTTTTTTCACTTTTTTTGTTGAATAACCAACTATCAGGAAAATACCGTGCAACATTCCCCATATTACAAATGTCCATGAAGCACCATGCCATAGTCCCCCTATAAACATTGTAATAAACATTCCTGTTCCATACATAATATAATCACTTTTAATTTTTATATATTTTTCTTTTTTTAATTTTCTTGAAGTCGAATACGCTATGGGAAGAAATAGATAATCCCTTAGCCATGTGGAAAGAGAAATATGCCATCTGTTCCAAAAATCTCTAATGTTTCTGCTGAAATATGGAAAATTGAAATTTTCCATCGATCGGAATCCAAGTATTCGTGCTATACCGATTGCAATATCAGAATATCCGGAAAAATCACAGTAAATTTGAATTGCATAAAAATATAATCCGAAAAGCAGGTTTATCCCCTGATTTTCCGGGGAGGCAAATACATCATTGACAAAAACAGAGAGTCTGTCTGCAATCACAATTTTTTTAAACAGTCCCCATGCGACCAACTGAAGATTTTTAATAATTCTTTCTATGTCAAAATTTATTGTTTTTCTTAATTCCGGCAGAAAATTGCCTGCTCTTTCAATTGGTCCCATTAGAATTTGAGGAAAGAATGAGACGTATAGAGCAAAATATCCGAAATGTTTTTCAGGTTTTATTTTTCCGAGAAAAACATCTGCAGAATAGCTGACAAGTTTAAAAGAAAAAAAAGATATTCCCATAGGTATCAATAATCCCGGCAATGTAAACTTAATTTGAATTCCGGAAAAATCCCCGATCGAATTAAGGGTCTTCAAAAAAAAATCCGTATATTTAAAGTAGAGAAGGAAAGATATGGAGGAGATAATTGATATTGTGAATACAATTTTTCTCTTAACCTTATTCTTGATCAAACCAACTCTTAAAGATAAAAACCAGATGATTATTGTTGGAATTAACAGATAAAAAATGTTTATTACATTTGAATATCCGTAAAACAGATAACTTGAAATAAGAAGAAAAATCCATCTGAATTTAGATGGCAAAACGAAATATACTGTAAATATGACTGTGAAAAAAACCAAAAATTCAGTAGAATTAAAAATCATTTATTAAATATTATTAAAAAAAGTAAAACAACATTTAGCTTATTCTGCAAACCGATTAATCCCCTTTATAAAATCAACCCTGTGAAGAAATGAAATAGATATATAAATATTTTACAATATTAAACTGTTTATTTCAATAACAGAAAAATTGATACCGGAGATGATTGCTATCTTTTTATTACTCTTTTTTCTTTCTCTCTTCAATAACTTCTTCTGCTATGGACTGAGGAAGAGGAGAATATTTCAAAAATTCAATCGAATAGTTTGCACGTCCGCTTGAGATTGTTCTCAATGTTGAAGCATAACCGAATACTCCCATCAACGGTACCTGACCTCCGAGTTTTTGAGAACCTTTCCTGAACCTTCTCATATTATTGATCTGTCCTCTTCTGCGATTAATATCTCCGATAACTTCCCCCATATAATCATCCGGAGTGTTTATCTCAATTTTCATCATAGGTTCGAGAAGTTTTGGAGCTGTTTTTTTAATTATTTCACGCATGGCAATTTCCGTGCATGTTCTAAAGGCCATTTCACTTGAATCAACCGGATGAAAACTTCCGTCAATAAGAGTGAACTTAAGGTCAACCATCGGATAACCCGCAACAAGTCCTTTCTCTATAATGCTTCGGAATCCCTTTTCTACTGCAGGAATATATTCTCTCGGAACATTTCCTCCTTTTATTCTGTCTACAAACTCAATTCCCTTTCCGGGATTTGGTTCCAGCCTGAAATCGATGTGAGCATACTGTCCGTGACCGCCGGTCTGTTTCTTGAATTTATATTCATATCTTGCTTCTTTTGTTATCGTCTCTCTGAATGCAACGGATGGTTCTCCGACTTCGACATCGACTTTATGTTCATTCTTCAATCTGTCGACAATAACTTCAAGGTGAAGTTCTCCCATTCCCGATATAACCGTTTCTTCCGTCTCATTGTCAAATTTGACCTTGAAAGAGGGATCCTCAAGTTCCATTTTATTAAGAGCAATACCGAGTTTATCTCTGTCCTTAACCGTGACCGGAGATATTCTAAGATCAATAACAGTTTCGGGATAGTGGATATTTTCAAGTATTATCGGATCGTCTTCATCACATAGTGTGTTACCGGTTGTTGTAAATTTTGTTCCTATAAGAGCTGCAATGTCTCCTGCTTTTATTTCGGTAAGATCATCCCTCCTGTTTGCGTGGATACGCATAATCCTTCCCACTCTCTCTCTCTTATCTTTGGTAGAATTATAAATATAATTTCCTGTTTTTAGAGTTCCGGAATATACTCTGATAAATGTCTGCTGTCCGACAAAATTATCATTAATGATCTTGAATGCAAGAGCTGAGAAAGGTCTTTTCCATGAAGGTTTCCGCGATAAAGTTTTTTCAGGATCGTTCATATCAAAACCGAGAACAATTCCTCTGTCGATTGGAGACGGCAGATAGTTAACTACTGCATCGAGAAGAAGTCTTACTCCTTTATTTTTAAATGCAGTACCGCAGAAAACAGGAGTGATAAGAAGTTTTAAAACAGCATCCCTTG
>Ga0256846_1000047_pt1:5000-48970 | contig 48970 bp, 45 predicted proteins | sample TevniametaG_FD_189098 | JGI IMG/M metagenome (GOLD analysis project Ga0256846, IMG submission 189098) | Tube worm associated microbial communities from hydrothermal vent at the East Pacific Rise, Pacific Ocean - Tevnia | ecosystem: Host-associated > Annelida > Integument >...
AAACCGCCTTTGCGCATCCTGATACGCGGCAATGGCCTCATCTTTCCCATGGGCAAGACTGGTGGCCTCAAACGCGAGAATCGTCTTTGCACTATTTAAATCCACTCCCTGTAACTTTTCCACCGCTTTAATCTCCGACATCGGCAGCAGGGTAAAAAGAGCCAAAAAACGCGTCACATCCCGATCATCCGCGTTCACCCAAAACTGGAAATATTCATACGGGCTCGTTCGCTCGGCATCCAGCCATACCGCTCCCTTGGCCGTTTTCCCCATCTTCGCGCCACTTGCCGTCGTAATAAGGGGGAAGGTGATACCGAACGCGGCGCCCTGCCGTTTTCGCCGGATTAAATCGATTCCGGCAACGATATTGCCCCACTGGTCACTGCCCCCCATTTGCAAACGACAGTCATGCGACGAATAGAGTTCAAGAAAATCATAGGCCTGGAGAACCATATAGTTAAACTCAATGAAACTCAGGCCCTCCTCAGAATCCAGCCGCAGCCGGCAGCTTTCAGCCTTGATCATTCGATTGACGGAGAAATACCGGCCAATATCCCTCAAGAAAGGAATATAGGACAGAGGGGTCAGCCAGTCGGCATTATTCACCAGCAATGCCCTTCCGTTGGAAAAATCTAAAAAGCGGGAAAGCTGACGTTTTAAGCCGGCGGCATTTTTTTCAATATCCTCCATTGTCAGCATCTGACGCATTTCGGTTTTTCCGCTGGGATCGCCGATCATCCCCGTTCCGCCACCAACCAGCGCAATCGGACGATGGCCATCCCGCTGCATATGGACCAAAGCCATGATCGGTATCAAGCTCCCCACATGCAGACTTGAAGCTGTTGGGTCAAAACCGATATAGCAGCTCGCCTGCGCGGCCGTAAGATATTCACGCAGTTCCGAGTCATGCGTGGTCTGTTCAATGAAGCCACGCTCCGATAGCGTATCGAAAACTCCCATTTTTATCCCCTTATAAACAATTAATTTCCGGCAAATCGCTTTACTATTGACCGCAAAAACATTCGATAGAATTATCGATTGGCATATTCAACCGCACGGGTTTCACGAATCACAGTCACCTTAATCTGACCCGGAAAGGTAACCGATTCTTCGATCTCTTTGGCAATGTCGCGGCTCAATAGAATCGCATGTTCATCGGAAACCTTCTGGCTCTCGACAATTACCCGAACCTCCCGGCCGGCCTGTATGGCGTAGGTGTTGGAAACTCCGTTGAAATTATTCGCTATCTTTTCCAGCTCCTCCAGGCGCTTGACATAATTTGCCAGGGATTCTTTTCGTGCTCCCGGGCGGGCACCGGACAAACTATCCGCGGCCATGACCAGATAATCGTACACACTGGCTGGCGGCACATCTTCATGATGCGCTGCAATGGCTTGAACAACGTTGGTTTTTTCCTGATATTTCTTGGCCATTTTCGCGCCGATTACCGCATGGGGGCCTTCAACTTCATGATCAATCGCTTTGCCCAAATCGTGCAGCAGGCCCATCCGCCGGGCCAGTTTTGCATTGAGACCCAGTTCAGAAGCCATTATGCCAGACAGAAAACCAACTTCTGCGGAATGCTGCAATACGTTCTGGGAGTAACTGGTCCTGAATTTGAGGGTACCAATGAGCCGGATCAGCTCAGGATGGATACCATGAACACTTAAATCGAACGCCACCTGCTCACCCGCCTCCTTAATCACATTCCCGACTTCTTTTTCCACTTTTTTTACGACATCTTCAATTCGGGCCGGGTGAATACGGCCATCGGAAATCAGTTTCTGGAGTGATTGCCGGGCGATTTCACGGCGAACTGGATTGAAGCCGGACAGAATCACGGCTTCGGGTGTGTCATCGATGATTAAGTCGATACCGGTCGCCGCCTCCAGTGCTCGAATATTGCGCCCTTCCCGGCCGATAATCCGACCTTTCATGTCATCACTGGGAAGCTGCACCACCGAAACGGTCCGTTCCATTATAAAATCGCCGGCATATCGCTGGATGGCTGTCGCCAGAATTTTTTTGGCCTTCTTGTCACCTTCCGCCATGGCTTCGGATTCTATCTGTTTGATCAATTTCGCCCCTTCAAATCGGGCTTCGTTTTCCATCGTCCGGACAAGAATTGATTTTGCCTGTTCGCTTGTCATTCCAGATACTTCTTCGAGCCGCGCTTTCTGTTCCTCAAAGATTTCTTTTGTTCTGGCCTCTATGTGATCAATTTTATTTTCTCTTTTGGCCAGCCGCCTTTCTTTTTTAACAAGCTCCCGGTCCCTGCGTCCCAACTGGTCTATCTTGCGCTCTGAGTTTTCTTCTTTCTTTGTTAAGCGATTTTCTCTCTCTTTCAGTTCCTTGCGCGTTTCTCTGGTTTCGGCATCAAAATCACTCTTCATTTTGATCTGCCTGTCTTTCATATCAAGCTCAGCCTCTTTAACCAAAGTTGTTGCTTGATTCCTGGCATGCTGAAGCAGCTGTTCCGCCTCTGTTTCCGCCAATGCAATTCGCCTGGCCACACTGCTGCCTCTGACAAAATATGCAACAATAAAACCGACAACGAACCCGGCGCCCAGGGCGCCCCAAAGGGTATATGTCATTTCCATCGTTTTCTCCTGCGATTATATAATTAAGGGACCACTTCGTAACAATCCCAGCCTTTTATAAACCCGATACCCGCTCACAGGACAAGAGCCTGCCTCCGGACGAACAAATACCATATGTCATCAAAATGCCGCCCCGAAAATAGAACTCATTTCAAGCCATCGCACCGATACGGTATCCATTTGCGTTGATCAGTGGCAGCCGGATAACGGAAAAAATACGCTTGCAAAGCGTAAGCGCACAATGATTTCATGTAAATGATACTTCTTGAGATAGTGGCGCAAAATAGGCAGGCGATACGAGGTATTACAATAATGGTCGCCGCACCAGACAAGGCGGCCCAGCAGACTTCTTTTCGGTGGCGATGCGAAAAAAGGATCCCCTGCCATTGTGCCGTGTCAGAGGGGTTTTGAACCAGTCGTTCAAAGTGGGTGCTATATTAGTGTCTTCAGGCTTTTCTGTACGAGCAGAACATGCACACCAACACCAGGGAAAGCTCCCGTTAATTAAATGTTGGGACAAAACACATCAACCAATCACGTACACGGCAGGGGGAATTGTCATTCATCTTCCACATCAATAAAAAACCAGGAAACGCCCATGTAATATCCGGATTAGTGAATTAACGTCACATGGCCCAATTCAAGCGTTCAGAACAACTCCGGCGTCACTCTTCTGTATTGGTTCGGTTCCGATGTAAATCATTGACACCCAACCAGCGATCAAGTTTTTGTGACAGACGGTTTGAACGTCCGGAAATTTCTTGCAATACCCTGTTTTCATTTGATTTCATCTCGATACTATCGTAAGCGATATTCAGAGCCGCTGAAATCATAATTGCCAGTTGAGAGACCGGCTGAGATTGGCCCTGGTGTTGTTTCTCAACCTTGGCCACTTCCTCCATGATCCAATCGGCAACCTTTTTGGCCCTTTCCGGATCGGAATCAGCCTGAAAATCAAACGTCTGGCCAAAAACCTCTATGGATACGATTTTCCCCATTTAAACGTTATCCAGCTTTACAATTAAAACCCGGCAGGAAATATATCAGGCGATATTACCTCTTTCATTCGATAGCACGATAATGATTCTCCGAAAACATGACAACTAATAAGGTCTTTTGGTCCGAACCAGCCTTGCCTTTATTGATCCACTATGAATTGTTATTGCTGAAATCACTCAACTTTTTTAGCAATCCATCAACCCGCTCACGGATCTGCCGCTTCTCCTCATTAAAAGAACCTTCCGCTGTTTCCTTTTGGCTAAGCGTTTCTTCCAGACTTTTCACTTGCCGTTTCAGCTCCACATTTTTTGCTTCAAGTGCCTGTAATGCGCTGAGTACCCTCTCAACCTTTGTCTCAATTTCGTCAAATTGTTTAATTAAAATCTCATTATCCAATCGATCACCTCTTACGTAATAAATATCTGAATCAAGCGATCCTATAACAGCCCGTGTCAGCACAGTCAGGCATGGGAATCCTTCGCAAATGCCCCCCCCGCCTGAGCAACATGGCTTCAAATACCAAAAACCTTATCATCTTAAGTTGTTGATGTTTTATCCGTATTTATTATATTCAAATAAGGTTTTGATTATACTGACAGATATTAAAAATATTGTCAAGCTGTTTTATCATTCCGCCCAAACAGCACCTTTTCGGCAGCCTGCAGCTCTGCAGAGGTATTTATCCCCGCGACTTCATCCGGATCATCCGCCAGAACAACCCCCACCAATCGATTCTTGCGGCGAGCTATTGACACGATGTCGGTCAGGTAAAACTCGCCCTGGGCATTACCGGTTTCCAGTTTCTCCAGCGCCTTATCTAAAAAGAGTCGATTGACACAATAGATACCCGCATTCACAATCCGGATTTCTTTTTGGGATTCACTGGCATCCGCCTCTTCGACTATAGCGCAAACCTGCCGCTCACTATCCATGACAATACGCCCGTAACCGGTTGGATCCAGTGCTTCAACGGCAACCACAGTGACATCCCGTCCGGCACGCAAGTGATCATTCATCAATCGATTGGCCGTTGCAGGCCTTAGAAGCGGCACATCGCCACACAATATCATCACATGCTCAATTTGCGGGGACAGCTCGGGCATGGCGCACTTGACGGCGTGGCCGGTCCCCAGCTGCCGGGTCTGGTGGGCAAATTTAATCCGGTCCGAAGGCTCCACGGCCATTCGGACCTGATCCGCCTGATGCCCGATAACGAATATTGTCTCGGCAACGTTCAGTGATTTCGCCGTTTCAGCCACGTAACATATCATGGGCGTGCCGTTCAGTGGATGCAACACCTTGGCCCGATCTGATTTCATTCGGGTCCCCAACCCCGCCGCAAGGATGACGACACCCACATGGTCTCTTATCATTTTATCTGCCGTATCAACAGTTTCCAAAAGCGCCCCTCCTATTGGCCAATCCGCAGATGCCTGTTTAGCTTTCCTGAAAACAATTCTTTGTCCAACACATCGGTCTTGACGCCCCAAAAAAAAGGCAAACCATCAATACATGGTTTGCCCCTATTCTGTTTACCTTGCCAAAGAAAAAAAATCAACAACGACCATCAGTGAATCGCAGGACAGGCCCGTCAAAAAAGCAGCTCTACCCCCTCATATTGGAGACTTTTATTCGAACGGTCGCCCGATTCAAGGCAGCCGTGGCCCGGGTGTGGTCGATATTATCAGCACTGGCTTTATCTGACAGCCGTTTCTCGGCCCGTTCCAGGGAAGCTTTGGCTCGTTCCGTGTCAATATCCCCGCACTTTTCAGCCGCGTCGGCCAGAATGGTCAGCTTATCGGGTAACGCCTCTGCAAAGCCGCCCGAAACAAACAGATAATCTTCCTTTCCGGCGGCATTGGTATATCGTACAATACCCGGTTTTAAAGTGGTCATGAACGGCGTATGTCCGACAAGAATACCAAATTCCCCCAATACCCCGGGCGCCACCACGGACTGTGCCGCCTCATTGACCACGGATTTTTCCGGCGTTACCACTTCAAACTGAATATTCTCAGCCATTTATCGCCCCTTTTACGATTCTGTCGTTTCCGCTTCTTTAGCCGCCTCTACCACTTCATCAATGCCGCCTCGCATATAAAATGCCTGTTCGGGGATATCATCATGTTTTCCTTCGCAGATCTCTTTGAACCCGCGAACGGTATCTTCTATCTTGACATAACAGCCGGGCGTATTGGTAAACACTTCGGCCACATGGAACGGTTGTGAAAGAAAACGCTGGATTTTCCGCGCACGGTTTACCGTGATTTTATCTTCATCGGACAATTCATCAATACCAAGAATAGCGATAATATCCTGCAATTCCGTATATTTCTGAAGAATCTGCTGCACCTGCCGGGCAACCTGATAATGTTCCTCACCAATATAATTGGCATCCAGAATTCGCGATGTCGAATCCAATGGATCCACAGACGGATAAATACCCAGCTCAACCAGTTTCCGCGACAGCACCACGGTACCGTCCAGATGCGCAAACGTTGTGGCCGGGGCCGGGTCCGTCAAGTCATCGGCCGGCACATAGACACATTGGACGGCGGTAATCGAGCCTTTGTCCGTTGAAGTAATCCGTTCCTGCAGCTCACCCAGATCAACGGCCAGGGTGGGCTGATACCCGACGGCCGAAGGCATCCGGCCCAAAAGAGCGGAAATCTCGGATCCGGCCTGGGTAAACCGAAAAATATTATCAATAAATATAAGGACATCCTGCCCTTCTTCGTCCCGATAATATTCGGCGGCGGTCAATGCCGAAAGCGCCACTCGGGCCCGGGCGCCGGGCGGTTCGGTCATCTGCCCGTAAATCAGAGCGGCCTTGGGCAGAACCCCCGCTTCTTTCATTTCGTGGTAAAGATCATTTCCTTCGCGGGTACGCTCCCCCACCCCGGCGAAAACAGAAATCCCCCCATGCTGCATGGCGATATTATGAACCATCTCCATCATAATAACCGTCTTTCCCACGCCAGCGCCACCAAAGAGTCCCATTTTTCCGCCCCGGGGGAAAGGCACCAGCAGGTCAATAACCTTAATACCGGTCTCCAATACGCGTACCGACGTGTCCTGTTCGGTAAACTTGGGCGCTTCGCGGTGAATGGGAAGCATTTTTTCCTGGCTGACCGGCCCGAGACCGTCCACCGGCCGTCCCACAACATTAAGAACACGCCCCAGGCCCGCTTCGCCCACAGGCATCATGATCGGTTTACCGGTATCCTTGACCGCCTGGCCCCGCATCAAGCCATCGGTGACTTCCATGGCAATCGTTCGGACAACATTGTCCCCCAGATGCTGGGCCACTTCAACCACCAGGTTATCCTCTTCGTCACTGATGGTCGGGTTGCTGATCGTCAACGCAGTATAAATCGCCGGTAGATTTCCCTGCTCAAACTCAACATCGACAACAGGTCCCATTACCTGAGTAATTTTCCCAATGTTCTCTCCCATCTAAAAACCTCCTCTATATAAAAACCGGTATTGATTTATCCTTTCAAAGCTTCGGCGCCGCCGACAATATCCATCAACTCGGCCGTAATCGCCGCCTGCCGGGCCTTGTTGAAGGTCAGGGTCAAATCATTGATCATATCCTTACATGCCGACGTGGCATTGTCCATGGCCGCCATCCGGGCAGCATGCTCACTGGTCGATGTTTCGAGCAAGGCGCTGAACAGCGCCACCTGCACGCTGCGAGGCAACAGGTCACCCAAGAGGTCTTTGGCTGATGGCTCACAAAGATGCTCGGCCATGAACTGCCCCGATTCCGTGTTGACGTCGTCACCCTCTGCCGAAGCACGGCTTTCAATGATGGGGATCGGCAACAGCTGTCTGACTGTCGGGATCTGTCGGCCCATGCTGATAAATTCAGAGTAGACCACAAAAACCTCGTCATAGGTTCCGTCCAAATATCCGGTAACCATTTTACGTCCCGCATTGGCCGCTACATTAAACCCGAACGTGGTCCCCACCACGCCGATATATTCGTCAACGACGGGATACACACTTTTCCGACTCCAATCGCGTCCCTTTTTCCCGAAATTGGTAAAAGAGACGTCAACATCATCTCCCGCCTTTTCGTCTGCCAGCACGCCAGATTTCTGGATCAAGTTCACATTAAATCCACCGCAGAGCCCCCGGTCTGACGTACATAAAACAATATGGACCTTCTTTACTTCTTCACGCGGTACCAGCAGAGGGCTGGCATCGTCACCGGATTTCTCCGCCAGACTGCCCAGCACTTCCGCAAATTTGGCGGCATAGGGGCGAAAATTTTCCATATTCGCCTGGGCCCCACGCAGCCGTGAGGAGGCCACCATATTCATGGCTTTAGTGATCTGCTGGGTTTTCTTTACTGCCGCAATTTTATTCTGAACATCTTTTAAGCTTGGCATAAAATCAGCCCTTATTTATTCTGTGACCGGTGGGTATGCCATAACAGCAATATTGAACCGGAATTCGTGTAACCAATCACACGTGCCGGAGACTATTTTATGGTATCTTTAAATTCATCGCCATAAACCTTGATGGCTTCGGCCATGGCTGTGTCCAGATCATCTGAAATGGCTTCTTTTTCCTTCAGTTCAGCAAAAATCTGCGGATATCGGTCTTCGATGAAGGCATAGAGCCCCGTCTCATATTTTCCCAGTGTATCAACGGGAAATTCGTCCAGATAACCTTTGGTTCCCGCATACAGAATGGTAACCTGTTTTTCCATCGACAGGGGCGAATACTGCGGTTGTTTGAGAATCTCGACCAGTCTGGCGCCACGGGTCAGCTGCTTCTGCGTCGCTGCATCCAGGTCGCTGCCAAAAGCGGCAAAGGCCTCAAGTTCACGGTATTGGGCCAGGTCCAGACGCAAAGTTCCCGCGACCTGTTTCATGGCTTTCACCTGCGCCGCCCCCCCGACCCGGGAAACGGAAAGCCCGACATTAATCGAGGGCCGGACACCGGCGAAGAACAGAGACGGTTCCAGATAAATCTGGCCGTCGGTAATCGAAATTACGTTGGTGGGAATATAGGCCGACACGTCGCCGGCCTGGGTTTCAATGATCGGCAAAGCCGTCAGAGAACCGGCGCCCAGTTCATCGCTCATTTTAGCTGCACGCTCGAGCAGACGGGAGTGATTGTAAAAAATATCTCCGGGATAGGCTTCCCGTCCCGGCGGCCGTCTGAGCAACAGGGACACCTGGCGATATGCCGCCGCCTGTTTGGAAAGATCGTCGTAAATAATCAGGGCGTGCTGGCCCTTGTCACGAAAATATTCTCCCATGGCACAGCCGGCGTAGGGAGCGATATACTGCAATGTGGCCGGGTCACTGGCGCAGGCCGACACGATCGTTGTGTATTCCATGGCGCCGTGTTTTTCCAAAACGGCATGTACCTGGGCCACCGTCGATTTCTTCTGCCCGCAGGCCACGTAAATACAGTAAACATCCGTATCCTTCTGAGCTAAAATCGCATCAACGGCACAGGCCGTTTTGCCGATCTGACGATCGCCAATGATCAACTCGCGCTGGCCGCGACCCACCGGTGTCATGGCATCGACAGCCTTCAGACCGGTGTAGCAGGGTTCGTGGACGCCTTTACGGGCAATAACGCCCGGCGCCACCATCTCGACCCGGCGCGTTTCCGAGGCCTCTAAAGGCCCTTCACCATCCAGGGGTTCACCAACAGCCGAGACAACCCGTCCCAGAACGGCTTCACCCACAGGCACCTGGGCAATCCGCCCGGTTCGTTTGACCATATCGCCTTCCTTGATGTGGATATCCTCGCCCATAATGGCGCAGCCCACATTATCTTCCTCAAGGTTCAGCACCAGGCCCAGAATACCTCCGGGGAATTCCACCAGTTCCAGCGCCATGACTTTTTCCAGGCCGTACACCCGGGCAATGCCATCGCCAACGGATAAAACCACTCCGGTTTCGGAAAGCTCCACCTTCTTGTCATAATCCGTAATCTGTTCTTTGATAATCTGGCTGATTTCTTCCGCTTTAAGTTCCATCAGGCACCCTCACCCTTTTTTAATGATTCTCGCATACCGAGCAATTGTGTTTTTATACTTCCATCCAGGACCAGATCGCCAATACGGGTGACAATGCCACCGATCAGGCTCGGGTCCTGGTTGACTTCCAGGATGACTTCTTTTCCCGTGCGGCGGGACAGGCCCGCGCGAATCTTCTCAATGGCATCGGACGATAATTTCGTTGCAGATGTCACCGTGGCCCGCGCCACGCCCTTAAAATCATCTGCCAGTTTCTGGTAAAACTCATCGATGCTGTCGAGGAAACCGATACGTCCCTTGTCAAACAAAAGCAGTAAAAAAGACCGCATGACCCGGGAAAATCCCAGCCGTTCAATCATGGCCTCCAGCACCCGCTTCCGTGCATGGGTATCGTACAATGGATTGGTTATCGCCTGGTGCAATAAATGATTTTGATCGATTAATTCGGCCATGCCGCTCAACTCCGATCGATAGGTCTCGGCCTGGCCATCCTCTTTTCCAATCAGCAGCAACGCCTGGGCGTAGCGCCGGGCAATGGCAAAATTTTTCACGTTTCCACCACTTTCTTTAGATAGTCATCTATCAGGCTTTCCTGATCCCCGGCCGTTATTTTCTCTTTGATCATCCGCTCGGCATTGGCAAGGGCTTTGTCAAGCACATTCCGATGCAGGTTTTTTTTAGCCTGCTTAAATTCAGACTGGATACTTCGCCGGGCCTGGGCCTCTATTTTTTCAGCCGCAGTCCGGGCTTCGGCAATGATACGGCTTTTGGCTTCCTCGCCCTGGCGAATATATTCCGTTACAATCTTCTCGGACTCGCGGTCCAAAGACGCCAGTCGGCTGCTATATTCAGCCAGCTTTGCTTCCGCTTCCTTTTTTTTGGCTTCAAGCGCATCCATCTGATTTTTGATCTGATGGATACGATCGTTCAAGGCATTTCTGGCCGGTTTTCGCAAAAGAACAATCAGGACGGCGGCCAGCACCACAAAATTCATCACCCGATAGGTATCGGTTGTTACCCATCCCTTGCTCTCGTGGGCAGCCCCGTGCGCGGCGCCATGTGTATCGGTTTCCGATGCGCCCAAACCCGGCACCGTAAAACAAAATAAAAGGGCCGCAACAGCAATGCCTGCCAACGACCCGAATCTGACCCATTTTCTTTTTGTTTGATGCTGACGAGATATCATGATATCGCCCTTCCCAGGATTTTTTCGCCAATGGATGCGGCAAACCCGTCTATTTCCTTTTCCAGTTCTGCCTGCACCTTTTTGGCATTGTGGGAAATACGCTCTTTAACCTTAACCATCTCTGCCTGGGCATCGGCATTGATTTTTGCAATAATCGCCTGTTCTTCACTTCTCGCCGCCTGCAGGGATTTCTCTTTTTCCCGCATTCCCTTGACGCGGGCACTGCGAAGCCCTTCCTGGTACCCCGCCTCTTTCTGGAGGGCCCCGTCTTCACACGTATCGATACGGTGGACCATTGCGGCGATCTTTTCGGTGCGCTGATGCAGAATTTTCCGGATTGGCCGGTATAATATAATGTTGAGTATCCAGATCAGGAAGAGAAAATTAACAATCTGAATGAGCAGCGAGTAATCAACCTTTATCACCGGTCCCCCCTCCCTCGTTGTCAGGTAGACGATATGAAAAATGGATTATATTTTACTGAATCAGTCGGATTGATTTACCGAAACCGTATAGCACCGGCATTCCAGCTTGTCAAAGGTTTTTTATCCATCCCGGAAGGCTTGACACTTGTCTGCAGGTTGCCTATGTCCATAGGCATGCATTCACCTACACCTGTCAACAGAGGAAAATGGCGGCGCTCCAAAAATGTCGTCGGCACCATGCTGATTGGCCTTCTGCTGGGACAGTTCACTGCCATCGGACAGGCAAAAACCATCTCTCTGCCACTGACCATTGACTACCCGCTGTTGCGGACGCTGACCATTCAGGCTGCCTTCACCGGGCCCGACCAGACGGCCAGGGTATTGGACATTGAAGACGGCTGTACCACTGTAACAATTTCCAACCCCCGGTTTGCCGAGCATAACGGCCTGGTACGCTTTGAAACGTCTGTAACCCTTACGGCCGGCAAATCCTTTGGTAACCATTGCCTCATGCCGGTGGCCTGGAAGGGTTATGTCATCCTGCTTCAGCAACCGGAAATCGACCCGAAAACCTGGCAGTTATCATTCAGAACAATGGATTCGCACGTTTTAAATCAAAACCATCGACCAGCCAGGGTGCTTGGCGCCCTCTGGAAACTGATGCGAACCTGGGTATATCCCTACCTGAATCAGATCCGCATTGATCTGACGCCGCCGGTAACGGATCTTAAGTTCACCCTGCTTCCCATGCTTCACCCGGACAATCCCGGGCACGCCCGAAAAATCACCGACAGCATGCGCACGGGCCCTGTGATTGTGGATACCGGCCATGTTCAGGTCCACCTTCTTCTCGATACGCCCCCTGCCGCTGCCGACGACGATCGCCGACAGCCCCCTCCCGCCCCGCTTTCCAAAGACGAATTGAATCAGTTTATTTCAGCCTGGGAAACCTGGGACGCCCTACTGGTCAACATGATCACCTCCATGGCCGGCAAATCTCTTTCCGGGGAACAACGACAACTACTCCTCGATACGCTTCTTGACACCCGGCACCGTTTTGTCGACGCACTGGAAAATGACAAAATCGGCAAAACGTTTGTCAAAGATCAGTTTTTATGGGCCTGGAAACAAATCGCGCCGATTTTCCGTGCGCATCTTTCCAAAACGACCCCGCAACATACGCTGGGATATCTGGCATTTTTTACCGCCTCGGATGCGCTTTCGGCCCTGGATCAGCTCGGGTCCGCAACGGGAATCGAAATAAGCCGGGAAGGGTTGATCCGGCTGGCCCGCCTGCTTGGCGGCACACCGGATTCGCTCCGTTATCAGCCGGAAACCAATACGCACCTGCGCCGCATCTTCGATTTCCCCCCATTTCCCGGAGGCGGAGATCCCACCCGGACATCGCCGCCACCGGAAATCGTCCCCCCCCCTCCCGGCGGCATCGACATCCCGCCCCCTGCTGAACAAATCCATTCCTGGTGGCGGTCAATCCATGACCTCATCCTGCCCTGCCCGGCGATGGCCGGAGAAACCACTGTCAGCCTCACCCGGCTTAGGCCGTGGATCGTTCCAAAATCGAACCTGCATGCCTACCTGGACCGAATAAAAAAAATACTGCGCCAATCGGCGGACGCCGCTATCGGTCATCAATCCATTTCCCCCGACTACCACCAGCTGTTTAAAACGCTTATTTATGCCACCGCCTGGCAGGAAAGCTGCTTTCGCCAGTTTCATGTCCGTAAAAGCCGGCTGATCTACCTCCGTTCGTACAACGGTTCCTCCGTGGGGTTGATGCAGGTTAACGAACGGGTGTGGCGGGGTATTTACGATCTCAACCGCCTGCGGTGGGACATCCGCTATAACGCGAGTGCCGGGTGCGAAATTACCGCCACCTATTTCCGCCGCTATTTCCTCAAACGAATCGGCCAGATTAAATCGTTGAATACGCGTGCAATGGCCGGTATTATCTATGCCATGTACAATGGCGGCCCCAGCCAGTTTAATAAATTTCTCACCCGTTTAAAAAAAGACCGGCTGCAGTTGAGCGACCGTCTGTTCAGGGAAAAATACGCATGGGTGATCCACAAACAATGGGAATATATCGATCGATGTCTGGTGGCGGGATGACCAACGGCATCCCCCGGCGCCGGCCGATTGATTTTTTTAAATATTCTGGTGTCTAATAAGCAAAGACATACTCCCCGGGATGAAAGCGATTTTATTTCCCGATTGATTGCCGGCGACGAAAATGCTTTTCGCCAGCTGGTCCGGCAGCATCAGGATCGACTGTTTAAAGTGGCCTACGGCATCACCCTGGACAGGGAAGAGGCCCGGGATATCGTTCAGGACGTATTTTTAAAGGTTTTTAATAATATCGGCCGGTTCAAGGGAAATTCAAAATTGTCCACCTGGCTGCACCGCATCACCGTGAACCAGTGTCTGAACTGGCAGCGGCGGTGGAAACGGCGATTTCGGTGGCACCACCGGCCACTCGAAACGGACAGTCATATCGACTATCCCGAGCTGGGCAGCACAGACAACGCGCCGGATGCGCTTTATTCGGAAAAGGAACTGGAACATCTGTTTCACGAACAGCTCAAAGCGCTTTCGGAAACAACCCGCAGCGTCTATCTGCTCCGGGAATCCGAAGGATTGTCCTACGATGAAATCGCGGACATTCTCGGCATTAAAAAAGGAACGGTCAGCTCCCGGTTGTTTAATGCCCGCAAACAATTGACAAAAGGGTTGGCCCCTTTTCTAAAGAGCGGTGAAAAAGAGGATTGAAATGAAGGAACAGACCGCACACCGAAAAGACGCCTGCGACAGCCGGCTGCTCAGCCGGTTTGCCGACGGGGAAGTATCCGCCGTGGAACGGGATCGGGTATCACGTCATCTGACCCATTGCCAAACCTGCCGTAATGCGCTAAACCGGATCCGTCTGCTGGCCGATACGTGCGAATCATTCATGGATACCTCACGCTTTCAAAAAGATCTGGCCGGCATCGAGGGGCGTATCATGGGCCGGATCAAGCGTCCGGTGACGTGGGGAGAAAGGGCATGGCATTTTGTCCGTACCCGGTGGGTGCTGGTCCCCGCATCGGCAGCGGGAACAATTCTCGCGGTCTTTATTACCATCCAGATGTTCTTTACCGCGCCCACAACCCCGAGCGCCATTGTCACCTCCATGACCGGAGACGTATCTTCGGTCATGGTTATGGAAACGCCCCAGTCGCATCAGACGATCATCTGGATCAGCGAAGATTCCTGACACGGCGGCGGCCCGGGTAAACGACAAAGGGGAAAAAATGAACCCAGCGCGGTGGATAGAGATGAAAACAGCCTTGTTTCTTGTTGCGATTCTGGCTGTCGGAAGCGGATTGCCGGCCGCTTCGGCGACTGCCGGCCCACGTATTCAGGTAGATGTTAAAACCATTCTGGCAACCAACGGCAAACAGTTTTTCGACCCCGCCCTGTCCGCGCCCCTGATCAAGGAGCTGGCATCTGTTTTCCGTTACGCATCCTACCGGCTTGTCAGCGGCAGCCGGATGACCCTTCAGATCGGCCAGACAGGTCGTGCGCGGCTGGCCGGCGGCCGCACCCTGCAAGTGACCCCGCTGGGTATTCAGGGAAACCGGGCCCGCCTCCGCCTTGAAATCTACAAAAAGAACCGGCAGATTTTTCAGACGCAGATCCAGCTGCGCAACCGGAGCAGCCTCATCGTCGGCGGGCCGCGTCATAAAAACGGGGTACTGCTGTTTAAGGTGTCAAACCAATTCTAAAGGTAATCCGCCGGCGGCTGATCAGCAGTCATCCAAGTCGCCATCATCGTCAATCTCAAAACATTCCGTCTCGTCTTCGTCCAGGTTAAATACCCGGCTCTGGCCTCGAACCACGCTCGGATCATCATGTTTATAACGAATCACCAGATAGTAATCCCCTGTGTCAATATTTTCAAAAGTATTCGATGATTCTGGATCCAGTGGATCGTAATCTTCAAGGATAAACGAAGATACCGACACATTATCCGACGATCTGAACAATTCGACATGGTAGTCATGGTCATCGTCGTAATTACGGACAACGACTTCCCCTTCGTTTCGATCGCCATACCCGCTGCCGACAATAGCCGCCACGCCCATACAGACGACCAGCCCCGCAAGAACGAGGTGCCATGTTATGTCAATTCGTCTTATAATCTGCATTGTCACGCCTCCCCAAATTATAGAGCATCCAGTCCTTTCAAATTGTACACATTCGTCATTCCGGCCGTCAAGAAAAAGCACTTTCCGATACGATTCATGACATATTATCCAGGTGTTTGATCAAATCGAGCGGATGGGCGATCATTATCCGGGCGCCGCCGGCCGCCAGTTCGTCCACCGGCCGAAACCCCCACCGGACCCCCACAGCCAGCATGCCGGCCGCACGGGCGGTCTGCATATCGATCCCCGTATCCCCCAGATAGAAAAAAGCCTGCGGGGGCAGTCCCAGACGCTGCGCGGTTTCCAGAGCTCCGGCGGGATCCGGTTTTTTGGGTACCCCGGCCCGCTGTCCCAGAACCGTTTCAAAATGCCATTGTTCCAGGAAATGATCGGCACATTGCACCGTGATCTCGTGCGGTTTGTTGGACAGAATCGACAGCCGGATACCCCGGGCCGTCAGGGCATCGAGCAGGGCCGGGATCCCCGGATACAGCCGGGTCCGATCCCGCCAGCGCTGCCGGTAATCTTCGAGAAAGGCCGCCACGCATTCAGTTTCCGTTTCGGCCTGACGGGCGGCCGGCGGCAGGGCCCGATGGACCAGCGCCGCCGCACCGGCGCCCACAAAATGACGATACGCATCAACCGGATGAACGGGATAGCCTTTGGCCGCCAGCATGCGATTGGCCGCGGCCGCCAGATCCGCCAGCGTATCCAGCAGGGTTCCGTCCAAGTCAAAAATCACCGCTTTATATGTTCTTTTCATTGCGCGGATACGCTCCATCCTGTATATTTAACCATCGCATGGCGCTGACCACCATTCCGGGCATCCACATTCCCTGTATTTGCAGCTGCCGTGTTTACCGTATGTTTAGCAGGTGCGCTGATTTGTGTAAATATACTTTCCGATAGATTAATGGCCATTACCCGCTATGACGATATTTTTTCCTGGGACGGCTGGGGGGGCAAGTTCAGGCTCACCAGCGGCCGGTGCCGGCTTCGTATCTACGATCTGCAGGAACCGGAAAAGCCGGGACCGGTTTTCTTAAGGCCGATCATCGTTGTTGTGTCAAATATACCCGAAGGCCGGAAAACAAGGGGGGTGGTGTCGATCCGCAGCTGCGCCGGGCACATCGCCACCCAGGTTACCCGTCAGTTTAACATCACGCCCGAGCGGATGCTGTACATCGAACACCACCCGGCAAAGGTCTATGGCCGGCCCCGGATCCGGACCATACCGGAACGATACGAGGCGGTCGACTTCAAATGGCGCCAGGGCCGGGCCTTTGCCATTCACTGGCGAAAGCTCGATCCCCGGCTGGCAGATCTTGTCGCCGGGTTGATCACCGGCGGATGATTCTCTTTATTTCAACCGAAAATGACGGTAAAGCGGATACAGATGGGGGACGGATGTGATTCAGGCAGGACTGACCGGCGGCATTGCCACCGGTAAATCCACGGTGTGTGAAATATTTCGCGGGGCCGGGGCCATCATTATTGACGCCGATAAAATCGGTCATCAGACCATGCGGAAGGATCGGCCCGCCTGGCGGGAAATCGTGGCCCGCTTCGGCCGGAAGGTCCTGCAGGCCAACGGCGAAATCGACCGACGCATCCTGGGAAACATCATTTTCAACAACACCCGGGAAAAAGCGGCGCTCAATCAAATCATCCACCCAAGGGTTCTGGCGGAAATTTCCCGGCGGCTGGCGGCCGTTGAAAAAGACACCCCTTCGGCCGTTGTCATCCTCGACATTCCCCTGCTCATAGACGTGGGATGGCACCTCGATGTCGAGGAAGTCATCCTCGTTTACGCACCCGAAGAGATTCAGCTCCAGCGCCTCATGGCCCGCAACGGATTTTCCCGGGAAGAGGGGCTGGCCCGCATCCATTCCCAGATCCCCATCGAAGAAAAAAAACGGTCTGCCAGCATCATCATAGACAACAGCGGGCGTCTGGAAACGACCCGCCGGAAAACGATCGCCGTGTACGATTATCTGCTGCGGAAAACCCGCAGCGCCCCCTGACGCCAACGGCAGGTCCCGGCGGCCCGCATATCATCCGTATTCTCCGCTGCCAGATATCCACCGGATGAGCGCCGGGCCGGGCCTGCCGGTTTATTTGGTCCCGAAAATTTTATCCCCGGCATCTCCCAGCCCGGGCAGAATATAGCCGATATCGTTTAACTGGCTGTCGATGGCCGCCACGTAAATCTCAACATCGGGATGGGCTTCTTCCACGCGCGCAATCCCTTCTGGCGCGGCAACCACAAAAATTCCCTTTATTTTCCGGCAGCCCGATTCCTTGATCAGTTCGATCGTGGCCGTCAGGGTACCACCGGTGGCCAGCATGGGATCCAGAATCAAGGCGATCCGTTCTTCCATCTGGCTGGTCATCTTGACATAATACCGGACCGGTTCCAGCGTCTCTTCATTCCGGTAAAGACCGACAACGCTGACCTTGGCCGACGGGATCAACTCGAGGACGCCCCCCATCATGCCCAGGCCGGCCCGGAGAATCGGTACAACGGTAATCTTCTTCCCCTTGATCCGTTCAACTTCCACCACACCGGCCCAGCCGTCGATCGTCCGGGTTTCGGTTTCCAGATCCTTGGTGGCCTCATAGGTCAACAGGCTGGCCAGTTCGGAAGCCAGATCTCTGAAGTCCTTTACCGATACATCTTTTTCCCGCATCAGGCCGAGTTTGTGCTTTATTAAGGGATGGTCCACAACAGTCACCGGCACGGCTGCCTCCTTTTTTGCGTATTAACATTTTTCAGTCGATTGAAGCTGAGAATCCGGGCAATGGAAAATCAGCGGCTGCAATTCACATGTTTTCGGGAATGTGTTCTAATCTTTATTTCTGCCCTATCCATACGCCTTCTGTCAAGGGGCGCCGGCGCCGCCGTCCGGGCCTGCCGTCGTCTCCCGTCACATGGGCAGCCCCATGTGTCAGTAAGCCTTGGCGCGTCGATGCCCTGGCGCCGGGCTTTTATTTGACTTGGTACCCGCCATTTGGTAATGGCTGCCTCAACATAAATTTTTACGGAAAAGGAAGAGATACCCATGGAAAGAACATTATCAATTATCAAACCGGACGGCGTTTCCCGGGGCCTCATCGGCGAAGTCATCCAGCGGCTGGAAAAAAACGACCTCAAAGTGGTCGCTGCGAAAATGATCCACATGTCTCCGCGTCAGGCCGAAGGCTTTTACGCCGTCCATAAAGACAAACCGTTTTTCACCAGCCTGACCGCCTTCATGACCTCCGGTCCGTGCGTCGTCATGGTGCTGGAAGGCAAAGACGCCATTCGCCGCTATCGCGAGCTCATGGGCGCGACGAATTATAAAGAGGCCGCCGAGGGAACGATCCGCCACGATTTCGCCACCGATATCGAAAAAAATATCGTCCACGGTTCGGATGCCCCGGAAACAGCGGCTTTTGAAATCGGCTACTTCTTCAGCCAGTTGGAAATCGTCGGATAATGCCGACCCCGATCCGGCGGTCTCATGTGGCCATTGTGCTGGTACGGCCCCGCTTTTCGGAGAATATCGGGGCCGCTGCCCGGGCCATGCACAACATGGGGTTTGATCGACTCATTGTCGTGGACCCCGAAAATTACCAGCCGGAACGGGCCCGGGCCCTGGCCACCCACGAAGCGGCGGATATCCTGGCGGCGGCCACGTTTACCACCACGCTCCCCGAGGCCCTGGCCGACTTTCAATATGTAGCGGGCACCACGGCCCGGGTGGGCCGCCAGCGCCGGGTCATCCCGTCGCCATCGGCCCTGGCCGAACGGCTCACCGCCCTTTCCGCCAACAATCAGGTGGCCGTGGTGTTCGGCCCCGAAGACCGGGGACTGACCAATACGGACCTGCGGCAGTGTCACGGGCTGCTGAATATCCCCACGGCCGGGTTTTCTTCGATTAACCTGGGCCAGGCCGTCATGCTGGTCTGTTACGAGCTGCACCGGACCACCATCGCCCCTTCGGTCCCCCGGCCGCCGCGCCTGGCCAGCCGTCACGAGCTGGACGGCATGTATGATGCCCTGAAAGACCTGCTCGTCCGGATCGACTATATCAAACCCGACAATCCCGATTACTGGATCAACAAGATCCGCCACTTCGGCACCCGGATGCGCCTCCGCGCCCGGGAAGTCAGTATTATCCGCGGTATTTGCCGGCAATGCGACTGGTATGCCGGAAAATGTTACCAGGATGGCCGGCGGGCTGCTCGAAAACAAAAAGCCACGCCGCCGGAAAAGAACTCCTAATCCGCATCGGTTTTGAGAACGGCTAAAAACGCCTGCTGGGGGATCATCACCTTGCCGACCATTTTCATCCGCTTCTTTCCTTTTCGCTGTTTCTCCAACAGCTTACGTTTACGAGTAATATCACCGCCATAGCATTTGGCCGTTACATCTTTCCGGAAGGCCGACACGGTTTTTCGAGCGATCACCGTCCCGCCGATGGCACCCTGGATCGCAATTTTAAACATTTGACGGGGGATTTCGTCCCTTAATCTGGCGCACGCCATCCGGGCCCGGGACACGGCCCCGTCCCGATGGACCAGTTGTGACAGGGCATCGACCTTTTCCCCGTTGATGAGAATATCAAGCTTGACCAGATCGGTCTTTCGGTAATCGATCAAATCATAGTCGAAAGAGCCGTATCCCTGGGTGACTGATTTCAGTTTATCGTAAAATTCATAGATCACTTCAGCCAGCGGCAGTTCAAAGACCATTTCCAGCCGGTTGCTCGTCAGATACTGGTAGTTTTTGTTGATTCCCCGCCGGTCCAGGCAGAGCTTCATCACCGCCCCCATGTACCGATCCGGCACAATAATAGCCGCCCGGATATAGGGCTCCCGGCACGTGAGAATATCGGCCGGGTCCGGAAACTGCGCCGGATTATCGATACGGGCCACCGTACCGTCATTTAAATTCAGCTCATAGCTGACCGACGGCGCCGTCAGAATCAGCGACAACCCGTATTCCCGTTCGAGCCGTTCCTGGACCACTTCCAGATGAAGCAGCCCCAGAAATCCGCACCGGAACCCGAACCCCAGCGCCACGGAAGAGTCTTTTTCGTAGACCAGCGCGGCATCGTTCAGTTTCAGTTTTTCCAGACCGACGGCCAGATCCTCATAGCCATCGGACGCCACCGGATAAATCGACGAGAAAACCACGGGTTTGGCTTCCTTGAATCCGGGCAAGGGCGTCTGGCAGGGCTGATCCCGCAGGGTTACCGTGTCGCCGCATCGGGTATCGCTGACCGTTTTAATCCCGGCGATCAGATACCCGACCTGACCGGCAGAAAGCGCTGGTGCCGGTTCCCGCTCCAGGCTGAACAGCCCCACTTCCTCCACTTTATACGCGGCACCATTGGACATAAACTGCACCCAGTCCCCGGGCCGGATCGTTCCCTGGAAAACCCTGAAATGAACCACCGTTCCCCGGAATGAATCGTAGTGGCTGTCAAAGATCAGCGCCTGTAACGGCGCAGACGGATCCCCCTGCGGCGGCGGCAGGCGGCGGACCACGCCTTCCAGGATCGCATCAATCCCGATCCCTTCCTTGGCCGATACGAAAATGGCGTCGTCCGGATCCAGCCCGAGGTCTTTGTCGAGCTGTCCCTTGACCCGATCGATATCCGCCGAAGGCAGGTCAATTTTATTGACCACCGGAATCACTTCCAGGTCATCTTCCAGCGCCAGATAAAAATTGGCCAGGGTCTGCGCCTCGACCCCCTGGCTGGCATCGATGAGCAGAAGCGCTCCTTCGCAGGAGGCCAGTGCCCGGGATACTTCATAGGAAAAATCAACATGGCCGGGCGTATCAATCAGATTGAGGGCATAGCGGTCGCCGTCGGCGGCCGTATACGGCAGGCAGATGGTCTGGCTTTTAATCGTGATTCCCCGTTCCCGCTCGATATCCATGGTGTCTAAAATCTGATCCTTGAAATCCCGGTCGGACACCATCCCGGTCGCCTGAATCAACCGGTCCGACAAAGTCGACTTCCCATGATCAATATGAGCGATGATACTGAAATTTCGTACATTTTTCATTATCTGCATGTGATATTTCTTCTTCGCTGTGGTTTAATTCCGATTTGTATTATCTTTATATCGGGCAATGATAGACATCAATAGCGAATATATCATCGGGCCATTTCAAAAGATTTTTTCAGGAAATAGTGGATTTTCTAAGCAAACTCGGGTAAAATCACCAACCGAATCTAAAATAAAGACCGTTTAAAACGGTTGATCCTATATTTTTCTTGCAAAAATGGTTAAATACGATATTTTTGACAATCACGCTAATATTTAAATTCGACTATGATCATTCATATCCTCATCGTTGACGATAATAAAGATATCCGGCATTTCCTGACAGAGTTTCTGGAAGCCAAGAAATATCAGTGCACATCGGCCGACAGTGCGGAAGCGGCGCTTGAGGTTTTAAAAACAAACACCGTCCAGGTGGTTGTCACCGATATCGTACTGCCCGGATTAAGCGGTCTGGATCTGGCCAAAAAAATCAAAGAAACCTATGAGACGGTCGATGTCATTGTCATGACCGGCCACGGGCGCGAATTCTCCTATGAAAAAGCGGTCGAAAAAGGGGCCAGCGACATGGTTGTCAAGCCGTTTCGCCCGGAAGAGCTGCAGCTGCGGATCGAACGCACCCTGGCCGAACAGAAGCTGCGGATGGAACGCAAGATTATCATGGAAGAGCTCAACCGGCTGGCCATCACCGATGATCTTACCAAATTGTTCAATGCCCGCCACTTTTACCAGCGGTTAAAAGATGAAATCAACCGGGCCCGGCGCTATCGGGCACCGCTCTCGTTATTGTTGCTGGACATTGATTTTTTTAAAAAATACAACGACCAGTACGGCCACCAGGAGGGCAACGAAGTCTTGCGGCAGCTGGGAAAAACCATTCAATCCTGTCTGCGCAGCATGGACAGCGCCTATCGGTACGGCGGCGAGGAATTTACCGTCATCCTGCCCCAGACAAGCTGCTGCGAAGCAGAGACCGTGGCCCATCGGATTCGAGAGTCTGTGGAAAAATTGATATTCGTGCCCCGCGAAAATGAAAAAGTCACCATCACCATCAGCATCGGCGTCGCAGAATATTTATACGGCGAGGATAACGAGGCCTTTGTGAAAAAAGCCGACAAGGCCATGTACCTATCCAAAAACTCAGGACGCAACCGCGTGACAACACTTCCGGCACCTGTCGAACCGTCGGATTTTCCCGCGCAGTCATGATCCAGTATTGTTTCCTTCCCGATTCGGATGCCCCGGTTCCGGATGCCTACATTGATCAGATCACAGCCCTTTACCGGCAGGCCGGCTGGTGGGAAAAACCCGAGGATGATCCGGAACAGGTCTGCCGGATTATCGCCGGGAGTCATTTTTTTCTGGCCGCGATGGAAACCGGCCGCATCGTCGGGTTCGGGCGCGTCATCAGCGACCGGGCCAGCGACGCCTACATCCAGGATGTCACGGTAGCATCCGCCTGGCGCCATAAAGGCATCGGCACCCGGCTGGTCCAGCGCCTGGCCGCTGAGGCCGAAAAAGCCGGATTGCTGTGGGTCGGCCTTATTGCGGAAAAAAATACGCACCGGTTTTATGAACAGATCGGGTTTCAAATAATGCCGGATGCCACCCCCATGAAAAGATAACACGGCCACCGATCACCGCGTCTTGCGGCCAACCGCCCGCTGACCGTCAACCGTCAACCGTCAACCGTCAACCGTCAACCGTCAACCCAAATTATTAAAAATAGAACCATGTCCCTGAACCTGTTGACCACTGCCGATTTTCACCGGTATAAGCACTTTTTTGAACACCAGCGATACCCGATCTGCGCCTATTCTCTGCCGTCGATCATTGTCTGGCATAATGACGAATACCACCCGCTGGCCACGGTTTACGACGATATGCTTGTCATCGGCACGGAGTTCAGGCGCCACAGGGAAAAACGGCATCTGATCCTGCCGGTATCTCCCGAAAAAGAAGCCTCCCCGGAAACCCTGCACGAGCTGGCCGTCGCGTTTGATTTCAAGCGCTACTGGTTTGTTCCCGAAGAATACATCACCCGTTTCGGACGGGAACGGATTGAAGCCGGATTTTCCATTGTGCCGCATCCCGAATACGACGACTACAATTATCTGCAGGACGACCTGGCCCATCTGAAAGGGAATAAATTTTCCAAAAAGCGCAACCTCGTCAATCAATTTCAGCGGAAATACGAGGCGACCGGCCGGGTCCGGGTGGATACCGCCACGGCGGCCGACGCCGATGAATGCGCCGAATTCATCGAAGCCTGGTGCCTGGAACGCCAGTGCGACGGCGACGACCAGAATGATCTGGCCTGCGAAAAACTGGCCGCCCTCAATGCCATCTGGCATATGGACGAGCTGGAGATTCATGCGCTGGTGCTGCGCATCGATGCGGAGGTCTGCGCTTTTGCCGTCGGATCCTACCTGACCGATGACATGGGCGTACTGCATTTTGAAAAGGCATTTTCCCGGATCAAGGGGCTCTACCAGTACTTTGACCGCCAGTGTGCCCGGCAGATGTTTGACGGATACCGCTACATTAACAAGGAAAGCGACATGGGGGAGCCCAATCTGGCCAAAGCCAAAAAATCGTACCAGCCCGTCGCGATGATCCGGTCATATCAACTTGTCCTGCGGGACTGACCGGCGCCGGGCGTTCACAATGAGCCATGCCCCTCGTGCCCGGAGACAGGATCGCTAAGCCGTACCTTTAATAAAAGATCGCCCCGCCGGCCATCAGGCATCAGCCGCCCCTGCCCTTTCAGCCTCAGGTCGTGACCGCCGTCAATGCCGGCCGGCACAATCACCTTAAGCAGACGTTTCTGTCCGCCCCAGGGAATGTTGACGATTTTCTGGGTTCCCCGCAGGGCTTCCTGGGGGGTAACGTCAATCGTACTGTACAGATTGGGGTCATTGCCGCCGGGATGAGCCGGGCGGATCACCTGAAGGCGATCGGTCCGTTTCCGGGCGGTGGCCCGCGCAATGGCCTTCGAGGCCCCGGTACGGGGAATGGCCTGGGAAATTTTAAGGAAAATGATGCCGAAAAGAAACCCGCCGATATGCGCCCACCACGCAATTCCCCCACCGCCGCCCGGGCCGGCCGTGGCATTGAAAAACTGAAGCAGAAACCAGAAACCGAGAAAGAAGTACGCCGGTATTTCGAAAAAAAACGGGATAATAAGAATCGGTATCAGGGTCAGCACTTTGGCACCGGGGTAAAGGATGAAATACGCGCCCATGACCCCGGCAATGGCGCCGCTGGCGCCGATGGTGGGCACATTGGACCCGGCATTGAGCATCAGATGTGCCAGACCGGAGGCCAGACCGCAGGCCAGATAGAAGACCGCATACCGAAACGGTCCCAGCTGATCCTCGACATTATCGCCAAAGATCCAGAGCGTCCACATATTGCCCAGAAGATGCCAGAACCCGCCATGCAGAAACATGAAACTGAGAAACGCGAACGCCTGCTGCCCCAGTGTAAAATAGTGAGACAGTCGCGGATCGGTATACCGGGCCGGCACCAGCCCGTACATGTATACCAGACGCCCCCCATCCCCCCCAACGGCCAGCTGGAGCAGAAAAACGAGCACATTGATCCCGATGATGGCCGTCGTCACCACCGGGTAGGTCCGGGAGGGGATCGTATCGCGAATGGGAATCATCGGTCACCTTCTCTCATCGGGTTTCCGTCTCAACTGGAAAGCGCGCGGATGCGGGTCAGGTTGGCTTCAAGCTTCTGACGCTTATCCTGCAGCCCGGCATGTTTCTCCAGGGTCTTGGCCACCACATCGGCCGGTGCTTTTCCAGTATAATTAGGATTGTTCAGCTTCTTCTCCAGCCCGCTGATTTCCCCATCCAGCTTTTTGACGGCTTTTTCCAGCCGGGGAATTTCCCGGGCAAAATCGATCGCGCCGGCCAGAGACACATACACGGTGACACCGGCCACTACCGCCGTTGCCGCCGCGCCGGGCCGCTCGCCGGGAGCGGATACGGTGAATTGCTTCAAAACGGCCAGATCGACAATCATCGCCTGATTTTTTTCAACATCCGCCCGGACGGCGGCATCACTGGATTGAATGGCAACCGCCAGTTTACCGGCCGGGGGAATATTCATCTCTCCCCGGATATTTCGCACGGCCCCGATAATACCGGAAACCAGATCCATCTCCGCTTCGGCCCGGGGATCCGGCACCACGACGGTGGCATAATCGGACGCCATATCCGGAAAAACGGCCGCCATAATCGAGCCGCCGGCATTGGGAAGCTTGTGCCAGATCTCCTCGCTGACAAAAGGCGCAAACGGATGGAGCAGTACCAGCGCATCTTTCAATACCCGGGCCAGCACCCGCCGGCTGTCGCTCTGCTGTTTTTCGCCGGCCTTGCCATACAGGACCGGTTTGACCGCTTCCAGATACCAGTCGCACAGTTCGTGCCAGATGAACCGGTAGAGGGCCCCGGCGGCATCGTTGAACCGGTATTCGTCCAGAGCCACGGCAACCGCGCCGGTCACGTTGTGCAGCCGGGATAGAATCCAGCGGTCAATCAGGGACAATTCATCCCGGTCAACCGCCTGGCCGTTCCCGTCGGCACCGCCGGCCAGGGCTGGATCTTTCTGAATATGCATCAGGGCAAATCGGGCGGCATTCCATATTTTGTTGATAAAATGCCGATACCCGTCCACCCGTTTTTCGTCCATTCGGATATCCCGTCCCTGGGCGGCAAAGGCCGCCAGGGTGTACCGGAACGCATCGGTGCCGTATTCGTCGATCACCGTCAGCGGATCGATGACATTTCCCTTGGACTTGCTCATCTTGTCACCGTGTTTATCCCGCACCAGGGCGTGCACGTAGACATCTTTAAAAGGGATGTCATCCATAAAATGCAGTCCCATCATCATCATCCGCGCCACCCAGAAAAAGAGGATGTCAAACCCGGTCATCAATACGGATGTGGGGTAAAACGTTTCCAGCAGCGGGGTCTGATCGGGCCACCCCATGGTGGAAAACGGCCACAGGGCGGAGCTGAACCAGGTGTCCAGCACATCGGTTTCCTGGACCAGGTCCGGGCTGTCGCACTTGGCGCACCGGGCGGGCGTTTCCGCCTCGACCATCAGATGACCGCATTCACCGCAGGTCCATGCGGGAATCTGGTGGCCCCACCAGATCTGACGGGAAATGCACCAGTCCCGGATATTATCCATCCAGTTGAAATATGATTTATTCCACGAAGACGGCACAATCCGCGTCTTTTTGTCCTTGACCGCGGCGATGGCCTTTTCAGCCAGGGGCTGGGTTTTAACAAACCATTGTTTGGACAGATTCGGTTCCACGATCGTATGGCAGCGATAACAATGACCGACGCTGTGATCGTGGGGTTCAATCTTGACCAGCCGGCCCTCGGCATCCAGGGCCTTCACAATGGCCTCACGGCACGCAAAGCGATCCATGCCTGCAAATTTACCGGCGGCCGCCGTCATTTTCCCGTCATCGCCAATGACCTTGATGACGGCCAGATCGTGACTGCGGCCGATCTCAAAATCATTGGGGTCATGGGCCGGCGTCACCTTCAATCCCCCGGTGCCAAAAGACATGTCCACATACCGGTCCCGGATGATGGGAATCGGCCGGTCCATCAGCGGCAGGATCACTTCCGTGTGGGCCAGATCCCGATAGCGCTCGTCATCGGGGTGAACCGCCACGGCCGTATCTCCCAGCATGGTTTCGGGCCGGGTGGTGGCCACCACGATGTCGCCGGATCCGTCGGGAAACGGATACCGGACGTGATAAAGGTGGCCCTGGATATCTTCATGCTCGACTTCCAGATCCGACAGGGCCGTGCAGCAGCGATGGCACCAGTTGATGATGTAGTCTCCCTTATAAATCAACCCCTGACGGTACAGCGCGGCAAACACTTTCCGGACGGCCCGCGACAGGCCTTCATCCATGGTAAACCGTTCACGATCCCAGTCACAGGAAGCGCCCAGGCGCTTTAACTGATTGATGATGGCGCTGCCGGACTGCTCTTTCCACTTCCAGACTTCTTCGATAAATTTTTCCCGGCCGAGTTCGTGGCGACTGCGGCCTTCCGCGTCCAGTTTACGCTCCACCACATTCTGGGTGGCAATGCCCGCATGGTCCGTGCCCGGCATCCAGAGGACATTGTCCCCCCGCAGCCGCCGGTACCGGCAGAGGATATCCTGCAGGGTAATATTCAATGCATGCCCCATATGCAGGACGCCGGTCACATTGGGCGGCGGAATGACAATGGCATACGCCGGCCGGTCGCCGGCATCATCAGCGGCAAACATTTTTTCACTTTCCCAGAAATCATACCATTTCGCTTCCACTTCCCGGGGCGCATATCCCTTGGCAAGCATTTCCGAATTCATTTTATTCTTTGCTCCATTTCAAATCATTTGCAGGATCAGACGGGCCATCGCAGATACATCCGGCTTCCAGAAGTATTGCGATGCCGCCTGATAAAAAGAAAGGGGATCATAATAATCCCCGGTTTCAACGTTTTGACGATCTGCGCTCACATCCGTGGTCCGGCCGCAATGTCCCCCCGGCCAAGCCAGGGGAAAATACCGGCCGGTCAAACGGCGAATGGTTGCGCCGTCAATCAGTGGCCGAACTGTCCAGAATCATTTTTTTGACTTTTTCGATTTCCACAGCGACTTTTTTCTGGACAATATCGACGAGCAGTTTTTCGATTTTCCGGCCATATAGTTTTTCAACCGTTCGTTCCAGTGCCGCATCGATTTGCGCGGGCGTCACCGGTACCCCGCCGGCATTCTCAGCGCCGGCTGAATCCGGAACCACATCAGTCAGGGCAATGACGTCATCCTCAGCCCCGGCATCTTGAACCACATCCGTCAACTCGATAATTTCTTCACCGTTTCCATGTGAGGCTACATCCGTCAGCTCAATCACTTCTTCGCCATGATCAACCACATCGGTCAGCTCGATCACCTCATTGGCGGATGTGTCACCGGACGCCCTGCTTTTCGACAGGCTTTCCTTGTCTTTTTCAGTCATCGGTTTGTCCTGTTGTCTTTGGAGTTATTCAATACTAAAAACGCGATATCTGACCTGCCTTGGCTACCATGATTCCGTAGAAGTGTCAACCTGTTTGATTTTCAACATATTTTCCGATATTGTCTGGGCATTCATTTAACCCCACGGCACCAGAGGCATCCATTGAAACGTTTTTATATCCATCCCGACCAGATCTTACGTCCGACGCCATATCTGGCCGACCGGGAAGCCCGGCACCTGAAGACCGTTCTGCGACTGCGTTGCGGGGACCGGATCGAACTGTTTGACGGCACGGGCTGGGAATACGACGCCCGTATCGTGTCGATGGCTGCCGGCCGGGTTCATCTGCGCATCACCGACAGGCGCCAGACATCGACGGAACCGCTGGCTCAGCTCACCATCGCCCAGGCCATGCTGAAAGGCCGCAAAATGGACACCCTCATCCGGCAGCTGACCGAAATCGGTATCCATCGCTGGCAGCCGTTTATTGCCCAGAGATCAATCTCCCGGCCGGACCCGGCAAAAAGCCGGGCCCAGGCCGCCCGGTGGGAAAAAATTACCGTGGCCGCCGTCAAACAATGCCGCCGGGGGCATCCGCCCGCTGTCTCGTTGCCGGTGCGATTTGCCGAGGCCCTGGAATCCGTCAAAGCGTATCCGGTTAAACTGATTCTCTGGGAAAAAGCCACCCGCCCGCTGAGCCATCTGCTGCCGCCGGCACTGCCGGCTGATCAGCCGCGGATCGCCCTTTTCCTCGGACCGGAAGGGGGATTTACCGAAGCGGAAATCACGGCGGCCGACGCCTGCGGGGTGGCCCCGGTTTCCCTGGGCCCACGGATACTGAGAGCCGAAACCGCGGCGCTAACCGCGGCGGCGCTGGCATTGCACCACCTGGACAATCTGGGCTAATTTTCGCTTGACAACCCCCGGGCCATCTATTAAAAACCGACTCACCCGCCGAGGTAGCTCAGTCGGTAGAGCAGGGGACTGAAAATCCCCGTGTCGGCAGTTCAATTCTGTCCCTCGGCACCAGAAAATAAAATGGGCCCGCCACCTCGGCAGGCCCTTTTTATTTGCCACATCCGGCAGCTGAAAATAACCGCCGGATATTTCCAGGCCGTTGCATTCAGGACGAGACGATCGGCACCTGCCATTCGGCTAATTTTTTCTGGATAAAATCAACAATCTGACGATGTGTATCTTTCCCCGTTCCCTGTATCCGCACCGGATCGCCGAAGCAGAGGTGCGTCGTTTGCGCCGGTTGAATCTTTCCGATATCCCGGATCCATTTGCCCATTCCCCAGGCATCGGTTTTCAACGCAATCGGAACCACCGGCACCCGGGCACTCCTGGCGAGTTTAACCCCCAGGGTGTTGAATTTTCCGGGGTTAAATCCGACACTGCGCGTGGTCTGGGGAAAAACGACGATTGACACGCCGTTCGACAGTCTTTTTTTACCTTCTTTCAAAACCGTCCGGAGATCCTGCCGCGGATTCTGCCGTCCCACAACGACCGGATCCCGGTCCCGCATGACATGCCCGAAAAACGGATAGGCGATCAGGCTCTCCTTGACGACAAAAGTCACGGGCCGAAAGGGACGGACCAGGCAGGGCAGGATAAACGTCTCTAGGATACTCATGTGGTTGCCGATAAAAACGCAGGGCGCATCAAGCTTCCTGACGATATCCAGGTGATAGAAATGACATGCCCCCCCCACGGATTCCAGCGCCCGGACTGTATCGATACTGCTCTGAATCCAGCGGTCGGCTGTATAGCCGCCGCGTTTGGCATACCAGGCGCTTTTGTAAATAATCATGGCCGCCTTGGCATAGAAAACCAGATTCGGGTTGTGGCAGGAAACCCAGCGCGCCGGTTTCCCGCGGGTATGATAGGTATTTTGTGTGGTTAAATATTTCACCGCTTCTCCCGAACCCGAAATTTTCGTCGTTTTTAAACGTCCCCGGCGCCCCGGCCCCGTTTTATTTCGGATATTCCCCCCGGTTGGGCACGATACAGATAAATTCAAAAATCGCATCGTTCGGATTGGAAAACTGGTGCTCAACGCCGGGGGGCACAAAGGCAAAATCCCGCTCATCGACATCGTGATCCACCCCGCCGATCATCAGCTTTCCCCGGCCCCGGATAACGTAATTGACATGCTCCCAGTCATGAGAATGCCGGGGCGTATGCCCGCCCGGTCCCAGCGTAAACGTTCTCAGGGTGTAGCCTTCCCAGCCTTCCGACTGGCCGATGGGAATTTTTTTCAGGACGTTTTGCGCCCCCGCCATATCAACCTCCGCAGCCAGCAGGTCGCTGTATTTTCGTACCGGCATGTTGTGCTCCCCCTCTCAGTTGATTTTTTCCGTTTCGGTTCACGGCCCGGTTGTTATTTTAACACTTCCCGGCAAACATACAATCATCAACTGCAAAAAAAGCCCGGAAGTAATGGAAGCGGCCGGGAAAATGCGATCAAAAAAGAGACCCGGCGCCTGCCCTCGAACCGGCTGATCCGGACGGCCGGCATGGCCGGCGGGTGATGAGTGAATTCAGGGTCGCGATCACGGCGCGGGCAGCAGTTTTTCTTTTTTCAGACGAGCCGCCCACTGATCGTAAACAGAGATATTGGCGGTGGTATGGTAATCCGTATAGTAATCGCCGCTGCCGATACGCTGAATCACGTCAAAGGCCTGGGCATCACCGGGCATGTAAAGGGGCTTTAGGGCAAACGGCCCGCTGTTATTCTTCAGATATTGCCGATGGGCGTCACAGTCTTTGACAAACGCCTCTTCGCTGAAAAAATTGAGATTATCCAGTACGCCGAAACAGTGCCGGGCATTGTGAACCCCGAAATCACACAGAATCCGCCGTCCGCGGATGCCGTCCTCCAGCGCCCTGGCGTTGGGGTCCGGTTCTTCCGTACTTCCGCCGGACTGGACCGAAGGCAGGCCGGTAACCCACATGTTGAGCCGCGCCACGGCCACGTTGAGCAGGTCCATGGCGTCATGGGAATAGGCCAGGTTACCGTCGGGCCGGGTCGGGCAGGGCATGCCGCCGAACATGCACAGCATGCCCGGGTGTATCGTCTGGGCCACCACCAGCATGAACATCACTTCGGCATGGGTGATGACGATACAGGCCTCGGGCGTCTGGGGTACTGTTCGGCCGGCCAGGGGCATGGTCGTCAGCCGCAGATTATTGCCCGCTTCGGCGCTTCTGGCCAGGGCATCCATCATGTCATCCATGCAGATCAGCGGAGATTTGATGCCGCAGATGGAGTCGTGCCAGTCTTCCCGGCCGGCAAACCACTTGACCGCGTCATCCCTGTCCATATAGGCACTGCATGTGACCTTGAGACAGGTGTCGATCCGGTCCATCATCTGGTTGCAGCGCAATGGGTCCCCATGGTGAACCCGCACCGGCTGGCTGAAAAAGCGGACAACATCCGTGTTTTCCCGGATCCGATCGATGAGATGATCGAGTTCATCATAGGTGGCGGGCAGCGGGAGTGCTTCTCCGCCCCGGTACAGAAATGGTGGAATCCCGCCGATCCCGAGGGTATTCATGCCCTCGTCGCCGGCATAGGTTTTCGCGGCCACATCCAGGCATTGATCGACCAGTTCGGGCAGCACGTATACCCGGGCGGTTAATTCATCGTAGGCGGCCAGCCCGGTCTCTTCCAGCAGGGAAATAATCCGCCTGTTTTTTGTTTCCACCCCGACCTCGGCCAGAACGGCCTTGGTGGTGTCATGGATGCGAAGATAAGTCTCTTTTTCTTCCTTCAGCGCCGCCCGGTATTCGGCAGGGGCCTGATCGATCAGCCTGTCGATATTCATTCAGTGCGTCCCTCCGATGTCTGAGATGCTTTTCCGGATTGTCTTCGCGTTCTCCGCTTTGGCCCGGTCAATATAGTTGACGCCATGCCGCAGATATTTGGTAAACCGGCCGATGTCGATCCGCCCGGAAGAAAAATCCGCCAGCACCCAGCCGAGTACATAGATATTGGCGGCCAGTACCATGTCCGCAAGCAGGCGCTTCTCGGTCCGATTGAGCGCGCCGATTTCCTGATCTTTTTCCAGCACCCCCTGGTAGGACTGGAGGAAAAGCGCCACCCGATCCCGGTCCAGACACCCGTCGGTTTCGGCCGCCCATCCGGTACAGAAGTAAAAAATCGCCAGGGCCACGTCAAATACCCGGGCATCCACATGCGCCCAGTCAAAATCAAAGATTCCGCTCACCCGGTCATTTTCGAACATCAGGTTGCCGGGGTGAAAATCGCCATGAGCCGCCAGCCGGGGCAGCATTCGATACGCCGCCGGGGCCAGAGCTGTCAGCAGATACTCCCGCGCGGCGCGGATCGTGTCGAGATGGGCAATCATATGGGTATCGAAACAGACCGGACCAGCCGGAAAACCCCGCGCGTACTGTTTTTCATCCATCTGCCGCAACTGCTGCACAATATCGGGTCTGACGCTGCCATGGACCGGCCGCCAGCCGGCAACAGCCTGGTGGTACCGGGCCAGGGCGTCGGCGGCGCTTTGGAGAACGCGGTCATCACAGAGCGGCGGCGTCCAGTCGCAGCGAATCTCGCCGGGCAGGTAGTCGAAAACGGCAAAAAACGCCTCTTCTTTCCGATCCGGCCGGCCGGCCGGCAGAGCGACCATGGTTTTCCCGGTTTTTGATTTGAGCACCGCACCGGTCAATGCAAATTTTTTCCCGGCCAGATGGGTCAGCAGGCCATGCTCAAATGCGATCTCGGGCCGGGTACGCGCCAAATGATATTCCCGAACAAAATACCTTGATCGCCGCGTATCCCGGACCGTTTCGACGATATGCCCGGTATTGACCTGGCCCCGGGACACGCGTTGATAGCCCGTGATATTGCCAAGATCATAGTATTGTTCAAAAAGGCGCCGGATGGCTTTGGGTATCGGCAGGCACCGCTGCGACCGGGATAATGGCGCCATCCGGGCGCCGACCCGGGCTGCCGGATTCATCGCCCACCTCTATTCCCGCCGGTTTCCCGGGCAGCCGTCTCCCGGACCGTCGGGGTCGTTTTTTGCAGGATGCCCTTGAGGATGTCGCGGATAGTGATCACCCCCAGCATTTTCCCGCCGGTGTCGATCACCGGCATCGGTTTTCCGGTGGCATGGTAAATCTCGACAGCTGCCCGGATAGGCGTATCAGGGCCGACGGTGAGATAATCATTCCTCCCGGCCGGGTCCGCGGGAAGCGAAAAATCCATATCCGGTGAAAAAGCAGCCAGGCCGGGCCCATCTTCGGACGACGGCCGGGGACGGCCGTCCGCATCGAGCCGCAGGGCATGCCGGTCGTCGTTGTCCAGCCAGACCCGGTGGCGGTCTCCATCCACCGGCCGCAGCCGGGAAACCGGCCGCATGATCGACCCGCAGCGCAGCACCTTGAGCGGGTTCATCGACGCCACGAACCGCCGGACATAGTCATTGGCCGGATCGGTGACGATGTCCTCGGGCGTCCCCGCCTGAACAATCCGGCCGGCTTCCATGATGGCAATCAGCGACCCCAGCTTGAGGGCCTCATCCAGATCGTGGCTGACAAAGAGAATCGTTTTTTTCAGTTCGGCCTGGAGCTGCAGCAGTTCGTCCTGAAGGTGTTCCCGAATCAGGGGATCGAGCGCGGAAAAGGGTTCGTCCATCAGCAGAATACGGGCATCCGTTGCCAGAGCCCGGGCCAGGCCGACCCGCTGCTGCATGCCGCCGGAAAGCTGGTGCGGAAACCGGTCGGCCCATTTCGACAGCCGGATCATGCGCAGTTTCTCATCGACAATCCGGTCGCGGTCGCCGCGCCCCACCCCGGCCAGGTCCAGACCAAACCCGACATTGTCCCGCACCGTCCGCCACGGCATCAGCGCGAACTGCTGAAAAACCATCGAAATATGATTCGTCCGCAAATCGTGCAGCTGCTTCCGGCTGCAGCGGCTCACGTCCACATCCCCATCCCTCCGGCGCACCCGGATCCTGCCGCGCGTGGCTTTGTTGAGCCCGTTAACACAGCGCAGCAGGGAGGATTTTCCCGATCCGGAAAGCCCCATCAATACGCATATCTGCCCTTCGGCAACTTTCAGACAGGCATCGTGGACCGCCACCAGATTCCGGGTGGCATTGAAAATCTCGTCACGCCCCTGGTGGTCGTCGAGCATCTTCAGGGCGGTTTTGGGGGTCGGCCCGAAGACGACATCGACATGTTCGAAGGTAATGATGGCCACGGCGTTCTCCCTGTTTCGGTTATTCGGAAACATTGCCCGGCTGTTTGAGCAGCCGGTCCAGTACGATGGCCACGATCACGATTGCCAGACCGGCCTCGATGCCCTGGGCGATATTGACCGAGTTGAGGGCGCGCACCACCGGTTTGCCCAGCCCGTCGGCCCCCACCAGCGCGGCAATGACCACCATCGACAGCGAGAGCATGATGCACTGGTTCAGTCCGGCCATGATGTTGGGCATGGCATGGGGCAGTTCCACTTTAAACAGCAGCTGCATCCGGCTGGCGCCGAAGGCTTTGCCGGCATCAATGAGATGCGTGGGCACCCCGCTGATTCCCAGATGGGTCAGACGGATCGGCGCGGGAATGGCGAAAATCACAGTGGAAATCAATCCGGGTACCATCCCCAGGCCAAAAAGCATCAGGGTTGGGATCAGATAAACAAAAGTCGGAATCGTCTGCATCAGATCGAGAATCGGCCGCAAAAGGGTAAACAGCCAGGGCCGGTGCGCGGCGGCAATTCCCAGAGGCACGCCGATGACACTTGAAATCAGGGTGGCATAGAGGACCAGCGCGATGGTTTCGATGGTCTGTTCCCAATAGCCGAGGTTGAGAATCAGAAGCAGCGCCAGACCGATGCCAACGGCCAGACGGACTTTTCGGTGCAGCCAGAAACCGAGCGCCATCACGCCGGCGATGAGAATCAGCGGCGGGATGGCGTTGAGCAGAAAGACAACGCCCTGGATCATCCAGTCCAGCCCTTCGGAAAACAGGCGGAACTGTTCGTGAAAATTATCCGTCAGATAATTGACCAGCACCCGTGCCCATTGGCCAACCGGAATTTTATGCATTAAAAATGCAGGGACCAGATCCATGGGACTTTCTCCCGGTTATCCGTTTATGAAAAAGAAACAGCGTGACAAAACAGGAGCGCTTTTATTTCAACGCGGCTTTTACCGCCGAAAGACCGTCTTTACCGTCGATGGTGGTCACCCCCTGCAGCCATTTTCCCAATACATCCGGGTGGGCCTTGAGCCATTTCATGGCGGCGGTTTTCGGCTGCATCTTGTCATCTAAAATCATGCCCATCACCTGGTTCTCCATGGTCAGGGAAAATTCCAGATTCTTCAACAGCTGCCCGACATTGGGACATTCTTTTGCAAACCCTTTGCGGACATTGGTATAAACCGTGGCGCCGCCGTAATTGGGGCCGAAATAGTCGTCGCCGCCGGACAGATAGGCCATGTCGAAATTCGAATTCATGGGATGCGGTTCCCAGCCGAGAAAAACGATCCAGTCTTTGTTGCGTACGGACCGGCGGACCTGACTGAGCATTCCCTGTTCACTCGATTCCACCAGTTTCCATCCCTTCAGGCTGAACGCGTTTTTATCGATCATCGACTGGATCAGACGGTTGCCGTCGTTGCCCGGTTCGATGCCGTAGATCTTACCGCTGAATTTGTCCTTGAACCTGGCCAGATCGGCGAAATCCTTGACGCCGGCGTCATAGACGTATTTGGGTACGGCGAAGGTATACTTGGCCCCCTGGAGGTTGGCGCGCACCCGCTCAACCGATCCATCGTCGTGGTACGGCTTTTCATCGGCGGCCATGCTGGGCATCCAGAGGCCCAGGAAGACATCGATATCCTTGTTTTTCAGGCTGACGAAAGTCACCGGCACGGACAACACGTCCACCTTGGTTTTATAGCCCAGCGCTTCAAGCACCACCGAGGTCAGCGCCGTGGTCGAGGTAATATCCGTCCAGCCCACATCGGAAAAACGTACCGTCTGGCAGGTTTTGTTCGATGCCGCCACAGGTGCGGCCAGCATGGCCATCACTGCTGTCATTACAAATAATACCATCAGTCTGTTTTTCATCTTCTCCTCCTCTTGGATAGATTATAGATCACAGCCGCTGCACAGGCGGCCGGCCAGTGCGGCGACTGCCGCCAGTTTTACCACAGACCGGCAGCGATTACACCGGGACAGTCCTTCAGCTCAATATTTTTTTGCGTTCAGGATCGTAAAGCGCCCGGTCGGTGTGCAGCGTGACCGGGATCGACTGTCTGTAGTTTTCAATCACAAACTTGCCCCCGGCCGCAGCCACGTCAACGGGAATATACCCGTAACAGATTGTTTTACCGAGGGTATGCCCGTAGCCGGCACTGGTTGTGACCCCGATAACGGCGCCGTCATGGATAATGGGCGCGCTGCTCTGGACCATGACCGGCTGATCCGTATCAAACGTAAAGGTACACAACTGCTGCGACGGGCCGGTTTTTTCAATCTTTTCCAGCGCCGCGCGGCCGATAAAATCGGGTTTTTCCAGGGCCACGCAAAATCCGAGGCCGGCATCATAGGGCGTGTATTCCGGTGTCAGTTCCGATCCCCAGTCGGCATATCCCTTTTCCAGATGCAGAGAGGCAATCGCCCGGTAACCGGCGTTTCTGACGCCCAGTTCCCGGCCGGCCGCCTGGAGCGATTCGTAGACATGCGCGGCAAATTCAACGGGCACGTAGACTTCGTAGCCCATCTCGCCCACGTAGGTGATCCGGAAAATCCGGACCGGGGCATGATCCAGGGATATCCGCCGGCAGGAAGAAAAAGGGAACGCCGCGGGGCCCAAATCGGCCGATGTCAGTTTCTGCAGCAGTGTCCGTGAGCGCGGTCCGGCCACGTTGATCACCGCCCAGGCCGGGGTGACTTCGGAAAAGGATACCGATCCGTCGGCGGGCAGATGTTTTTCGATCCATCCACGCACCCGCAGGGGGAAGGCCGTGCCCACCACGAGGAAAAACCGGTCGCCGGCGATCCGGGCCACGGTCAGGTCGGCTTCGATGGTCCCCCGCGGATTGCACATCTGGGTATAGATAACCCGGCCCACCGGCCGATCGATCTGATTGGTGCAGATCCGGTTGAGAAACGCCAGGGCGCCGGGGCCTTCGATCTCGAACTTGCCGAAAGACGTCTGGTCGATGAGAACCACGCCTTCCCGGGCGGCGCGGTGCTCGGCGGCCACGTGTTCGAACCAGTTGGGGATGCCAAAGGTCCGGTCGTCGGCCGGCGTGACGCCTTCGGGGGCAAACCAGTTCACCCGTTCCCAGCCGTATTTGGCGCCGTACACGGCCCCTTTTTCTTTCAACAGCGGATAGAGCGGGCTGCGCCGGACGCCCCGGGCGGAGTCGTGCTCTTCGTGGGGCCAGTGAATGGTGTAGTGTTTGCCGTACAATTCAGTGGTCCGGGTAACATTGTACGACCGGCTGCGATGGTGGGGGCCGAACCGCCGGATATCCAGCGGCCAGATGTCCAGGCTCGGTTCGCCGTCGATGATCCATTCGGCCATCATCCGGCCGGCCCCGCCGCCGGCGGCGATCCCGAAGGCGTTAAATCCCACGGCAACAAAACAATTGTCCAGTTCGGGCGCCGGGCCCATGATCGCATCTCCGTCAGGCGTAAAGGCCTCCGGCCCATTGACCAGCCGGGAAATACCGGCATTTTCCAGACACGGGGTCCGCATCATGGCCGGGCTGAAAATGGATTCAAAATGATCAAAATCCGGCTCGAGCAACTGGGAGATAAAATCATCGGGCACGCCATGGACCGACCAGTCAATGGGATTGCGTTCATAGCCGCCCATGACGAGACCGCCGACTTCTTCCTTGTAGTAAAGCAGGTTATCCTTGTCCCGCACCGTGGGCAGGTCGGTCGGTACGCCTTCGATCACATCGGTGACAAGAAACTGGTGCTGAAACGGAACCAGTGGCGTATTGACCCCGAGTTTCTCTCCGATCTGCCAGCCCCACATGCCCGTGCAGTTGACAACGATCTCGCATCGCATGCTGCCTTTGTCCGTCACCACGGCCGTTACCCGTTTCCGGTCAAACTCGAATCCGGTCACCCGGGTCCGCTCGTAAATCACGCATCCCCGGGAACGGGCGCCCCGGGCCATGGCCTGGGTGATTCCCGCCGGGTCTGCCTGGCCGTCCGTGGGCATGTAGGCCGCCCCCACAAGATCATCGGCAGTCATGATGGGAAACAGCTTTTTCGCCTCGGCGGGCGTCAGCATGTTCATCTCCAGGCCAAAACTGCGCGCCGTGGTCGCCCCTTTTTTCAGCTCCATGAGCCGTTCCGGGGTTTTGGCCAGGTGCAGGCAGCCCGACTGTTTCCAGCCGGTGGTCAGCCCGGTTTCCGCCTCCAGTTTTGTGTACAGGTCCACGCTGTACTGGAGCATCCGGGTAATATTCCGTTCGGCCCGGAGCTGGCCCACCAGCCCGGCCGCATGCCAGGTGGAGCCGCTGGTCAGCTCTCCTTTTTCGAGGATGACGACATCCTGCCAGCCGGCTTTGGTCAGATGGTAGGCCGTGCTGCACCCGATAATGCCGCCACCGATAATGACAACCCGCGCGCTGTCCTGCATCTTCTTTTCTCCTTTAAATTTGGTCATGCCCTTAGTGACACTATTATTATCGCAAATAATCGCCCCGGCATCACCAATCATGGCCCGCCCGGCACTTTTAAACCATTTTTTACGCGATCATCACCTTCACCTGCAGGCGTTCCAGCTCCTTCTGAAAATCTTCCGGTACCTTCCCACTGGTGATCATCATGTCGATGCTTTTCAGCGGCGCCACTTTCATCTCGGCTATCAGGCCGAATTTGGTGTGGTCCGCCAGGACGATGACCTGGCCCAGGGTATGCTGGATCATGCCCCGCTCAATAACGGCGATTTCCAGATTCGGCGTGGTGATTCCCGCCCCGAGGCTGAGGCCATCCGCCCCGAGAAAAAGCCGGGTGGCATTGACCCGGGCAATCATCTCCAGGGTCAGCGGTCCGGAAACGGAATAGGTCGCGGCGCTGTATGCGCCGCCGAGAAGGATCAGCTCGGCCGCGGTCTCTCCGATTTCGGCAATCACGCCCAGATTGTTGGTAAAGATCGTCAGGGGCATGCCCGGCTCCAGGTATCTCACCACCAGCGAAGCCGTGACGCCTTCGCCGATATAAATCGTATCGTGGGGCGAAATCAGGGCCGCCGCACGCCTGGCAATGGCCTGTTTCTCGCCGGGATGCACGCCGGCACTGTTGCGGTAATGAAATTTTCCAGCGACCCGCTCCTGCCGGAAAACCGCTCCGCCATGGGTCCGTTCCACCAGTCCCTGGCGCTCCAGCCCGTCGAGATCCCGCCGGATGGTCATTTCCGAAACCCCCAGCAATTCACTTAAATTCGATCCCCGCACCGAAAATTCACGTTTGAGAATCTCAAGAATCCGCTGTTGCCTTTCAGCCGGTAATAAGGGTGCCATGGTGTCCTCGATGAACCGCTCTGGATGTTCGTTTTTGTTATTATTTATTTATTATGTGGGTGAATATGTTGTCAAGTGTTTGTAACGGATCGATTCAACTGGAACCAGTCGGTAATATCGCCAGGAATTCCATGAGCGGCCGGGAGAGGGGCAGAAAAATGCCGGAAGATCGTCAGCAGGAAAGGGATATAAAAGGGCGGATGGCCCATCGGATGATATTCATCTGATGGGCCATCCGCCCCCGCAATTATTTTTCGATTTCGGTTAAAACATCATCAAGAATCGCCAGGGCCGTGTCGATCTCTTCCCGCGTCACGGTCAGGGCCGGAATAAACCGGACGCTGTTTTCGCCGCAGCCCAGCAGCAGCAATCCTTTTTCAAACGCCCGCTTGACCACGCGATCCCGCTCGGCAACGGCCTTGGTTTTTCTTTCACGATCGGTGACCAGTTCAACAGCCACCATCAGGCCAACCCCCCGGACATCGCCAATGAGCCGGTGTGTTTCAGCCAGGTTAAGCAGGGCTTCTTTGAAAAACGCGCCCATGGCCGCTGCATTGTCGACCAGGCCGCCCTCGAGCAGTTCGATGGTGGCCAGTGCCGCCCGGCAGCTGACGGGATTACCGCCAAACGTTGACGCATGGGACCCGGGCACCCAGTCCATGATATCATGCCGGGCCAGCATGGCCCCCAGGGGCATGCCGGAAGCGATCCCCTTGGCAATGGTGAAAATGTCGGGATCGATCCCGAAATGATCGCAGGCGAACATCTTCCCGGTCCGCCCCATGCCGGTCTGAATTTCGTCGGCCACATAAAGAATGCCATAATCATCGCAAAGCGCCCGAATCTTCTCGTGGAAACTTTTCGGCGGAACCACATATCCACCCTCCCCCTGAATCGGTTCGACAAAAATGGCGGCCACTTCTTCCGGCGGCAGGGCCCGTTTGAAGAGGTCGTCGCGGATCCAGTCCACACAGAACGTATCGCACGTCGGATAGTCAAGATGGTAAGGACACCGGTAGCAATAGGCATACGGCACATGGGTAATCCCCGGTACCAGGGGGGCAAACCCTTTTTCGTGAATGGCCTTGGAAGCCGACAGGGACAGTGCGCCCATGGTCCGGCCGTGAAACGAGCCAAAAAACGAAATCACCCGGGTCCGCCGGGTATGATAGCGCACCAGTTTGAGCGCCGCTTCAACGGATTCGGCCCCGGAGTTGCTGTAAAACACCCGCCGGTCCCGTTCACCCGGGGAGATGCGGGCCAGTATTTCGGCCAGCTCCGACTGGGCCGCATAGTAAAAATCCGTTCCGGACATGTGCAGAAATTTCTGCGCCTGATCGATAATGGCCGCCACCACCCTGGGGTGGGCATGTCCCGAATTACAGACAGCGATCCCGCTGGTAAAATCGAGAAACCGGTTGCCGTCCACATCGGTCACCACAAGCCCCTCGCCCCGGTCGATGACCAGGGGATACCCCCGGGTATAAGATGGAGAGATATAGCGTTTGTCCTTATCCAGCACTGCCTGCGCCGCCGGGCCGGGCAGGGGCGTAATGATTTCCGGGCATCGGTTGTTTGTCATGATGGATTCTCCTGAGGTTGATTTTGGAAACTGTCTGCCGGTTTCTATTGCCAGTTTGCGCGCCGGCCTGTCAACAGGATTGTCGTATCACCGGGCGGATGGCCATACGCGCCAGCTGAAATTTTACGTGCATTTTTAAAATAAATGGTTATCGTAACCAGTCAGCCGAGTCACACCCATATCTTATTCAAACCAGAGGAGGTCCCATGCATATCAGCAAGGCTGTCAGGATAATGTCTGTTTTGGTTATCGCATTTTTCTTCACTGCTCCCGGTGTTTTTGCCGGCGTTTATTTCGAATCCACCCAGATAATTAAAAACCTCCCCGGCCAGCCCGACAGCCGCCATGAAATTAAAAATTACATAACCGAACACGCTTCCCGGTCCGAGACGTCGGACCGGATCATCATTACCGATTTTGATGCCGGGATAATGTATCAACTCGACCCGCAGACAAAAACGTATCACCAGATAAATCTGGCCGCCACGGGCATGCCCCGGATGAACGCACAGGAATCGGCAGCCATCAAAGGCGTTTTGAAAAAAATGATGGGCGGCGTGAGCGTCACGCCCACGGGAGAAACCGGGGAAGTCGCCGGTTATCCCTGTCGAAAATACAGAGTCCACATCATGATGACCCAGAGTGAATACTGGGTCTCCGACCAGGTTCCCGGCTACAGCGAGCTGAAGGCCATCGGCCGGAAAGCGGCCGAGATGTTCAACCGGAATCCGATGATGAAACAGATGAATTTTGCCGCCATGATCACGGACCTGAACGGGTTCCCCCTTAAAACCGTCATGTCGATGATGAACGGCGCCATGACCACCACGGTCACCCGGATCGAAAAGAAGCAGATACCCGGCAATCTGTTTACCCTGCCGGCCGGCTACAGAAAGAAATAGTTCAGCAGACCGGGTTTTCCTGCAGCCACCGGGCCAGACGGGCCAGCCCCGCCTCGATGGAAACAAGCGGTTCGTATCCCAGATCCCGCCGGGCCGCATCAATGGTAAACCAGTGATCGGTCGACAGCTCGGCCGCCATGAAACGGGTCAGGGACGGCTCACCCGGCAGGGGCAGCCATCTGTACAGCCATTCCAGACAGGCCGCGGTCAGTTTTGCCGTGCGGGGTGACAGCTGGCCGGTGACCGGGCCTTTGCCGGCCGCCGCCAGTATCCGGTCGATCATGTCCCACAGGGGCACCGGCTCGCCCTGGCCGATAAAATAGACATTGCCCGACAGGGCCGGGGTCTCTTTCAATTTTTCCGCAGCCAGCAGGTGGGCCCGGGCAGCGTTTTCGATATAGACGGTATCGACAATATTCGTGCCGTCGCCGATGCGCTTGAGCCGGCCGGCCCGCCTGATAATTCCAGGAACCAGATGGTTGTCTCCCGGCCCCCAGATGAGATGCGGCCGCAGGGAAACCGTCAGCAGATCGTTCTGGCCGGCACGGACAACCGCCTGTTCCGCCCGGGCCTTGGTGGCCGGATACGGGGCCGCCTGGACAGCCGGGTACGGAACGGATTCATCAATCCCGGCATGCCCCCTGCCGTCAAAAACCACACTGGGGGAGCTCGTATAGATCAGCCGCTTTACGCGGTGCGCCCGGCAGGCGGCCAGAACATGTTCGGTACCCGTCACATTGATGGCAGCGTATTCGTCAAAATCGCCCCAGACGCCGGCCTTGGCCGCGGTGTGGTACACCACATCCATCCCCGCGCAGGCGGCGGCCACCGCCCGGGCCTCCCGCAGATCTCCCCGGACCTGTTCAACACCCAGCGCCGCCAGGGCCGGATAGCGGCCCCGGCAGAAAGTACGGACGCGGACGCCCTCTTTAACCAGCATGGCCACAATGGCCGCGCCGAGAAACCCGCCGCCGCCGGTGACCAGCGCCGATTCGGTGGCGCCTGTCATTGCGGCCTTTTCCGGCTGGCCGTCTGAAGCTGCGCCGTTGTCCGCGCCACCGCTTCCCGAAAACGATCCCGCGCCGCCCGGGCAAACGGATTGTAGGTATGCATATCGACGAACAATTCCCAGGTATCGTGGGTCACGGTTTCCAGCGTGTGCAGCAGCCGCCGGTATCCTTCCGTGTCAATCTCAAGGGGGCGGGCGCCGTATTCGGCCAGGGAACGGCCGATAAAATGCGTCAGGGCCAGAGAATCGGCAATCTGCCGGTCGTGGATTTCCGGCGTCGTTTCGATGACCACCAGGCCCCGGGACGCCAGATAATCGCGGATCCCGGCGTACCGGTCTCCATCGATCCGCTGCCGGCAGAGCACGACCTTGTGCCCGGCGAGGGTATCGGCGGCACTGTCGGGGCCGAACATGGG
>Ga0256846_1000048_pt1 | contig 48812 bp, 37 predicted proteins | sample TevniametaG_FD_189098 | JGI IMG/M metagenome (GOLD analysis project Ga0256846, IMG submission 189098) | Tube worm associated microbial communities from hydrothermal vent at the East Pacific Rise, Pacific Ocean - Tevnia | ecosystem: Host-associated > Annelida > Integument > Unclassified ...
CCTTTTGCAAATGATAATCCGACCAGAAGAGAGCCGATCAATCCCGGTCCCTGAGTAACGGCAATAAGATCTACTTCGGATAGTTTCGTTCCCGATTCCGATAAAACATTTTTAGTTAGTTTATCAATCACTTCATAGTGACTTCTCGAAGCAATCTCCGGTACAACTCCTCCGAATTTTTTATGTAAAGGAATTTGGGATTTGATTTTTTCACGGATCACTTCATTTTTTCCCCCTCTCCTGATAAGAGCGACGGCTGTCTCATCACAAGAAGATTCAATTCCCATAATTAACATTTTCAAATGTTATCAAATTAATCTTATGGATACAAATAGTTTGATTTTAATTTTTTGAGAGGTTACTATTAAAAAAATGGAAACAGGGAAAAATTTTTTCGCAAGAAAAACTTTTCTTATCTTGATTATAGCTTTTATTATACCCATTTTTGTTAATGCTACTGAAAATAGAAATATCAAAATCCAATTGAGGATAAAAAATCGTAATATTTCAGACAAGGTATTGGATAATTTGAAACTCATTATAAATAAAAAAGAAGTCAAAATAACAGGAATAAAAAAGAGGGAAAGATATATTGATAAAGAGGAATTTCTCGGTAGAAATTTTATTATATCTTTTATGAATTTTAATAAATTTAATGATGCCTTAAAAAAATCCATATCTTATTTTGTAACTGAAATTCTTGAAAAATCCGATTCTCTCATAATCCATACAAATGCCAATGTTTACAAGATGAAAGTTTCCGGGAACAAAGAAAGAATAATTCATAATATTTCAAAGGTTCTTAAAAGGGATATGGAAATCCTCTCGAAAAAGTCTTCAAGAGTCTTGAGGAGTATAAATGGCAAGTTATCCAAGATTGAAAAGTATTTCAGTATATATGCTTCATTAAGTGAAGCTTCTTCATCCGGAAGCACCTATTTTCAATTTTTTTCGGAGATTATTTCTGATATTCAATTTTATAGAGATGAGTTTGTAATTCCTGGTAAAAGGAAATTTGGAGAAATTAATAATTTTTTGGGTTTTATGGAAGGCCACAGATATTGGATATTTATTCAAAATGGCACTACCTATCCTTTTATGAAGAGGATCAGGAAAATAATAAGATCTGTCAAATCGAGTCTTGCAAATATCACGTTGTTAGGAGATAAAAGTTGGAAAAAAGTGGTGGATAATAAAATAAGGGAGATGTTGGATATTTTATACTTAGGTGCTTCGTATCCCCAAAAGGCAATGAGAACAGGGTTTATAAATACCAACACATCTTTTTTCAGTTTTATGTATAACGTAACCGAGGTGATTTCAACTAAATCGGTTAATCATCAGCTTTCGGAAATCCTTAAGGCCATTTCAGAGGATACCGGAGGGGCTCATGTGGAAACATCCGACTTGGAGAAGGGGATAGAAAGTATTCGTAGTCACCGTGACATATTTTGGGATATATTTTTTAAAATAGATAAAATGAAGGAAAAAAATAAATTGAGGTTGGTAGCGGAGAATAGTGCAAAACTTATCTATAGAAAAAGATTTAAACGGGAAGAGTTGAACAAATTATTGCAATATTTGTCGGAACCGAAAATATCCGTATCCAATTTAAAGTTTGGGAAAGATATTATCTCGTTTTCAATTGAATCTTTTTCTTTAAGCAAAAAAGGGAAATTCGGGTTGTTAAAAGTTATAATCCATTTTTATGATAAAGCGGGGAAAGAGATTTTCCGTAAATCCAATACTTTAAGGGCGAGTAAAAAGATAATAAATATTTCAACGGAATTTCCGACAGAACTTTCTTCCGTTAATAAAATCAAAGTGTCTGTAATTGATTTAATCTCGAATAGATTTAATGCCAAGGAAATAGTTTTAAAAACTATTTCTACTCAAGAAGATCATTAACAATAACTATTTTTATTCCGTTGGATTTAATATAATTCAAAGAATCTTGAATAGCTGCAATTGTCGATTCGAACGGATGTCCGATCGCAATCCCTTTGCCTGTTCTTTTTGCAATTTCTACAAGCCTTTTAATCTGAAATATTGAATGATCGTAAGTTCTTATGTGGTCAAGAAAAACATCTCTTACGGCGGTTTTTACTCTCATTTTTTTTGCGGTTTTAAATGCGATGGAATCGAAATCCGTTTTTGAATCTACAAAGTACATACCTTCGGATTTAATGATTCTTAGAACATTCATCATCAAATCTTTGTTTGAAGTAACAAGTGATCCTTGATGATTGTTTATTCCGTATGCATTGGGTACGATTTTTCTAACCCTGCGTATAAGAGTTTTTATTTCCGACAATGAAGATGATATTGTAACAATCTCTCTCGGATCGGGATAATTATCAGCATCTTTTTTCGGCTGCATCGGTAGATGGATCAACGTGTTCAGTTTGTATTCCGAAAGCCATTTTGCTTCCTCCGCCGCATGGATGGAATCGGGGAGGACAGATGCCGTAATCGGAATCCCAAGCTTTTTAAGTTCGTACGCACCGATGCTGTAAGCACCTATATCATCTATAATAAATGCTATTTTCGGATTTTTCCTGTCATATTTTGTCAAATGCTGAGCCTCTTTTATGTTTGCGGGCAGATTTTGTTCAATGCTGTTTACCAACAATAAGTGTGTAGTGGTGTCGGAAAAAACTATCTTGTAAAGGTAGGTAGTCTTCTTTTTTGTTCTTCTAACTTCTATTGTTATAAGATCGAAATTATATTTTTTCGCAAGTTTTTTTGTTTTACGTAAAACCGATCTGAATTTGGATTTTTCCACATCAATTTTGAAATGGAATCTGTTTGAAGTATCCTTGAAATAATCGAAGCTTATTTCTTCCGAATTAAGAAAATCGAGTAAATTAAAATTAAATTTGTTAAGATTACTGACTTTTTTCTCTTTTTTAAATAATTTTGTAAAAACAAATGATTCTTTTCCACTCTTGTAATTAATAAATTCAAGAAGTAAAACAATAATAAATGAAATTAATATTAGTGAAAAGAATACTGTTGCCGAAGTGTTCCTTTTTTTTAGGTGTTTTCCTCTTTTTCTGTTCATCTCATTTTCTGATTGAATCCGATCTAATCTATATACATCAGAAACCTGTAAAATTCAATGCCGGATAAGGTTGCTTTTAAGAAAAATTGTTGTTTATATTCATTTTTTTCTTAACCAATTCAAAGGGTTAACGGCAGTGGTTTTTTTTCTGATCTCAAAATAAAGAGATTTACCGAAAGTTGATCCCGAATCTCCTGCAATACCGATTTCGTCTCCTGCAATTATATAGTCTCCTTTTTTTTTTAGGTACTTGCTACAGTGTCCGTAAATTGATAACAGGTCCTTTGAGTGTTGTACGATAATAATATTTCCGTAACCTTTAAAATAATTCATGAAAATAATAACACCGTCAAATACCGCTTTTATCTTCATTGATCCCGAAGGTTTTATCTCTATTCCGTTATTGAATATAAATGTATTAAAGCGAGTACTTCTCTTTTTGCCGAATCCGGATATTACTTTTCCCTTTAAGGGCCATATCAATTTTCCCTTTATTGTTTTTAAATTTAGTTCCGAAAGTTTAAAAACATCCACCTTCTCTTTTAAAAGATTTGTAAGTTTTTTTGCTTCCGATTTAAGTTCCTTGAGCATTGAGAGGTGTTTTTTCCTATCCGAATTTATTTGATTGATAAAAACGGATTTTGCGTTTTTTGCTTTCAAGATCTCTTTCATCTTTTTTTTCTGCTTGTTTTTTAATTTGTGTAATCTTTTTTTCTCCGATTCGAGTTCCGTCTGGAGTTTCTTTAGCTTCTCAATGGATATCTTTATTGCCCCTATCTCTTCGATTTTTTTATTTATCAGAGATACGAATAAATGGTAATTTCTAAATAATTGATTTATATCTTTAATATTGCTGAAAATTTTAAACCTACCGGCTTTTCCTATTTTATTCAGAATTCTTATTGTTTTTTTTATTCCGGTCTTTGATTTTTTTATCTTTTTCTTAAGTGCCTCTTTCTCTCTCTCCTTTTTATTTATGGTGCTGTTTGTGATAGACAACAGATGGTTCAATCTGTTATTTTCATTTACTACTTTTTCATACTTTAATTCTATCTTGTACAACTCGTTAAGGACGGAACTGCTCTCTTTATTCAAAAGACTTATTTTTGACGTAATATTCTTTATTTCGGCATTTAGCTTTTTCAGTTTTGTCTCTTTTGAAGGGAACAGCACTATAGGTATTGAGATAATCAATATAATGAGTTTTTTCATCTTTTTCCCCATTATATGTAATAACCAAGTTACAGTAAAGGTGATATTTGTCCGGTAATATTTATTTTTTACATATAATGCCCGATTTTTTGCAGGAACGACATTATTTGGCGTACCTATGCAAATATAATAGTGGCGAGAGGTAAAAATGAATAATAATAGAGAATTAAGTAAAGTGTCGGTTGATTATTTAAGAGAGAGGGGTAATCTTGTTATCGGAGATCTTGATACTCCCAGTTTTATAAGGAGAGAATTCAATCTTGTTTACAGAGAAAAATTAACGGATAAAATATCCGGTAAGGTACCGGGAGCCGTAACAAAGCTTTTTAACATACTTTTTGGAGATGAAGAGATAAGTTTTGCCTAAAAACTATTCGGAAGTTTATTTTTCTCTTGTCTGTATGGTACTATTGCTTCCTATGAACTATAATAAGATTGACTTAAGTCTTGCTGATCTCCATATCCATACAATTGCATCTGACGGAGAGATGTTGGCGAAGGATGTGATTGACATCTCTTTTCGGAGAGGTTTAAAAATCATATCCATTACGGATCATGACGGGGTCGGTTCGTATATCGGAAGAGTTGAGAAACTGAAAGAGGCAGCTTCCCTGAAAGGGATGGAGCTTATAGCGGGTATAGAACTTGACAGCGAATACAGAGGTGTTGAGATTCACATCCTCGGATATGGTATTGATGTCGAGAGTTCTAACTTAAATGATCATCTGCATAAAATTCAATTACTTAGACGAAAACGTATCCTTGAGATAGTGGATAAAGTAAACGAAAATTACGGGAGAGAAGTAATTAATCATAATGATATATTTCCGGATGGAAGAGAAACCATGATGAAACCTCATGTGGTAAGGGAACTGTTAAGAAAAAGATTGTTTAATACTTATCAGGATGCCTCCGGATGGATATCCGAAAAATGTAAACCTAAAACGGTTGTAGCGAAACTTCCTCCGGAAGATATTATTAAGATAATCTTAGAATCCGGAGGTGTACCGGTTCTTGCTCATCCTGCTTATTATCTTGGAATTAACGGGATAGGACTTAGAAGAATGCTTTCAGAACTATCAATGGCAGGTCTTGCCGGAGTGGAAGTTTATTACGATTATCATGGTTTCATGCCTTCATCGTTTGGCAGGATAAATATCCCCGATCTTATTTCGTTAATAAAAAACGAATCTAAAAAGTGTGAATTGTTTTTCACAAGGGGAAGCGATTCACATACAAGTGAAGAACTTTGGGAAAGGAATCCTCCGGTATTAACTTTATGAAAAAATTATTACTGCATATATGTTGTGCACCATGTTCGGTCTATGTTGTCAGAAAATTGATGGAAGAGTACGATGTTACGGGATTTTTTTATAATCCGAATATTCATCCTGAGGAGGAGTATAAATTTCGAGTGGATGAACTTAAGAAAATATCCGAAAAACTCAATTGGAAAATTATCATATCCGATTATGACGATAAAAGATGGTTCAAGTTGGTAAAAGGGCATGAGAAGGATCCGGAAAGGGGTGAGCGGTGTACTATATGTTTTGATATGAGATTCAATAAGTTATTCGAATATGGGGAATCTAAAGGTTTTGATATTGTTGCATCTACTCTGTCTATTAGCCCCTATAAAAATATCAGTCAAATAAATGAGGTCGGTTTTTCTAAAAGCAGGAAATTCAATGTGGAGTTTTTACCGGAGAATTTCAAAAAAAAGGATGGTTTTAATATAGGTAAAAAGATGAGTGTTGATCTTGGTATTATTCATCAGAACTATTGCGGATGCATCTATTCCAAGTTGGAAAGGGAATCGAAACTAAAAAAATAGGATTATTTTTCTGATATTCTTTTTCTGATTACCTGAAATACCCCTTTTGTCTTTGTGAATTCCTTATAGATTTTCTCCAGTTGGTCAATATGATTTACCTCAAAAGTAATCATTATTTTACTTGAATTTTGTGTGATTGATTTGTTCCCGATATTTTGGATATTTGAATTGTGCTTAGCGGTTATATTGGAAATTGTGCTTAGTATTCCGGGTTTATCGGAAACTATGATATCGTATTTAACGTTGAGGGAGAATTCCGCATCATTGTTCCACTCAACTTTTTTTATTCTCTCTTCCATTACGTTCTTCAAATTAGAGCAGTTGCTCTTATGAATGACAAGACCTCTTTTCAAGGTGATGAATCCCTTTATTTTTTCACCTTTTATAGGGTTGCAGCATTTTGCAAAACTGACATCTATATCCTGATATCCTTCAACAATGATCATTCTGTGAAAAAGATCTCTTTTCCTTGATCTAGTTTTCTTAGTTTTTATTTCAAAGGCATCAACTTCGTAAAATATCTTGGATAGAGTTTTTTTATCCAAAGTTTTTTTATTTGAACCTATATCTCTGTAAAAAGTATCTAAATCGGTATAGTGAATCTTATTAAGTCTCTCAATGAATTCGGTATCATCAAGTTTTATTTTATATTTTTTTTTATATTCCCTTAATGCTTTACCCCACAACCTTTTCCCTTTTTCTACGTTCTTTTTATTCTCCTTTTGTTGAATAAAATTGAGAATGTTTTTTCTCGCCTTGCTTGTCACGACATATTTTAACCAGTCAAGAGAAGGGGATGCTGTTTTTCTCGTTACAATCTCAATCATATCTCCGGAGTCCAAGGGTTTTTTTATTGAAACCATATGTTCATTGACAATGGCACCATAACATTTATCTCCAATCTCGGTATGGATTGCATAAGCGAAATCTATTGGTGTTGATCCTCTTTTAAGTGTTACAACTTTTCCTTTAGGTGTGAAAACATATATCTCTTTTTCTATGAGGTCGCCTTTAAGGAGGTTGAGAAACTCTTCAGGATTCGGATTTTCTTTATGGGCATCAATCATCTCTCTAAACCAATCGAGTCTCTGGTCATTTTCAATAAACGATATACCCTCTTTATATTTCCAATGAGCGGCAATTCCCTCTTCGGCAATCTTATGCATTTTTTCCGTCCTAATCTGTATTTCATACTTAATTCCGTCATCGGAAATAATAGTTGTGTGGATTGATTGATATCCGTTATTTCTCGGATGGGCTATAAAGTCACGCCACCTTCCGGGAAGCGGGGTATACCTTTGATGAATTTCACCAATGATCATGTAACAGTCAGCCACCGATTTTGTAATTATTCTGAGTGCCAGAAGGTCGTAAACTTTCTCAATTTCTATACTCTTCTTTTTTATTTTTTTATAAATCGAAAACTTTCTCTTGATCCTGTATTGTATTTTTCCTGAAACACCAAGTTTTTTAAGAATCAGATTTAATTCTTTTTTGATCTTTTTTAATTTGTTGTTTGCCCACTCTTCCCGTTCTCCTATCTCTTTTGTTATTCTCTCAAAGTCATCGGGATAGTAGTATTTGAAGGAGATATCCTCAAGTATTACTTTGATCTTTCCCATTCCGAGACGTGCTGCGATCGGAGCATATATATCAAGAGTCTCTTTTGCAATCCTCTTTTGCTTTTTTTCGTTTAATGCTCCCAAGGTAAGTATATTGTGGAGGCGATCTGCAAGTTTTATAAGAATAACCCTAACATCGCTTGTCATTGCGATAATGATTTTTTTAAGAGTTTCCGCTTTGGCATTTTCGGCATCCAAATCGGAAATCTTGGAAATTTTTGTCACTCCCCATACAATTTCACCAACTTCCTTTCCAAACAACTTATTGATATCTTCGATGGTGTAGTCGGTATCTTCAACAACATCGTGAAGAAGTGCGGCGGCAATTGAAATTTCATCAAGTTTCATGTCCGCAAGGATTCCCGCTACGGAAAGAGGGTGGGAGATGTAAGCTTCTTTATCCGCTCTGGTCTGGTTCATATGGGCATCGGCAGCCACGGAATATGCTTTTTTCAAAAGTTCGGTATTTGCCTTAGGGTGATAGCTGAGGACTTTCTCTTGGAGCTCGAAAAATCGTTTGATCATTTGATAATGAATATAGTACAAATAGCCCTGTATATCAACATTATTCAGGAATGAATAGTTTATCTTTGTGGTTTTTTGAATATCTGCTACAATTGGATCGTGAAAAAATTAATTCCTATTATGATTATTGTTTTTATGTTTGAAGCGGGAAATATTTTTTGTGAAGATTACTTGAATATGAGAAAAACCATGGTGGAAGAGCAGATTATCAGGAGAGGAATTACCAACAAGAGAGTTATTGCTGCATTTCTTAAAGTTAAAAGGCACCTGTTTGTTGATAAAAGATTTCGTAAAAAATCATATGAAGATTCTGCTCTTGCAATCGGGGAAGGACAAGTGATAGATCGTCCATATATAGTTGCAATGATGACGTATGTGATTGCTCCCGACTACAATAAGAAGGTGCTTGAAATAGGGACTGGATCCGGTTTTCACGCTGCAATTCTTGCAGAACTTGTAAAAAATGTCTTTACAATAGAAAACAAACCCTCTTTGTCGAAGAAAGCGGAAAAATTACTGAATAAGCTCGGATATAAAAATATTAAATTTAAAATAGGAGATGGTGCTTTTGGGTGGAAAGAAAATGCACCGTTTGATGGAATTATCTGCACATATTCTCCTGATCATATTCCTCCGAATCTGTTGAAACAACTTGTTACCGGAGGTAAGATGATCATCCCTGTAAGTTATTCGTCTAAAGTTCAGGAATTTATCCTAATTGAAAAAACCGGTGACGGAACTTTTAAAAGGACAATTCTTATTCCGGTTCAGTTTACTCCTTTTATCAGAGGGAAAGGATGAGTAAGAAATCCTTTTCGGATCTTAATGAGAAACAGATAGAAGCCGTTAAATTTACGGATAACCCTCTTCTGATTATCGCCGGAGCCGGTTCGGGAAAAACTCGTGTTATTACAAACAAAATAGCTTATTTAATCGAAGAGCAAGGATTTTCTCCGTTGAATATTCTCGGAGTAACTTTTACGAATAAAGCTGCAAATGAGATGAAGGAGAGGGTTACGGCGATGACCGGTATTGACCCTTTTTTGTTTAACATTTCAACTTTTCACTCGTTAGGATTAAAAATTTTGAGAGAATCCGGACAAGAAGCGGGTTACGGACTTGATTGGATTATCAGTGATGATAAAGATCAAAAAAGGGTTATCGGAAATATTATCAAAGAAAGATTCTCCTATTTCACAAGCGATATGATTGATGATTCCGTAAAAAAAATAAATAGAGCAAAAATGAATCTTTTATATCCCAACAACAGAGAGATGTTGCTCAAAAAAGGTTTTTCCGAAGACGAGACGGAAATATTTTCACAATATTGGGATTACCAAAAAAAGAATAAGAGATGGGATTTTGAAGATCTTATTTCTCTTCCCGTGCTTATCATTAGTGGGAATGGGAAAATAAGAGAAAAGTATGAATCAAACTATAAGTATGTTCTTGTTGATGAGTTTCAGGATACAAATCCCAATCAGTATGAACTTATACGTCTGATTGCGGTAAAACATAGGGGTATTACGGTTGTCGGAGATGATGATCAGGCAATTTATTCTTGGCGGGGTGCAAATGTCAGGTTTATGTCCGATTTTCGTGAAGACTTCAGAGGAGCCGTAACGATGAAGATGGAACGAAATTACAGATCAACAAAGGAGATTCTCGATTTTGCAAATATTTTAATCAGGAGGAACAGTTTTAGACAGGTTAAAGAGATGTGGACTGAAAGGGTGAGCGGCAATCCGGTAACTCTTATGTTCTCTTCCACAAAAGAATCTGAATCCGAACGGATAGCCGATATGATTGAATATTTCCTGAAATCGGATGAATCGATGTTTCCGATAGCAATACTATACAGGATCAATTCTCAATCTTTCCCTTTTGAGTCGGTATTACATAAGAGGGGGATAAGTTACCGAATTGTGAAAGGTTTAAGATTTTTTGACAGGAAGGAGATAAAAGATGCGGTGTCACTTTTAAGGCTGGCTTTTAATCCTGATGATGATATCTCTTTCCTGAGAGTTATAGATTTTCTTCCGCTTGGAATAGGGGCTAAAACTCTTGATATTATCAGGAGAAAAAGTGTTGAGACAGGAAAATCTCTGATGAGATCATTAAAGGAATATTTTCCTGACAAATATGTTTCAAAACCTATATTCGGAAAGATATTTGAGATAAGTTCAATGTCCAATGTAGAGGATATTGCGGAATTATTCCGAAAATTGTTAAATAGCTCCGGATATATCGGGTATCTTAAAGATAGGAGAGAAGAGGATCGACTGTTGAACATAGAAGAACTTATAGATTTTATCTCAAAATGGGGAAAAGAGAACGGCATGAAAAGAACGGTTAGTGACTTGTTTGATAAACTGTCTCTTGAATCAGGAAGAGAATCCAATAAAAAGGATGAGAAAGTTTTACTACTTACCATGCACAATTCAAAGGGGCTTGAGTTCCCGACCGTGATAGTTGTAGGAGTTAACGGAACATATATGCCTTTTTTCATGAGAAAAGGGAAAATGGAGATTGAGGAAGAGAGACGACTTATGTATGTTGCATCGACAAGAGCTATTGACAGACTTGTAATTTCAACCGGTGGTCAAAGAGAGTCTGAATTTATCATGGAAACCGGATTTAATAATGTCAATGTTGTCTATTCGTTTCGAGAGCTACTTGAGAGTTTATCAGGTGAAATGATTGAAAAAACTATTGAGAAATCGGAACCGGAGGTTAGTGTAAAGCATCCCGTATTCGGTACGGGAATTTTATTGAGAAAAACCGACGATACCAAATATCTTGTTGATTTCGGAGATAAAGGTGAAAAATTGATTGATACTTCGATAATTGATTTGAAATTTTCCGAATAATGGGATTAATGCGGTTAGTTGTTTGATTTGGTTGTTAAATCTGTATTATAATTCTTTTATGGATGCAAAAAAGAAAATTGAGGCAGAGAAACTATCAAATATCCTTAACCCGAAAAAAAGTAACAAGGAATTTAAGATCACAATCAGATTTCAGAAGCATCTTTCGACAAAATATGAGAAAGCACTTGAACTTGCTCGGAAAAATCCTTATTTCATGGAAGAAGGGGAAGGGGATTTTAAAAAAGTTTACGTCAGTTTTTTCCCTAAGGATGTCGATGATCTTTACAAGTTATTTGAACTGGTAAAGGGACAGGAGACAACACGGATTTATCTCAACAATAAGTTGATACCCTATATTCAGGACTTGTGGCTATTTCTTATATGGTACTATCGTGTAAAGTGAGGAGTGATACGGACATTTTTACTGTAAACTACTTGACTTTTACCGTTTATTGCAATATATTTCGTTATCTGAGGAGGATACAATGAAAAAGTTATTATACTCTGTTTTGATACTTGTAATCGCAGTGTTTTTTCTTTTCGGTTTTTCAGGATGTAAAAAATTGTCAGTTTCAAATTTAAGTGCAAACAAACACCTAAACGATGCTAACAAATTGTATACTCAGGAAAAATTTAGAAAAGCATCCGAAGAGTATGAGACGGCTCTAAAGAAAAATCCCGAACTTAAAGTTGCCTATCTCTATCTCGGAACTTGCTATAGCATGTTGTATTCTCCCGGGAAAGAGACAAAAAGGAATGTTGAGTATGGTGAGAAAGCTGTAAAATATCTTCAAATGGCGGAAAAAGCTTTCCCTGAAGATCATAATGTTGTTATTGCTCTCGGAAGTATTTTTGATAAACTTGGAAATTTTGAGGAAGCTGAAAAGTTTTTCCTGAAGATACTTGAAAAGTCGTCCGATTCTCCCAAATCGTATTATACACTTGCAAATTTTTATTCACAGAACGGTAAGTTTGAAAAAGCGGATGAGATGTATCGGAAAAGGATAGAACTTGATCCGACTGATCCGACCGGTTACCATTATTATGCTGTATATCTTCAGAATTACAGAGCATGGGATAAAGCAATCATTGCTCACAAGAAAAGAATTTATACAATGATAGATCCGTCAATTCTAGATCATTACAAAGAAATAGACAAAATAAGGGAAGATATAACGCGGGTCAATGTTATCAATAAATACATAAGGAATGTTGAAGGAAATAAGGCTATTCCGGCTGATCAGAGAAAGGAACTTGTAGCCGGGAAGAAAGAGGAGTTAAAGAAATATCCTACATTAGAGGAAGCCATAGAGCTTATTGCAACTAAAGAGAAGGAACTTGAGTCGGTGGTGGCAGAGGCGGAGAAGAAACTTGAAAGTCTTAGTGAAGAGAAAAAACTTGAGTTTGCTCAAGCGTACTACTCGCTTGGAGTTGTTGCTTGGAATAAAAGTTATCAGACTCCGGTTGATGACGATATTTTTCCGAAAGAGGAAAGAAAAAAAGCGATTGATGAAGGTTTTTCAGCATTGAAGAAAGCGATAGCTCTTTCTCCCGAGTATCCTAATCCTTATTCGTATATGGGACTTTTATGGAGAGAGATGATAAAGATTGATCCTAAAAGAAGTGAAGAGTTTATTGCAAAGAATAAAGAATACAACGAAAAATTCAAAGATATTTATGTAAAGAAGAGAAAAAGAGAACAATATCTTAAAGAACTTGAAGAACTTGAAAAATAGTTTGTGAATATTTATTCCGTATTGTTATGGGATTAGCAGGGTGTGGTAATGGGGAAGTCAATTGATATAAAAAAAAAGAGTATTGATGATTTCTATACAAAATCAAGAAGGAAAGTTATTGACTGGTTTGAAAGTGGGAAGCTAAAAAAAAAGAGTGGAAAATGGACGGATGAGTTTGTACGGTATTTACTTATTTTTCCGGATATCGTATATCTATTGATAAAGTTATCGATTGACAAAGAGGTATCTCCGAAAGTAAAAGGGACGATAATTATAGGATTTGCTTACCTTATCTCTCCTATTGATCTAATTCCTGATTTTATCCCTGTTTTAGGATTTGTTGATGATCTTCTTATCTCTGTAGTGTTACTGAATAAAATTATTAATAGTGGAGACGAGAAACTTAAAGAGAAGATTACATATTATTGGATGGGAGAAGAAGATATCTTTTTAAAAGTAAAAGAGATAATTTTGATAATGAACGGATTATCTTCAAGGATACCGAAATCCATTTCGGGATTTTTCAAAAAAAATTAATAATAATTATCAGGAAAAATTATTATTTATTATTCTATCCAATGATATATTGAAAAATTTGTTTGATACAATGTTTTCAAAATGTTCCCACAAATTGGAAGTTATACATTCATCGGAAAGTGGGCATCCCGATTCTTTTGAGCATCCTGAAATGTGGAGACTTTCATTGTAAGCATTAAAAATATCAGAGATCAAAATTTCACTCGGTTTTTTTTTAAGTTTATAACCTCCGAACTTACCCTGAATACTGACAATAAGTTCTGCTTTCTCCATGGGTCCGGCAAGTTTCCGAAGATACTTAGGAGATACCGCCATTTTTTTTCCGAGAATCTCAGTATTTACCACATCATTGTTTTGAGCTAAAAAAACAAGCATCCTTAAACCGTATCTGATCTTTGTATTAATTTTCATCTGATGAAAGTATAGCTAATACACGATTATTGTCAACAGTTTGTATAAAATTCAACTCGTATGGTTATAGATAAAATTATTGACTTCTATAGGAAAAAGTTCTATATTTTCTCAATGAAATATTTTAAATATGTCATTATCCTTATACTTGTTTTTGTTTTACTCTACTTCTTTTTTCAGAATGTGGATTTTGACATGGTTTTCAAAATAATAAAAAATGTGAATCCGATATACATAGTTATTTTCTTGTTTGGTTTGTATACTCAATTTTATGTAAGAGCTTTCAGGTGGGGCATATTATTTCGTCCTTACAAGAAGAATATTTCAATTCTTAACCTGTATCATTACACTTTGATAGGTATGCTTATTAATATTGTGATCCCGGGAAGAGTGGGAGAACCGACTCGTGGAATACTGATTGCAAAGGAAGAAGGGGTTAAATCAGGAACCGGATTAGCAACAATTGTTGTGGAACGGATGATCGATTTTCTTATGATCATAGTGTTGTTTTTTGTCTCTTTACTGTTTATTGATAGCGGGAGATCAAAGTTTCTTGGAGAATTAAAGTCTGTGGCAGTACTTCTTGTTCCGGTTGTAATAGCTGTGTTTCTTATGTTTTATCTAATAAATATACCTGCTGTTTATAGGTTGACGGAAAGAGTGCTTCGGTTCATTTTTCGGTTGGTTCCCGAAAGGTCAAGGGGAAAAGTCACCGATTTTTTCCTGAATTTTATTGAAGGACTTAAAATGAAACTTGGTTTTTGGGATTCCGTAAAACTTTTATTTTATTCCGTTCTCGTGTGGGTTTACCTCGTTCCTTTTTATTGGTTTTTAATGCAAGGTTTCAGGTTCGGTTCATCAGTATCACTTCTTGATTCCGTTCCATACTTCAGCCTTATTGTTATGTCGGCTGCAATTCCGACTCCAGGGATGGCAGGGAGCCTTGATGCCGCCTCAAAGCACGGACTTCTGGAACTATATAAAAATCAAGCAGGTCAGAGTGTTGTAAGTGTAAATGAAGCAGCGGCTTTTACTATTTTGGTTCATGCATTAATAATAATGGTAATTATGATACCCGGTTTTATTTCGTTTTATTCAAAGGGGTTAAAATTGAGTTCCGTTAAAAACAAGGGGAAAAAAGATGATTTGTCCTGAATGTAAAAATATTGAGGACAAAGTAGTGGAGACAAGAGAGAGTAAGGATGGAAAATATATACGTAGAAGGCGTGAATGCCTTAACTGTGGCAGACGATTTACGACATATGAAAAAATTGAGGGTATCCCTCTTATGGTTGAAAAAAAGGATGGTCGAAGGGAAGAGTTCGACCTTGATAAAGTGAGGAAAGGGCTATATCGTGCAGTTGAAAAAAGACCGATATCTAAAAAGCAGGTTGAGCAGGTTGCACTTCAGGTTGAAGAACTTGTTTCGGACATGGAAAAGGAGATTCCCACCAAAGCAATCGGTGAATTTATTATGATCAAACTTAAAGCTCTTGACAAAGTGGCTTATGTAAGATTTGCTTCAGTGTATTTTGATTTCAGAAGTCTGGAAGAATTTATGACAGAGCTTCATAGTCTTCTTAAAAAGGAGGATTAGATGGGAAAGAAAAATTATCCTTTTTTCGATCTCAATGAGAAAATCGGTTTTCCTCTCGGGATCAGTACAAATAAAGAATGGGAACCGAGTACTAATATCTTTGAAACTGACAAATCGATTATTGTAGAGATGGAACTTGCGGGAGTGTTCATTGATGATGTATCTATCACTCTTGAAAATGGAAAAGATTTGATTGTAAAGGGTACAAAGAAGCAGACATGGTTGCATGAAACAGGGATTAGATTTTATATGTTTGAAAGGAAGTTTGGATATTTTAGTAAAGAAATTCATATTGAAGTTCCGATAAATACGGATAAAATAAAATCTGTTATGGAAAACGGTGTACTGATAATCGAAGTACTAAAGAAAACAGGTCAAAAAATTTCCGTAAAGATCAAATGAGGTGATAATTTGGAAAAAGAAAAAAAGAATAAAACCCTAAACTTGGGAAAAGAAGATGGGGAAAAACTTGATATTCCTGAAAATATCCCTGTTCTGGTATTAAGAGATATTGTTGTTTTCCCTTATATGATCGTCCCTCTTTACGTAGGGAGGCTAAAATCCAAAAGGGCTGTTGACAAAGTACTTAACAAGGACAGGATGATATTGTTGTTAACTCAAAAAGACGGTTCCATAGAAGATCCTCAAATGAATGAAATGTATAAAATGGGGACTGTAGCAATGATTGTGAGGATGCTAAAATTACCCGATGGGAGGATGAGGGTTTTGGCTCAAGGGATATCGCGTGCCAAGGTTAAAATGATAAATGACAACGGGAGGATCAGGGTTGCGAAAATAAATGTTGTTGAAGATAAAGACCCTAAACGCCTCTTGATCAAAGATAAAGCCATAATAAAGAACGTAAGGGAAAAATTTGAGCAAACCGCAAAACTTGGGAAACAGATCCCTAATGAAATTTTTGTTATTGCGGAGAACATTAAAGAACCCGGGAAACTTGCTGATATCATTGCTTCTAATCTTGATCTTAAACTTGAGCACTCTCAAGAAATATTGAACGAGGAAAGGTCTATTTATAGATTAAGTAAGGTATATGATTATCTTAATTATGAACTGGAAGTCTTAACTATTCAAAATCAGATCAATCTTAAAGCACAAGGTGAGATGGACAAGAATCAGAGGGAATATTTTTTAAGACAACAGCTTGCCGCAATTAAAAAAGAGCTGGGTGAAACCGATGACGGTGAAGGTGAGATAAGTAATTATAAAAAAAGATTAAATGAATTGGATGTTCCTAAAGAGGCAAAAAAAGAGATCAATAAAAATATTGAAAAACTAAAAAAAATGCATCCCGAATCAGCGGAAAGTACCGTAGTACGAAATTACCTTGATTGGATGTTGGATGTCCCGTGGAAAATATCAACAAAAGATAATTTGGATTTATCAAGGGCAAAAGAGATTTTAGACGACGATCATTACGGACTTGATAAAGTAAAGGAGAGAATTCTCGAATACTTGAGTGTACGAAAACTCACAACTAAAGCAGTTGGACCTATTTTATGTTTTGTAGGACCTCCGGGAGTAGGAAAAACATCACTTGGGAAATCTATAGCAAGAGCATTAAATAAAAATTTTGTTAGAGTATCACTCGGTGGTGTCCATGATGAAGCTGAGATAAGAGGTCACAGAAGAACCTATATCGGAGCACTTCCCGGAAAAATAATTCAGGAGATAAAAAAAACGGGATCAAACAACCCTGTATTCATGCTGGATGAAGTTGATAAGATCGGGTCTGATTTTAGAGGAGATCCTTCTTCCGCACTTCTTGAGGTTCTTGATCCCGAACAGAATAATACATTTACCGATCATTATCTCGGTGTACCGTTCGATTTGTCTAATGTCCTTTTTATTACAACTGCAAATTTGCTCGGACCAATTCAGCCTGCTTTTAGAGATAGAATGGAAGTGATAAATATTCATGGTTATACGGAGGAAGAAAAAATTGAAATAGCAAGGAGACACTTGGTACCGAGACAAATAAAATCCAACGGACTTTCTAAAAAGCTTATTTCATTTTCAACTGGAGCAATAAGGAATATCATCGGTCTATATACCAGAGAAGCCGGAGTAAGAAATCTTGAGAGAGAAATCGGATCGGTTTGCAGAAAAGTAGCTCATAAAGTTGCCACCGGAGAAAACAAACTTTTTAAGATCACCAATAAAAATATAGAGGAATATGCGGGAAATCCAAAACTGTTCAGAGATCAACTTCTTGAGAATGATATGATTGGTGTAGCTACAGGAATGGCGTGGACACCTTATGGTGGAGATATCCTCTTTGTGGAAGCAAAATTATTTCCGGGGAAAGGAAAACTTATATTAACCGGTTCACTTGGGAAAGTTATGCAGGAATCGGCAACAGCCGCATTAAGTTTTCTTAAATCTCACAGCAATAAACTCGGTATAGACAATAAAATTTTTGAGGAGTTTGATGTTCATATTCACTTTCCCGAAGGGGGAATACCAAAAGACGGTCCTTCGGCAGGAGTAGCATTGACCACTGCCCTTACTTCACTTTTCTGTAAAAAGAAAGTGGACAGAAAAGTATCAATGACAGGAGAGATCACTCTTCGCGGGAAAGTTCTCCCTGTAGGAGGAATTAAAGAAAAGGTACTGGCGGCAAAAAGGGCAGGTATAAAAAAAATAATTCTTCCGGAAAAAAACAGTAAAGATCTATCCGACATTAATGAGGAATATCTGAAGGGAATTGAGTTTGTACTTGTAAAAGATATTGGTGTTGCCGTCGATGAAGCACTTAAGTCAAAGGTTTTTAATGAATGAAAACAGTTTTGTTAATTCACTTAAAAAGAAATTTCCGTTTCCGGATGGAGTTGGCATAGGTGATGATACCTCCATTGTAAAGAAGGGTAAAGAATATCAGCTTATTACAAAAGATATCCTCATTGAAGGAGTTCATTTTGATACTTCATATTTTTCTCCTAAAGAAATTGCCATAAAGGCTCTTGGAGTTAATTTAAGTGACATTGCGGCAATGGGGGGGGAAGCGGAATATTTTTTTCTCGGATTAGGATTTCCAGGAAGCTTTCAAAGGAGAATGGACAATTTTTTTCAGGGAATTAAGGAGGGATGTGACAGGTGGGGTGTTTCACTTGCCGGTGGAGACATTTCCAAGTCTTCCGACAAGATATTTATTTCTATAACGATGGTAGGTAATTCGATAAAACCTATTAGACGAAACGGTGCGTGCATTGGTGATCTTATCGGTATTACGCGAGTAACCGGAGAATCCTCCATAGGACTTACTCTTTTGCAGAGTGGAATAGATATTCCCTACTTTACCGAAAAACATAAAGACCCCGAGCCCGAATTGGAAAAAGGGAAAATAATTTCCCGTTTTGCAAGTTCAATGATAGATGTGTCCGACGGATTACTTATTGATCTCGGCAGGATTATTTCCGCTTCGGGGAAAGGTGGAAGGGTTAGGTATGATGCTATTCCCGTTACCGATAGAATGAAAAATGTATGTCAAAAATATTCTTTTTCGGAAAAAGATCATGTCCTTTCGGGGGGAGAAGATTTTGCACTGCTGTTTACTGTTCCTCCTGAAGATGAGAAAAAATTAAAGGCTACTGATTTAAGTTATTTTATTATCGGTGATATCACAAAAGGAGATAAAATAAGATTAACTGATTTTGGAAAACCAATCAGTATCAATAGAGAAGGATTTGACCATTTTTCCTAAATCAATAGGTATAATCAGTAAGAAAAATCCTTTCGTTTGTTTTCCATGCACCACGGGTAAAATCAGGGAAATTCACCGGTTTTCCCTTTGAGGCAACTGAAATTTCCGACAAATGGGAAACACTGCTCCACAGTGCTGCATCGTAAACGTCCATATCTGGGAGTCTTCCTTTTCTTAATGCATCGATCAGTCTGAAATCCTCCAGATAATCCATTCCGCCATGTCCTGCACCTGTAGAGTTTTTCCCCTTCTCTTTCCAGAGAGGGTGTTTATAATCGTGCAAATATTTTCCGAATCTTTCCCATTCATCATTTGTCCAGCTTACACCCTCAATATATATCCTATCCGGGTACCCTTCAAAGATACCTTTGGTACCCTGAATCATATTTATTCTGCTGTATGGTCTCGGAAGGTTACAATCATGGTATACTGTGATTGTCTCACCTTTATATGTTTTAATTAGGCTTACATTAACATCTCCGAGTTTAAATTTCATTTTAGATTGGGGGCTCTCTTTTCCGAACTTGTCTTCCGCATATTCGTGAAGTCCTCTGGATTTACTGCTCATGGATATGATGTATTCAAAATAGTTACCCCGATTAATATCCATATATTCGGCAATAGGTCCGAGTCCGTGAGTAGGGTAAAGATTTCCGTCTCTATTAACCGAATGATCAATCCTCCATAATCCTTCCCCTTTGTCGCTAAATTTTATTTCTCTAAGGTCATGAAGATAACCTCCTGCTCCGTGGATCAGTTCTCCAAACATCCCCTTCCTTACCATATTAAGAACAGCAAGTTCACTCCTGTTATAGCAACAATTTTCAAGCATTACACAATATTTCGATTCTTTCTCAGCAGTCTCAACAAGTTCCCAACAACCGTCAATAGTTAAAGCTGCAGGAACTTCGATAGCCATATGTTTCCCTGTTTTCATAGCGGCAACTGCAACCGGAACGTGCCATTTCCAAGGAGTTGCCGTTATCACAAGATCCAAATCATCCCTTTCACACATCCGTTTGAAATCGTATTCTCCTCTGGAATACCCTTCAGGTTTATTAAAACCCGCTTCCATACACCATTTCTGTATTCTTTCAACTTTCTCGGGAACAATATCGCAGACAGCTCTGATTTCCGCCCCTTTGATATTCAGGAGATTTCTGCAATGAGCGGATCCCATCCCACCAACACCGACAAATCCTATCCTGACGGTTCCAATGGGAGCAACCTTTTTTACTCCGGGCTTTGTAGTCGGTTTTTTTCTCTTTTTTGCAAACAGACCGGATGCTGCAACTCCAGCTCCGAAAAATGTACTTTTTCTGATAAAATCCCGCCTATTCATTTTTCTACCGACATATTTTTCGGTTTTACTCATTTTGACCTCCTGAATCCATGATCCATAAATATAGGAGATTCTATTTTTTTTATCAATACTTGTTTGATAACATTTTTTATTTTTCTCCAAATTGTGGAGATAATAATCGAATTGTTGAAATGGTGATTTTTTTTAACTATAATAAATATGATCTGATGGAGTGAGAAATGAACTATTTAAAGACGGTTATATTGCTTGGGGCTATGACGGGGATTTTCCTGTTTGTCGGTGGCATGGTCGGAGGAGAGAGTGGAATGCTCATTGCATTCATATTTGCTGCAATTATGAATGTCGGAGCGTACTGGTTTTCCGATAAAATTGTATTAAAAACCTATAAAGCCGTTCTGCTTCCCGAATCTGATTTTCCGGATATATACAGAATGGTAAATAATCTTTCGGATAAAGCGAATATCCCTATGCCTAAGCTTTACTATCTTAATCAGGATTCACCTAATGCTTTTGCAACGGGAAGGAACCCTGCCAATTCCGCCGTGGCTTTGTCAAAGGGTATAATCGAACTTATGAAACCGGATGAATTGGAGGGGGTTATTGCTCATGAACTTACCCATATCATAAACAGAGATACGCTGATTTCTACCATAGCGGCAACGATTTCGGGGGCGATAATGTTTCTTGCATATCAGATGAGATGGTTTGCAATATTCGGCGGAGGAAGTGATGACGACGATAGAGGTGGAATCTTTGGTTTGATTCTTATGGCTGTTCTTGCACCTCTTGCGGCAACCGTAATTCAGATGGCTATCTCCCGTTCTCGTGAATATAAAGCCGACAGTGGGGGAGCACACTTAACCAAGAACCCTGAAGGTCTTGCTTCCGGCTTGCTTAAACTGGGGCAACTTTCAAAGAGGATTCCGATGAAAGCAACAAAGCAGACTGCTCACATGTTTATTGTGAATCCTTTTTCAGGAAAAAGTTTATTCAAATTGTTTTCGACTCATCCCCCGATTGAGGAACGGGTTGCAAGGCTCAGAGAGATGAATATATAGATTTCTTAATCAATAACAACATGACATTATAGTTTCTGTCACGATTACTTTTTCCTATTAGTTTTTACTTATCTCGTGTAAGATAATTTTTTCTTCTTACTAATTCATTTATGTTTTTCTCAACAAAAATCGGATTTCCATCAGGTGTAATTTCCGAATAATATAATGCGGTTGAATATGTCCCCGGAGTTGGAGTAAATATTTGGATGTCCTCTAACGGAAGATTAAGTGATCTGATTTTTTTTTTCATTTCTCTGATATCTTCAAAGGTTTCTCCCGGATGTCCGATTATCAGATATGGGGATACATCGATTTTCCTTTTCAAGCTTTTATTAATGTATGAATGGAGTTTCATGAATTCGGATAATTTGAAAAACGAGGGTTTCCTCATTAATGTAAGGATGTGATCTTGGGTGTGTTCGGGAGCAATTCTTAAGAATTTTCCGGAATGATGAGTTAATATATCCTGCAGTAATTCTTCATTGTCCATGAGATTATCAAATCTAACTCCCGATCCGATAAAGATCTTTTTTATGCCTTTAACGTTTCTCATGTTTTTTAATAGTTCACGGTACCTGTCCCCTTTTGTTAAAGAAGAACAACTTTTTGGAAAAAGGCAGGAATTTTTTCCACAGCTTTTATTATTGCACCCGAAACCGTACATTTCTGCTGACGGACCTCCCACATCTGAGATTATCCCTTTCCATTCAGGATGGTCCATTAATGAACGAACTTCCTTTATTATGGAATCCGTTGATCTTGAGATTATTTTTTTCCCTTCGTTCAAGGTAATTGAGCAGAAAGAGCATCCTCCTCCGCATCCTCTGTGTGATGTTATTGAGAAAAGATTCATCCTGAGTGCAGGTGACAATTTTTTGCTTCCCGAATGAATCCTTAAGAATGGCATAGAATAGAAGCTATCCAATTCATTTTCGGAATATCTTTCGCTCGGGTAATTTACGATGTACCTGTCCCCATTTCTTTGGCAAATTATTTTTCCGGAGCGGATTCCTCTCTCTTTTTTGAGGAAAGCTTCGGATAGTTTATTTTTATTATTTAAAATATCGTCAAAGGACGGAAGTTCTATTTTTTCATGCAGGCTGGAAATATTTTTAACTATTTTTGAAGTCCCGTTCAAATTAAGATCATTTATATTCTTTCCTTCTCTTAATTGTTCTGCAATTTTAATTATCTGTTTTTCACCTGGTCCTGAAACAAGGATATTTGCTCTCGAATCAAAAAGTATTGAACGGCGTATCTTATCTTTTTGAAAATCATAATGAGCAAATTGTCTTAACGATGCTTCAACTCCACCGATAATAATTGGAGTTTCTTTATAAATCTGCCTTATCTTATTTGCGAACACGATAATTGTGTTGTCGGGTCGGATCTTATATTTGATTGAAGGAGGGTAGTTTTCAAAAAATCCCTTACCGTCAATCTGATATTGATCCTCAATACGTCTTTTTCTTGAAGAGGTATAGTTTAGAACAATCGAATCTACCGGACCTGATATAATTGAAAAAAAAAGCTTGGGGTTCCCAAGCACTCCGAATGATTCCGGTTTTTGCCAGAACGGTCGATCAATTATTCCTACGGAAAATCCCTTATATTCAAGAGACCTTTTTAGGATACCTTCGGGAAATGAGGGATGGTCTGCAAAAGTATAGGGAAGTATGAAGATCACATCAAATCGACTCATGGAAGGATTCTAACAAATTAAAAAGTAATATAGAAATCGGTTTACACAAAGTACCTGTCCCCTTTTGAAAAAAAAATCAAAGAAATAAAGCACCGTCACCCTATTCTACGTTTGACTCTTGTTCTCCGATTCGTTAAGTCGTTTTTCCAGTTCTTTTACCTTTTTCTTGAGATCGGGAAGGTTACGAATATGTATCTCCTCCTTTATTGCTCTCATATGTTCTTTTGCAGGATAACCTGAAACTATAATTCCTGAAGGGACATCCTTTGTGACTCCAGCCTGGCCGGCAATTCCCGCTCCGTCTCCAATTTTGATATGTTCTCCGAATCCGGCCTGACCTCCGGCTTTAACACCTGATCCGATTGTGACCGATCCGGCGATTCCCACCTGAGCGGCGAGAACAGTGTCGGAACCGATTCTGACATTGTGTCCAACATGAACAAGATTATCTAATTTTACACCGGCTTCAATTTTTGTTACTCCCATTACAGCTCTGTCAATACAGGTATTTGCCTGAATTTCAACATTATCACAAATTTTCACACCCCCGATCTGAGGAACTTTTTCCAAAGAACCTTTGTGGGGATAGAATCCGAATCCGTCAGCTCCGATTACTACTCCGGAATGGATTATCACATTGTTCCCAACGGTACATCTATCTTTAACGGTTACATTGGGATATATAAGACACTCCGCTCCGATAACGGAATCTTTTAATATAACCGTTCCCGCTCCTATTGTTGTCTTGTTCCCAATTGAGACTCCGTTTCCGATAAATACAAATGGGGCGACCGATACACCCGTTCCCAGTTTTGCACTATCATCGATAAAAGCGAGGGGACTGATTCCTGATGCAATATCTCCGGCGGATCTATGATTAAAAAAGTTCAGCACTTTAATAAAATAATGGTAGGGATCATCGACATAAATAGGAGTAATGCTCTTTGGGGGTGAAAATTTATTTGACATGATCACTGCACCTGCATTACACTCGTTCAGTTTATTTAAAAATCTTTCGCTTGTAATGAATGTAATATCGGTTTTATTTGCTTTTTCCAACGGTGCTACACCGCTTATAATTTTATCTTTTCCCCCAGCCGGAATACTTGTTCCGATATGTTTGGCAATTTCAGAAAGTTTTATTTCCATATTCCCTCCGTTAATTAAAAATTCTATTAGAAATTCCATGAGCTTTCAAGGAAGATTCCAAAAATAGTTCAGAGAAGATTTTAGATCCCAATCTTTTTTAAATGGTCAAGGAGGATCTTTCCCGTACGGTTTGTGAAATATTTTTTCAAAGATTCTTTTTGTGTATCCAAAATTTTTTTTCTTAATTCATCGTTGGAAACGATCCTGTCGATGAGAGTTGCGGTTTCCAGAAAATTTTTCTTGTTGAGCAATATACCGCCGTTGTTCATCGTCTCTTTAACAGCTCCTTTATTAAAAGCAATCACCGGAATGTTGAGGAAGAAGCTTTCGGGAACGGGGGCACAGAATCCTTCGTGTTCACTCATATGAAGATAGATGTCCGAGAGTTTAAAATAAGAGATCAGTTCATCTTCGGGAATATGACCGGTGAAATGTATGTTCTTTACAGTCAGTTTGTCAACCATATTCAGGAGTGCGGAAAAATACCTTTCAAATCCTCTATTTTCACCAACTATAAAAAGTCGGGAATCTTTATTGAAATATTTATTGTAAATATGGAATGTTCTTATAACATCTTCAACTTTTTTATTAGGGATTATTCTTCCTACATAGAGAATATTTGTTTTATTGTCATGAAACATCTCTTTTAAAACCGGAATAGGGGGTGACTCGAATTTTTTAAAATTCATTACAAGAGGAAGTACTCCGGTTCTTTTGAATCCCGCTTCTTTCAATTCTTTTTCGTTATACTCGGAATCTCCAAGAGCGAGATCTACTTCATCGCTGAGACTTTTAAGTTCTATTCTCCCTTTATAACAATCTTTTGAAAGTATTCTATGATAGTCGAGAAAAAAATGATGAGGTGTTATGTTGTGGTAAATGATTACTTTTTTATCAGGTATTCGGAGGAATTTTTTTGTGATTTTAGAACCGATCGAAAAATGGTAAATAACAATATTCTTATCAGACGAATATTTATCATATTCGAGGTAGTTTATTACTTGATCGGAGTATTTCGGATGGTAAAAAAGCACAAAAATATTAGACTTGATCCCTATATCTCTTAAATAATTTCTTATTTCGAGGGCTTCATTACCTATTGCATCTCCATACGAATAAGAGGTAAGAAATTGGTGGATTTCCATTATTGATAAAGTTTCTTCTCTATTGCTCTTTCCCTGTTTTCAAGAAATTCCATTTTATCTTCAAGGACTTTGATTTTTGTTTTTAACAATTCCTCTTCGATCTTTAGTTTTGACAATTCAACAATTAAATTGTTTGAAGTGTTATGCAGGAGTTTTATATATTCAATTCCGGGTGTGAATTTACGGATATGCTCCCTGTCGATATTGATTTGAGCCTTTAATTCATTATTTATCGGTCTAACCATGCTTCTGATAAAAGGCATTAGAAATTTTCTAATAATACGGAATACTTTTTCCTTTATTAATCCCTTTACTCCGCTTCCACTGTCTGATTCCAACTCAATTGAAGGCGGATATAAACTATTTATCATCTTGTCGTTAAAAAGGTGTTGCTCATAAACATTTGGGATCTCTAAAAAGTCCGGAAGTGGCTGAAGTTCCATATTCTCAATTTCGTCAATCTCTTTCTGTTTCAGTACTCCTGAATTTTTTTTCTCTCTGATTCTATTTTCAATATATTCCATAATTTCGTTTACATCTATATCTTTTCCTGCCGAAATAAATGGAATATTTTCTTTATTCTCTGAATCTGTCATAGGAACTCCTTAAAAAAACACGCCTGGAGGGAGTCGAACCCCCAACCTATCGATTCGTAGTCGAGTACTCTATCCATTGAGCTACAGGCGCATATTTATTCCAATTATATATTGAAAAAGGAGACATTTCAAGAAGGAGTATTAGGCTCATTTTTCCCTGACCGGTTATCATAATAAATGGAATAAGGTTTTTCCTCCTAAAAAAGATCTGTTTTTTATTTATTCGGATGAAGAAAATCTTGATACTTTGAAGAAAATTTTTTTTGTTCCGAGTTTTGCTTTGATTCCTCCTTGCTCGGAGGTGTAGAGGGAATAGATATTATTCTCTTTATATCTTTTTTTTATCTTTTTATCCGGAAATCCGAAACGGTTTTTGTAACCCAACGAAAAAACCGCATATTCAGGATCGGTTAATTCTAAAAATTTTCGGGAAGAAGATGTAGAAGAACCGTGATGAGGAACTTTCAGAAGTGTGCATTTAAGTTTCTCTCCGTATTTCTTTATGAGTGCTTTTTCCCCGTACAGTTCCGTGTCTCCCGTAAAAAGAACCGTTACATCCTTGTGAGTCAATTTGATTACCTGAGAATGGTCATTTGTTGCTCTGAGAGGATAAAGGATTTTGAAGGGGAATAAAAATTCTATTTCGGATTCTCCGATTTTTAATCTAAAATCAGAACTCACTTTTTTAATCTTGGAAATTTTCTCCGATTTTTTTAAAAGTGAATTGTACAGGTAATTATCATCCGGACACGAGGATATCCATATCTCATCCGGTTTAATGATCTCTACCAACTCATTAATTCCTTTGCAATGATCTGCATGATAGTGAGAAACGGCTATCCATTTTATCATTATATTTTTTCTCAAAAGGAACGGGAGAACAATTTGTTTCCCAACGTCGAAATTACCGTATCCGGTACCTCCGCCGTCAATCATTAGAGATTTACCCCCAGGAAATACAACAATACATGAATCACCTTGACCTACATCCAGGAAAAAGATTTCCGGAGTTGAAGGGCTGTAGGGGGGTGGTCTGACCGATGTAAAAATCGAGATAGCAATTATTAATCCGGTTGGCAATATCTTTACGATTTTCATTTTCGCCGTAATTATCATCAGAATGAATATAACGGTGAATCCCAGTAATACATGGAACGGAGGCGGGGCCCTGAATATAGTCAGATTAATGTTCTTTGAAAACGATTCCGTAAGGAAGAAAAATATTTTCAGAATAGGATCAACGATTAACAATGTCGGGCTAGCCAATGCAACCGGTAGAAGCGAGAGGGGGATTATCGGAATAGACAAGCACATTACCAAAGCTGTTATCGGGATGAGAATTGGTCCTGTCAAAAATCCGGTAAAAGAGTATCTCATAAAAAAGAATAGTGAAAGCGGGAGCGATATTACGGAGGCATTTATATTGGCTGTTACAAGTTCTTTAAGGTGACTTTGAATCTTTGAGTTATCCTTAAAAAAAAATTTTCTTCCCGATACGATAGCAATGGTGATCGTAAAGGTAAGGATGAATCCGGGATCCAAGGAGTAAAAAGGATTGTTCATAAGAAGCATCAGACCTGTAGCACAGAGGATATTGATCGTGTCAACTTTGAGGTAAAGTATTTTGGAAATTGAAATAAACAGTGCCATAATTACAGCTCTTTGAGCAGATATTTTAAAGCCGGTCAGCATAAGAAAGAAGAGTAATATTGCAATCAAAATTGTATATTTCTTCCTAAGCGACAGTCCGAATTTATTCAATAAGAAGAGCAAAAAGAATGCAATAATACCTATATGAGCACCGGAAATTGCAAAAAGGTGAAAAACTCCGGAATTAAGTAAAGCTTCTTTCTCATTATGACCAAGTCTTCCACGATCACCGAGAAGGAGTGCTTCCAACATTTGCCCTTCTTTTTTGAGAAGTCCCTTATTATTTAAATATCTCTTTTCGATCAGCAATCTGATTCTTTCTCGTATCCATCCGGTTATACTCCAGAGGATGTTACCTCTCTTTATCCTTTTAATAAGCAGAGCGGATTTGGAGTAGCCTGAGAAGTGGATGTTGTTTATTAATGAATATTTTTCCGAACTTGACGGAAAAAAGTTAATTGAAGGCCTTATTTCTTTTGTGGTTGTACATATTTCTATCAAATCTCCCGGACAAAGATAATTCAGGTTCCCATGTACAATTATTTTAAATACCAGATCATCATCGATTATATGTTTTTTCTCTTCTATTTTTGATACTTTTAAAGTGATAGTGGATTCCGTTGTTCCGATTACGGGAAATTTTAATATTTCACCCCTAAGTGTTAAATATTCTTTGCTAAATATCCGAATATTTTTTTTTCTCATGTATATTTCTTTTTTATCAAAAAATTTTTGGCCGGTTAAAAGTGCTATTGAGATAGATATAAATAATATTGAAACAGTGAAATGTTTAGATAAGAAACATATAATGGATAATCCTATTGTTATTAAGATCAGAGGAGGAATCAGATCGTAGAAGTTATTAAAAAAATTAAAAATAAGAAGGGTGAGAAAGGTTGTAAAGAATGGTATTGCAAAGAGTTTTTCCATACTGAAAAGTATGGGGTTTTATATCTTGTTTTTCAACAAAATATTGAAAATATAAAAATTATTTGGCTTTCTTTAGTGAAACTTTTATGAATTCGAAAATATCTCCGTCAAGAATTCTCTGTGTATTTCCTATTTCAACATCGGTTCTATGGTCTTTAATACTTTGATACGGGTGAAGGACATAGGATCTTATTTGGTTGCCCCATGCGATATCTCCCTTTGAGTTTTCAAGTTTATCTTTTTCAGATAGTTTTTTCTTCATTTCGTTATCATAAAGTTTTGCTTTTAAAAGTTTCATTGCCCTATCTCTGTTTTGGTGTTGTGATCGTTCGCTTTGGCATTGGGCGACGATATTTGTCGGGAGATGTGTAATCCTGATTGCCGAATCGGTTTTGTTAACATGCTGACCCCCCGCACCTGAAGCTCTGTATGTATCAACCCGAAGATCTTTCGGTTCAATTTCTATTTCGATGGAATCATCAACTTCGGGATATACAAAAATAGCCGCAAAAGATGTATGCCGTCTTTTGTTTGAGTCAAACGGGGATATTCTTACGAGTCTGTGTACTCCGATTTCTTGTTTGAGGTAACCGAAGGCATAATCTCCCTCAATTCTTAAGGTAGCACTTTTTATCCCTGCTTCTTCGCCGGCTAGAATTTCAATTATTTTAGAACTGAACTTCATCCTTTCGGCAAATCTCAAATACATTCTAAGAAGCATTTCCGCCCAGTCTTGACTTTCCGTACCACCGGCACCGGGATGTATGGTCATGAATGCATTGTTTATATCGTTTTCGCCCCCGAGATAATTTTTTGTTTCAGTCTCATCGACAAATTTCTCAAAGTTTCCCATTTCCGATTCAATATCTGAAATCACATCGGAATCTTCTTCGGCAAGTTCAAAGTAGGTTTCAATATCATCTATTGAAGAGTTAAAAATTTCTTCAATCTTGAGTTGATTTTCGAGACGTTTTTTCTCTTTTAACAATGGAGCTGTTTTTTTCGGATTATCCCATATTGAAGAATCCAAGAATTGTTCTTCTATATTTTTCAGTTTTTTACGTTTTTCACCAAAGTCAAAGAAACCCCCTGAGATCATCTGTTTTTTGTTTTAATTCATTGAATTGATTTTTTAATTCGGAGAGTTCCATAATTTAATTTTATATACTTTTTAAACAATGTAAAGGGGTCAAATCTGTATTTGACTATTCAATCATGAAAATATACGAACATTTCATCTTTTTGCTACCGTTCGCATATGTTTTTATGTAAGCAATATTTGCATACGGATTCATTTTCCGTCTGTTTAAAATCCAATTCTGGATCAAACATCTCTTCAAGAATGTGTTCGAGAACTATTTGGAAATCCGTTAAAACATCACGATCAATCGTTTCGTCTCCATTAATTTTAACAAATTTAAGTTTATCGGAAAGCTTTTTAAATGGATAAATACCGAGTTTGAACTTTTTTTGAAGAAGAGCGTTTTCCTCCAGAAGATAGGCATAGAACAATAGTTGAAATGTTTCTTTGTACTTAATCCAATCCACCTTAATTAAATCACCGTTAATTTCAGACAAATTTGTTGTTCCGGTTTTATAATCAATTATTCTGAGGACATTTTTATGATAATCTATTCTGTCTATTTTTCCGGTGAACTCCACCGATTCCTTGTTATCTTCAACGATAAATGTAAATTTCTTTTTTGAGACCTCTTTTTCAAGTGAGTGGATTTTAAATGGTGTTTGGGATTTTTCGTTAACAAAGAATTTTTTTATAAATTTGCTAATAACCTCAAATGTTATTTTATTAATTCCGGTGTCAATTTCAGAAAGTTTGTTATCAAAAAATGATTTTTTTACTATAGATTCCAAGAGTTCATCTGAAAATTTTTCAAAAAATTCACCGTGTATTATTTTTCCTTCCTGTTTTTCATAAATAAATTCTAAAACCTTGTGAAAAATACTCCCGAATTTGGCATAATCGTGAGCATCATCGGTATCCGTTGTGTCTTTTAATCCTATGATGTAACGGAACCAAAATTTTAGACTACACTCCATCCATGTTCTAAGCGAAGTAGCTGAAAAGTTTCTTTTCCGAAGAAGAGCAAGAGCCGTTTCCGTTTTAGCTAAACGGATATTTCCGAATCTGCGGGTATCTGCCTTGAATTCAGCAGTTAGATGATTAATCATGACATTATTGTTGTTTTTCTTATATTCAATAAGAATTTGGTCGATAAATCTGCTTTTCTCGTTTCTTCCTGACCCTGGGGATACGCCGGAATACAAGAGTGTAATGTTTTTACTATTCCCAACCATTCTGTAAAAATGGTAAGCAAAAACCGCCTCTCTCTCTCCGAAAACAGGGAGACCCGATATTCTCCTTATGTCTTGAGGAATAAAAGTTTCGGTATATTTTTCGGAAGGGAATTTATTTTCATTCATAGACAAGATAAATAGATTTTTAAAACTTAAATTTTGCATCTCAAGAACACCGAGAATTTGTAATCCGTGCAAAGGCTCTCCTGTAAACGGGATATGTACGGAAGCAATCAAGTCGTTAAACATCCTTTGAAATCCTTTCAAGCTTACGGGTTCTCCTGTCCTGTCGATAATTCCCCTTATTTTTACGAGAAGTGATTGGAAGTGAAAAACGAATTCTTTCTCTATTCCGGAGAGTATTATTTCTTCTGAAATTATTTCTTTTCTGAACATTTCAAAAATGTCCAAAGTGATTTCCAAAAGATCAATTGAAGATCTTATTTCCGATAAAATCATATGAAGAAGAGTTCCGACAGGAGCTATCATTTCAACAAAAGTATTTGTATCTCTTTTCATTTCCTCGCAAAAGCGGATAGTTTCGGAAGCCGCTATCATTTTTATGTAAGGATGATCAAGTACTTTGATTAAGTCGTTTCTAAAAAAGTATTTTCCTTTTTTGTTGTGAAGTTCCATTAGCAAAAAGTAAAGGGAGTAAGCGGATGTCTGTTTCAGTGGGTATCCTATGGAAATATTTCCTTTTCTTATCTCTTTTGGAAGAGAATTCAGAATTGGAAATAATAGGCTCTCATCCGGAAGAACAACAGCGGTATCTGCTAAATTCTCTCCTTGTGCAATCAACTCTTTAAGTTTTATTCCAGCTATTTTTGCTTGTCCGATATCCGATGTGGTTTCAATTATACTGATATTTTTTCTACCCATAAGACCGTTATCGGTGATGGGTAATGTTTTTGCCGATTTTAATGTAACTTTGTTTTTTCTAAGGAAATGACCTGCTTCCTGATCTTTATCATCAATAAAATAGGGATCGGATTCAAAAAAAATATCGGCTGTACCTATTTTTTCCAGTTGAGACATGATCGATAATTCCGCACTTGAGAGAGCGTTAAAACCTGAAAAAACAATTTTAATCCAATTTTTTTCCGATATCAAAGAGATGTTTTCTGCAACTTTCCTGAAAACCATCCCCTCATAACCTAACCGATTCGATTCCAATGACTTCTTAAACGGGTAGTAAATTTTTTCCAACTCATCCCAAAATTCAAGATAATCTTTTTTAGAATCAGGATCTTCCGTAGAAGCGGATTTTTCAAGCCCTCGAAGATCTTTTAATGATTTAAATAACATTCCTGCATCTGTAAGGTTTTTATCAATCTCATTAAAGTCGGAAATAATTGTTTTTCCGGTCTGAAAAAATCTTTCAATAGAGAGTTGTTTTTCGGGAAGAGTTTTCTTGAATGTTTCATAAAGTTCAAAAACAAGTTCGAATGTTTCCGGAATCTCAAGTCCCGAACATGATACAATCAGGTCGTTTATTGAATATATCGGCGGTGACCATAACGGAACAGGAGATATTGTCGCGAGGATATTCCTAAAATATACGGCAGATCTTTTGTTGGGAAAAACAAATGCAATATTACGAATATTCTCTTTGTGTTCATCAAAATATTTTTTGGCAATGCTATTGAGAAATCGTCTCTCTTTTACCATTGTTTAAACCTCAATAATTTCCAATGATCCTATATATAAAATCATACCTTTCACCGATTTATATCCCATCTCTTTTATGAGTGATTTGTATTTCTCCACTTGTGATTTGTCAGATTGAGATTTTATCCCTGTTTTGAAATCTATTATTGTCGCAACACCCTCAGAAATAATTACTTTATCAGGTCGAAATATCCCGTCTTTTGTTATAATAGGTTGTTCGGTCAAATGTTCTCCGTTCCCGAAAAACCACCTGTTTACCTCTTTTATTTCAAAGATTTTTTTCAATTGATCTTCAATCACTTTTCTTTCTTCTTTTGGAACCTTACCGGAATATTCCATCCTTTTTAAAATATCCTGAAATGAAGTGGTGTTATCAATTTTGGAAAGAATTTCGTGAATTATTATTCCCCTGTTTATTTTTCTTTGCCGATCTTTGGGTGTAATATTCCAGAACTTTTCAGATCTTTCCCTTATCGTAATAACTTTACTCCATCTGTTTGAGATCAATTGTTTATCTTCAACAGATAAAATCGAGTTGTTTTCTCGGGGAGGATCTGTTTTTTTAAGAACTCCCTTAGTGAAAAAGTTTGTCTTTTTATCAGTGAAAAATTCTGAAATAGATATATCAAAAAGTAAGTTGTAAATTTCACATTTTTCCTCTTTTTTTTTTCTCTCTTTTGCAAGTATGAACAGAGCATCTTTAGCTCTTGTACATGCTACATAGAAAAGGTTTATATTGTCAACCTCACTTCTCTTTCTCTCTTCTTCCCATGCTTTGGCAAAATAAGAATTTGTCAGTTGAGATGTCCCTTTTACATAATATGGAGGAGTAAATTCGCTTGTGATAGGGCAAAATTCGGATGTATAAATCCATAAGTTATTACCCTGTTTGTCTGATAGATCATACAGCGGAAGAATTACTACAGGGAATTCAAGACCCTTTGCTTTATGGATTGTCATAATTTTTACACCATTGGAGTTTTCCGGAGTAGGGACAGTGTAATCCGACCCGTTTATTTTCCACCATTCAAGAAATTCGGAAATTCCGCCACTCTCTTTTGTAGAATAATCCGATACCATATCAAGAAAAGCCGTAATATATCCGGATGAAGGTAATGCCAAAGAGTTGTTAAGATTAAATATCCTGATCAATTCTTCGACGGCTTCGTAAACCGGTAATCTGTTCAGGAGGTTTTTTGAATTAAAAAACTTCTTAATACATTCGGGCGGGAGTTGATTTTTATTTTTGCAAAAAAAGTTTTCCGTCCAATTTTCATTCCATATTTTTTCCTTAAAATATTTTGAGATAAAGAAAAATATTTCCGACAGAACCGTTTTATCACTATTATCTTCAATATATTTTAAAAGGTTTATAAGAAATATTGCTACAGGATTCTTATGCAACAAAAGTAATTCAGGGGTTACTATATCTATTTTCAAAGACATGAGATGATTCGCAATCTCCGTTCCGGTCTTCTTTTTTCTGGTTAGGACTGCTATATCGGATAGTGAAAATCCGGCAGCAAGCGATTGATTTACCATTTGCTCGATTCTTTTTAGAATATCTTTTTTTTCTTCTCCTTTTTGGAAAAATCTAAGAGATATAAATCCTCCCTTCCCACCCTTCGCATTTTGAATAGGATTTTTGTAAATTGAAGAGAGCATATAATTAAATTTTTCCCACTCTCCGATTTTATTAAAAACAGTATTGTTAAATTTGACAATATTACTTTTACTTCTGAAATTATCAGGGAGGTTTTTTATTTTGAGTCCCCATTTGTGAAAATCATCATGGATGTCTTTACCCATTATTTCGGTCTCTCCGCCTCTCCATCTGTATATCGATTGCTTCAGATCACCTACTCCAAGATTCAGTTTCCCTTCGGAAACGCTGTTCTCAATAAGCGGAAAAAGGCTATCCCATTGCATTCTGGATGTATCTTGAAATTCATCAATCATAATATTTTCGAAACTATCGCCGAGAATGTAGTAAACAAAAGGGATATCCCCTTCCTTTATTATACGGTGAACATTTCGGGTGAGATCGTATATAGGGACAACGTTATATTCTGTTTTGTACTCATTAAAAGATCTTTTTATCCTACTTATAAGTCCTAAGAGGAATATATTTTCGTAGATCAAATAACATGTCATGGCATTTTTAAATTTTTGATCTTTTAGTTTTACCATCGAAATTTGGATTTTATCAAGTTCCATGGAGATTGAACTAATTGAATTAAGTATTTTGCCATCCATCTTTTTTGTTATCCACGAACCTTTGCGGAAATTTTTATCCGCCATTTTTGAGAATTTCTTTATTTGGAAATCGTTCAAGTTTGATACTTTTTTGATATATGCAGCCGCTCCTGATTTTCCTCCTGAAAACTCCAAATGAGATAATCCTGCCGAATTTATTATTTCCATTCCATTTCTTGCAAGTGAAATCATATCTTTCATGAATTCGGTAAATATTTTTTCTAAGTTTTCGGTAATTCGATTAATCCCTTTTGGAGACAATATATCGATTCTTTCTATTCCCGTGTCTTTTTTTTCGCTCTTCATCTCTTTCAAAAGTTCGATTATGTTGTTTTCAACACTCCATGATTCGTCTCTGCTAATTTTTGAAAAAACAAATTTAAGTATGATATCGGTCATTTCATGATCATTCCCGATACTTGAAAATATACTCTTTGTAACAAAATTATTCATTCGGTTTAAGTTAATCTCAACATCAAAACCGGGTGGAATATCTGTTTCGTACGAAAAAGAACGGACGAGGCGGTTGATAAAACTGTCGATTGTTGTTATTGCAAAATGTGAATAGTTATGAAGAATCTTTTTAAGAACATATGCGGCTCGGTTTTCAATATTTGTCAGTTCTATGTTTTTGTTCATGAGTTTTTTTTTCAATTCTGAATCTTTTCCCATAGAAAGATTTATCAAGGATTTTATTATTCTCTCTTTCATCTCCGCAGATGCTTTGTTTGTGAATGTGATAGCCAAAATATGTTTGAACTTATCTTTCCTGTATCCTTTAAGTGCAAGGTTAAGATATTCAAGGACAAGTTGATATGTTTTTCCCGAACCTGCCGATGCTCTGTAATTGATGAAAGTCAAATTATCCTCTCCATACGAATTATATCATCTATATTTTTTTTTGAAACTAACCTTTAGAAATCTTTAGTTTTTTTGACTTTGTATTGACCATGAGGTGAATAAATAGTATTCTAAGTTTATGCTCAGGATATTTTCCGGAATTTATAAAGGAAGAAAATTGAAGTCCGCTGAGACACCGAATGTTCGTCCTACTACGGCAAAAGTCAAACTATCTTTTTTCGATATTATTCAAGATAAAGTGAGGGAGCAAATATTCCTTGACGGATTCGGAGGGAGTGGAAATATTGGAATAGAAGCTTTATCTCGTGGAGCGGAATATGTCGTTTTTATTGATATTCTTCCCGAATCAATCAAACTTTTGAAGCATAATCTTGAAAAAATCGAGGTTCCATCAGATCATTACAGAATAATCAAGGGTGATTATAACAGAAGCATTATCCAATTGAGCAAAGAGGGTTTTAAATTTGATATTATCTTTCTTGATCCCCCTTACAAACTTCTTGAGTATGCAAATCCGGTTAAGGTTCTATTTAAACGCAATGTCCTTGCGGATAATGGAATTATTGTTCTTGAGAGACCGTCGAATCTAAATTTTGATGCAAAATATTTTGATTTGTACAGAGAACATAAAATTGGACAGAAAACCCTTAATTTTTATAGACACGATGTAGAAGAGAGTGAGATTTAAATAAAAGGAGGCATTATGCGGAACAAACATGGATTTATTGTAGTATTAATTATTTTATTATCGTTTTTATTTACTTATTCATCGGATTCAAAAATAAAAGAACCTGTCTTAAGCGGAAAATTGAGGACAAAAATGTTCAAGAAGCACTCCGCTATGAAAGAGTTAAGTCAATATAAAAAAATTAAATGGCAGTATGTAGGACCGACGAATATAAGCGGTAGGTGTACGGATGTTGAAGCTGTTTCACCGAGAGGAGATCAATATACGATCTGGGTAGGTGCCGCCACCGGAGGTGTATGGAAATCGACAAACGAGGGTACAACGTTTGAGTCTGTTTTTGATGATATGCCGACCGCTTCAATCGGAGATATCGCTATTGATCCGAAGAATCCCGATGTCGTTTGGGTAGGAACGGGTGAAGCAAATATATTTCGGAGTTCTAATGCCGGTTGCGGAGTTTTTAAAACAACGGATGGTGGAAAGACATGGATGAATATGGGATTGGAAAACACACATACAATTCCGCGTATTCGTGTCCATCCTAAAAATAGCGATATAGTTTATGTAGCGGCAACCGGACATGAATGGACATCGAATCCCGAAAGAGGGCTTTTTAAAACAATGGACGGAGGAAAGAGTTGGGAAAAAGTTTTTTTCGTTGATAATGATACAGGCGTTAATGATTTTGTTCTTGATCCGAAGAATCCCGATGTTATTTATTGTACAACTTGGCAGAGAATCAGACTTAAATGGAATGATCCCAGAACATTTTCGAACCATAAAAATAACGGTGTGTGGAAATCTACGGACGGTGGAAAGACATGGAAGAGAAAAAGCAAAGGACTTCCGGTAACTCATGAGATCGGAAGAACAGGAATAGATATTGCCGCATCAAATCCGAATGTACTTTATGCTTATGTTGACAATTATGGAATTGCAAAAAAATCTTCATCCGGTGGTACCGATTCTTATGGACGTAAAAAAATAGACGTGATACACGGAGCCACGGTTTATAAAACGAATGATGGTGGAGAAAATTGGAGTAAGGTAAGTGGAAAGACCAAAAAAATGAAGTTATATATGGAAAAACTTTCTGCAACTTATGGCTGGGTATTTGGTCAGATAAGGGTTGATCCTAATAACGAAAACAGAGTGTATGTGATGGGTCTTGCTCTGAATGTTTCTAATGATGGCGGGAAAACGTTTAAAGCTCTATGGGGGATGCACGGTGATCATCACGGACTTTGGATAGATCCGAATAATTCCGATTATCTCCTTGATGTTCAGGATGGCGGTTTATCAATATCGTATGATTGTGGGAAAAACTGGAAGAATCCGATAAAAGAATTACCTCTTGCACAGTTCTATAATGTGGCATATGATATGAAGAAACCTTTCAATATTTACGGTTCGATCCAGGATCATCACAGTTTTTTCGGTAAAGTTGATATTTCCCGAAGCAGAAAGCATATCCGACCGGTAAAATTTGATCGTACTCTCGGTGCAGAGGGCAGTACTCATGTGATTGATTGGAGAGATAATACGGTTTATGCAAGTGTGTTTTACGGTTCGTTAGCGAGACAAACAAAAGGGGTGGAAGATCGGAAGATGCTGCTTCCCGAAAATTTACCGGGTGAACCGATACTGAGAGGGCAATGGGTTGCACCTACTATCCTTTCTCCTCACAATCCCGATATTGTCTATCATGGAATGCAGTATGTGATGATGTCAAAGGATAGAGGAAACACATGGAAAAAGATCAGTAATGATCTCTCTTATAACAATCCCAAAAAGGTCGGGGATATCAATTATCAGACTATAACCGCTCTTGATGAATCTCCTAAAAGATTTGGTCTCATTTATGCGGGAACAGATGACGGCAGGATATGGAGGACTATGAATGGCGGAAAAACTTGGACAATGATTCGGAGTGGGATAGTTCCGAAAAAATGGGTTTCAAGAATTGTTGCATCAAAGTATGATATCGGGACTGTCTACATGACTCAAACCGGAAGAAGGGACGATGATTTTCAGGTGTATGTCTGGAAGTCTGAAAATTTCGGGAAAACTTGGATAGATATTTCAGGTAATATTCCGGTCGGACCTGTTAATGTTATAAGGGAAGATCCAAAAAATAGAAACAGACTTTACCTTGGAACGGATGCATCGGTTTATATTAGTAATGACGGCGGAGTGAAGTGGGAAGTCCTCGGTGATATGCCTTTTGTTTACGTGCATGATCTTGTTTATCATCACAGAGACAACATAATAATTATTGCGACTCATGGCAGAGGAATGTGGGTGTTGGATGCGAATCTTATAGATAAAAAAGAAGAGTCTGTTGGAAAAGTTGGAATTACAGCGACTCAAAAACAGGTTGATGATCTTATTGGAAACTGGATAATTGAGTCTGATAGGGGTTTGGCTTTTGAGCTGATTTTTAAAAAAATAAAGAATGCGGTTAACGGAAAAATTAAAATGCAGTTTGGAGATGCGGATCTTACCGATATATTCTATGATGGTAAAAAACTTTTATTTAATGCTGAACTCGACATGACAAAAATGGGTGGTCAGGTGATAGAAATGAAATGTGAAGCAGGCATAAAGGGAGATACGATAAAGGGCGTTGTTAACAGTAAGATGGGCAATTTGAAAATTAAAGGGAAAAAAGAAAAAGTTCAATAAATTTTAATTGTAGTATTAAATATAAAGAATACCGGTGCTTGTCCTTTTTTAAACTTTGAATATCTTTGCAGATTGGAGTATAGGTTGGGTTTGTGTTATACTTTTCTTTAATAGTGATATTTTTTGAAATAAAAAAACACCCATATCTGTTTAGAGTTGGAGCAGGGATATTCATTTCAGTTTCATATAATTCCGGGATTTTTTCTATTTTTTCTGAATTTTCAGACGATAAAATAAGCTATGATTAAAGGAGAAATGATGGGATTAAATGGATTTGAAAATATGGGACTGGATCCGCTTCTGGTCAAGGGAATCAAGGATCTTGGATTTGAGGACCCTATGCCGATTCAGGAAAAAGTGATTCCGATCTTACTTAAAGAGGATCGTGATTTAGTCGGGCTTGCACAGACAGGAACGGGTAAAACAGCGGCATTCGGTCTCCCTTTGATTGAAAAAACCGATATCAGCAGTGAGAATATTCAAACTTTAGTATTGTGTCCGACCCGTGAGCTCTGTATGCAGATAACAAATGATATCGGGAATTATTCCAAATATATAAAGAATTTTAGAGTTACGGCAATTTATGGAGGAGCGAGTATAGAGGGGCAGATAAAAGAACTAAGAAAGAGACCACAGATGATAGTTGCTACTCCCGGAAGACTTCTTGATATGATTGAGAGAAAAAGAGTAAATATAACAAAAGTAACTTCCGTTGTTCTTGACGAAGCTGACGAAATGCTCAATATGGGGTTTAAGGAGGAGTTAAATGCCATCCTTGAAAGGACTCCGGAAACAAAAAATACATATCTCTTTTCTGCAACAATGCCTAAAGGGGTTTCAAAGATAGCATCAAGTTATATGAGCAATGCAATAGAAATTACGGTAGGTGAAAAGAATTCCGGTGCGAAAAATGTTTCACACATCTATTATATGGTTCAAGCTCGTGATAAATATTTAGCTTTAAAAAGAATTGTTGACGTTAATCCCGATATCTACGGAATCGTATTTTGCAGAACCAGATCCGACACAAAGGATATTGCTGAAAAACTTATTGTAGACGGCTATAATGCAGATTCTCTTCATGGTGACCTTTCCCAAGCTCAAAGAGATTATGTGATGCACAAGTTTCGTATGAAGAATCTCCAAATTTTGGTTGCTACCGACGTTGCGGCGAGGGGATTGGATGTTGATGATCTCACTCATGTTATTAATTATAATTTTCCCGATGAACTTCAAGCTTATACACATAGAAGCGGAAGGACAGGTAGGGCAGGGAAAAGAGGTGTGTCTATTGTTATAATTCATAAGAGGGAGAAGAATCGGATTCGGATGGCGGAAAATCTTATTGGAAAGAAATTTGAATATAAAAAAGTTCCCGATGGAAAAGAGATTTGCGAAAAACAACTTTTCAGCTTAATAGATAGGATGGAGAGAGTTGATGTGGATGATTCGGAGATTGATCCTTATCTTGATATAATCAATAAGAAACTTGATTGGCTCACAAAAGAGCAAGTAATAAAGCAATTTGTTGCATTGGAGTTTAATCGATTTCTTGAATATTACAAAGATTCGACCGATTTGAATGTTGATATGGGCAGAGAAGGAAAGAGGGATAGGGGGGTAAAACTTAGCCGCAAAGATGTAGTGAGATTCTTCATGAAATCGGGTAAGAAGGATAAGACCGAACCGAGGCACGTTATCGGAATGATCAATGATATGACCGGAAAAAAGGGTATAAAAATTGGGAAAATTGAAATAATGAGTACTTTTTCCTTTTTTGAAGTAGATATTAATTCACATGATCTTATGATGAAAAGTTTGCATAAGGCTCAAATAAACGGAAAAAAAATCTATGTCGAAAAAGCGGAAAATTCGAATGGAAATAGAAAGAGGGAGAAGAAAAACAAAAGACCTTTTCCAAAAAAGAGAAGAAAAAAGAGTTAAGTCCAAACGAGGAGTGAACGGATAAAATCTATGAAATTCCGTCACCCCTCGTGGTTTGCACTGCGGGAGTTATTTATAAAAGGGAATTCTATTTACAACTACCATTTTTTGCTTGTTACCGCTCTCTTCTTTTCTTTAAACCTAGCATGCACAGTTCCTGAAACTTTCGCCATACTTCCATCAAGATACTCCACTACAAGTAGGTAGCTAACAGGGAATTCATAGTCGGATTTTAATATTATCTTTTTAAAGCTATAACTGTCCGTATCCGATTCATTATATGTAATTTCAAAGATTTTCGTTATTGATCCTTGGCTGTTCATTTCCGATAAAGTAGCTTTTTTGTATCCGGAAACTTTTCCTGTTATTTCCAACTTATCACTATCCTTGTATAATCTTTTTGCGAAAACAACCGCATGTTTAACAAAAGATTTGAGAACTCCTATAATTGTAGTTTTAGAACTTTTTTCCAAAGTAACTTTCAAAGGATAAATACCGGATTTGTCTGTCAGTATATTTTTAATCGAAAGATTTGAAAACACATATTCCCATGATTCTCCGGGTCTCCTATTCGATGTGGCATTTCTTATTGAGTTTCTAACCAACAACTTTCCTTTAACATATAATCTGATATTCCAATTATTCTTATCAATGGAATTGCTATTGTTGCGAAGACGGACCTTAACATCAAAGTTATCTCCCCAGTATATTTGCCCCCTAAGTTTCGGATTATTTGACCATATTGTGACTTTTTCAATAACGGGGGGATAAGCAACTTGAAGTACCATTGGATCAATTGTTTTTACAACGCCATTCTTGATTCTGTTGTCGGGCTTAAATGCTACAATATCGCCTCCTGATGAAGCTTTTTTACCCGATACATTAAATACACCGCTGTCCCCGATAACGGAGCCGGCTTTAATCCTTAAAACATATTTTCCGGAAGCAAAGTTTGCCGGCACAACCCATCTCATTCTTCCGTTGTTTGCCCCTCTTAATTGTACTTTGGTATAATTTGCTTGTGATATTGGGTTTTTAAAGATATTGATTTTAACACTCTTATCTTTACACCCGTTACAGTTCCATGTAATGTCGTAGCTTGACCCTTTGATCCATTTTTCTCCACCCCTTGGTGAAGTTACGGAAAGGGTTGCTTTTGCAGGCTGTCCACCTTTGTCGGAAATGCTAAATACACCGCTGTCCCCGATAACGGAACCGGCTTTAATCCTTAAAACATATTTTCCGGAAGCAAAGTTTGCCGGCACAACCCATCTCATTTTTCCGTTGTTTGCCCCTTTTAATTGTACACCGGTATAATTCTCTCGTAATATTTTGTTTTTAAAGATGTTAATTTTAACACTCTTATCTTTACACCCGTTACAGTTCCAAGTAATGTCGTAACTTGACCCTTTGATCCATTTTTCCCCACCTCTCGGTGAAGTTACCCTTAAATTTTGTGAAAATATAAAACTCATACATACCGTTAAAATGATTGTGAATAGAAAAATTTTTTTCATTTCTCCTCCTCCTTTAATTTAAAGTTATTGTTAAAAAAATTTTTTTCAAAGCTTTCATATATTTACCAAGCATATTTTATGCCAAAGTTATGTAACAGATAAATAACATATATGTAAATGTGTTTTGCCGTATAACAATAAAATGGTCTCCCTATCGGGAGATGGAGGTATCCTCTTTGGGAGATAAACATCCTATTTAGATAATGATTTTTAAAGAAAAAGACACGGATCAGCTAAATGTATATTCATAGTCGGGTATTCACGAATTCTCATTTGTTTAAACTAAAGACCCGAATTAAAAGGAAAAGTGGAGGAGATTGTTACGGGTAATTTCCCCTGTGGTTTTGATTTGCCCGATAGAACCCTGAAAAGAGCTTCGATCTGTACTTTTCGAAAACCGTAAGTGAGAATAATCGTTTCAAAATATTTAAAAATGTCTGCAACATACGGAGAGTTGGCACATATCAAAATTGCATTTTTCCTGATGTTGAAAATATTTTTAAAAAACAGTTTTTTTAAATTTTCCGTTTTACTGCTCCATGAGTGATCAATAATCAGCAAGTGATCACATTTAAGAATTTGTTTTTTCATTTTTTCCGTAATCGGAGATTTGTATTGCCATGAGATATAATTTGAATTTTTAAAATAATCGATTGCGATTCCGTTTGTTAAATTGATTTTCGAATTCTGTCCGATATTTGCAGTATGTCCGATTTTTTTTATGTCAAGGATAAGAATGTTACTTGAATTAGGAATAGGTAAAGTATCTATATTATCTTTTAATAATGTTATTGATCCGTTTGCAATCTTTCTTTCCGATTTGATCTTTTTTCGAAGTGGGCGACTGTTAATATTTTTATTATAAAATTTCTTCCCGATATTTTTTTTAAGATTATTTATTCTACATAAAGATTTCTCTATTCGGTTATAAGATATTTCTCCGGAATCAATTTTTATCTTTGTTAGATTCAATAGCTCTTTTTGAAAAGATAGAGAGTGACTGATGGAGATAACATCAAGAGAAGAATTAAAGGAACATTCTATTATTTCTTCCGAAGAATAGTTATCTTTTACGGAACTCATCTCCATGCAGTCGGAAAAAAGTACTCCGTCAAAATTTAATTCATCTCTGAGAAGATCGTAGGTGATTTCAGGTGAAAAAGTAGAAATTTCTTCTGACAATACGGGAAATTTTACATGAGCGGTCATCAGTGAATCAATCCCGAGATTAATGAGTTTTTTGAACGGAGGGAGGTTTGTTGCCAATAGAAATTTCCTATCGATATCGGATTCCGGAATTTCCAAATGAGAATCGGTAGCAGTGTGTCCATGTCCCGGAAAATGTTTCCCGCACCCTAAAATATTCGATTGTTGGAGTCCTTTATAGAACTCGGAAGCGTAACGGGATACTACGGATGGATTATCCGAAAAAGATCTAATCCCTATGACAGGATTATCCGCTTTGGAATTAACGTCAAGAACGGGAGCAAATACTCCGTCAATTCCCAAATACTTCATCTCTTCTCCGATTATTTTTCCTGCAAGTCTTGCATTATTTTTTTTTCCGGTTGCCGCTATTCCCATGTGAGAAATAACCGTACTCCCCTTTTCACCCAATCTTAAAATGGGACCGCCTTCCTGATCAATAAATATCAACGGCGGGATAGTTCCCAATCCATGAATTTTATATGTGAGTTTTCTTAAATTTTCAGGAGAACTGAAATTTCTTGAAAAAAGTATGACAAAACCTATATCATTTGAACCAAGGAATTCTTCTTCATTTACGGATAGAGAATCACCTTTAATACCGACCATGAATAGCTGACCGATCTGTTTTATAATGTCCGGCTCTGCCATATCCAATGATGATTATTCGGTTTAATCTACTTTATATTCTTTTTGAACAACCGCCTCCTTTTTACCAGTGAATGTTCAAAATATTTCCACTGCCCGTGAACCGGAGAGTTAGTTTCCAATTCAGGATTTGATTCAATTATTTTAAAGCCCATTTTGTTAGCAGATTCCGCCATACCCAATAGCATCATAAGATCGACTCCTTTTCCTCTGTGAGTCTTTCTTATTCCTATAAGATAAAGATCCATCCGTTCTCTCTGCTTCAAAGCTTGCATAAGGTAGAACCATCCGAAGGGGAATAACCGTCCTTTTGCTTTTTGCATAGCCTTGGATAAACTTGGAAGAGCTATAATAAAACCGGCAACTTCATCATCATCCGTTACCGCAACCTGAACAAGATCTTTCTCTACAAAAGAAAAATATTTTTTTATGTAATATTCGACCTGTCTTCTGCTAAGGGGAACGGTACCGTACAGTTCCTCAAACGCTTCATCGACAACCTCAAATATTTGTTCAGCCCAATTATCTTTAAGTTCTTTTCTGTTTTTAAATTTTAAGATCCTGATGTTGCTTCTCTCTTTAAGTCTTTCGGCAATCCTAAGCAACTTGGGAGGCATATCTTCCATACGTGGTATTTTTGCATTAAATTCAATCCAGTCAATTTCCTTCTTCATCCCATTTTTTTCCATCAATTTAATATAGTAAGGATAGTTGTAATAAACAGCTATCGTCGGAAGTTTGTTGAACCCTTCATATAACATCCCTTCCGGATCAAGATCGCTGAATCCGTGAGGTCCGGTCATGGTGCTATATCCCAATTCTTTGCCCCACGCGGCAACAGCGGAAACTAAAGCATCCGCTACTTCCTGATCATCAATGGAATCAAACCATCCGAATCTTATATTTTTGGTATTATACTTTTCATTTGCAATAATACTGTTAATAGCAGCTATTCTTCCAACCAACTCTTCATCTTTGTAGGCAAGGAATAAGCGTGAATCAGCTGTTTCGTAGGCCGGATTTTTTTTTTTGTTAAATAGTTCCATTTCATCAAGAATCAGAGGTGGAACCCAATACTTGTTATCTTTAAATATCTTGAATGGAAATTTTATAAAATTCTTCAAATCTTTTTTTGACTCGACTGTTTTAATGGTTATGCTCATAATTCTCCTATTGAATTGATTATATAACAAAAAAAAACTAAAATTCAATATATTAAAAAAGTAAACATGGGAATTATATACTTAACAGATGAAAAATTATTTCCGAATCCTCTAAAAGCGGACAAAAGCGGATTACTTGCAATCGGAGGTACTTTATCAAAAAGTAGGTTAATAGAAGCATATTCAATGGGAATTTTTCCATGGTTTTCACTTGGTGAACCTCCTATGTGGTGGTCTCCCGACCCGAGATTTTTATTATTTCCTTCAAATCTTCATATTTCAAAACGGATGAAGAGAATTTTAAACAAGGAAGAATTTAGAGTTACTGTAAATAGGGATTTCAAAAGTGTCATAGAAAAATGTAGTTTAAGGGGAAGGAGAGGAGAAGAAACATGGATAACGGAGGAAATGAAAAATGCATACACCGAATTGCATAAGGAAGGATTTGCTCATTCAGTCGAAGTATGGTTAAAGGGTAGTTTGGTTGGAGGGCTATACGGAGTCTCTTTTGGGAAAATGTTTTTTGGAGAATCGATGTTTTCCGAAGTTTCAAATTCCTCCAAATACGGATTTATTAAATTAACTCAACATCTCGGTTCCAGAAATTTTCTGTTTATTGACTGTCAAGTCGAAACAAAACATCTGGGTTCATTGGGAGCAAAAGGTGTTAAAAGGGAGTATTTTATTGATATGTTGGGCAATGGTTTGGCAGAAAACGGATTAACAAAAACAGAATTTCCAAAGGTATTATGAAAAAGGTAATTATTGTTTTTTTCAAATAATACGCTTACACCCTTCATTATTGCTTTATTTCTCTTATTCTGATACTATCGGAGTATGGGAAAGGTCAAATTCGTTTTCTCCGTGATGACATTGGTTATATCTGTTTTACTGATAATCAATACCGTAAAATTCGAGGGAAAATCTGATCCGCTTAAATATACTCCTCCGCCGTTTCAAATTACCGGAATTTCGGAGAATGGCAAATTATTTCAGGATCTATCTCTTTCAATACCGTTAACGGTTGAAAGTGGAAGGTTTAAAAATAATCTCCGAATAAAAACCGACCCTCGTACTTCATTTGAAGTTATTTTCAAAGGGACGCTTCTAATCATACTTCCCAACTCCTACATATTCTACAATGTTAATAAGCAAACCTTAAGTCTAATATCAGGTGAAATTATTTGGACGAGACTCACAAAATATCCAACCTCAATTTATACAAAAGAGGAGAGTTCTCCGATCACAATATCAAGATCGGGAAGAGTACTGATAACCGGAGACAATCGGTTGTATATTTGGAGTTATAGAGGCGGGACAACTCTAAAAAGCGGTGAAGTACTCATTGAAATACCGGAGCGGAAATCTCTGTTTATTGATGAAGAAAAGATACAAAAAATGATTAATATTCCACCTGCAATTACATTTATAGCTCCGAAAGAGCAAGATGTTTATATAAAAAAACTTACCGATTTTTTAGTTAAGATAGACTGGAAGGCAATTCCCGGAATAACAAATTATAAAGTTAAAGTATACCCATCAAAGTTAAAGGAAAACACATTTATTGAAAAAATAGTTTCGTTTAATAGGACGGGACTTGATCTTGCCGAGTTTGAGCGTAACAGAGAATTTTTCTGGGAGATCATTCCTCTTACGGAAGAGATGTATGAGGGAGAACCGTCACGAATGGGCAAGATAAGATTATTCGGGGTTATGCTTAAAGAAGAGAGAGATAATCACCCGTCCAAACTAACAATCAGTTCAATGGATGTAACAGGTGATACGGTTACTATCAAAGGAAATACCAATGCTGATGCAAAATTATATATTAATGAAATTTCTGTAGCGGTTGGTATTACAGGAAATTTTACTTTCACGAAAACGTATACGACTCTTGGACTGAAAAAGATAACTTTCAGGGTTATATCTCCTTTGGGGGTAGAATCAACTCTGATCAAACAGGTAACGATTAATGAAGAATAGAAATATGATAGAACATCCGGTTCAAGATATTTTTCGGATCGTTTTCAACTATTTAATATCCGAAAAATTTACATATTCTACGGGAGATCAAATATGAGCATGTTTTCAAGTTTTAGAAATTATCTCGGAACAGATCTTGCGATTGATCTGGGAACAGCAAATACTCTTGTATACCAAAAGGGTTCGGGGATTGTTATAAGGGAACCGTCAATGGTTGCCATAATAAAAAATACGGGAAAAATTCAAGCAATCGGAAAAGAGGCAAAGGAGATGCTTGGCAAAACTCCGGGTAATATTGTTGCTATAAGACCGCTAAAAGATGGAGTAATTGCGGATTTCGAGATAACAGAAAAAATGCTTGAATATTTTATTAAAAAAACCAGAGGAAATAGAAGTTTCTTTAAACCCAGAATAGTAATAGGAGTCCCTTCCGAAATTACTCAAGTCGAGCGACGTGCAGTTAAAGATGCGGCTTTGAGAGCCAGAGCAAGTGAAGTTATATTGATAGAGCAGGCGATGGCGGCGGCGATCGGTGCCGACCTCCCTATTACGGAAGCAGGTGGGAATATTATTGTGGATATCGGAGGGGGAACTACCGATGTTGCGGTGATATCACTTTCAGGAATTGTTATTTCAAAATCCATAAGAACGGCAAGTAACGAGATGGATGAATCTATAATCAGTTACATAAAGAAAAAATATAACCTCTTGATCGGTGAAAGGACAGCGGAAACGATTAAGATTGAAATTGGATCAGCTTATCCGTTGGATGAAAATTTGGAGATGGAGATTAAGGGTAGAGATCTTTCTCATGGAATCCCAAAAGTTATTACAATAACCGATAATGAGGTCAGGGAGGCACTTGAACCTGTTGTTTACCAAATAATAGAAGCAGTTCGTGTTACACTTGAGAAAACCCCGCCTGAGTTGGCTGCAGATATTGTTGATCGGGGGATAATTCTTGCAGGAGGGGGGTCACTTTTAAAGAATCTTGACAAAAGGATAAGAGAAGAGACATCTCTTGCCGTTTTTACGGCTGAAGATCCTTTAACAAGTGTAGTTATCGGTACGGGAAAAATATTGGAAAATTTGGACCTTCTAAGGCGGGTTGGGCACAATTATTAAACGGGATCGATCAAATAAATAACGTGGAAAGAGAGGATAGTCATACTAAGAGAAGAATCTCAATAT
>Ga0256846_1000049_pt1 | contig 48764 bp, 40 predicted proteins | sample TevniametaG_FD_189098 | JGI IMG/M metagenome (GOLD analysis project Ga0256846, IMG submission 189098) | Tube worm associated microbial communities from hydrothermal vent at the East Pacific Rise, Pacific Ocean - Tevnia | ecosystem: Host-associated > Annelida > Integument > Unclassified ...
TATCAGGGATTGAAATTCTTTACACTTCATATTTCCTCTATTCCTTAAATACGTTTTCGTGTTTCAACATCTCATTTTTTATTTTCTTTAATGCTCTCTCTTTTCTTACACTGATATAATGTTTGGGTTTGTTTAATAGAACGGCAATCTCTTGAATGCTACTTTCGTTAAAAAAAAATTCTTTCATAATGACTTTATCCACTTTTTTTAGTTTTACTATGTGTTTGTTAATAACACTTATTATTTGTTCGTTTTCCAGATTGTACTCACCTAAAAAATCTACGGAAGGCTCATGATTGATTTCCGCTTTTTTTCTGATGTTTTCTCCTCTTTTTTTTTTGTAGAAGAAGTTATAAAGTATCCTTTTGGCTATTCCGAATACAAAAGGTGCTATAAACTCATCACCTGAAATTTTATTTTTCTTAACTGCATTGAAAAATGAAACAAAGACTTCCTGAACAAGATCTTCATAGCAGTCTTCACCCTTTATTCTTAGTCTGAAGTATGTGAAAAGTCTCGAATTAAATTTGTTTACGATCTCAATCTCTGCCGACTTTACACCTGTCTGAAGCGATCTGATCAAACTGTTATCCCTTTTCATCAATCTCCTAAGTATAACTTGTCACTAATTTTATTAGATAAAAAGAAATATAGCAATAAGCAAATTGATTTTTTTTATTCATTACTATAATATCAAGTTTAAATGAGATATTTAAAACTCTGTTTGTTCATTTATTTATCCGTTATTTTTTTTAGCTTTTCCATTCGGGCTTCCGAGAAAATTTCAGTTGAAGAGCAGGACGAATTAATGAAACGGTTAACAAACTATTCCGGTAGTACAAGCAGAAATATTCTTAAACAAGACATCATTAAAATTTTGCATTCGGTAAAAGGACCTAATAGTTTAGAAAAGATAACCGGTTTTCTAAAGGCGTTATTAAAAAAAAACAAAATCTCCGATCTCCGTTACTTCATTTTTCTTAAACTTGCCGAATTAAATCGGGGAAAAGAAAAGTCGTTGATAGAAAGGGCTTTAAGTTCTTCGGAATCTGATCGAGATCGGATCAAGTGTTTAGTGAAGTTATATGAATTTCATAAAAAAAGGGGGGATATAAAAAGGGAGATACAACATCTTAAGGAACAGGCTGATATTAAGAAAAAAAGTGGAGATAATCCAAGTTTAAAACAAATATATTTTACTCTCGGAGATTACAATATGAGAGAGAATAATCTTATTAGGTCTTTACAGAATTATTTTGAGGCAAAAAAATATTCGGATCTGACCTTAAGAACTGATAATGGATTTGTGTACTACAGAATTGCGAAGGTTTTTTCCCTTTTGCAAAGGAGAAAACTTACTTTAAAATATTTGAGAAAGTCGTTGGATCATGCAAATAAATTCGGTCATAAATATTTAAGGATGAAAGTTTTTAACGATTATGCGGAACTTTACCTTAGAGAGAGGAATTATAATAATGCAAGTTATTACAATGATTTTAGTCTTGAAATTGCAGAAAAAAATAATTTTATAGATTTAAAATTAAAAACGGATTTCATAAGATCTCAAATTCTTTTTAATACGGGGGAAAAAGCAAAGGGATTGAGAATCTTGAAATCTGCGGTTGATTCAGGAATAAACACCGAATCTTTTGTCAATCTTTTCCTTGTCCTTTGTGAGTTTATCAGAAAATCAATATCGTATGGTAACTTGAATATCGCTTCGTCTTATTTAAGATATTTTGATGAAATTTATGCCCCGTTTTATAAAGGATATTTCTTTTATTATTTTCTGAACGGGGAACTGTCTGAAAAAAGGGGGAAACTCAATTTAGCAAAAGATTATTATGATAAAGCATTTAACAATTTGGAGTTATTTTTCTCAGAGCTTAAAGATATGAGGTATTATCCCTTCAGAGAAGAGATTAAAAGTGTATATTCCGGAATTGCACGATTCAATTTTAAAATGTTTGATCTTACAAACGATATTAAATTTTTAAAAAAAGCCGTTTTCGCAGGAGAAGTAAAAAATTCGTACATGTTCCGCAGAACAGTGAGCAGTACGAAAATTGCTTCCGGTATTGTTTTTGAGAAAGAGAAGATCGGAAAAAATATTCTGATTGTTAATAAAAAACTTAAGGCTAAAAATATAGGTAAAGAAGAGAAAAAGATTTATAAAAAAAAAATTCTTTCTTTGAGAGCCGAGATGGTTGAATTGGATGATCTCCTTTTTGAAGCACCACATAAATACAAAAGATTCCATCTCTCGGATTTTAATATAAGAAATATACAAAATAATTTGGAAAAGGATTCTGTCATAATACGGTTCATTATACTTGAAGAAGATTCCTATGCATTTGTTGTTGATAAAAAATTTGCAGGCTTTAAAAAATTTGAAAAAGATAGTAAATATATTAAGGGATTGATAAATTCTCTCCTAAATCCGATTGAGAGTTATTCAAACGGAGATGTTGATTTTTTAAGGGTGAAGTTTGACTTGAAAAAATCAAAAGAGTTGTTTGATACTATCCTTTATGAAATTTTAGAATTCCAAAAGGATAAAAAAAAACTTATAATAATTCCTGATAATGTACTGTTTCGAGTACCGTTTGAAGCTTTGGTCACAAAACAGGGAGACGGAGTAAGAGAGCCGAATGTAATATTTTCAGAGTATGAGGGTGCAAAATTTTTAATTGATGATTATTCCATTGAATACTTTTTATCACTGTTTCATTATAAAAAAGTGAGGAGATATAAGAAGAAAACTATTGATGTAAGTGCTTTCGGATTCCCGAATGTGTTGAAGAAGGACAGAACTGTTTTAAATCTGTTTGGTTTTGATAATATCCGATTTAGTCGTCTGTTTTCAGCGAAAAAAGAGATAGAGAGTATTAAAAAAATTTGGGGCTTGAAACGTAGCAAATATTTTACCGGAAGAGATTTTACAAAAAAAAATTTCAGGGCGGTTGCTCCGTATTCAAGGATCGTTCATCTTGCAACACACTTCATAAGTAACAAATTGTATCCATGGCAGTCTTTATTTTTGTTTTCTTCCGAGAAAGATAATGACCCTTTTTTTTATGCTTCCGATATATCAAAGTTGAAACTTAACTGTGATCTGATTTTTTTAAGTACATGCGGAAGTTTGGAGAAACATCTTTTGGGGGAGCAGCTGATATGCGGGGTGACGGCGGCATTGCATAATTCAAGTGTTGAGTCGATGATTGCGAGTCTTTGGCCTGTAAATGAATTTAGTTCGCGACTTATTTCTCCCTTCTATAAAAAACTTCATAAAGAATCCAATAGATTTTGTAAACTTGCGGATTTACTAAGAAGCGTAAAGTTATCATTTAGACGTAAAAGGATCCTGTTGGGGAGTGGCAGGCAGATCTCTTTTAGCCATCCTTTAATATGGGCAAATTTTAATTTGTATAAATTTAATGTGAAAAAGTGAGATATTTTCTTTTCATGTTCTATTTATTTATCATGAGGAGGATTGCGGTATGAAAAAAAATATTATATTTCTATTTTTAATTTTAAGTTTGCTTTTCTTAAATTTAAATGGTGACACAATAAATTCTAATCCGAGACAAGTATTTCCGGGTACTCAGGTTAATTTCGTTTTACAAGTAAGTCCGGATGCTGCCAATAATTTTGTTTATAAATGGAACTTTGGGGACGGAACACCTCCTGTTTCAGGACAACAACTTACAGTGATTCATACATATGCAGAACCGGGTAATTATTCTATAACATGTGAAAAACGGAGTTCATCTGCAAATTCTCAGCCTACGATCTTAACTGCTAATATAACGGTGGTTGAGAGGAGGACAGTTTCACCTAAAGGGAAAATCTTTACGGTTAACAATCCGGTCTTATTTGAGACAAATCATTTTTTAAGTGATACTCTAAAATGGGATTTTGGAGACGGGACGGTAAATGACGGGCAGAAGAGCAGAGAACATATTTTTAAAAATCCAGGGAATTACACAATTAAGGTTAAGGATAACGGAGGAAGATCACCTTCTGTTATCTCATGTAATATAATTATAGCACCGGATAGAAGAGAAATACAGGTTCAGCCCCGATCTGCAAATGTCGGACAGAAAGTGGTGATAAAACTTATAAACAGCACTTCAAATTCCGTTACTTGGAAGATTGGTAATGATAATCCCGTAAATAGCTCTAACGGTGAGATTCAATATGTGTTCAAAGATCCGGGAGAATTTAATATTGTTGCCGACGTACAGGGTCAGACTCCGATAAAAGCAACCGTAATGATAAGCGATAGAAGAAGCATAAGCGTGGAAAACAGATATATTTTTAATGGAAGTAATGTGAGGTTTGTTACAAAAAATTTCAATTCACCATCTCTAAAATGGGATTTTGGAGACGGGATGATAATATCGGGAGGAGGCAGATTAAATCATAAGTATATGAGACAGGGGACTTATACTATCAAGGTTTTTGATTTCAACGGAAAATCCAATATTCCGGTGAAACTTAGGATCAACGTAAAAAATGATAAACGGAAAATTCTGATTCATAAAAAGACTGTGATTGCAGGATCGGAAACGGAGTTAGAGGCAATAAATTTTTTTGATAATAGAATCAAATGGGATTTTGGAGACGGGACGAGCAGAATGGGTAAGAGGATAACAACCCATACATATAAAAGAGAGGGGATGTATAGATTGTTTGCCGTAGATTTTGACGGACATGGTGATAGGAAGATTAAGCTGACTATAAATGTGATCAAAGATAACAGAGTGTTTGATGTAGTTAATAATCCTATTGCAGGAGTTCCGGTATCAATACGTACGGAGAATTTAGGAAACGGCAGATACGAAATAAAATTTCCAAACGGAAAGGTTTTAAAAGTACAAAGTACGAATAAACTTGTATTTAACACTCCGGGACAAAAAACCATTACAATCTATGACAAGAGCGGAAAATTTCCACCGATGACCAAAACCTTAATTGTTTATCCCGATAATCGTTCACTAACGGTTGGAACCGATACCGTGATACCGGGGGAGTCACTTAAAATAGTTGCAAACAATTTTAACGGGGGTGGTATCAAGTGGGATTTTGGTGACGGGACACCGCCGAAAGTACTTTCGAAGTCGATAAGCTATAAATATTCCAAGTCCGGAATTTACAAAATAACTGCTATAGACAGCAGTGGCAAAGGTATAAAGCATTTTACAAAAATCGTTAGAGTGAAAGATCAGATTAGTGGATTTAAAATTGAAGCCATTGAACTCGTATTCAGTAACGGAAAGTACTTCAGAGTTGTACCCATGAAGAGTTTTTCACCCGAATATCAATTAAGGATAAAAGCAAAAGGGCGGGGAATAATAACAGGAAAATGGCTTTTTGACGGAAAAGTTCTTGGATTGTTCTCAAAAGCACTGTTGGGAAGAAGTTTGATAACTTTAAAAGGGAAGGAGCTACCGAAATTGCCGGTATCTGAATCGGGAATTCACTCTCTTGGTTTTGAGTTTACGAATTTTAAGTTCGGCAATAAGATACCTATGTTGAGATATTTTGTGACGAACAGTGGAACAATAAAAATTGTTTCTCCTCGGATACATACAAAATTAAAAAGAACCGATTCGGTTCTGCTGAAATGGGATATAAGAAAACCGGCGGGAAAATTCAAAATAGCTGTTTCACAGATACCGTTTCAATTACTTAAAGAAAAAAGTATAAAATGGATTGAAGTTAAAAGAAATAGTTTTTACAAACTTAAGATGTCGAATTTTAGATCGGGACAATGGATCTATTGGCAAGTAAGGATGATTGATGCTACAGGAACACCTGCATCGTCATCGGAGGTCGCATTTTTTAAAGTATTTTAGGTTAGAGTTTGAAACGGGATTAAATTTGACTTGAGTTTATTATTGTTTTATATAAATTAAATAAGCAGGAGTGAAAAATGAAAAATATTTTTTTTTGGATTTTGACCTTAGTAATCATATTTAGTATTTCTTTGGAAGCTAAATCTTTTGGTTTTTCAAACTATCTTCCGATAGTACAGAAAGGTGAAAAGAATATTACAATCAAAATATCAACATTGAGCAGAGGAGATGATTTTTATATTTACTACAAGACTAAAGGATTAAATCATTATCAGGTAAGAAAAATGAAAATTAACTCCGAAGGGGAAATTTATTACAGATTACCTGTTGAAAATTTGTACGGAAACAAGTTGGAATATTTTATTTATGAAAAAAACCGAAGGGAGGAGAATCCGATATCCCCTGTATTTACAATTATTAATTTCACAAAGAGTGAGTCTCCTGAAATTTATTTTGTGGATGCGGTAGATTCGGGATCTACCGTTGTAAAAAAGAAGAATCCTTTCATAAAGATCAGTCCTTCGTATTCTTCAAGTATAAGGATTTATGATAACTCTCAATATCCGGGAGAGGCGTTTTCAAACAACGGCAGTATTAAGCTATATAGGAATATTTACGATAATGAATATCAGTTTGACTTTGAATCTACTTTTTCCTATCTTGACCAGATTGGTCCCGATGAGAGCCATATAAATCTTTCAAGTATGATAGTAAGATTTAAAAAAGGTAGTCATAAGTTTGAGGCGGGAGATGTTTCAATTAATCATACCGATTTTACCACTTCTTATCTGAATAGGAGGGGGTTGAATTACGAGATGGACGGTAAAAATATATATTTAAATCTTTTTTCCATTAATTCTCAACAAAAAACCGGTTTTGAAGGATTCGGAATCCCGATCCCCGATGCAAATCTTTTCGGAGCGGCCACAGGATATAAAGCAGGTCAAATGTTCTCAGTTAAAGCCATGTTTATAACAGGAAAGGATAGAGTTGACAGTAAGACTATTTATTCAAATGATGATCCGTACAGAGAAGGGAGTCTTATTTCGGTTTGGAGTGAACTGAAACTTTTAAAAAACAGTTTGACTATTAAAGGGGAATTTGCACAAAGTAATTTTGGAAAAGGAAAAGACAGTGGCAGCCTTTCAAAAGAAGAAGATAATGCTTGGAAAACCAGTTTAAATTATTATAAGGGTATTTTTTCTGCCAATGCCTCGTATAAAAAGATAGGAATGAACTATCACTCTATTGCTAATCTGATGATGTTAAATGACAGAGAGGGTTTAAACGCCGGAGTCGGATTGAACTTAACAAAACTTACATGGAATGTCAGTTATATAGATCAGAAAAACTATCTCAACAGTACTCTCTACAATATGGAAAGGACAAAAGAGTTAAAGACCGATGTTAGTTGGACATTGGGTAATCATTTTAGCCTTGGTGGAGAGTTTGGTATAAATAATCTTGATTATGATGAATCTACAGGACTTTCGAATTACGGATCGGCAATGATCACGAAAACTTATGGAGCAAGTTTAAGGTACTATTCCGGAAACAATTCGATAACACTGGGAGTGGGAAAAACCGAATCTGAAAATTTTTCATCAAAAATTAATGCAAGCCTCTCAATATCTTTAATGTCCGGAAGGTTTCTGTCTTTTATGCCGTCAGTGTCTTATGTGGAAACGGAAAACTTTAAGGATAATTCAACCTCAAAAATGATAAATGCCACTTTGAGTTCGGAACTAAAATTTATTCCGGACTTTTTCTCTGTAAAAATTTTTTCATCCTACTACAGTAGCGAAAGTGTAAATTCTGAAACTGAATCTTTTTCAGCAGATGTAGGGTTGAATTTTTATATGGCAAAGCTTTTTAAGGATAAAATAACCCCAAATATATCATTTAAGGGGATGTATAAAAGAGAACAGAACGGTGGAATAAGTACAGATTCAATTTCTGTTTATCTAAAAGCGGATATCTCATTCTAAGGAGAACAAAATGAAAAAAATAATTATATTAATAATTTTTATGATGTCTGTAAACATATACTCTGACATTATTGTAAACAAGAACGGTCCCTACTTTATAGGTGATTCCATAGGTTTTAATAAAGACTGTCACGATCTTGACAGAGGAACTTCCGTATGGAATTTTGGTGACGGTACTGTTTATACTTTACCGGATGATGACGATGCCGGATGGCAGAGGCATGTTTTTACGACTCCAGGGACGTATACGGTTAGATATACTCATGGAGCGACAAGTGTAACTCCTATGTGTGGAGCGACTTCCGCCCCGTATACTGAAAGTTATATCATTACCATAAGAGCAAAGAGAGCTCTCGTTATAACGCCTACCAATCCCAGAGTAAATCAACTTGTCCGTTTCGAAGCTCTCAACTTTATCCGAAAAACAATAATCTGGTATTTCGGAGAGGGTTCGTATTTAAGGGGAAGTGCTGTCCAAACGCACAGATATAAAAAAGCCGGAACATACAATGTAATGGCAAAAGATATCGATACTAATCAAGGTTTTGTTATTTCGAGTGTAGTTGTCTCGCCCGATAATCGATTTGTGCAAGTATCTAAAAGCGATGTGGGAATAGGAGAAGCAATAACAGTATCTGCAAGGAATTTTTACGGTGAATCCGTATTGTGGAACTTTGGAGACGGCACTGTTAATATCGGAGGTGTAACAGCGACTCATGTTTATCAGAGTCCCGGTAACTATACGATTATGGCTAGGGATGAGGGTGGAGCAGGTTCCAAAACGTTTAGAATAAATGTAAAGGTTTTTGGAATTTCCGACAAGATTGCTCTTGAAATTGCCGAATTAAGATTCGATAATGGAAAATATTACAAGGTAGTGACGAGAAACTCCGAGAACTTAAATCCAATACTAAGGCTTAAAATGAGAGGGACAGGAATTATTACCGGATATTGGATGTTTGACGGATCTCCGTACGGGCTTATCAATGAGTTCTCTTCGATGGGAGAAGTAAAAGAGATCACAACCGATAAATCTCTTCCCATACCCACTATTTCCCCCGGATTGCACACAATCTCATTCCGTCTTACCAAACCTGATGCAGATGTGGTCTTTCCCATACTTAGATTTTATGTTCTTCCGTTTGAGAAAAGTCTTGAAATAATCTCTCCACCTAACGGATTTGTAGCAAAAGAAGACGAGATCCCTGAGTTTCGATGGGAGGAGCCGAGAGGTGGTGTGGCAGGTTATCAGATTGCTTTCTCCAACTCTCTTTTTGATCTGCTTGATAACAGTCCGTCAATAGCTTGGAAAGATGTTCGCGGAAGTTTGAGTTTCACTCCTGAAAAATCGACATGGAACGGTTTGAAAAGGAACAGGTGGAGTTACTGGAGAGTAAGGGCACTCGACAGTTTTAATAAAGTGACCGGAAAGAGTGTAATAAACGAGATCAAGATAGTTGTGGCTAAAGCGGAAATAAAACTTGATAAAGCTACAAAATTAGATGGCAGTGAAATAAAGATCGGAAAAAACGGACTTTTTTCCTCATCGGATATGATCCTGATCAAAGGAAGTGTGGAGTATAAAGACAGTTCGAAATATCTCATATTGCAAGTCAGGGTTAATGATAAATTGGTAGATCAGCTTCTTTTCAGAAATGTAAAGAAGGGCGAACTTAGAAAATTTGAAACCTCAGTACCTGGAAGGGAAAAGGGAAAGATTGTATTTACTGTCCTTAAAACTTCTTCACCTTCCGTTATAGTCGGAATTAAGGGTATATTGATCCGGTAATAAATTACGTCATCTTTGGTAGTTGGATTCTATTTCCCGTTTGTTTATAATGTGGTTGTGTTTAACATAACAAAGTTGGAAGTAATCCTATCAAATTTCAGGAGGGGAGAGTGAAAAGAATAATTGCTGTGTTTACGCTATTTTTTATTAGCGTTTTTTTGCCGTTATTGGCGGAAACCAAAGGGTATGAAGGGCCATTTGTATCTACATTAAGAGGTGGGAAATTTAAAAACAGTAATTTTTGTGCGGTTTCTTTCGGCAAGGTTTCCGTACTAAAAAAGAAGAAACTTGTGAAATCCGGAGAAGAGATATTATTGAGGATAAGTAAAAAAGGGTCGGAAAAAACAGATATTGTCAAACTAAAAAACGGTGAATATTTTCTTTTACAATCAACGGAAGGGCGGTTTGTTATAAAAGATATATTTTTCAAAAAGAAATATTACAAAGTGGGAAAAAGCTTCAGTGTATATAAATCCAATCTAAGTTATTTGGGAAATATTAAGATAATTCTCCGTTTGTCAAATCTTGATGAATACTCCTATACCACTAATATTGACACAAGGTTTAGAAAATTAAATTTTGGATACAATAGAATTATTAGAAATCTAATAGATAAAAACACTCCGTCGGGATTTATAGATAAAACGGAAGGAAAAATAATGGTTCCGGTGTATATACCCGCTGGAAAAATTGAACACACTGATCAGTTTGATGCTTTAAAAGCTACAATGAACAATGATGTGGTTTCCTTGAAAAAATTTTTAAAAAAAGAGAATGATTTGAATAAGATATGGGATAACGGACAGACTCTGTTGATGACTGCTTTTGAATATAAGAATAAGGATATTGCCGAGTTTATTCTAAATCTTAATCCCGATATTAAAATAAAAACAAATAATGGCTGGACTGCTTTAATCTTTTCTCTAAGGTACGGGATGAAAGATATGGCAAAAAAACTTATTAACAGAGGAGCGGATGTCAGAACTAAAATCAGCAACGGTTGGAATGCACTGTTTTTGGCATTGAGAAACGGATGTGACGAAGAATTATTGAACATGATGATTGAAAGAGGATGTAATGTTAATACTCCGAAGGATGATAAATGGACTCCATTGATGATGGCATTGGTTTATCAGGATGAGAATATATGTGATTTGTTATACAAGAATGGAGCGGATATCAATGTTCGTGATGATGAGAATTGGACACCTCTGATGTATGCCATAAGGTACGATAAACACAAATTGGCTGAAAAAATAATTGAAAACGATTCGGATATCAATGCATCTAATGTAAGCAAATGGACGCCTTTGTTATTTGCACTCAGATATGAAGCAAGGAAGTGTGCCAAACTTCTTGTAAAAAAAGGGGCTGACATTTTTGTGGCAAATCGTGACAGAAATACACCTCTCCATTTTGCATTAGAGTATAAATTTCCCGATATAGCCAAAAAAATAATCATGACCGGAAAAGGTATTTCCAAAATGACAAGATACGGATGGACCCCGCTAATGGTAGCACTTAGATATTCACAACCCGATGCAGCGACTCTTTTGTTGAAAAAAGGAGTCTCTATGGAAGGGGAGACAAAGGATGGATGGACAACGCTTCATCTTTCCGTAAGATACGATCAACCGGAGAATGCGATAACAATTATAAAAAGAAAAAAAGTTGATATGAATAGTGTTACAAATAAAGGATGGACAGCCCTTCTTCTTGCCTTGAGGTATAACTATCCGGAAGTTGCAAAGGAATTGATCAATTCAAAAGCGGATGTGAATATTCCCAATGCTTCAGGGTGGACTCCGTTGATGATGGCACTGGAGTATGATCAGCCTCAACTTGCAAAGATGATCATTAAAAAAGGGGCGGATAAGGGTGCGAAAAACAGTGCCGGACGAAATGCCCTTGATATTGCAAAATCTAAAGGATATTTTAACTTTTACAAATTATTAGAAGACCAAACTTCTCTTTTGAAAACTCCGAAACAAACGATATTCTCAAAACGGTATTCATCTCTCTCAGGGTTATTAAAAGATATCATCCCTTCGGGAAAGAACCCCAAAGTTATAAAACATGATAATTGTACATCTGATTCAAGCCTATGCTCTGCCGAACTTGAGTATAATAGTCCCAAAAAAGAGATATATAACTATATCATTCGAGAATTGAAAAAAAGGGGATTCAAATATGATAAAGGAGTTACGGCAAGGACAAACTCGGGATCGTTAAAAAACAAAAATATATGGGGCGTTGTAAATTTCACAAGGAATACTTCATCGAAAGTTGTTATATTCACGGTGTTTATTTATTCCGATCATAAAACCGGTAGAACAAAAACGGTAGCCAGTTTTGTTTTGTCAAGAATGCCAAAAAAAATGAACCTTAAGTTTCCGAAAATTATTAAATAATTTTCAAGTTGCATGTTAATTTGTGACAGGACTTTTTTATAATTAGTTCCGTTTATAGTAAGATAGAGTATGACAAAAAAAAATCTGATAATAACGGTACTGTTATTTTTTTTAACGCAATTAACGATTCTAAACTCTTCCGACACCAAAAGAGTCAAGTATGATTTTCAAGTTGATATCGGTTCCTATTTTATAAATGACCAAAGGATACAGTGGAGCGGAGTGGAGGCAACATTCGGTGCTGAAGCGGAGCTGATAGCAAAATTTGGGAAAAAAATAAAAAACGGAGAGATATTTGCCTTATCGGAATTTAGATTTAATCAAAAATTTGATGATAATATCCTTATAGATAAGTTTAGAAAAAACTATATTCAAAACTTTGAGACTGACCAATTCCTGATTACTCAGCTGTATCTCGGAGTACAATTAAAAAATTTTTCCATTGCAATCGGCAAGAAAGATTCGGTGTTTGGAGATGAACACAATATCCGTTTGATAAATTCACAATTATTTAGTCCGTTTATTAGAACGGAATCTATCCTTCGGCAAGAGACAGGAGTTTTTCTGAAATTTAGCAAAGGAATTATCAGATTGGATATTTCCGTAGTTAACGGGGGACCTGAAAAAGATACCAATTCAAGTAAGGCAGCAGTATTAAGAACCGGTTTGGAATTTAAAAACTTTTCTTTAGGGATATCTGCCAAGATTCAGGATGGGATAGGATCGGAATGGCAGAAACAATACAAAAACCATCTTGGGTTCGATTTCTTGATTAAATCGGGAAGATTTTCCATTTCCGCCGAGGGAATTTATGATGAATACGGATTCAGAAAAGAGTTTGATGAAAAAAAAATATTCTGGAAAAAAAGTTTGTATTATCGTGACCGCTTTTTTAAACTTGAGACTCCGATAACCGGCGTTGGCGGGTATGTTAATCTTTGTTATAAAGGAAAAAAGTTTACCTTCAATCTGAATTACGGAGAGTTTCATCCGAAGAAAATAGGATATATTTACCACGACCAACCCATTAAAAGGGGAATTATAAAGTTTATTTATACTTTTTCAAAAGAATTAAGCTTTTTTGCAGGAGGATTGGTTGAAAACGAGAGAGTGAGAGAGTCGGTATTCTCCGGAGCGAAGAGTTATGCATACATCACCGGTTTAAGATATAATATCTTTTAGTTTTTTTGAGATAAAATAGCAATATCTTTTATCTACTATTTAGGAGATAAAAAATGAAAAAATCAACAACTCTTCTTTTAATCGTTATCATGATTTCATCAGGAATATTATTCCCTGAGATTGGTAACGTAAAAAGAAAGGTTCCCTTATCAAATATTATGGAAGTAAAGGGGAAAATTCTGGCAGTAATGACTATGGTTCCTCCGGGAATGATGGGAGAGGATGGGAGTCCCGAATCCGTTTCATTTGTTCAGGTAAGATTAAAAAATACCGTATCGGGAAAAGAACATACTGTTCGGATTGCACCGGGTTATTATCTTAGGATGAAGGGTTTCATGCTTCATAAAAATGATGAAATACGGATAAAAGCCATAAGAGAACCGAGGTCTCATGAAATGAAAAGTATGGAAATAGAAGTGAAAGGGAAAATTCTGATCTTGAGAGACAATTACGGGACAGGTTTTTGGAAGAAAAACGAAGAAGGACAAAAAAAATCGAATATATTTAAAAGATAGTTTACAGCAGGTAAACAAGAATTTCATTTAGAAGGATAAGATTCTTAGGGGCAATTTTGTATGTATGTTTTGTCTCTGTAATCAAACCTTCGTTAACAAGTTCTTTTATCTTTTTTTCATAAATTCCTACGATTCGTTTATCTATACCGTTAACAAGTCTGAATCCGGTTATCAGATTTCTTTTATCGGTATCGTGCCTCTCGCTCTCTTGAATGGGTAGTTGTTTATTTGATATTAATTTAGTATAAGTTTTCATATTGGAATAATTTTTGTAGTCAATACCGGCTTTATATCCGGATGCCGATAACCCTGTTCCGATATATTCCTCTCCCTGCCAGTATCTGAGGTTATGTTTTGAAACTTTCCCGCTTTTACAAAAATTTGAAACTTCATATTGCTTAAACCCGTTTGCAGCAGCCTCTTCTCTAAAATATTGATAAAGGAGACTTTGATGTTCTGAATCGGGGATATTTCTTCCTAAAAAATTCTTTACACCTTCCAGAATATAAGCTGAAACATGTGGCACATTGTAAGATGATATCATTGCTATATTTTTTTTCAGATCCGAACAAGTTTGATTTGGAAGTCCTATTATAAAATCCACGCTAATATTTTCAAATCCGGCTTTCCCAGCTTTTTCAACGGCTTTCTCTGATTGAACTGCAGTATGATTTCTTGACAGATATTTAAGATCATTCTTATTAAATGATTGAACCCCAATGCTGATTCTGTTGAACCCGAGATTCTTTAAGAAAGTTAACTTATCGGAAATGCATTCTTCGGGATTGATCTCGATAGTCATTTCGGAAACATTACCGGTATTGAAGTTATCGTGAATTGTATCTATGATATTTTCCAAGTATTCATTGCGAATTATTGCGGGAGAACCTCCTCCGAAATAGATTGTTTGGACTTTTGTTCCCTCTTCTCCTCTCAATATTAATTCATCACACAGGAATTTATTATATTCTTTTACTCTACCCGATTCATACTTAAGTTTTGAAAAATTACAATAGTAACATTCCCGTTTACAAAATGGTATGTGAATATAAATTGATGAGGATTGTTGTCCGTCTAATTTCAATTTTCAGGAATTCTCCGAATCTCCGTCAACTTTCTTTAATTTCGGGCTGTTTCCCATGTACCATCTCATCTGTTTACATACTCTGTCAAAAACCGCAATATCCGCATTTGTCCACCTTGTTCTGTTAAGAGCTCTTTTTAACGAACGGTGAAATAAGCCTTTTTCTTCCTCAACAAAGTGTATGCTGTCCATTAGGTCGGTAATATTTTCGTACAGACGGTCAAAAGATTTTTTTTTTGCCATTTTAGGGAACGGTGGAATCACGTCTCCCTTTGTAATTTGAGAATAGATACTATGGACGGTTACCATCACTGCTTGGGAAAGATTTAGTGAAGGATATTTTACGGCTGCGGGAATATTTATACAAAAATTTGCATATTGACTCTCATCTATGGTGACTCCCGAATCTTCTCTTCCGAAAACAACCGCTATTTTTTCTTTACCGGCTTGTCGGGATATTAACTCTGATGATTCTTCAAGAGATAAGAAATCTTTTTTCCATTTCCCTTTTCTCGTTGTAGTGAGAAAAATAATGGATATGTCGGCAACTGCCTCTTTTAAAGTCGAATATTCTCTGCTCTCTTCTATTATTTCTTGCGATCGGTATCCTAATTTCCTTTGTTCAACCACATCTCTGTAATCAACAGGATTTACAAGTCTGAGATCGCTAAACCCCATATTCTTCATTGCTCTGACTACAGATCCTATATTTCCCGGATTCTTCGGTTCCACAAGGATAATGCTTACATTTTTTAAACTATTCAAGTTTCCCATTTTGTGGATTATATTACAAAGGAAAATATGGAGCAAACAAGATTACTGTTTTTTAAAAAGTTCATCAAGTCTGAGTTTAAGCAAAGTTTTCCTCCTCCCCGGAGTAGATTTCAGAATGGCACCGTTTACCGTATCGGTATTTGATATTAATATTATCTTTTTTTTTGCTCTGGTAACGGCAGTGTATAACAACTCCCTATTTAACATTGTTGAATGGGCAGGGGATAGGATGAGGATTAGGAAATCATATTCCGACCCTTGAGATTTATGTATGGAAATTGCATATGAAAGGGTAATTTCGTCCAGTTCATCAGTTGAATATTCGGTCATTAATCCGTCATAATTGATTGTAAGGATACCTTTTTTTTTGTCGAATTTTTCAACGATTCCGTGTTCACCGTTAAAAACATCTTTTTCATAATTATTTTTAAGCTGCATTACTTTGTCACCCTCTTTCAGCTTAATTTTATCGCTTTTATAAATTAAATCTGCGGTATTGAAGTTTTCCTGAATGATGCGGTTCAGGTTATCGATTCCGGCATCACCCCTGTAGACAGGGGATAAAATCTGATAGGACATCGAATTAAAACTAAAACTATCTTTGTAGTATTCAATTATTTTTTTTACTTTTCCCTGAATTATCGAAGGATCGTTAAAGTTTAGAAAAATAAAATCAAGATCTTCACTGTAAGTTTTAATGACAAGCTCATTACCATTATTTATCCTATAAGCATTGTCAATTATCAGACTGTTTTCATTTTGCCTGAAGTTTCTGTTTAGATAGATCGTACTGAAATATCCCGAAGTGATGAGATCTCTGAGAATGTTTCCCGGACCAACCGAGGGGAGTTGATCTTTATCTCCGATTATAATTAGTTTTGATGAATATGGGATTGCTTTAAGGAGAGAGAAGAATATGTTTGTATCTACCATTGAAAATTCGTCAATGATTACCGCATCGGCTTTTAACGGGTTTGATTCATCATGAACAAATTGTCTTGTTTCGGGACTTATTTTCAGCATCCTATGAATGGTTGATGTTCTGTAAGAAGTTGCCTCTTCAATTCTTTTTGCCGCTCTTCCGGTCGGAGCGGCTATCTGCACCAGAAATTCCTCGCTTTCAAATGCCTCGATTATAGCCCTGATAATTGTCGTTTTCCCCGTTCCCGGACCGCCGGTTATTATTGTTAAATTGTTGTTTACCGCACTTTCAACCGCTTCTTTTTGTTCGTCCGTGAGTTTCACTTCAAGATTGTTCAGAACATGGTCTGTATCAATTTTTTTTTTTTTAAGAATGTCTCCGTTATCTCTGATCTTCAAAAGATATCTTGCAATAGCTTTTTCCATTAGAAAACTATTAAAAAGGAGGATTACTTCATCTGGGATTTTTTCGGAAGCGATTTCATTTCTTTCAAGAAGATCGGATATCCCTTCTTCGATAGCGTCCGACTCCAATCCCAAAAGTATCTTTCCCGCTTCAATAAGCTCTCTTTTTGTCATGTAAAGGTCACCCTTTTTCTCTTCATTTCCTGCCAACACAAATTTTATTCCTGCCATTATTCGAAACGGATCGTTGTGTGAAATACCAAAACCTTTTGCAACCATATCGGCTCTTTTAAATCCTATTCCTCTGATCATATCTATCATGCTGTAAGGATTTACTCCGAGAATATCAAAAGTATCATTCCCGAATTCTTTGAATATTTTAAAAGCCGTCTCGTTTCCGATTCCAAAAGGGGATAATTTTACAATCAAGTTTCTAAACACTTTATTCTCTTTTAAAGATTCGGTAAGCTCATTAATTAAACTTTTCCTCAATCCTTTGATCTCTTTTAACCTTTCGGGAAACTTTTCAATGATCTCAAAAGTTTCAACACCAAATTTATCTACAATTTTATCAGCACTCTTTTTCCCTATCCCTTTGACTCTTCCCGATGAGAGAAATTTTTTTATTCCGTCAATGTCCTGCGGGCGGATAATCTCATAAGTAGATACTTTAATCTGATTTCCAAATTTTGGGTGATAAACATATTCCCCGTCAATTTTTATAGTGTCTCCTTCTCTCACATCAAATAAATTCCCGACTATTATTTCACTGTTTCTTTTAGGAAGAGACAGTACTTTAAAGACACCGAAACCACTTTCTTGTGATACAAATATCTTTCTGCTTACCCTTACTTTCAGACCGGAAATGTTTATAAGTTCCATTTAATAAAAAATTATACCCGAACAAACTTTAAAATCAATAAAAATTTTATACAGGGTTTACTTTTTTTCGATCGAATGTTAAAATTCTCAGAACTATATAATTTATAAGGTGCCGTCTCGCTTTCAATGGAAATAAAGGATCAAATTAAAAGAAGTGTCTCCATTACCGATGTAGTTCAGAGTTATGGTCTGGACCTAAAATCGGCAGGAAAACACTATAAAGCTCTTTGCCCGTTTCATTCCGAAAAGACCCCGTCTTTTTTTGTTAAGCCGGAATCGGATTCTTTTGCATGCTACGGATGCAATAAGTTTGGAGATATATTTACATTTGTTCAAGATATGGAAAATGTTAATTTTGTAGAAGCCATGAATTTGTTGATCGAGAAATTCAACATTCCGGTGGAAAAAAAAAAAGGATTCGGATATTCTAAAAGTAAGAAATATTCAGCCGTCAATGAAGTTGCACTCAATTATTTTGCAGGAAATTTGTCGGGATCGGGTGAGGGGAATAGAGCTTTGGAATATTTGAAGAATCGTAAAATTTCAAAAAAGACCATTTCGGATTTTTCTCTCGGTTACGCATTGGATAGGTGGGACGGGTTAACAGGTTTTCTTAAAGATCGGGGAATTGATCTGAACATGGCATTGGAGCTGGGACTACTTATAAAAAACAGTAAAGGGGAGTTGTATGATCGTTTCCGAGGGCGAATTATATTCCCGATTTTTTCAGAATCGGGATCGGTAATCGGTTTTGGAGGGAGAACCGTAACCGATGATAAAATCAAGTATCTTAATTCTCCTGAAACACCTCTTTTTAAAAAAGGTAAAAATCTTTATGGTTTTAATTTGACGAAGCGTTTTATGAGAGAAGAAAAGGTCTCGATTATTGTAGAAGGTTATTTTGATGTTATATCCCTTTATCAACATGGCATAAAGAATGTGTCCGCTTCACTTGGTACAGCCTTGACATCCGATCAAATACATCTTTTAAGGAGAGTTTCCGAAAAAATTTATTTTGGATATGATTCGGATGAAGCGGGAGTAGAGGCGACGTTAAGGGGTATAGAGAAAATGTTTGAACAAGATGTAAATCCATCCATCCTGTCGTTCGGAAAAGAGAAGGATCCTGATGATTTTATTCGAAAGCAAGGTAAGGATAAATTTTTAAATATGATTCAAAATGCCAAAGACGGTTTAAGATTTTTGATTGATACGATAAGACAAAAATATGATATGGATGTTCCTGAGAGAAGGAGAGATCTGATAAAAGAGATAGCAAGATATATAAATAAGTTCGATAATCCTATCGTCAGGGAAGGATACGTTACGATTGCAGCTGATTTTTTTAATGTTAACGAGAAGGAATTTGAACCGGCGGTAAAGAGCGTTTTTAGAAAAAGTGAGCGGCAAAAACCACTGGAGCTTTATACCTCGGAAAAAATCTTCTTACAGTCAATTCTGAAAGATCCTGTATTCATAGAGGATGTTGAACCTCTTTTTAACCCCAGGTTGTATTCTGTCCTGAACATAGGATCTCTTCTAAAAAAGATATTCTCTAATTTTTCAGCACATAATTCCATTAATTTTAATTTACTTCAGAAAGAGTTGACGGATCCTGAAAAAATCACAATGATGGCAATATTCGACAGCTTGGATAATGTTGCTAATGATCATGATCTTCTTGAACAAAAGATAGAGTCATCTATGGTAAATTTTTTCAGGATATTAAATGAGGTGGATATTAGCGAGATTGCAAAAAAGATAAGGAGAGCCGAGAGAGAGGGAAATTTCGAAGATATAAAAAGATTAGTCGGAATAAAAAATAAATTCAATCAGCAAAAATATAAGGTTTCCTTAGGAGGAGATATTGCCGAAAACTAAAACCAAATCAGTGAAAAAACCATTTAAAAAGAAGGGATCAACAAAAAAAAGTGATAATATTATTTCCTCGAAAATATATGATGAATTGATTCAGATTTCCAAAAGAAATGATTCCAAGATCAAGCGTGAAGAGTTTACCGAATTTCTTAAGGAAAATAATCTTGAGAAACAAAAGAAAGAGATTACTTCAAGATTGAATTCACTAAGTATAAAAATAATAAGAAAAAAGTCGGTTATGAATGCGGAAAGGTTAAAGCAGTATAACGATTTTCTTACGGAATATAAAAAAGAACTAAAAGCTGTGGTCAGAAGGTCGAAAAAACATTTCGGAATAGTTGAGAGTACATATATATCAAATCTTTTTGATAGCGAGGAAGCTATAAGAAAGAATATAAAATTTCTTAACCTTTTTTTAAAGGAAAATGAGATTAAACTTGTCAGTATTCCCAAACCGAAACAGGTTTCCCCCGGTCAGGAGAAAAGTGATATTGTAGGTGATCCGGTTAGGCAATATCTTAGAGAAATGGGCGGAGTTAACCTCCTTTCTCGGAGTGAAGAAGTAGTAATAGCAAAAAAGATCGAGAGAGGGGAGAAGAAGGTTATTAAAGCGTTATCGAAGACCAACATTGTACTAAATTCCGTCATAGAACTTGGTATTGACATACTTGAAGGTGTAAAAGATATAGATGATGTTATAGATGTTAATGAAGATGTTTTGGACGAATCAAAGAAACAGAGTTCTCGTGATATTTTCTTAAAACAATTTGAAATGTTAAATCAACTTAAACGGGAACTTAGATCGGGGAAAAATAGCAAAGCTTCCAATTTTACAATAGCTAAAAAAATGGTTGAGATTACACAGTTAATCCAGAGTATGTCTCTTAAGCAGGAACACAACAAGTCTTTTATGTACAGGATTAAGCAGTTAAAGGAAAATTATACTCATATCCAAGGACGTATTGAGAAATTAGAGAAAGAGTCTTTGGAAAAGAGAGGAAAAGAACTGGCAAGTATTAAGGAAGAAATTTCAAATTATCAAAACAGGCTGGATAGCCTTAACAAAAAATATGAGATAACACCTGAAGAGCTTTTCAAGACTTGTAGCGATATTGAGAACGGACAAAGACTTGTGGAATTCTCAAAAAATGATCTTGTGGAATCAAATCTCAGATTAGTGGTTTCAATAGCGAAGAAATATATTAATCGCGGTTTGCAATTTTCCGATCTGATTCAAGAAGGAAATATCGGGCTTATGAAGGCTGTGGAAAAATTTGAATATCAGAGAGGATATAAATTCTCTACATATGCTACATGGTGGATTAGACAGGCTATAACAAGAGCAATTGCAGATCAGGCGAGAACGATTAGAATACCCGTGCATATGATAGAGACAATATACAAGATTAACCGTACACAGAGACGTCTTGTTCAGGAATTGGGACGGGAACCTACGGAAGAAGAGATAGGAGAAGAGACGGGATTTCCTTCGGACAAGATCCGAAAAATAATGAAGATTGCTCAAGAACCGATTTCACTTGAAACACCTGTCGGAGATGATGAATCCCATTTAAGAGATTTTTTGGAGGATGATCAAACGGCATCACCTCCGGAGATGATCAATCAGATGAACCTGAGAGAGCAGTTGAATTTTGTACTGTCTACTCTGACGGAGAGAGAAGCGAGAGTTATTGAAATGAGATTCGGTCTGATAGACGGGAATGAACATACGTTAGAGGAAGTAGGACAGGAATTTCAGGTTACAAGAGAAAGAATCAGGCAAATTGAGGCAAAAGCTCTTAGGAAATTGAAGAAGAAGTCAAAAAAACTAGTTAACTTCCTTGATAAGCCCGAAAACATAAAATAGTTTAATCATCACCACTTCTCGGGTGCAGTTTGTCATATATTTTCTTTACTCTCTCTTTTGCAACGAAAGTATATATCTCCGTTGTTGAGATATTTGAGTGACCAAGCATCATTTGGATTGATCTCAAATCGGCTCCCTGTTCCAGTAAATGCGTTGCAAATGAGTGTCTTAACATGTGTGGGGTAAGGGAATTGGAAATTCCGGTTTTAACGCCATAACCTTTTATGACTTTCCATAATCCTTGACGAGTTAATCCGCCACCGTTTTTGTTTAGGAATAGGATATCCGAAACTTTTTCTTTCAATAATTTTGGACGGGCAAGATTGATATACTTCAACAACTCTTCGTTTGCCTTCTTATTAAAAGGGACTATCCTTTCGCGGCTACCTTTACCCATGACTCTAATAAAATTATCATCCATGAAGACATTTTCGAAACGGAGACCAATGGTTTCGGATATCCTCAATCCTGTTGCATACATCAATTCCAGTATTGCACGATCTCTTATTCCCGTAGCTTTTTCCTGATCAGGAGCATTGATCAACCGAACCACCTCCACTTTGGAAAGATATTTCGGGATATTCTTCCATTTCTTAGGAAATGAAATATTCGATACGGGGTTCACTTCAATTTTTTCGTCAATAACAAGGTACTTATAAAAACTCCTTAGGACTGAAATCAGATGAGATTGGGTTGAAACGGATTGCCCTTTCCCCGACTCTTTTTTAATGAATGTCACTATTTCTTCCTCGGTTATTTTTAAATAATCAAGCCCGCTCTTCTCAAGAAACCGTTCAAATTTAGACAATTCTATGGCGTAAGAAGCGAGTGTGTTTCGGGAAAGTCCGAGTTCCATATCAAGAAATATTCTATACCGTTTTAGTTCGGTATCATATTCCTTTAAAGTAGACATTTAGGACCTTAATTATTTAGAAACGGATTGTACATTATCTCATGCTCCAGAGTTGTAAAATCTCCATGCCCCGGCATAACCTTTAATCCGGATGGAAGTGATTTTATGATTTCAATGGATTCTGTAATGGTTTTAAAATTGCCTCCTTGAAGGTCGGTTCTCCCTATTGATCCGGCAAAAAGGGTATCTCCTGTAAACAACATATCTTCTGTCATAATACATACCGATCCCGGAGTATGTCCGGGAGTGTGAATGATTTTAAGCTTCATACCACCCGATTCTATTGTGTCATTGTCTTTAAAATAGCGGTTTGGTGCAGAAGGGAGTACCATTCCTAAAGCGGCTCCAAGTTCTTTGTTTGCATCAGATTCAAGAACCGGAATGTCTTGCTTGTGCATTATCATAGGAATATTGAATTCGGATAAAAGATTTTCAACTCCTCCGCAGTGGTCCATGTGAGCGTGTGTAAGAATCACAGCTTCGGGTTTCAATTGTTTCTTCTTAATCATATCCGAAATTTTTTCCGATTCATCACCCGGATCAAGGATAAAACATTCTTTAGATAATTCGGAATATAGCAAATAACAATTTACACCCAGTTCTCCGACTACTATCCTTTCAAATTTCATAAATTTTTCACCTTCAATATTCAATAAATATATCAGAATACCTCCCGTTTTAAAAGCACTCCATAAAATGGGGACAGGTACTTTTCTAAAAATTGAAGTTACCGTTATAAAGATAAAATAGTGTTATAATTGTTTTTAAAGAAATTGCAAGGAAGTGAAAAGTGAAAAGACCCGTATGTTTAATAGTTAGAGATGGATGGGGGAGAGGAAGAGAGTTAAAGTCGAATGCTATTTATTCGGCAAAAACTCCGTTTACCGATAAAATAGAGAAGCAATATCCTTCCACACTGATAAAAACTTCAGGATTGGATGTCGGACTTCCCAAAGGTTATCAAGGGAATAGTGAAGTGGGACATCTGAATATAGGAGCAGGGAGAATTGTTTTTCAAAGCCTTTCGAGAATAGACCAATCTATAGAGTCGGGAGAATTTGCAAAAATTAAGGTTATTAAAGATTCAATAGAGAAATCTGTAAAAAAAGGTTCGGTAATTCATCTGATGGGCCTGATTCAGGAAGAGGGCGTTCATGCGGTAACGAGGCACTGTATTGAACTTTTAAAGATGATAAAAAACGGAGGTGGCAAGGATGTCCTTATCCACGCTATAACGGACGGAAGAGATACTCCTCCGAAATCCGCCTTAAATCACTTAAAGAAACTTCAGGACGGAATTGATGAAATTGGAATCGGTAGAATCGTTTCCGTTACAGGCAGATATTATTTAATGGATAGAGATAAGAGATGGGAAAGGACGGAGATAGGATATCGAGCCATTATGGAGGGAAAGGGAGAAAAATCCGTCAGTTGGGAAGAAGCGGTAAAAAAGAGCTACGATAATGCAATAACAGATGAATTTATAAAACCATGCCTCATTGATTATGAAGGTATCGGTGAAAATGATACATTCATATTTTTCAATTTCAGATTTGACCGTACAAGGCAGATAACGAAAGCAATTGTGGAGGATGATTTTTCGGAGTTCAGGACAATAAGGCATAATCTTGATTTCCTGACTATGACACACTACTACGATAATGGGAATTTCAAAGAAATATTTCCCGAATTAACATATAGAAACATTCTTGGAGAAATCGTATCAAAGAACGGACTTAAGCAACTAAGAATATCGGAAACTGAAAAATTTGCACATGTTACATTTTTTTTTAATGCTCTTAAAAATGATCCGTTTAAAGGAGAAGATAGGATACTCATAAAAAGTCCTCCCGTTGCTACGTACGACGAGAAGCCGGAGATGTCTGCATTTGAAATAACCGAAAAGCTTGTTAAAGAAATTAATTCAAAAAAATATGATCTTATAATCGTAAATTTTGCCAATTGTGATATGGTCGGGCATACGGGAATATTTGATAAAATCATTTCGGCTGTAGAGACGGTGGATTTGTGTACGAAGAGAGTGTCCGAAGCGGTTCTTAATCTGAAAGGAGCTGTTATTCTTACTGCAGATCATGGAAATGCGGAGGAGACAAAGTTAGAGGACGGATCTCCGATGACCGCTCATACAACAAATCCTGTCCCTTTAACTATTCTCGGAGTGGGCAATACAAAACTGAGGGGAGGGGGGAGACTGAGTGATATAGCTCCTACAATACTGGATTTACTAAAAATTAATAAACCTTCCGAAATGACCGGAAATTCACTATTAGTATGATTTCAACCGAGATTAACTCGGCATTTTTTTGTTAGAGGTCAAAATTGTATCAGTCTTATTAAGAGTTTACCCCAAGATCAAATTTGGCTTCGCACAACTGGATCCAGAAAAAGCACTCGGCTAAGTACCAATTGCTATGACTTGGAGGAAACATACTTACTATCACTGCCTCATGGTTAACTTCTTTTTTCCTGATCATTGTGAGATATGTTTCCTTCAATACTATCTTTAATGATGCAATTACCCCTTGATTTATGTCGACGCTAGCACTCCGAACAGTATCCCATGGATAATCGTAGACACCCTTAGGTGATAATTCCGCTGTTTTCATTTTTATTTGCGGATTCCCCTTAAGCCAGCTACTTAATTTTTTCTTAGGAGGAATGGGTCTAAATGCAACTATGAGTACTCCGATAATGGGTAAAAGGATACTGATGAATATGGAAAAAATTTTTGAATGATCACTGAATTTAGTATAAATTGAGGTGATAACTATCAAAATTGCAATAATAAACAATAGAGGAAGAAGAAGTAGGTTGGTCGTATTAACAAAAAAAAGGTAGATACTAATTATTCCGATGCTATAAATTATTCCGGTGAGAATGAATATGATCCTCCATTTTTTTTCATATAAATTCTCCTTTTCTGTTTATCATGATATGTGTTTTTCGATCTGTTTGTTTGATGTTTTGAAGCCAAAGGATGGTATCTTTTTGAAGAGAGTCATTAATATTTCCGGCACCATACAAAAACAAGCCGGTTCTTTCTTTGTTGTACCATATGCAAAAGCCCCTCTGAGTAGCTTCAATCAAAAAAAAAATTTCCTGTTCAATAGGTATCCATGTAGCAAATTCAAATCCGGCTTGTAATCCCTTAAACCTGAGTCCCTGCATAATCTGAATCTCAAGTGGCAGAATAGACAACAAAATGTATAATAAAGGCAGATTCAATGACAACTCATTAAATAGATTTTTTTTAACATTCAGTCTAAATATACTTCTTAATCCCAATCTTATATTTAGCCCAAAATTTGTTTTAATTTTATTTACCATTCTTTCTGCCAAAACCGGTTTTGCTCTTTTCCCATTTGAAAACTTGCGATAATCTTGTTTAAACATTCTTTTAATCCGGAATACTGGTTAAAAGGAATCTCACTAATAAATTGAAAACTTAGTTTATCTCCGAATAATGTTATGGATTCCTCCATTATTTTCCCCATTTCTCTTTTATAGCTATAAACCATCTTTGCTGCCGGTTTATTTATAAGTTGCATTTCCTCTCCCGACACAAACTGAAACTCCGGAAACTCTTCCGGCAATCGAGTTTTTTCAATTTCCATATATTCCTTTGGTGTAGAAGGTATCTTAATTCTCTCGCCATCCGGTCTCATGGACCAAACGGTAATATTATTATTCCCCTCAAGAATCTTACCATCTCTTACATTTACCATAAAAGCCGGACGTCCTGCTCCTTCATCTTTTCCTGCTATGGCAACTGCAATATCCCATGATCCGGCAGGCTCATTTTCCCAGACGATTTCCCAGTCCGATGGATATTTCACGGTAAAATCCCACTTTTTACAATAATAAGGAATAAAATTAATTTCTTTTTTCCCAATCATTTTATCCTACTTAAAGGAATATATAACCAACAGGATATACCGAATATTTCTCTCTTCGATATGTTTGCATTTTGAATATTACTCATATTTCCTCCGAAAAAAATTAAATTTTTATAAAATCTATAATTGGTAACGCATTTTTTTTTCCAAAAAATCAACAAACATTCGGAGAGCCTTTATCATAAGGTTCATTTAACAATACTACTTCTGTCCTAATGATGATTTTAGGATAGAAACTTTACCGTTGAATAAAATACGAGTTACCGACATACCCGGTAGGGTATTAATTATACTCATGTTGGTATGAAAACAGTATTTTTTGATCCTGTTGGAAAACGGGAAGTGTTAATAACACCAAATACAGCGGATTCCAATGTCTGGAAGGAAACTTGCTGTTAAAACCATATGATTTAATATTCAACTCAAAGGAGTTTATTATGATAATAAAAAAGGTTGCATTAGTTTTGATGTTATTCGGTACTTTGTTATATTCAGGAGAAAAAAATGAAAATGACATTACTGAATTGGAGAGAATAATTAAAATCGTTTCGGGTTCTGATAGAGTGGACATGCTCAATAATCTCTCTAAATTATATCTGACCAAATCAGTAGAAAAATCTATTAAGTATGCAAATCTTGCTTTGGATTTAAGTCGGGAGATTCCATATCCGAAGGGAATTGTCTCGTCTCAAATCCGGATCGGATGTTCTTTTCTTGCAATGAAAAAACCGGATGAATCTATAGCCTATTTTAAAAAAGCCCTGGGAAATTCCTCAAAATTGAAAAAATATGATTTAGTCTTGTCTGATTTATGGTGGCATTACGGTGAAGCGGAAAATCAACTTAAAAATTATAAGAAAGCCATAAAAAACTTCAAATATGCTTTTAAAATTAATAAGAAAAACAATAGGAATTGTCATTCGGATACATCTGAAATTCAAAATGGAATTGGTACTGCCTACTATTGCTTAAAGAAATTTAGAAAAGCTATTAAACATTTTAAAAAAGCGGTAAATATCGCTAAAAGCACATATGGTAACGGTCATTTCAGTACTATTCAAAAATATAATAATTTGGGATTGGCTTTATCTTATAAAAAAAAATATAGACTTGCCGAAGCATCATTCAGAACGGCACTGAAAGGGAAACTTGAGTTAGCAAATAATAAATATATACCACATATATCAAGTATTTATGATAATCTGGCATGGTCGTTATTCCGTCAAAAAAGATTCCAGGATGCCTTGGATAATTATGATCAAGCAATTGTATACAGTAAAAAAAGATTTGGGGAAGAAAGTTTTAATGTTGCCTTTATTTTGAATAACAAAGCCAGGGTATTAATAGAATTCGGTAGAGTTGATGAGGCTTTGGATATTTTGCTCAATTTACAAACATTCTTTCAGGAAAATGACAATGAAAATGGAGTAAATATCGCTCATGTATGGATTACAATAGGATTGGCATATGAGAAAAAGACAAAAAATAAAAAGGCTATAAGCTTTTATTCAAAAGCTTTTAAGCGGTTTTCAACAAAACTTGGTCCGGATAGTCCGGACTCAACAAAGGTTATGGACAGAATAAAAAAATTAATGATGAATGTTATTTTTAAAAGGTATAAAAATTAGTATTAGAAGTATACATATGAAGAGAGAAAAGTTGGGAAAGAAATATTTTTTATTACTATTGATTATTGTTCTTATCAATATTTGTGGATTAAACGATTTGTTTGGGAAAAAGAGATATCGCTCATTTTTGTTAACGGATAAGTTAGTCTCAAAAAACTATGATATCGAATCTCTTCTTTTATGGAGAGTCATTATTATAGATCATACCGGATATTTCAAGAAAAGTAGTCCGGATTTGGGATTAATCTATGCCGATAGTAATCCAAGCAATGATAATAATATTATACATACAAATGGTTTCCCCCCGAATTGGGAAAAGAAAAACGGAGTTTACTATTATAACATGCTATATGCACACTCCTTAAAGAGCGGATATTTTAAAATCAATCATTTGAAGCTATGTGAATTTATTAGTAAGTTTTCATCTTTAAGACTAAATATTAATTATATTAAAAAATGTAATAACACATTTAATCTGGAATCGTGGAGTCAAACGTCCAACACATTAATGTATCTTGGTACATTTTATATAGAAATCTCAAGACTAAGTAAAACCGGAGACGGGTATATTTATAAAGCTATACTTTCACAAGGCGAAGAAGAGTATAAAAGAGACATATCCGAATTCAAAAAAAAATATCCAAAAATATATGAACCATTTAAAAATAGATTAAAAAAAGTATCTTTCCATATCTACTATAATTCATTCCCGAAACACATGAGTCGTTTTGTGTTAAATATGACTCAAGACCTATCAAGTGAGTTTGATATCCCGTCGTTGGAATTCCCGATAAAAAAGAAAGATCGACGATTTAAGCATTATTATTCCCGACGTGGTTATCTAATGAATTCTATGACAAACGCTGTCTGTATTTTACTGAAAAAATTTCCTAAGGTCCTCCCCCAAAAATGTACTATCACGATAGAAAGCATGTGGAAATCCGGAAACAAACAACATCCATACGGATTTTTATTAGGTACAAATAAAAATAAACTTAATGCTTTTGTCATTTCTGCAGAGGGGAAAACTGCTGTAACTTCCTTCCCAAACAATAAATTTCCAAAAGAAAATTTTATAGAGTGGGTTTCTGCTCCCACATTTTATCTAAAGAAAAAATCCATAAATAAACAAACGATAATAGTGAATCATAATGAGTATTCTTATTATGTAAACGGACAACTGATCAAAAAAATAAAAAAATATGATGATAAAAATAACTCTGTATTAGGATTACTTGTTAGTGGTATACAATCAGTTGTCATTAAGAGATTGGTAATAGAGTAAAAAGACCAATAAAGAATAAGAAATGGCGGGAGGTAAATAATACCAAGTAAAATTTATTAACTTTAGATCCGACTGTATGATTAGTCTTATTAAAAATATTATTTATTCGGATGGATTTTATATTCATGTAGATATTTTACAAACAAATTGTATCTGCATTTAATATTTAAGGCGGCAGCTGTTTTCGTTAATGATCTATCATTCTTTTCATAGTATTTGTGTAAAAAAGCTTTAATCTCTCTCCGGTTAATGTCCCTTTTCATAAATAATTTCCAGGCAGTATCAAAAAAACTTTTTCCTTCCAGAATCTCTTTTTCCACAAACTTCATATCGCTATCTTCATAGAAATCATCCTGACAATCAATTGTTTTTATAATGTCATGTATCTCTTCACCAATTTCATCTCCATCTACTTGAATACCTGCCCTTTTTAAAACAGATTCCAATTCCCTGATGTTCCCTGGCCAATTATACTTAAAAATTTCATTCCAAAAATTTTGAGTTAATTTCTTTCCTTTCAAATATTTTTTGAAGATATCCACAAACTCTCTAATATCCTCTTTTCTTTTTCGAAGAGGGGGTATTTCCAAAGGTAATACATTCAATCGAAAGAACAGGTCTTCCCGAAACCTCTTTTCCTTGATTTCTACTTTCAAATCTTTATTTGTTGCAGCACAAATTCTTACATCAATAGTCTTGTCATGTAAATCTCCCAACATCCTGTAGGTTTTGGTTTCTATAAATTGGAGAAGTTTAGCCTGTAAATTAATAGGAATCTCCGCTATTTCATCAAAAAAAACAGTTCCACCTTTTGCAACTTCTACTAATCCTGGTTTATCAAATTTCGCCTCGGAATGAGCACCTTTTCTATAACCGAATATCTCACTCTCAAGTAATGCTTCAGGTAAAGAAGGAGTATTCACAATCACAAACTCACCACTACGTCCTGAATAATCATGGATTAGTTTGGCAATATAGCTTTTTCCACAACCATTTTCTCCTAAAATAAATACCGGATCTTCCTCAACGGCATATTTCAAAACCAAACTTTTTATGTTTTCAATAGCCTTGCTTTTCCCACAAATCCCCATTTGCCTATTATTCCCATTTTTTATTTTTGTTATGGTTTCGGAAAGTAATTCTCCCATTGCTTTAAATATTTCAATTTCAGAAATTGTAAAGTAATCCTTATTTCCACTATCGACATATAAAAACAAATCATGCCCTAAAGGCTGGATAAGTAAACTTTTGATATCAAGAATTTTTGCCGATTGAGGTAATTTTTCTCCATAAGAAGTAACAATAATATTGTTTTCTTCCAATGCCTGATTTTTTTTTAAAACCGAAATGATATGAGTTTTTGGAAAACCATGTCCATTACTTATACGTTTGCCACTAATTTCCCTACCTTTATTCCAAAGTATCTTCCCATCCGAATCAAACAACATAACCAAAGAAACCTGTTTCTCTTTTAGAAAATCCCATAACTTTTTTTTTAAACTCTCAAGCATTTGAAACTTCCATCCTATACAATTTTTCTATAGTTGTAAGAAGTTCATGTCCGTCAGGTCGTTTTACAGGATTTTTATTCAGCATCTTTTTAATAAAATCATTAAGTTCTTTTGATATCTCCGGACGAAAACCACGTGCCTCAAAAGGGTCTTCTTCTTGAATCTGGCGTAAAATACTTCCGGCGGTATCCCCCATAAACGGATGTTCGGAGGTCAATAGTTCGTAACAGACAACACCGAATGAATATATATCGCTGGCTGCTGTTATTTCTTGATGAGCTATATACTCAGGGGATAAATAACATATGGTACCCATTAAATATCCTTTTTCGGTTCTACTGGACAAATTTTGACTTCGTGCAATATCAAAATCCAAAAGTTTTGCAAAAAGTTCATTGCTATTTCTTTTGGTTAGCATAATATTGCCGGGTTTAATGTCACAATGATATACTCCCTGATTGTGAATTGCAGATAAAGCTTTTGCCACCTGGTGCATAATCTCCAAACAGTCTTTTATGGAGAGACGGTCAGTAGATCTTATTATTTCTTCAAGAGAACGCCCGTCCAAAAACTCCATGGCTATATACAAACGTTGATTAATCTCACCTCTTTCATATACCTTAATAACGTTAGGATGATCCAGTTGATCAATTATTGTAGCTTCATTCTTGAAACGGTTTTTTAACTTCTCATCATTCTTATGTTCTTCCTTAAGAATTTTTAATGCTACGGGTTTAGAATCTTCCATTACATTTATGGCTTTAAAAACATCTCCCATTGCTCCCCCGCCAACTCTTTTACCAATTTTATAATGACCGATATAGTTTTTCCGCTTCCAAAATTTGCGAAAATGCAGGTAAAGCCATAGGAATATAAAAAGCACTATTAATGCCAATATAAAACCTATTATAAAAATAGTGGCTTTTAATCTTTCCCTACTCAATTCCAGTTTCTGAATCTCTCCATTCTTTTTTAATAAAACAATCTGTTTTTCCTTTTTTTCTGTCTCAAAACTGATCTCAAGTTCAGATATTTTATCGTTGGTTTCCTTACTCGAAATTTTATCTTTTACTTCCGAATACCTTTTAAAATAGTCAAATGCCTTCTTATACTTCTTTAAGTCATAATATGAATCCGAGAATCCTTTATATATCAATTGAATTAAAGATTTGTCCTTTAATTCAATGGCAATTTTCAAACTTTGATTAAGATAATAAAATCCTTTATCATAGTTATTCTGTATTGTATATAACCCTCCGACATTAATTAAGTTATATGCAACCCCACTTTTATTGCCAATATCTCTATCAATACTTAACGACTTGTTGTAGTATCTTAAGGCTTTTTTGTATTTTTTAAGAGTTTTATACCGATTTCCAATATTTGAGGAAGTAGTTGCAATTCCTTTCCTATCTCCGATCTCTTCCCTTATTTTCAAAGCTTCCAAGTGATATTTTAAAGATTTCTCAACCTCATTTAGATTGTCATATATATTTCCAATATTATCAAGGGATGCACCGATAGCATATTTAAATTTCAATTGTTTAAATATATCAAGAGCGTTTAAACTATACTCAAGTGATTTATTGTATTTTTTTACCTGACTGTAAATCATGCCGATATTATGATAACAAATACCAATCCCTTTTTTCTTCCCCATCTCTTTAGATATTTTAAGAGATTTAAGGAAATTATCAATTGCATCATCATAATTGGATAACCTCCAATGCACAAGTCCTATGTTGTTTGTTGAGATGGATATTCCGTCCTTGTCTCCTATTTTTTTACGAATTCCTAAAGATTCAAGGTGATATTGTAATGATTGTTTTAAATCTCCCAAATGCTCATATATGTTCCCGATATTACTGAATGATCCGGCAACATCTTTTTTATTCCCTAATTTTTCTCTGATTTTCAGGGATTGTTTATAATAATTTAGCGCCTGTTTCAGTTCTCCTTTATTATCAAATATAATCCCAAGATTATTTAAATTATCTGCAATACCTTTTCTATCTTTAAGTTCTTTTCTTATTTTAAGCGATTCATTGTAGTATTCTTCAGCTTTATCATTTTTACCCAAACGTAAATAATAATTTCCAATACTATTAAAAGTATCTGCAATTTCTTTTTTGTTTCCAATTTCCTTACACAAGTTAATTGATTTGTTAAAGGAAATCAAAGCTTTTTTATTTTTCCCCAGGCTCAAATAACTGTTCCCAAGCATTCTCAATGATCTTGCTTTTCCCAACTCATACTTTAATTTTTTAGATAATTCCAAAGCTTCTTTTGCATAAGCGACTGTTTTTTTCGGAGATTTTGACAAATACAAATGTGATAATTCTATCAGTGTATCAACTCTCTTCTTATCTTTTAGATCGACAATTTTTTTTTCCAGTTTCTTGATTTCCCGACTTATATTTTTATCTGCAAATAAGATTACTCCCGATAAACACAACATTAAAAAGATTAAGATATACCTTTTCATTTTCATCCCTATGTTCCTAAAATTCCCCTGAAATGTGTTATCAAAGTACAATAAATATCTTAAAAGATATGAAAAAACCTTGAAAATCGAACATACCATAAAAATTTAATAATATCAATATTATAGAATTTCTCTAACTTGGAATGATTCTTCCGTATGTTGTTTGGGGAATAATTAACGGCAGATAAATCCTGACTCTTTTTGTTAAAAATAACAACGATATTGTTTTTTTTTCTCTGAGGAAATATAATTCATCTAAAATAGGAGGATATATGAGAAATATATTTAAGATTTTTGGTGTAATTCTACTTACATTAGTACTCTCGTTCAGTGCATATTCAAACGGTTTGAACCTGAATGGTATGGGTGCGAAAGCTATAAGTATGGGTGGTGCATTTATTGCGGTTGCAGATGATTATAGTGCGGTTTTTTGGAATCCGGCAGGTTTAACTCAGATGGATAAAGCAAACCTCTCCGTTTTTTCATCAATTTTGATTCCAACCGGAACTTACAAGTATGCTCCGGCAGGAATTGATATTGAGACGAAAAGTAAGGTATTTCCTGCTCCTGCTCTTACATATTACAAACCCCTTTCGGATAAATTAATTTTCGGGTTGACATTTTATGCTACATCGGGTATCGGAGCTTACTGGGATGGTAAACCGCTTGTTCCGTTCAATACAGGTTTTCCTCATAATAAGAGAGTATACAAATGGGAGAGTAAGGTCGGGGGATTGACCGCATCTCCGGTTATTGCTTATAAGGTTAGTGACAAGTTTTCATTGGGAGTAACACTGAATATAACTTACGGATTCTTAAATATGAATAAAGAAGCGATGACCACTCAGTATAGCGAGGATACAAAAGGTATTGGTTTCGGAGCAACTATAGGAGCTCTGTTTAAACCTTCCGATAAATTTAGTATCGGCTTTACTTTTAAAACTCCACAAAAGATCAAACTTAAAGGAGATCTGAAATTAGATACATTGAACAAAGTTATTCCTATTCCCGGATTTCCGACTTCAGTTGAGATTACAAGAGAGATTACATGGCCTTTGTGGGCTGGAGTAGGTATTGCATTTAAACCTTTTGATAAGCTCACAATAGCATTTGATGCACAATATACAAACTGGGGAAAATTGGATAAGATCCCTGCAAAAACAGATAATGCAATGTGGAATAAAAACTTGGGGAAAGGTTCAATCATTGGGAAAACCGCTTTTGAACTTGAATGGAAAGATGCTATTCAGTATAGGGTTGGAGTAGATTATAAACTTTCCGATAAATTTTCATTAAGAGGTGGCTATTATTATGATCCTGCACCGGGACCTGAAGCAACGTTGAATATTCTCCTCCCAAGTGTTTCCTACAATGTATTTACGGCAGGATTCGGATATCACACAGATAAAATAGTACTTGATGCCGGTTTTGAATATCTAAGCGGTACTGACAGAGATGCGGATCTCGCCGGAGTAGTTGCTAAAAAAGCAATGCCGGGGACACACGGAATGAAGATACTTGTTCCGACAATAAGTCTAACAATCATATTTTAATAAATGTACAAAGAATCGGAGGGGTGTTAGCCCCTCCCCTGTCTTTGTATTGGCAAAATAACCTAAAATATAAGATAATATTCCGACAGGAGGAAAAATGGAAAATGAGATACATATTCCGACGGATGTTCCGAACGGAAGTATAAACGAATATCTGTCAAATGCCGATGAAATTACGCTCGGTTCCGGCAGATTGATGTTGTTTGCCGGTGATCAGAAAATTGAGCATCTAAATGCCGATTTCTATGGAACGGATATATCGGAAGATGATAATGAGCCCGAACATCTGTTCAAAATTGCAGACAAGGCTGAAATAGGGGTTTTTGCTACTCAGATGGGATTGATTTCAATGTACGGGAGTGATTATCCCGAAGTTCCCTACCTTGTAAAACTGAATTCAAAAACAAATTTAGTTAAGACAGGGCAAAAAGATCCCATATCTCTTCAGCACATTGATATAGATCAAGTTGTCGATTTTAAAAATAAGTCAGGACTTAATATTCTGGGAATAGGTTATACGATCTACCTCGGGAGTGAATTTGAACATCTTATGATAAGAGAAGCATTTCAAGCAATCTTAAAATCACATCAGCACGGATTGATTACCGTCCTTTGGATATATCCGAGAGGCAAAGCTGTAAAGGATGAGAAAGATCCCGACCTTATTGCAGGAGCAACTGGGGTAGCAGCTACTCTCGGTGCCGATTATGTAAAAGTTAACTATCCCAAGAGAGAGGGTGAAAAGTCTGCTGAAATTTTCAAACAGGCCGTTAAAGCCGCCGGAAAAACAAAAGTAATATGTGCAGGAGGATCAAGTACCGACCCGAAGTTCTTTTTGCAACAATTACACGATCAAATCCATATTTCCGGAGCGATGGGAAATGCAACAGGGAGGAATATTCATCAGAAATCTATTGAAGATGCGGTAAGAATTGCCAACGCCACTTCTGCAATAACAATTCATGATAAAAGTGTAGAAGAAGCATATAAAATTTACTCGGGAAAATAATCCATAACGATTTTTAACGTTTTGAGCAGGAAATACAGTAACCAATGTGGTGGTTTGTTTGTGCCATCCCGCTTTTTGTTGACCATGTAATGAAAAAATGTTAAATTGAACCATTATTAAAGAGAGGTGAAGTAATGGTTATTGGTGAAATCGAAAGAAATGACACCGAAAGGTTAAGAGTAGAGGCAAGTAACTACAAGGGATCGGATTTTATTTCCGTTAGAATATATTATCTGGCGGATAACGGAGAGTGGAGACCTACAAAAAAAGGTATTACGGTTAAACCTGAAAAAATTGATGAATTAATAGAATTTCTCAACCAAGCGAAAGAAAAAGTGGGAAAAATAGAAGAATAGAACCGGAGATTTCTTAATGAAAGATGTAGCACTGGAAAAATTACTCAGGTTTACGAAACAGTTTATCAAGCTTCGTACGCTTGGGCATTTGTGGAATGCGTTAAAAAAATTACACTACGCAGATGTTGCTACATTGATCGAATACTTAAGTAATGCGGAAAGGCAGATTGTTTTTAAGATGTTTTTTGACAGGTCACTGGAAATTCCTAAATTTGCAGAGATCATCAGTGAGATTAAACCGGAGATCGCAGCCGAGATATTATCGGAATTTGATCTTAAAAAAATTGTTCCTGTACTTAATGAACTTTCATCGGATGATGCAACATCGCTAATTCCGTTTTTTAATGAAGATTCCCAAACGGAAATCTTAAAAATGATGAAAAATGAAGATGCTGTAGATCTTCAGGAGCAGCTTTCGTATCCGGAAGAGTCAGCCGGAAGAATTATGTCATCGGATTTTCTTGCTCTTTCAGGATCAACTTCCGCCTCGGATGCTATTTCGGCCATACAATTGGCAGGGGAAGATGTGGAAGTCCCGTTTTACCTTTACGTAATTGATGAAGAAGAGAGGCTGATAGGTGTGGTCTCTCTAAAACAACTGATTCTCGTCAAATCAAAGATGAAATTGAAAGATATCATGAATTCTGAGATTTACAAAGTTGATGTTTTTACGGATCAGGAAGAGGTTGCTTCGGTTGTTGCAAATTATAATTTACTTGCTATTCCCGTTGTCGATGACCACAATAAGCTTGTAGGTGTTGTTACGGTTGATGACGTAATTGATATTATTCATGATGAGGCTACGGAGGATATCTATAAATTAGCAGGTGTTACGCAGGATTATAGTGTTGAACTCAGTGTCGGAAAATCAATTCTAAAGCGTGTACCATGGTTGTTCTTAAGCCTTTTTACAACCTCACTTTCCGCAGTTGTTATTTCGTTGTTTAAAGGGACGATTGAGCAATTTATCCTTATTGCCGTGCTTATGCATATCGTTCCTGCAATAGGTGGAGTTGTAGGAAATCAAGCTGTTGCAATTATGGTTAGAGAAATAGTGATCGGATCTCTGGAATGGAAAAGGTCAAAAAAGATATTGTTAAAAGAAGTTTTTGTAAGTATTGGGAATGGGGTCCTTATCGGAAGTATTTCTTCACTTGTAACATATTTGGTTTTCGGAAAATGGGAGATGGGATTGATTTTCGGTGGAGCAATTATGTTTAACCTCGTTATGGGTGCTTTATTCGGTACCATAGTTCCGATCGTGTTTGAAAAACTTAAAATTGATCCGGCTCTTGCTTCAGGAATGATTGTTACCATGCTTACGGATGTTCTCGGACTCTTTTTCTTTCTTGGAGTTTCAACCGTTTTACTCATTTAAAGATGCCATTAGAATCTGCAAAGGGTATTGTTCTCGGTTCCAATGTTTTTAAAGAACGGGATAAAATTGTTCAAATATTAACTGAGAATAGCGGAATAATAAAAATTGTTGCTCATGGATCTTCCAAGAGAAAGAATCGGTTCGGGTCTTTATTTGAACTTTTTACTTTCGGGGAATTCTTTTTCTACAGAAAGGAAGATAAGGAGTTATCCACGCTATCTAAAGGGGATGTAATACAAAGTTACTTTGATACGGTATCCGAATCGGGAAGAATTTTTTATTTTTATTTGATTGCCGAAATAGTATTAAAATTTGTTCCGAAAAATTTTAATTCCGAGAGGGTGTACAAGTTGCTCAACTCAATTTTAATTGGTTCAAGTAAAGGTGTTGACATGAAATATATTCTTTTGTTCTTTATGATCTGGATATTGAGAATAGAAGGGATGATGTTTGAATCGCGAAGATGTTGTAAATGCGGTGAAAATAATCTTACCAAATCGTGGGTAACGGAGGATTTCAGGGGAGTTTTGTGTAACTTGTGCAGAGTAGGAGAAATGGACTCCATCGGAATGGAGTCTATCAAATTTATTGAATGGACGAAGAGAAACGGTTTATCTTCAAAGTATAATAATTTAACATCCGAATTTTGCAAAGAGCTATTTCAAATACTTAAAAATAAAATTGAATATCATGGAGAGATAATTCTTAACTCTTCCCGATATCTTTCGGATCTAAACTGATATTTATTCCGGTACAGCCCAAATATTATTTTTTATCACCAGTTTTTTATCATCAAGCCAAACCGATCTACCCGAACCACCCTCTCTGAAGTCGGTCACTATATCAACATGTTGAGCGGATTTATTTGCTTTCCCTTCTTTGTAATATAATTCGAGCTTCTCCGTATTCTGTTTACTTTCAGGCTCTTTCACGAAGCACTCGGGATAGGAATCGCCGATTGCAATATGAAGGGTCCCTCCGACTTTTTCAACGAAGAGGGGATGCTTTAGTGCTTTTTTTAATCCGCTGTTCATCCCTAAGGCGACTTCTCCGAGTCTTTTTGACCCTGCATCCGTTTCGATAATTTGCCTAAGAGTATCATATCCCTTATTTGCTTGGTATTCGGTTATGATACCTTTTTCAAATTTTAAATAAATTCCTTGTATTGTAACTCCGTTATAATAAACCGGAAGATCAACAAATATTTCACCTTCAACGGTATTGGCGTTAGGACTTGTGAAAACTTCGCCGTCAGGGAAGTTTCTGTGACCTGTACATTTTATGACATTTCTATCTGAAATATCCATCTTTAATTCATATTTATTTCCCGATTCGGACTCTTCGGTTTCGATCCTTATTTTCCGTGTTTTATCAAGAAGTTTGTAAATAGGTTCTTCGACTTCATTTAAGAATAAGGGATCTGTAGTTGAAGCTTTTACTACGATATCGGTATATTCTTCAAGTGACATATCCTCCATATCGGCAAATGCTTTTGTCGGAAACAATGTTAAGACCCAGTCTTTTGATAATCTGATCTTTCTGAAGGGGAGATCTGCTACGGAGAGTGCCGATGAAGTTTTTTCAGGAAGATTTGCAAAGAGTTCGGGAGATTCCGACCCGAGAATCTCAATATATTTTGTCATGGATTCATATCTCATCCCATGCCATATCGGAGTCTTTTCTATCTGTTCAACCGATCCGTATCTGGTGATTGATGTTCCCCAAACTTGTCCTCTATTGTTGTCAGGAGCAATGATGTTTATATCGGCAATTCCTCCGGTGGAAAATATCTTATCCTGAAGAACCGATATAAGAGGCCACGCAATGTGTTCACCTTTCACCATAACCACATCTTTAGGTGTTATTCCTCCGAGTGAATAATCAAGGATAAAATCAGCCCATCTTTCAAGATCACATTTATCAATTTTTGCTTTCACCGTACCTCCTGTTTTTGTTGTAATTAAAAAAAATCAATAATCCGGGTATTAATAACAGTAAATCTCTCATAAGTAGAAGAGTGGCGTTGCTCCCTGTTCCCGAAAGGGTGGAGAAACAACCGCAGTCAAAATTGATTCCCCTTATAAGATTTGTTGCGATTGCTACAATAAATATGAGCAAGAGAGAGTTTATTATGAAAGATGACCCTCTTACGAATATTCCTGAGATTAAGAATGATCCGGCAATAAGTTCCACCCATGGTAGGAAAATTGTAGGAAAATAGATAAATTGACTTGGGAGTAATTTATAATTGTAAAGAATTTTTGAAAATGCCTCAGGATTCAGGATTTTGTCTACCGATGCATAAATAAAAATTCCGCCGAGAAGAAATCTGCATAGGAAAATAAATATTCTGTTTTTAAACATGTTTGTTAAAAGCATTTTTATTTACTTTCTCTTACAGTTCTTTCCTCTACCTTTTCCCACTCTTCCATTCCTCCCTTAAAAACAAATATATTTTCAAATCCCCTATCTCTTAACTTTTCCGCAAGATTCCGTGAATCTTCGCATGAGGGACCGGAACAGTACACTATTATTACTTCTCCGAGTCTTAAAAGTTCTCCTCTCTCTCTAAAAAGTGAGTCAAAGTTCCCGACACTAAAACTATTTGCTCCGGGGATGTGTTTCTCTGCAAAGTCTTCAGGTGATCTTGCGTCAAGGATTATAGAACCTTTTTTTGCCAAGTAGTATTTTAGTATTTCAATATCAATGGTTTCAATATTGTAACTTTTATGATTTGATTTTTCCGTTTCATATTTCTTTAAAATCGGGATGTTATTTCCGGATAGTTTGTTAAATATTAATGATGAAAAAAGGGCAATTACAAGGATTAAAATTACTTCGAATACCGGTTTTTTCATTTTGTTAAGGGAGACGTGGAATTGACATTCCTCTGGGAAATTCTATTGAATATTCGTAAACGATGGATCTTTTTTTTCCGGGATCGACTTTTATTACCCATTCCAGACGATTTAATTCGTCGATTTTAAAAGTTTTTGGAGAGCTGTTTTCCAATTCTATTTTTATCTCTTCATGAGTCGGAATAGGGATCTGATCGTTAACAATCACCTCTTTTGTCTCGGATGTAAAATTTTCCAGTTCTATCTCAAACGAATAACCGATCCTCTTTTTATCACTCAAAAGTTTTTTATCAACCTCTCGGGATCTCATCTTCTTGTTTACCTTGATCCGATCATCATTTCCTGTAAAAAGTTTGAATTTTTCACCAGGAGATGTGTGATCAATCGTAATAGGACAGATATATTCTTCATTCTCGAAGATTTGTCCATTTCCGGGAAGGAGGAACAGGTCACCGTTAACAACTTCGGCAATTCGATAAACTCTCTCATCAAGCTTTGGTATTGTCATATATTGAAGTTCTCTTTCAAGCTTCAATTCACTTATTTTAACTTTATGGTATGAATTATCTTCACTGATGGTTGCAAGTTCTTTTATCTTGTAAGAAATTGCCATATCCGATCTGACAATTTCGGCATTTTCAAGTTCCGCTTTATGTACTTCGGGGAATTCTTCTCTGATTACTTGAGAATATGACATTCTGCTGTTCGGCATTCCGATTCCCGATGCTGCCATCAATTTTGAATCTATTGTCTCATCAAGACCGGATGTTTTTTTAGGTGGTGAAGGGGCGATAAACCATGGTTCAAGTTTCGGAACCTTTGTTGTCCTCGAAGGAGTAATGGTAGAAAGGACAATTGATACATTATCCCACTGTTCACCTGTACTTTGTCTTATTGCAGCAAGATAACTTATATAAACATGATTTTCTCCGATACGGATATCATATTCCGGCTTCCATGAAGCCCCTGAAATATGGTAAGAAATTTCAATCTCTATTTTACAATCTTCCTCTGTCTCAACTGAGATTTCTGCAGTATATCTTTCTCTTGGCTTGGAATTGTTGGCAAGATTGAGTTCTTCCTTAAGTTTCTTGATCTCTTTGTCAATTTCGTTTATCTCTTTCTCTTTGTTCCTGATCTCCGGTACAAGTGATTTCCCCTCTTCTGACAAAAATCCCAAGAGTTTTGTGTGATTTTCAATTGATAATTCACCTTTTGCAAATCCCGAAGCAAATATCCTTGCGGATTTCCAAATTCCGTCAAGGTGTTTTTCTCTTTTTAATAGGAGTTTGTTAATATCCTCCACAGTTTCTTTTTTTTCATGGAGATTTCTGATTTTTTTTGAAATATCTCTAATTATGCCGTCCGGAATATCTTTGAAGAATGTTTTTTTTATATCAATACTGAAAAACTTTACACTGCTTGTCCCGATTGTTTTTACCCTTAAGGAGTTTGGCTCAAGTCTTTGAGGAAGTCCGGGGAGGGTAATTTTTTCACGACCTTTGCTAAGGGTTATACCACCGAATCTTATGATCTTTGCTTCGTTTGGAAAAACAGTTACGCTTTTAATTTCTGTATTTATCACTTTCATGTCTGTTCCCCATGTTAATTTTAATTGAATAACCTTAATAATTCAATCCCTCATAGTTTACATTATTTGATTAGAATGGGATAATCTGAGCATGAGAGAGGAAAAATGTAAAATTATATCCAATACCGTTGTTGAGGGAAATTATTACTTGATGAAGGTAGAATCCGAATATGTCGCAAAAAATAGTAACCCGGGAAGTTTCGTAATGATAGAGGTTTCAAAAGGGAATGATCCTCTCCTAAAAAGACCTTTCGGGATTTTTAATTCCGATCCTCCTTTCTTTTACATATACTATGAAGTGGTGGGACGAGGGAGTGAACTCTTGTCATTAAAAAAAGGTGGAGAAGATGTGACGGTTCTCGGACCTCTCGGAAATGGATTTCCTGTTTTTCATGATAAGGATATTCTTATGATTGGAGGTGGAAGAGGAATCGTTCCCCTCTATTTTGCCGTAAAGAAATATTCAACTCATAATAATGTTTCACTTGTTTACGGAGCAAGGTCGAAAAACGATCTCCTTTTTACCGATGAGTTGAGTCGGTTCCCTCTTAAAGAGATGGTTTGTTATACGGATGACGGGTCTGCTTTTAATAAAGGTTCGGTAGTTACCGATATAAAAGGAATAATAGAACGAAATGGGATAAATATAACTTTTGCTTGTGGTCCTGATCGGATGTTTGAGTCTCTTAACAGAGAGATAGGTGATCTTAAAATAGAGAATTATGTATCACTTGAAGCACTTATGGGGTGTGGATTCGGGATATGTCACAGCTGTGTTGTCAAAGGTAGTGACGGTAAGTATAAAAAGGTTTGTTCGGATGGTCCTGTGTTTCGAATGGAGGATATTCAATGGCGGATTTAACAGCGGACCTTGGGTTTATTAAACTTAAAAATCCTGTTATTCCGGCTTCGGGTACTTTTGGTTACGGGAGTGAATTTCAACGGTTTTTTGATCTGAATAAGTTGGGAGCTTTTGTCATGAAGGGGGTTTATGCCGAAGAAAGGGAGGGGAACAATCCTCCTCGGATATGTGAAACATCATCCGGTCTTCTTAATTCCATCGGTCTTGCAGGTCCGGGTGCCGAAGAACTTAAAAAACTAATTAAAGATGTTTCTGCAAAAACATCCGTTCCGATTATTGTTAATGTGTGCGGTGGTTCCGATCAAGAATATTTGAAGGTTGCAAAAGTATTTGATGTAATGAACGAAGTTGCAATGATAGAGTTGAATATATCCTGCCCGAATGTTAAGGCGGGAGGAAATTGTCCGGCTCAAAATCCTCATGATACTTTCAGAGTTGTAAAACTCGTGAAGGAGAATACGAAGAAACCTTTGATTGTTAAGCTCTCTCCGAATGTAGCAAACATAGCTGCGATCGCCCGTTCTGCTGAAGAAGCCGGTGCCGACTCCATTTCGGTAGTGAATACATTTCTCGGTCTTGCCCTTAGTGTAGAAAAAAGAGAGCCTGTTTTCAAGAATTTTTTTGCCGGTTTGTCCGGTCCTGCTATCAAACCGCTTGCACTTAGGATTGTCTGGGAGGTTGCAAATGCCGTAAGTATTCCGGTAATAGGCATAGGCGGTATAATGACGGGAAGAGATGTGCTTGAGTTTATCCTTGCCGGAGCGTCGGCTATACAGACGGGGACGGTGAATATTATTGAGCCGAAAGGTTCCGTAAGAATTATTGAAGAGACAAGAGAGCTCATGGATAAACTGAATATAAAAAACCTCGAAGAGTTGAGAGGAGGGCTGAATTTATGAGAAAGAGAATAATTGTAGCATTGGATTTTGACAGATTTGAAGTTGCAAGGTCTTTTGTGGAAAAATTGAAAGAAGCTGAATTCTACAAGGTAGGGCTCCAAGCATTTATGAAGTATGGTCCCGATATCCTTAAGTTTTTAAAAGAAAGAAAAAAAAGTGTTTTTCTTGATCTCAAGTTTAAAGATATACCGAATACGGTTTTTTGGGCGGTAAAGTCATCAATGATATATGAGCCTGAATTTCTTTCCATACATTTGAGCGGAGGAAGGGAAATGATAAAAAAAGCGGTATTGGCCGCTCAAGATGCTTATAATATGAAAATCCTCGGCGTGTCCGTTTTGACATCACTCAACGATAACGATCTTTTTGAGACGGGAGTAGAGATTGGAATGGAGGAATCCGTTATGAAATTATGCGGTCTCGGAATTGATTCGGGACTCAACTCATTTGTCTGTTCGCCTCATGAGGTAAGAGAATTAAAAGATAAGTTCGGTGACAGTATTACCGTTGTGTCTCCCGGAATAAGACCGAAATGGGCTGCAAAGGCGGATCAGAAAAGAGTTTTTACACCAAGGCAGGCAATAGATGCGGGATCGGATTATCTTGTAATAGGGAGGCCCATAACTGCCAGCAAAGATCCGGAAGGTGCTTTTCGGGTTATATTGAATGAGCTTGTTTTGCAGAGATAATGGAATACTACCTTTTTTAAAAGGATATCCCGAAGTGCATGAATAGTGGATGATGTAATCTGCTTTTCTTGATCCCTTTTCTATTAGATATTAAAAAAAATATTTTTTTGTTGACATCCCTGTAGCACTGTAACATAATAGTGTTACAGTGAAAAAGAAAATTAAAATTCTTGAATTCAGAGTTGATGCAAAATCCGCAATGCCTATTTATGAGCAAATTAAAGAAGTTATTAAATATAATGTAATATCCGGAACTCTTGTTTCGGGAGATCGGTTAATGTCTTTAAGAGATTTGGCGATGAGGATAAAAATTCATCCCAATACGATTGTTAAAGCATATTATCAGCTTGAAGTTGAAGGTTTTATAGAATCAAAACCCGGAAAAGGGTATTTTGTAAAACAGAATCGGAAGATATTTTCAAAAGCTAAAAAGGATGTTTTTGAAAAATCCGTTCGTGAGTTTATTTCCAAATCAACAAAATTGGGTTTTGGTATGGATGATATTTTTAAAGAATTAAAAAAAATAGATAAAGAGAGAACAATGAGAAAATCGGAGGAAAAAGATGATAGAAATTAGAGATCTCTCCTTTAAGTATGGAAGGAAACAAATTTTTAAAAATTTCAATTTAAATATTCCGAAAGGCGGTTCGTGTCTTATCACCGGAATAAACGGTGTCGGGAAAAGTACGCTCCTAAAACTTATGGCAGGAGTGTTGATACCCGATAAAGGTGAGATAAATTACGGAGAAAGTTCCAAAATAATACCGAAACGGAAAATAGGATTTATTTCCGATAGCTTAAGTGTATACGAAAGCCTTTCGGTTAGAGAAGTAATTGATTTGCATGTGTCGTTGTATAAAATAGATAAATTTGATTATTCTCTTATATCACATTTAAAGATTTCATATAAGCAAAAGGTGAAGGAACTTTCGGTAGGTCAGAAAACAATCTTACTTTTATCATTGGTATTGTCATCCAAACCGGAATTACTTCTGATAGATGAAGTTATCTATGCGTTGGATGCATATCTGAGAAAACTTTTTTTAGAGAAAATTATTGAGATTCTTTCGGAGAGAAATATTACTTTGATAATGGTAAATGTAAATTTCCATGATATTGAAAATTTGGTTAGTAGGGTAATATTGTTGAAAAACGGGGAGATAGTTGTCGATGAGAATATTGAAGATCTGAAAAACAAAGTGAAAAGAATTCATGAAACGGATTTGTCGGATGATTTACCGGTACTCTTAAAAACCGGCAATCCGGATTTTAGGGAAGTTTATATTTATCCTTTCACGGAAAAGATAAGAGAAAAGATAAACGGAAAGATAATTGATATGGATCTCACGGAAATCATTTCGGTTTTTATAGAGAGGGAATATGCTTAAAAAAGAATTCAGAGAAACGATCAGGCTCTCTATTTTAATGATGATTGCGTTGTTGTCAATAATTTTTTTATATAAGCTGAAGATATTCTCACCTATTTTAGGATTCGAAAATTCGTCAGGGGAAATGAATCCGGTGAAAATATCGGATCATTTTGATGTGTTTATAGCTGCATCGGTTATTACAATTGTGTCTGGAATATTCGGGTTGAGTTTGTTCGGATCCGAACATAAAGACAATGCGTTTGAATATCTTTTTTCCGCACCGATCTCAAAATTTAAAATAATTTTTTTAAAGGTTATTACAAGATTGATGGCTCTGATCCCTTTTTTTGCTGTTTATGTCTCAATCTATATTTCACATACGGGAAACGATCTTTTTGTTAATTCTTTCGGATTGAAATTTCTTAATCCGAAATTTTTCATTTCATGGGCTGTGTTTATCTTTTTTATCAGCTTTTTCCCGTCAATCTTTAGACAAAGAAACTGGATAGCAATAACAAATTTGGTTACTTTTATAACACTGTTCTTACTTCCGGTTGCAATAAAAAAGGGATTGTTAATATCTAAATTTCAATTTGTCAATCCCGGAAATATCCAAGTTTTAAGTTTTGGGATAGGAATGTTGGTTGTATTTATTATTTCCGGTGCTGCATTCTTTTTTGCTTATAAAAGATTTGATTTGAAAGAGCAATCTTTCATCGGGAAAAGTTATGTGACAATTTCATTGTCCCCGTTATTGCTTTTAATAGGTGCTTCAATAGTTGTGCTACTTAATTAAAGGAGAAAAAATGTTTAAAAAGATCTTATTTAAAATTTTGTTTTTTTTAATTTTATTGTTTAGTGTACTTTTCGGTTATTAAATAAACAGGAATTAATTTCAATGATAAAAAAAGAATTTAAAGATATTATACAATCGGTTTTTGTCAGATTGTTTACCGGAATCCTATTAATACTGTTGTTGTTCGTTTTATTAAGATTGCTTGGAGAAAAACATATCTCCTTCTTTTCCGAACTTATACGTTGTTACAAGATGTTTTTCTGGATTATCATAGTATGGATTTCTTACAATCTCGGGATCAACATGTTCAAAAAAGAATATAATGACCATGCAATTGAGTATCTTTTGAGTTCACCCCAAACAAAAGCAGGAATATTGACAGCAAAGTTTATTCCGAGGTTAATCTTTTTGATGCTCTTTTCCTCTTTCTATATCGTTGTTGATGCAAGTAGTTTGATTTTAATTACTATCTTTACAACATTTTTTTGTTCTGCGTTTCTAAGTATTTACAGGTGGGGGAATTATAAAGCTACCGTATGGATGATTTTTTATATTCCGGTATTTGCCCTTAATTTATTGTTACATCATTTCCTTGAAATGAACACGGTTTCGGGTGACGGTACGGTAATGTTATCGAGAGATTCTCTCTCTTTATCATTTACCATAATTACGGTTATTCTCGGTATCGGATTTCTCTATGTTTACAAAAAAATGGATATAAGACCTATAAATATGTTTAAAAACAAACTTGCACTTATATCCATAGCACCCTTAGTAGCAATTATCATCTTAAGTATTCTGGTGAAGTTGGGGATGGTGCATTGAAACATGATTTGAGATCCGGTAGGGGAGGAAGGTATTTCTCCCGAACATAAGTCAATTTTTACTGTTTGTCCGGATATTTTGGTAAGATGTCTGCAAATACAAAGTTATCTCTGTAAACAATATCACCTGAAACGATTTCTATTTTCTCTTTGAACATCTGTCCGTCAAAGACAAAAGTATGGAATTCCCCGTTTTCACCACACGGATCTACGGTTTCGGGGAGTGAAGCTAAAAAATTATTATCAAACTCTCTCCCGACAAATTCTTTCGGGATTTGTTTCGGGTCTACGCATGTAATAACCGTTCTCAAACCACTATCAATCATTTCCCTTGACAAAGCATCGGTCGGTATACCCCAGATTGGAAAAAAAGGATTAATTCCGGAGTTCTTTAATTGTTTTTCTCTATAGTTGCGTACATCTTCAAGAAATAAATCACCGAATGCAAACATTTCAACATCTTTTTCTTTTGATCTCTTAACAAATCCCCCCATTATGTTTTCATATTCGGAATTACCGCAAGGATAAGGTATTTCAATTATTTCGAGAGGTAAACCGATGCTGTCTGCTTGCCTTCTTAAAAGTTCTATCCTTACTCCATGCATCGCTACACGATCAAATTTTTTGTTGACCGTACAGAAAAGACCTGCCAAATTGATTTTCGGATTTTGTAGTAATTTATATAATGCCCACGCACTATCTTTTCCACTACTCCAAGACATGAGTGTTTTGGATTTCATCTATCTCTTTTAGTTGTTTATCTTACGATGATAAGAGCCGGATTTTCAGGCGTCAGATATTTTCTTGCTACACGTTTTAAATTTTCTACCTTAATGTTTTTTAGTTTATGGAAAAATTTTGAAAAATAGTTGATGTCTTTTTTAAAGTAGCATGCATATGAATAGTAATATGCTCTATTGATACTTGAAAGCCTGCGAAACATCATCCTTCCCAAAAACATATTTACGAGTCGCTCTAATTCCGTCCCTGCCAAATTATTTACCGATTTTCCATTAAAAAATTTTGGGAAAATCTTTAAAAGTTTATCAACGTTCTTCGGGCGGGTTCCAAGCTTTATGTAGAAAAGAGCATTACCTTTTTTTACTTTTATACCTGCACTCATTCTGTAAGCCATTCCCATCTTTTCCCTGATATCAAAAACTATTTTGTCTGAAAGGTGTAGAGATAATGCTTGAAGTGCAACTTGGTCATTAGGATCAATTTTTTTTGTATAACCCCAAAAAAGGTATGATCTTTTCCCCATCCCTCTCTTTTCAACTTTT
>Ga0256846_1000050_pt1 | contig 47770 bp, 38 predicted proteins | sample TevniametaG_FD_189098 | JGI IMG/M metagenome (GOLD analysis project Ga0256846, IMG submission 189098) | Tube worm associated microbial communities from hydrothermal vent at the East Pacific Rise, Pacific Ocean - Tevnia | ecosystem: Host-associated > Annelida > Integument > Unclassified ...
TTGTCCTTGTATATATTTCATGGTTTAATTTACTTAAAACCTATCTTATAACAAAAAATAAACATCTAAACTTATCAACAAAAATTGTTAGGTTTTTAGACAGTCTGACGGTTGGGCTATGAGCAGTGCGGGTTTTATTGCACCAACTTTTCAATTTACTATACCGTTTATTTATATTCATAAATTTCAATTTAACCACTTATCGCCCAATACCTTATATGCATTATTGTGCTTTCGTGCTTTATTCAATATCAATTCTTTGTTTACCTATTAAAATAAAACCTGTATCATATCTAAATTTCTGAATATTAGTAGTTTGACCCGAATGGGAATAAGGTCTTAAACTGTTACAAACATAAGCTTTTATACTGTCAAATTCATTTATATCTACTTCTTGTTTAAATCGGTTTATTGTAGCAGTCAATTGTTCCCTTCCTTTTTTTAACCACTGTCCACCATCACGCTCTTTCAACTCTACAAAAATCAATGATTTTTCATAAGATAAAACGCCATCACATCTACTATCCATAGTCATATCATCTCTCCTAATATCAATACAATTGTCAATAGCATTAAAATTAACAACTTTTTCTTGCTCATTATTAACGATACCTATCCATTTTGATTTATTGTATTCATCTATATAAGCAGGGTTTGAAAGAGGAGGTTGGTCGTCACATAATCCAAATTCATTATTATGTGAGCTCGTTCTACAATTAGAGAAATAATCTATTGGCATAAATCCTCAATTTTTAAAAGTTCAACAAACAAATCATTCGATTTAGCTAAAAACTCATTTAGATAATTCTCATCAGAGGGTAATCCATTGTAACTGCTAAGTTTATTTATTATACCATTATCTATTTGAAATATTGAAATATTTTCTGGTGAAATAGTTGCTTCTAATGGAACAATTAGTTGTAATTTTTCTAACAACTTCGAGTTGTTGTTAATCTTATTTTTAACGATATGTCCTTTTACTGCTAAGGTTAGGTAATTTATAATATAAGGGCTATGAGTTGTAATAATCAATTGGTTTTCTTTTTCTTTATTTTTCGACTTTAACAAATCAAAAAGTACTTCTTTTTGCGATAAAGGATATAAATTTTGTTCAGGCTCTTCTACAATATTTACAAAGCAAGAGTATTTAAATCTTGCTGATAATTTTTCTAACAAAACTCTTCTTACATCTTCTGAAATATTTCTATTACTTAAAATTTTATCAATTTCTTCTCTAATTATTCTTTCTTCTTTGATATTTATTTCACGATAAGAATTATTTTCTTTTTTATTGATAATTTTTGACAGATATTTTGTAACTAAAAATAAAGGTACAAATGATTGAAATCCACTTGAAGCTTCAAGCAACTCTATTTTGTAATCAGAACCTATTAACCATGATTTTTTATTTTGTTTACGGTACTCAAATTTTAAATTTCCTATTGGTAAATTAATACTATCAGTATAATTTCTCTTGGCTTCTTCATATTCATCCAAAAAAGTGTATAATGGCAAAGGTAATCTTTTTATTAAATCAGGTCTTTCAACCGAACTAACAAAATTCCTTTCAGCAGGAACATACATAATTTTGGGAAATTTGTAATTGTTTGATTTAATATTCCTATCAATTGTTAATTTATTATTTTTATACTTAATTTTAAATGCATTTCCAATATACTCTATTTCGGATTTATCAGACAGATAGTTGCCTATATTTTGATAAGCCAATTGTTTTTTAAATCTATTATATCTAGCTAAATAATTTGGGGTAAAATCTCCACGAACCAAAGCTTTTTCAATCCAACTTAATGTTGAATATACCTTGGCAATAGTGCTTTTTCCTGAACCTTGACTACCAATAAATAAAGTAACATTATTCATTGGAATAAAACCATCCTCGGTATTATATCCTTGTTTTATTGGTCCAACATTTTTAATTTTTAATTTTATCATTTTTCTATTATAATAATATGACTACAAATATACATTTTTTTAGTGATTTTATACACTATCCTTTTTTGCATGAAACTCAACAACTGTATATCATCTATTTTGGGTTTACAACCTCGCCATTAATAACTCTTTAACATCGTCAAGTGAAATGTCTTTTTGCAAACCTATTGCTGACAGTCCTCTGTTTTTATAACGATTTACTATAAAATCCACAGTGTCGGTTCCGATATTGTAATCTCTCAACCTTGTTTTTACGCCAAGTTCATTAAAGAAACTTTCAGTTTTTTCAATAGTTTTATCTATTCTTTCGTCATCGGTTCCCTCGGTGATATTCCATACTCGTTCACCATATTGAAGAATCTTTTCCTTTCGCTCGTTTCTTTTTTTGTCGAGCAATCCAGGCAATACAATTGTAAGTGATACGGCATGGTCGAGTCCGTGCAATGCTGTAAGTTCGTGTCCTATTGCATGAGTTGCCCAGCACGATTTTACGCCAACTGCAAGTATTCCGTTTAGTGCCATTGTTGCCGCCCACATAATATTTGCTCTATTATTATAATCGGGTTTTTCATTTGCAACAGCTTTTCGTCCTTCTTCAATAAGTGTTAAAAGAACACCTTCGGCAAAACGGTCTTGCACAGGTGAATCAACAGGATATGTTAAATACTGCTCCATCACGTGAATAAATGCATCAATAACACCGTTGATAATTTGCCTTTTGGGTAACGAAAAACTGTATTCGGGGTCTAAAATTGAAAACCTGGGATATACTTTTTGAGATTTAAAAGGTAATTTTTCGGCAGTCTCTTTTTTTGTCATCACCGAATTTATATTCATCTCACTACCCGTTGCCGGAAGAGTTAAAACAACGCCTATGGGTAAAGCATCTTTCACTTCAGCACCTTTCCCCACAATATCCCAAGGGTCGTTACCCTCATAAAGAGCTGCTGCAGCAATAAATTTTGTTGCATCAATAACCGAACCGCCGCCTACGGCAAGTAAAAAGTTAATGCCCTTTTCTTTTATAATATCAAGTGCTCCCAAACACGACTCATACGAAGGATTTGGTTTAATACCTCCATATTCGTAAAACTCAAAACCTTTTAAGTTATCAACAACTTGGTTATAAATACCGTTTTTCTTTATACTGCCGCCTCCGTAAACAAACAGTATTTTTGCACCTTCCGGTAAATTATCAGACAACTCTGTTATTTTGCCTTTACCGAATAATATTTTAACAGGATTATAAAAATTAAAATTATCCATATCTCTACTGTTTTTTTAACAAAACACAAAATTAATCATTATTATAACCATTAAGAAAATTATTAAGATGTTAAGAGTATTAAGTTGCTTTAAAAAAGATATTTTTCTATATTCTCACACCTATCACTATAATATCATCAATCTGCTCAATATCGCCACGCCATTCATCAATTGTTTTATCAAGAATTTGTTTTTGCTCAGCCATCGGTTTTTGATGAATATCAAGCAACAGTTGTTTAAATCGTTTAGTCATAAACTTTCTTTCATCGGGTCCCCCAAATTGGTCGGGATAGCCATCGGAAGAGTTGTAAAGGCAATCGCCTTTTTGAAGGTCAATCTCTTGCATTGTAAAAGGAGTATCAATTTTTATATGATAACCAATAGGCATTCGGTCGGCTTTCAGTTGTATAACCTCATTATCACGAATTATATAAAGCGGATTGTAAGCTCCCGAAAAACCTACTTTCATATTTTTATGGTCAATTACATAAAGCGAAACATCCATTCCGTCTTTCGATTCTCCTTCTTCTCCTTGATGTAGCTGGTTTACAACCTGTTGTCTTAATCTGTTTAATATTTCATTTGGTTTAACAATACCCTCTTTATTAACTATCTCGTTAAGAAAAGCTATTCCCAACATACTCATAAAAGCACCGGGGACACCGTGTCCTGTGCAGTCGGCTGCAACAATTATGGTAATATCATCTTTTCGTGTTGCCCAGTAGTAATCGCCGCTGACAATATCCCGCGGACGATACAAAATAAAAAACTCATCAACCACATCGCTAAGCTGCTCAACAGGCGGTAATATCGCCGATTGAATACGCTGTGCATAATGAATACTGTCGGTAATATTTTTATTTTGCTCAGCAATCATTTCATTTTGTTTTGCCAATTCTTCTTTTTGTGCTTCAATTTCGGCTGTTCGCTCTTTTACTTTTTGTTCAAGAATACGTTTTTCTTCAATAAGTTTTTTCTCTCTTACCTTTATAAAAATCCATATTGATGATATGATAATAATAATATATGCAATATATGCAACAATTGTTTTATACCACGGCGGAGTGATTATTACTTGTATTCTTGCTCCGACAGTATTCCACACTTTATCGTTATTAGAACCTTGAACAATAAAAGTATAATCACCGGGCGGAATACCCGAATAACTAGCTTTTCTGTTATTGGCATCGGTATAAATCCAATCATCATCAAGTCCTTGCAACTTATAGCGATACCTGTTTTCGGCAGGCAAAGTATAATCTAATACAGCAAACTCAAAGCCTATAAAATTTTGATTGTATTTAAGATGAATTATCCGTTTTTGATAAATTAAACTGTCAAGTTTATATTCTTTCCCTTTAATTGTAAACTTATCAATCACTACTTTTGGGATTGATTCATTTATACTATCAGGAAAAAAAGACAAGAACCCTTTGGTTGTAAAAAATATTTTTTCGCCGGTTGGTAATACAAAACCGGGGGAATTTCCCAAAAAATGATGAGTGGTATAATCAGCTGATGTAAAAAAGTTTCTTGCCCGTTTCTCTTTCGCATCGTATTTTATTAATCCTTTTAATGTTGTCATCCATAGATATTGTCGCTTGTCTTCTTCTATTCCGTTAATGTTGTTATCAACAAAACCATTTTCTACTGATGCATACTCAAAGGTTTTAGTTTTTTTATCGAAAATATACAACCCATTTGAGCCGTAAATATAAATTCTGTTTTTTCCCACTTTAACATTTGCCAATCCCCAATCGTGGTCATAATTAATTTGATAGGATACTGTATCTAATGTTTTAGCGTTAATATTAACTAAATAAGGCAATGTTGAAAACCATATTTTATCATTTTCAATATCAAAATATCCGCCTGACAAAGGACCTGTTTTTACTAAATTATTAAATTTATATACAAATTTCAGTTCTCTCTTTTCTGAGATAAATTCATAAAAACCGTCACTTGTTCTAATCCATATATTTCCACTTTGGTCAATTTTAGCATTTTTAAAAAAGTTTCTGTCAAAATCTCCTATAAAATCAATATTAAATGAAAACGGGAAAAATTTCTCAACCTCCAAATTTTTAATATTTATCAAATAAAACCCATTGGGGCAAAAGGCATATAGTGTATTCGGGTCTTTAATAATTAATTGTTTTACCGAATTTTTAATACTATCAGACCCAACAATTATTGCACCTGCAGTTTTTATAAAATCCATTTTATGCATAAATAAATTATATCTGCTTACTTTATCATCAGTTGCAAGCCATATATTCAGTCTGTTATCAATAACCATATCCGATATTTCATAATCGGGTTTACCTGAAAAATCATCCTTTGCAAATATTTTATCTGATAATTTATACGAAAGTATATTTTGCAACGTCCTCGAATAGCGATTAATATTATTATCAACTCCATACCAAATATTTGCTGCTTCATCGTAAATTGCAGGATATGAATTGTCAATATCAATTTTTAAATCGGTAAAAGTAAACTTTGTTTTTATCAACCTGTTTAATCCTTCAAAAGTTGCAACCCATATATTTCCGCTATGGTCTTCGTAAATTTTTATTATTCTATTATCATACAGCCTATTATGATTGTTGGCTGTAATTTTTTTAATGGTGTTTTTTTCTTTATTATAAATATTTATTCCTCTGTCGGTGCCTATCCATACCATTGAATTATTATCTTCAAAAACCGAATAAATTGTATTACTTGTTAAAACAACCTTATCGTTACTATTCTGAAAAACAATAAACTTATTTAGTAAATAATTATATTTAATAAGCCCATACATTGAGCCAATCCAAAATTCTCCTTGTTTATCCTGATAAATATTCAAATACTCCCCACCAATGTCAACACCAAGAAGACTTTTAAAATCAATAGCGTAAAAATCGAAAGACTTTTTACGATAGTTATACTTTTCCAACCCTTTATCTGTAAGTGCCCAAAAATTTCCGTAATTATCAATTAATAAATCTTTAATTAAATTAGACACTATAAATGTTGAATCCTTATAAGGTTTTAACTTTTCATTTTTAAAATACTCAAACTCTTTTTCCGACAAATAAACTATCTTAATTCCGCAAAATCCGGTTTTATCGGGTTGTTTCCCGTCCCAATTACCACAAGAATGCGACATATCCGATTTATATGTAATTGTATAATTTCCTTTTTCTAATTTCAATGGTTTTACCTCAAAAACATTTTTACTTACCCCGCCTGACCACATACATTTATTTTCGGTTAGTTCCCATATTAAATCACCATTTTTGTATAGTGCTCCAAAATCATATTTTCCGTGTTTGTCAACCTCTCCTGACGATGCCAACAAAAAATATCCTTTTTTTGTAATTGTAAAAGAAACAGTTGTATCTGTGTTATTACCGGGATATGCTATTTCAGTCAACACTTTTGCTGAATCTATAATAGTGTTTATTTTGTTCCATGTTTCTTGCGAATATGTATTAAGCGGATTACTGTAATTATTGATTTTCTTTGTTTCCGGATTATATTTAATTAAACCTTTTCCTGTAGGACCTACCCAGTAATTTCCTCGTTTATCTTGAACTATTTTTACTTCAATATCATAATTCTTATTTATAATGCTATCAAAATCAAATAATCTTTTTTCATCTTTAAAAACTGACAATTCATCGTAATGCCTGAGCCAAAAATTATTATTACGGTCGTAATACATATAAGCTATATCATTGTATGGCAACGATAAACTATCGGAACGTCTGTTTTTAAAAAGTTTATAAGAATAACCGTTATAACGGTAAAGTCCGTTTCGTGTAGAAAACCACATAAATCCTGTATTATCCTGAACTATACCTGTAATAAACCCAAGACTTCTGCCGCTTTCGTTGGTTATTTGTTCAAAAACAATATCTTTTTCCTGTGCTTGAGATATCGTTACTACAAATAACAAAACAATAATTTGTATTACTTTTTTCATGTGCTCGAAATTATATTTATGTAAAGGTAATAGTTTTTAACAATAAGAGCAATTAACCCTAAAAATTCAAGTCTTAATTATGAAACTATTACTACTTTTATTTAATTATATTTGCCTATAAACTCTTAATATCATGACAAAAAAAAATTATACAAATATTTTAAATAAACTCTTTACCGAATGGTCGGGCTATAAACCCAAATCGATAATTAAACTTCGCGAATCGGGGTCGAACCGTGAATACTATCGCTTACAAGCAAACAATAAATCGGCTATAGGAGTTGTAAACGATTGTTTTGAAGAAAACACCGCATTTATTGAGTTCAGTAAGCATTTTAAAAACAAAGGCATTAACGTGCCCGAAATTTACAAAGTTGATTTAAAAAACAATAGCTACCTTATCGAAGATTTAGGCGATACCACCCTATACGATTATCTGCAACAAAACCGTAAAAGCTCAACATTTCCAAAAAAATTTGTTGAGTTATACAAAAAAATATTACGTGAATTACAAAAAATACAAATTGACGCAAGTAAAGATTTAAACTACAATTTATGCTTTCCCCGCCCTGCTTTCGACAACCAAAGTATGAACTGGGATTTAAACTATTTTAAATACTATTTTTTAAAATTAGCAAACATATCCTTTCACGAACAACTGCTTGAAAACGACTTTAACATCTTGATTGACTTTTTGTTAGATACTGATACCGATTTTTTTCTGTTTCGCGATTTTCAATCACGGAATATAATGCTGAAAAACGACGATATTTATTTTATTGATTATCAAGGTGGCAGAAAAGGGGCTTTGCAATACGACATTGCATCGTTGCTTTATGATGCAAAAGCTGATATTCCGCAAAATACCAGAGAAGAATTACTTGATTTTTATATTGAATCACTAAATAAAAATTATTTTACAGTTGATAAAAATACATTTACAGAAAAATATTACGGCTATGTATTAATACGCTTAATGCAAGCTATGGGAGCTTTTGGTTTTAGAGGTTTCTTTGAGCGAAAAACACATTTTTTACAAAGTATTCCTTATGCTTTAAAAAATTTACAATATATTATCGAAAACATAAACCTACCCATTGAGATACCACATCTCTACAACTGTTTTAATAAAATTATCACATCTGAAAAACTACAAAAAATAGGAAATCATGCTGTGACTGATTCAAATCTAACAGTTACAATAAACAGTTTCAGTTACAAAAAAGGTATTCCGCAAGATAATTCCGGAAACGGCGGTGGTTTTGTTTTCGATTGTCGTGCAATTTACAATCCGGGCAGGTACGAAGAATACAAAACCCTAAATGGAACTGACAACGAAGTAATCAACTTTTTTGAAGCAAAAACCAATATGCACGAATTTTTGAAAAATGTTTTTGAATTGATTGATAACTCAATAAATATCTATATTAATCGTAATTTTACTAATTTAGCGGTCAATTTCGGATGCACAGGTGGTCAGCATCGTTCGGTTTACGCCGCCGAACAGTTGGCAAAACATTTATCCGAAAAGTTTAATATTAATATTAAACTAACTCATATTGAACAAAATATAAAAAAATATTTTAACAAAAAACAGAAATAATTATGAGCACTACTTTAATTGTTATTTTAAGCATCGTTGGAGTATTAGTAGCGTTAATTGCTTTTTCGTATTTTAAAATGAAAAATATGCCGGAAGTTAAAAAAAGCGACCGCATAGTAGTTTTAACTCCCAAAACCATAAAAAACCAGTTACGCAGCGGACTTGTGTTGGTTGATTTTTGGGCGGCATGGTGTGCCCCGTGTAAAATGCTTGCACCGGTATTAAACGACATTGCCGACAATGAAGAAAATATAAAGGTTGCCAAACTTGATGTTGAGAAATTTCAACAAACAGCAGCCAAATATAAAATTAAAAATCTACCTACTCTTATTCTGTTTAAAAACGGTAAGGAAGTTACAAGAATTATCGGATTTAAAAATAAAAATATTATTATGAAAGAGATTGCTCCGTATATATAACAAAACCTATCTGTAAAACTTACTCTCGTGAAAAACCAAATTAAATACATCATTTTTACTGTTTTATCGGTATTGATTTTTTCGTGTAAAACAAATAAAGTAACCGACAATTATAAAACCAATATACCTGCCTCCAACCGGCAACCTGTTATTACAAAAACTGTTAAAACAGGCATTGATATGCTGCAAGAGAGTGATTTTGCAATATTAAAAGACAAAAAAGTAGGACTTGTTACAAATCCTACGGGCGTAAACCGCAATCTGAAATCAACGGTTGATATTCTGTTTGAAAGCCCCGAAGTAAACTTAGTTGCTCTATTTGCTCCCGAACACGGAGTTCGTGGCGACTTGCCTGCAGGTAAGCAATTCAATACAATTATTGATAAAAAAACGGGGCTTTCTGTTTTTTCCCTTTACGGGAAGAATAAAATTCCCACTGCTGAAGCAATGAAAATGGTTGATGTTATTGTGTATGACATACAAGATATCGGGGTTCGTTCATATACATTTATCAGCACTATGGGTATAATAATGGAAACAGCAGCCGATTACGGCAAAGAAGTTCTTATACTTGACCGTCCCAATCCGCTCGGAGGAAACAGGATTGAAGGCTCTCTTGTCGATTCGGGATTTTACTCTTTTGTAAGCCGTTATAATATACCTTACATTTACGGTTTAACATGTGGAGAATTAGCACTGCTTATGAACAATGAAGGTTTGCTTAAAAACGGGAAACAATGTAATTTGCAAGTTGTGCAAATGAAAAACTGGAAACGAAATATGACTTTTGGCGAGACAGGACTTCAATGGGTTCCTACCTCACCACATATCCCAAATTGGCAAACAGCATATTACTATGCCGCAACCGGAATTATCGGTGAACTTAACTCATCAATGATAGGCATTGGATATACTTTACCTTTTCAAGTATTAGCTTATGAAAACATAGATGCCGACAAACTTACAAAAGCACTAAATTCGCTAGATTTAAAAGGTGTTATATTCCGCCCGGTCTATTTTAAACCTTTTTATGGAAATAATAAAGGAAAATTACTTAAAGGTTCTCAAATTCATATTACTGATTACAAATCGGTTAACCTTACTCAAATACAATTTTTATTTTTACAAGAAACCTGTAAAATTAACTCATCATTTAATGTTTTTACAAACAACCGGAAAAATAAATCGTTTGACCTTGCTTGCGGTTCTGACAAATACCGTAAACTTTTAACTAAATACTATTCTTACGACAGTATTAAAGATTTATGGAATAAAGATATTGGAAAATTTAAAACTTTATCCGAAAAATACTATCTATACAACTAATCATAAAAAAAAAGAGGAATATCACAAAGACATTCCTCTTTTTTATATTCTTAAAATAAATCCAACCTAACCATTTTGATGCAGAAACATAGCTCCTACTGCATAAGCCGGATTTAATCCATATTAATTTTCAATGTAATTCCGTTAGATATAATTTTAATCCAACCATCACATTCTCCTTTATCTTCACCATCCTTATTAATACCAAAATCACAAGTTACTGTTTGAGGACTATCGCTATCAGAATTTGTAATAAGTTCCATATCTCCATCTTTAATAAACTTACAATCAGATGCATAAATAACATCTGTCATTGTCATTTTATTAACCACACTATCCATAGTTTGAGTTGATGTTCCGTTAATCATAAACACATCATCTGTATTATCGGATAAAGTAGGAAATCCTTCGAACCATAAATAGGTTTGATTACACGCCCACAAATAATCTAAATCACCTTTAGTTACCGTTAAGTTACCTACCGACTTAACCAAAAATTTAACCGATTCAGAATCTTTATCTTTTATTTCAAGATTCATTTCTCCGCTTAAACCCACTCCGTCTTTTTGATAATCATCAAAAACAACTTTAGCTGTAATACCCTGTAAATATGCAGGATTAGCCGAGAAGGTAACAATAATTTTACCCGAAGCATCGGGAACATTGGTAAAATCAAGTGTCATTTTTAAATTACCGTCCCAAGTAACTTCAACTTTATCATCGGATAATAATGCCGATTTTAAACTTTCATTGTTGAAGCCATAACTGTTAACATTCTCAAATACTGAGACAACACTCATTTCTGTCTCTACATTTTGTTTTACATCTTTACTTGATTGTTGTAAATCTTCAGGTGATGTTGTATCTAATTCACAAGATGATACAAAAACAACAATACCCAGCAGAATTGCTGCATTCTTTAAAATACTTTTCATGATAATACTTTTTTTGTTAATTAATATGTGCTACTTTTTCATTTTGAGTAAGTAAAAAATATTAATTTTTTACTTATTATAAAAATCTACACTGATACTTTTGATGAAAATACACTCATATTACATATATGATAACAAAAAAGAAAGGTTGATAAAATTTATCAACCTTTTAAAATATTTTCAAAAAAATAATTTATTATGCTTGTGCTGTAGTAGGTCCGCCAAAATTCATCGGCATATTAGGTGTTCCCGGATTATCTATATTTTTTATTTTTCCGTGCATCGACTCGTATTTATTAATATTATCTTGCAACGCCATTAATAAACGTTTAGCATGTTCAGGTGTTAAAATAATTCTTGATTTAACTTTTGCTTTGGGTATTCCCGGCATTATCCTTACAAAATCAACAACAAACTCCGATGGAGAATGTGATATAACCGCCAAATTTGAATAAACACCCTGAGCTACATCTTCACTTAATTCAATATTTAATTGATTTGGATTATTCTTTTTTTCTTCCATGATATATTTTTTTAAGTTTTATACAAAACTAAAAAATAATTTTTGCAATAAACAAAAAAGGCTGACAATTATGTCAGCCTTTTTTGTTTATATATCATTTAATATTACTCTTGACTTAAAGCCTGCTTTTTTGATTCTAACAAGGCATCGTACTCTTCTTTACTACCTACAATTAAATTAGAATATTTTCTTGAACCTGTTCCTGCCGGTATTAAATGTCCGACAATAACATTCTCTTTCAATCCTTCTAATTTATCAATCTTACCGTTAATAGCAGCCTCATTAAGCACTTTTGTAGTTTCCTGGAACGAAGCAGCAGAAATAAAACTGCGTGTTTGAAGTGCAGCTCTTGTTATTCCTTGCAGAACCTGACTTGATGTTGCAGGAACAGCATCTCTTACCTGAATTAATTTTAAATCTTTACGTTTTAAAATTGAATTCTCATCGCGTAATTTTCTAGCTGTTATTATCTGTCCCGGACGCAAACTTGAATCACCTTCATCTTCTACTACCTTTTTATCCCAAATCCAGTCGTTTTCTTCCATGAAAACATTCTTATCTATAATCTGTTTTTCAAGGAATTTGGTATCTCCCGGGTCAACAATTTCAACCTTACGCATCATCTGACGCACGATAACTTCAAAGTGCTTGTCGTTAATTTTTACACCTTGCAAACGATAAACTTCCTGAACCTCATTTACAATATACTCTTGAACTTTTGTTGGTCCTTTAATAGCCAAAATATCGGCAGGAGTAATTGCTCCATCAGATAATGGTGTTCCTGCTTTTACAAAGTCATTTTGCTGAACAAGAATCTGTTTTGATAAAGAAACAAGGTATTTTTTAACTTCTCCTGTTCGCGAAGTAACAATAATTTCTCTGTTACCTCTTTTTACCTTACCAAAACTTACTTCTCCGTCAATTTCAGCAACAACAGCAGGGTTAGACGGGTTACGAGCTTCAAATAACTCTGTTACTCGCGGAAGACCTCCGGTAATATCACCGGCTTTACCTACTGAACGAGGAATTTTCACAATAACTTGCCCCGTTTTAACTTCATCACCTTCTTCGATAACAATATGAGAACCTACAGGTAAATTATAATTCTTTAATTGCTCACCGGCTTCGTCAACAATTCTTACACTCGGGTTCTTTGTTTTATCTTTGGTTTCAATTATTACTTTCTCTTTAAAACCGGTTTGCTCGTCAGCCTCTTCACGATAAGTAATACCTTCAACAACACTGTCAAAACTTATCTTACCTGATGCTTCTGAAACAATAACTGCATTATAAGGATCCCATTCACAAATCAAGTCTCCTTTTTTAACATCCTGCCCATCTTTTATATATAACTTAGCTCCATAAGGAACCGAATATGTTGATAAAATAAGTCCTGTATTTTTATCAATTAATTTAGCTTCAGCTAAACGACCAATAACAATATCAGACACAACTCCATCTTCGTTGTATTCAATAGTTCTAAGTTCTTCGAACTCCAACTTACCTTCGTATCCTGCAATAACACTTGCTTCAGAAGCAATATTACCTGCAGTACCTCCCACGTGGAATGTTCTAAGAGTAAGCTGTGTTCCCGGCTCACCAATTGACTGAGCTGCAACAACTCCTACCGCTTCCCCTATCTGAACCATTCTACTGGTTGCAAGGTTTCTACCGTAACATTTTGCACAAACTCCTTGTTTCGATTCACAAGTCAATACCGAACGTATTTCAACTTGTTCTATTGGTGAATCTTCAATAACTTGAGATATTTCTTCGGTAAACTCTTCTCCTGCAGCTATAATTAATTCACCTGTTAACGGATGATAAATATCATGAACCGATGTTCTTCCTAATATTCTGTCATAAAGAGTTTCTACAACTTCTTCATTTTTCTTTAATGCTGTTGCAATCAAACCACGCAATGTTCCACAATCATCTTCTGATATAATAACATCTTGAGATACATCAACCAAACGACGTGTTAAATAACCCGCATCAGCTGTTTTAAGTGCTGTATCAGCCAAACCTTTACGAGCACCGTGAGTTGAAATAAAATACTCTAATACAGAAAGACCTTCCTTAAAGTTCGAAAGAATCGGGTTTTCAATAATTTGTCCACCTTCAGCACCTGATTTTTGAGGTTTAGCCATCAAACCACGCATACCTGACAACTGACGAATCTGTTCTTTTGAACCCCTCGCACCCGAATCAAGCATCATGTAAACAGAGTTAAATCCCTGATTATCACTACTTAACTGATTCATAAGGATTTGTGTCAACTTAGCGTTGATATGTGTCCAAATATCAATTATCTGATTATAACGTTCGTTGTTGGTAATGAATCCCATATTATAGTTATTCAGTACCTCATCAACTTGAGCATATCCTTCATTAACAAGAGTTTCTTTCTCTTTAGGAATAATCACATCTCCTAAATTAAAAGATAATCCTCCTTCGAATGCCATACGATAACCTAAATTTTTAATATCATCTAAGAAATTTGCAGTAACTGCTGTTCCACAAACTTTATAAATATTACCGATAATATCACGCAAAGATTTTTTTGTAAGTACACTATTAATAAAACCAACCTCTTTAGGTACAAACTGATTTACCATAACTCTGCCGACTGTTGTTTCTAAAAGAACAGTCTTTATTTCACCATCAACAAGGTCTTCAGTTTTTACTTTTATATTAGCATGTAAATCAACTCTTTTCTCATTATAAGCAATTGTAACTTCATCGGGAGAATAAAAAATCAATCCTTCACCTTTAGCACCTTTTCTTGCTTTTGTAATATAATACAATCCTAAAACCATATCCTGCGAAGGCACAGTAATAGGAGCTCCATTTGCCGGATTTAAAATATTATGCGATCCAAGCATTAACATTTGAGCCTCAAGTATAGCCGCATTTCCCAAAGGTAAATGAACAGCCATTTGGTCACCGTCAAAGTCAGCGTTAAACGCAGTACAAGCCAACGGGTGTAACTGAATAGCTTTACCTTCGATTAATTTAGGCTGAAAAGCCTGAATACCCAATCTGTGCAAAGTAGGTGCACGGTTAAGCAACACCGGATGACCTCTTAATACATTTTCAAGAATATCCCAAACAACAGGGTCTTTTCGGTCAACAATTTTTTTAGCCGATTTTACTGTTTTAACTATTCCACGCTCAATGAGCTTACGAATAATAAACGGCTTATAAAGTTCTGCTGCCATATTTTTCGGAATACCACATTCGTGCATTTTCAATTCCGGTCCTACAACAATAACAGAACGTGCACTATAATCAACACGCTTACCAAGTAAGTTCTGACGGAAACGTCCTTGCTTACCTTTTAAGCTGTCACTCAATGATTTTAAAGCTCTGTTACTTTCTGTTTTAACGGCATTTGCTTTTCTTGAATTATCAAAAAGAGAATCAACAGCCTCTTGTAACATACGTTTTTCATTACGTAAAATTACTTCAGGAGCTTTAATCTCAATAAGTCTTTTCAAACGGTTATTACGAATAATAACACGACGATATAAATCGTTAAGGTCTGAAGTAGCAAATCTTCCTCCGTCAAGTGGAACCAAAGGTCTCAACTCAGGTGGAATAACAGGCACTACTTTTACAACCATCCATTCGGGTTTATTTCTTCCTTTTGAAGCTCTGAATGATTCCACAACTTGTAATCTTTTCAAGGCTTCATTTTTTCTTTGCTGCGAGGTTTCTGTACTTGCTTTATGACGCAAATCGTACGATAACTCATCAAGATTTAACTGTTCAAGTAATCCGTATAAAGCTTCAGCACCCATTTTAGCAATAAACTTATTGGGATCGCTATCATCTAAATACTGATTATCTTTAGGCAGTTTTTCCAAGAAATCAAGATATTCTTCTTCGGTCAAAAAATCTAAGTATTTTACTCCTTCTTCTGCAAGAATACCCGGCTTAATAACAACATAACGTTCATAATAAATTATGCTGTCAAGTTTTTTGGTGGGTAAACCAAGCAAGTAACCAATTTTATTTGGTAATGATTTAAAATACCAAATATGAGCAACAGGAACAACAAGTTGAATGTGCCCCATTCTTTCACGACGCACTTTTTTTTCTGTTACTTCAACTCCACAACGGTCACAAACAATACCCTTATATCTAATTCTCTTGTATTTGCCGCAATGACACTCATAATCTTTTACAGGCCCGAATATTCTCTCACAAAACAAACCATCTCTTTCAGGCTTGTAAGTTCGATAATTTATTGTTTCGGGTTTTAATACTTCACCACTTGATCTCTCAAGTATCTCTTCAGGTGATGCTAATCCAATTGATATTTTGGAAAAATCACTCTTTACTTTATTTTCCTTTCTAAAGGCCATAAATAGAAAGATTTAATAGATTATGGAATGAGAACGGATTAAAAAAATCCGCTCTCTAATAATTATTCTAAATTAACACTTAAACCGAGACCACGCAACTCGTGCAATAGTACGTTAAGTGATTCAGGTATACCGGGATTAGGCATTGCTTCTCCTTTAACAATAGCTTCGTAAGCTTTTGCTCTACCAATAACATCGTCAGACTTTATGGTAAGTATTTCTTGTAAAATATTTGCTGCACCAAATGCTTCCAGTGCCCAAACTTCCATCTCACCAAAACGCTGACCTCCAAACTGAGCTTTACCTCCAAGAGGTTGCTGTGTGATTAATGAATAAGGCCCGATAGAACGTGCGTGCATCTTATCATCAACCATGTGTCCCAGTTTTATCATATAAATGATTCCTACTGTTGCAGGCTGGTGGAATTTTTCTCCTGTTTCTCCGTCAAAAAGATAAGTACGACCAAAATCAGGAATACCGGCTTTTCTGGTATATTCTGTTATTTGATCGAGACTTGCTCCATCGAAAATTGGTGTAGCAAAGTTCAATCCTAACTCTTTTCCTGCCCAACCAAGCACAGTTTCATATATCTGACCAAGGTTCATACGAGAAGGTACACCAAGTGGATTCAATACAATATCAACAGGTGTTCCATCTTCTAAGAACGGCATATCTTCTTCACGAACAACTTTGGCTACAATACCTTTGTTACCATGACGACCTGCCATTTTATCTCCTACCTTAATCTTACGTTTTTGAGCTATATAAACTTTTGCCAATTGAATAATACCATTAGGCAATTCATCTCCAACAGTTAAATTAAACTTCTTACGTTTAATTTCTCCTTCAATTTCTCTATGTTTAATCAAATAATTATGTAACATAGATGCAATAGTTTCATTCTTTTGTTTATCGGTAGTCCACTTATGCGGATTAACATTTAAGAAATCAACTTCTTGAAGACTCTTTTGTGTAAATTTAGTTCCTTTGGATATTATATCTGCTCCATAGTAATCTTTTACACCTTGAGATACTTTTCCGTTAACAAGAACAAATAACTTATCAATAAGCTTATTTGTAAGTTCTACATATTTTCGTTCTTGTTCTTCATCTAATTTTTGAATAAGCGGTTTTTCCGCTGCTTTTATCTTTTTATCTTTAACTGTTCGTGAAAACAATTTTTTATCGATTACTACTCCAAATAAAGAAGGAGAAGCTTTAAGCGAAGCATCTTTCACATCACCCGCTTTATCACCAAAAATTGCACGTAACAGTTTTTCTTCAGGAGAAGGATCAGATTCTCCTTTTGGAGTAATTTTTCCGATAAGAATATCACCATGTTTTACATGAGCACCTATTCTTATTAACCCATTCTCATCAAGATTTTTTGTTGCATCCTCGCTCACATTGGGAATATCAGCTGTTAATTCTTCCATACCACGTTTGGTATCACGAACTTCAAGCATATATTCATCAATATGAATAGATGTAAATATATCTTCACGAACAACTTTTTCAGAAATTACAATAGCATCCTCAAAATTGTATCCCTTCCAAGGCATAAATGCAACTTTAAGATTTCGTCCGAGTGCTAACTCTCCTCCTTGAGTTCCATAGCCTTCAGTCAAAACGGTTCCTTTTGATACTCTATCTCCTTTTGATACTATCGGTCTCTGATTTATTGATGTATTTTGATTTGTTTTTAAGAATTTAGATAAATGATATCTTACTATATCATCATTAAAACTTATAAACTTTTCTTCTTCTGTTCTTTCGTATCTGATAACAATTTCTTCTGCATCTACATACTCAACAACACCTTCACCTTCAGCTCTGATTAAGTTTCTGGAATCTTCAGCTACTTTTTTCTCTATTCCTGTTCCAACAATAGGAGCTTCAGGTTTTAACAAGGGTACTGCTTGACGCATCATGTTTGAACCCATCAATGCACGGTTTGCATCGTCGTGTTCTAAGAAAGGAATTAATGATGCTGCAATAGATGCAATCTGGTTAGGAGCAACATCCATCAGTTGAATTTTTTCAGGTTCAACTACCGGATAATCTGCCTCTAAACGAGATTTTACTCTTGTATTAACAAATTTTCCATCCTCCTGTAAAGGAGCATTTGCCTGAGCAATAATTTTTTTCTCCTCTTCTTCGGCACTTAAATATATTACACTATTATTATCAAGGTCAACTTGTCCATCTGAAACTTGACGATAAGGAGTTTCAATAAATCCCAAATCGTTAATTTTTGCAAACACACAAAGTGAAGAAATAAGACCTATGTTAGGTCCTTCAGGTGTTTCAATCGGACAAAGTCTTCCGTAGTGAGTATAGTGAACATCACGAACCTCAAAACCGGCTCTTTCACGAGATAAACCACCCGGTCCTAAAGCCGACATACGACGTTTGTGTGTCATCTCAGCCAATGGATTGGTTTGATCCATAAACTGAGATAATGCATTTGTTCCGAAGAACGAATTAATTACACTTGATAGAGTTTTAGAATTAATCAAATCTATTGGAGTAAACACTTCATTATCACGAACATTCATTCTTTCGCGAATTGTTCGAGCCATTCTTGCTAACCCGACTCCAAACTGATTTTGCAATTGCTCACCAACAGTACGAACACGTCTGTTACTTAAGTGATCAATATCATCAACATCAATTTTGCTATTAATTAATTCTATGAGATATTTTATAATCTCAATAATATCTTCTTTAGTTAAAACCTTAATATCCACATCAGTATTAAGACCTAACTTTTTATTTATTCTGTATCTACCAACCTCTCCTAAATCGTATCGTTTATCTGAAAAAAACAATTTTTCGATTACATCACGAGCGGTTGATTCATCCGGCGGCTCAGAGTTTCTAAGCTGACGATAAATATGATAAACGGCTTCTTTCTCTGAATTACAAGGATCTTTTTGTAATGTATTATAAATAATACCGAAATCCGCTACATTCGAAGCTTCTTTGTGAAGAAGAATGGTTTTTGAACCGGAATCAACAATTGCATCAATATGCTCACTTTCAAGAACTGTTTCACGATCGATAATTATTTCATTACGTTCGATAGAAACAACTTCTCCGGTATCTTCATCAACAAAATCCTCAATCCAAGACTTAAGGACACGTGCAGCTAGTTTACGGCCGACAACTTTCTTTAACCCTGATTTTGAAACTTTAATCTCATCAGCAAGATTAAATATTTCAAGAATATCTTTATCACTTTCGTAACCAATTGCACGCAACAAAGTAGTAACGGGCAATTTCTTCTTACGATCGATATAAGCATACATGACACTATTAATGTCAGTAGCAAATTCAATCCACGAACCTTTATAAGGAATTACTCTTGCGGAGTATAATTTGGTACCATTGGCATGGATACTTTGTCCGAAGAATACTCCGGGAGAACGATGCAACTGAGAAACGATTACTCTCTCGGCACCATTAATAACAAAGGTTCCTTTAGGAGTCATATAAGGGACTGTTCCCAAATATACATCCTGCACAACAGTATCAAAATCCTCATGTTCGGGATCGGTACAGTATAACTTAAGTTTAGCCTTTAAAGGAATACTGTAAGTTAATCCTCGTTCTATACACTCGTCGATTGTATATCTAGGTGGATCAATAGAATAATCGAGGAATTCAAGTACAAAATTGTTACGAGTATCCGTAATAGGAAAATTCTCGTTAAATACTTGAAATAAACCTTCTCTTTTTCTTTGTTCCGGTGTTGTGTTAATTTGAAAAAAATCAGTAAAGGATTTTAGCTGTATTTCTAAAAAATCAGGATATTGCAACTGATTTTTGATAGTAGCAAAAGTAATCCTTTCTTGATAAGTATTTGAAGCCATAATTACAAAAAGATAAATTGAACTTAAAAATAACAACAAAAAGGCTTAGTCCTGATATTACCAGGACTAAACCTTGTAAGTCTTATATTATTGGAGTATTTTATTTAAGTTCAACTTCTGCTCCAACCTCTTCTAGTTTAGTTTTTAAAGCATCAGCTTCATCTTTAGTTACTCCTGTTTTAACTTCTTTTGGTGCACTGTCAACTACTTCTTTAGCTTCTTTTAGTCCAAGACCGGTAAGTTCTTTAACTAATTTAACAACTTGTAATTTTTGTCCACCGGCTGCTTTAAGAATCACATCAAATTCAGTTTTTTCTTCAGCAGCAGCTTCTCCACCGGCAGCAGGACCTGCTACAGCCACAGCAGCAGCTGCAGGCTCAATTCCGTACTCTTCCTTTAGGATTTCAGCTAACTCATTAACTTCTTTTACAGTTAAGTTAACCAACTCTTCTGCAAATTTCTTTAAATCTGCCATTTTCCTCTATTTTTAAATTAATTGTTTACTAATTTTATTTTTACTCTCTTTCTGACAATGTTTTTAAAACACCTGTCAATGTTTGTCCGCTTGATTGTAAAGCAGAGATAACATTTTTGGCAGGTGATTGAAGCAAGCTGATTACATCAGCAATAAGTTCATCTTTCGATTTAATACTTGATAAATAATCAAGTTGTTCATCTCCAAGATAAACTGTTTCTTCAACGTATGCCGCTTTGACGATAGGCTTATCAGTCTTCTTCCTGAATTCTTTAATTAGCTTACCGGGAACATTACCTGTTTCGGTAAACATAATGGAAGTAGCGCCTTTCAAAACATCAAACATTTCTGAATAGTCTGCTTCAGATTGCTCCATAGCTTTTCTGAGCAGTGTATTCTTAATAACAACCAACTCAATGTCCTTTTCGAAACATTTTCTTCTAAGATTACTTGTATCTTCAGCATTTAAGCCTGAGATGTCAGTTAAATAGAAGTGTGTTGCGTCTTTTAACTTTTGAGACAGTTGCTCAATAATAGCAGCCTTATCTTCGCGCTTCATAATAAAAAATTTTACTCATCAATTGATTTAACATCCACCGGTATTCCGGGGCTCATAGTACTTGAAATGTAAATACTTTTTACATAAGTACCTTTTGCTGCAGTAGGTTTCAATTTTATAATTGTGTCTATCATTTCTTTCGCGTTTTCCATTATCTTTTGAGCATCAAAAGACACTTTCCCAACTGCGGCATGAATGATACCAAACTTATCTACTTTAAAGTCAATTTTACCTTGCTTAACCTCTTTTACAGCAGTACCTATATCCATAGTAACTGTACCGCTTTTAGGGTTAGGCATTAAACCACGGGGTCCAAGAACACGACCTAAAGCACCGACTTTTGCCATAACAGGAGGCATTGTAATGATAACATCTATATCAGTCCAACCGCCTTTTATCTTCTCGATATACTCTTCGAGACCGACATAGTCAGCACCTGCAGCTTTAGCTTCCTCTTCCTTTTCAGGAGTACATAACACTAAAACACGCGTTTCTTTTCCTGTTCCATGAGGTAATGAAACAACTCCACGTACCATTTGATTTGCTTTTCTTGGATCGACACCCAAACGGACATCTAAATCAACAGAAGCATCAAACTTAGTGGTAGTTACCTCTTTAACCAACTTTGCAGCTTCAGATAAACTATACAGTTTTCCTGCTTCAATTTTATCTGCAACTTTTTTTCTGTTTTTAGTTAGTTTTGCCATTTTAAATTCGAGGTATTTAATTAATTATCGCCGGGAAAATCCCCATTCACAGTAATACCCATACTACGAGCAGTTCCTGCAACCATTCTCATAGCTGATTCTACGGTAAATGCATTTAAATCAGGCATTTTCTCTTCAGCTATTTCTTTCACTTGGTCCCAAGTTAAAGAAGCAACTTTAACTCTGTTAGGTTCTGCCGAACCGCTTTTTATTTTTGCTGCTTCTAAAATCTGTACTGCTACAGGTGGTTTTTTTACGATAAAATCAAATGATTTATCGGAATATACTGTGATAATAACAGGCAGGACTTTGCCGGCACTGTTTTGGGTTCTTGCGTTAAATTGTTTGCAGAACTCCATAATGTTCACACCCTTAGCACCAAGGGCCGGACCAACAGGTGGAGAAGGATTGGCAGCCCCTCCTTTTATCTGCAACTTGATTAATCCATCAACTGTTTTTGCCATAATAAATAATTTATTCTTTTACAACCTGCATAAAACTTAGCTCTACGGGAGTTTTGCGCCCAAAGATTTTCACTGAAACTTTCAGTTTTTTCTTTTCCTCGTTTACTTCTTCGATTATCCCGCTAAAACTATTAAAAGGTCCATCAATAACTTTGACAGTTTCTCCCACAATGTAAGGTACGTTAATTTCTTCGTCGCTCTCGGCGAGTTCATCAACTTTACCTAAAATGCGATTTACTTCTGACATCCTCAATGGAGTAGCTTCTCCTCCTGTACCTAGGAAGCCTAATACATTCGGAATATTACGGATAATATGTGGTATTTCACCTACCAAAGCAGCTTCGATAAGGACATAACCAGGAAAAAAACTACGCTCTTTGCTTATTTTTTTTCCATTTCGTATTTGATAAATCTTCTCAGTAGGAATTAAGACCTGGGAGACATATTCCTGAAGATTTAAATGCGAAATTTCACTTTCGATTTGTTCCTTAACCTTTTTTTCTTTACCACTTACGGCACGTACAACATACCACTTTTTTTCCTGTTTCTCCATCTCTATTAAGGAATATTAATAAAACATACTGTAAACGAGTTCCATTACTTTCGTAAAGGATACATCCATAACATAGATGATGAGGGCTATAATAAAGGAAGCAACCATTACAACAACCATACTGTTTTGCAACTCTGACCATGTAGGCCAAGATACCTTATGTACTAATTCGTTATATACTTCTTTAAAGTATTCTCTTATTTTACGCATCGTATAATAAAATTAGCACGGGAGGAGCGACTCGAACGCCCGACACCTGGTTTTGGAGACCAGTGCTCTACCAACTGAGCTACACCCGTAAAAAAGAATCCACATTGGTGGATTCTTTTTTTTTTATTATTAAATAAATTTATTCAACAATTTCGGTGATTTGTCCTGCACCTACTGTTCTACCACCTTCGCGGATAGCAAAACGCAAACCTACGTTACAAGCAACAGGAGTAATAAGTGATACTGTAATAGTTACGTTATCACCGGGCATTACCATTTCTGTTCCTTCAGGTAACTTAATTTCACCTGTTACGTCAAGAGTTCTTAAGTAGAACTGAGGACGATAGTTATCGTGGAATGGAGTGTGACGTCCACCTTCTTCTTTCTTCAATACATAAATTTCAGCTTTGAATTTAGTATGAGGAGTGATTGTTCCGGGATGGCTGATTACCATACCACGCTTAATTTTATCTTTATCAACACCACGAAGTAACAAACCTACGTTGTCACCTGCTTCACCACGGTCAAGAATTTTACGGAACATCTCAACACCTGTTACTACTGATTTCATACCTTCTGCACCTAAACCGATAATTTGAACTTCTTCACCGGTTTTAATAACACCTGTTTCGATACGACCTGTAGCAACAGTTCCACGTCCTGTAATAGAAAATACATCTTCAACAGGCATCAAGAATGGCTTATCAACATCTCTTTCAGGAAGTGGAATCCACTCATCAACAGCTGTCATTAATTCCATAATTTTTTCTACCCATTTTTCTTCTCCGTTTAATCCACCTAAAGCAGATCCTTTGATAACAGGAGCATTTTCACCGTCAAATTCATAGAAGTCTAATAATTCACGAACTTCCATTTCAACTAATTCCAATAACTCTTCGTCGTCAACCATATCTACTTTGTTCAAGAAAACAACCACTTTAGGTACGTTTACCTGACGAGCAAGAAGGATGTGTTCACGAGTTTGAGGCATAGGACCATCAGTTGCAGCAACTACAAGGATTGCACCGTCCATCTGAGCAGCACCTGTTACCATGTTTTTTACATAGTCAGCGTGACCCGGACAGTCAACGTGTGCGTAGTGACGGTTTGCTGTTTCATACTCTACGTGTGCAGTATTAATTGTAATACCACGTTCTTTTTCTTCAGGAGCGTTATCGATTGAATCGAAATCACGAACTTCTGAAAGACCTTTTTCTGCTAATACTTTTGTAATTGCAGCGGTCAAAGTTGTTTTACCATGGTCCACGTGACCAATGGTTCCAATATTAACGTGAGGTTTTGTCCTCTGAAACGTTTCTTTAGCCATAATACTATTATTACTAATTCGACACTAAATGTTATTCCCAGTCTTAGAGCCAAAGACGGGAATTGAACCCGTGACCTCTTCCTTACCAAGGAAGCGCTCTACCCCTGAGCTACTTCGGCAATATTGAGCGGGAGACGGGATTCAAACCCGCGGCCCTTAGCTTGGAAGGCTAATGCTCTATCAACTGAGCTACTCCCGCTTATATTACATTACCAATAATACTCAGAACTTTAATTAAACTGTAACACTTTACAATTTAGTGGGGAGAGCAGGATTCGAACCTACGAAGTCGAAAGACAGCAGAGTTACAGTCTGCCCCAGTTGGCCACTTTGGTATCTCCCCAAAATTCTTACAAAGATAATAAAAAAAAACGAGCCGATGGAGGGATTCGAACCCACGACCTGCTGATTACAAATCAGCTGCTCTGACCAACTGAGCTACATCGGCATTTAAGAACGCAAATTTTACCTTGTTAAAACGGTTGGCAAATGTAGAAATTATTTTTTAAAAAACACAAAAAATAATTTACTTTTTTTATGTTTTTTAAATTAAGTTGTTTTTAAAATTTTCACCAGCCTCTTTTATTATGGATGAAAGCTATTATATCTATTAATATCAGGATATTATATTTAATTATTTTTTATTAAGAAAGTAGTTTTTCCAAAAAAAATAAATGTTGTTTTTTTTGATTTTTTCATAAAAATGAATTGTGTATAAAGATAAATTAACTAAATGTATGAATTTATTTTTTATCAAGCCTAAATAAAGTTGTCTAAACATAAAAACTTATAAAAATATAAATCACGATATGAGTGTGTCTATATTTATTATATAATAAAAAAATAAACAACTCATATCGTGACTATTAAAATAGATATTTAATTATCTACCGTTTATTTATTTTTTACGTTGTTTCTCTTTTACTTTTACCAATTGTTTTTTTAGAGCTTCAGTAGCCGAATCTACCGCTTCTTCAAATGTTTTTGATTGTCTTTTGGCAAATAAATCATTACCTGAGATAAATATTTTTATATCGACAACCTTATTGTCGGACGCTTCGGATTTATCCAATCTTAAAATAACCTCAGCTCCTATAATATTATTATAATACTGTTCAAGTTTGTTAATTTTATTTTCTATAAAATTTAACAACTTAGCATCTGCGTCAAACTTCACCGATTGAATTTTAATATCCATAGTTACCTCCTTTTTTAAGCTCGCGGATGAGCTTGGTTATATACTTGTTTTAACTTTTTAAATGTTGTGTGTGTATATATTTGTGTTGCCGATAAGCTGGCATGTCCTAATAATTCTTTTATTGCATTAATATCTGCACCATTATTTAACATATGTGTTGCAAATGTGTGTCTAAGTGTATGAGGACTTTTTTTATCCAATGATGTTATGCTGTTCAAATATTTATTAACTACTCTATAAACTAATTTATGGTAAACAGGGTTTCCATCTTTTTTTATAAATACGTAATTATTATCATTTGCTATTTTATTTCGTTCTGTTAAATATTTTGTTATTTCTGTTTTTAATTCTATTCCAAACGGAATAATTCTTTCTTTATTGCGTTTTCCAAGAACCTTTATTTGATTGGCATAAAAATTTACATTTGGAACTGTTAAATATACCAATTCACTCAACCGGATACCTGTGCTGTAAAAAAGCATCATTATTAAGCGATCACGGGTTCCTTCAAATGTTTCGGGGAAATTAAAGTTATCAAACAACAGATTCATTGATGATTCTTTTACAAATCCGGGTAGTTTTTTCCCCATTTTAGGTACTACTACTTTATCGGTTGGTATTTCATCAATTACACCTGATTTGTAAAGAAATTTATAAAATGTTTTTAAAGTTGTTATTTTTCGGTTTACCGAACGCGAAGTGTTGTTATTGTCTAATAAAAAAATAATCCACTTACGAATGACCATATGATCACTTGTAACCGGATTATCATTTAAATTATGCTCATCGCAAAACAAAGTAAATTGTTCCAAATCACTTTTATATGCTCGAACTGTATGATTTGAGTATCTTTTTTCGTTGGTCAGATACTTAATAAACGAATTAATATACATAGGCTATCTATTGCCGGTATATCAATATTCAAACAAATTTTTAAATTGCTTTGTCTTCGTTTTGCAATTGCTGAATATAAACAGCCTTAATTTTTTGCTCTCTTCTTGCTACCGACGGCTTTTTGTATGCTTGTCGTGAGCGAAGCTCTTTGATTACACCTGTTTTTTCAAACTTTCTCTTGAACTTTTTCAAAGATCTGTCTATATTCTCGCCTTCTTTTACTGGTATTACAATCATATTGCTTTAAATTATTTTAACATCCGAATAAATGAGGCTGCAAATTTAGAATATTGATATACATTAACAAAATTTTATTGCATTATTTTTTACTTTTGTTTATAAAGTTATAATTTTTTTCAATAAAATAAAACTATATGAGGCATTAAATAATATGTATTTTTACTAAATTTTAATGTTTTTATTCTGTTACTATATAATGTCTTATTTTATTATATGTATCTAAATCTACAAGGTTATTTGTTTTTAATTGGGATACATTTGTAAAATTTCCTGATATTTCTCTGAATTTAATTATTCTTTTTGTGTCAGCATATGATAAATATGGATGTTTTGCTATTGTTTTAAAGTCTGCTTTATTAATATTTATCTTTTTTATGTCTGTGGTATCTACAAATATATTGTCTTTAATTTTTTCGTATGTTTCTTTTTTTATTCCATAAACTTCAAGCAGTTGAGTTTTATCAAAAAAACCTCCAAGAAAATCTCTGTAATTAACTATTCGTTTTGAAAACACTTCTCCTATTCCTGAAAGTTTCATTAACTCTGTTGTGTCGGCAGTATTTATTTCTATTGATAATTTTACAGGTTTAACTGTCTCTCTTTTTTTGTTTTCAATATTTAATTTTTTTGTTTTATCTTTTTTAATGGTAATGTAAGTTTCTACTTCTGAATAAAGTTCATCTGTAATGCCATATATTTTTTTCAAATCACTCTTTTTTTTAAAAATTCCTCCATTTTTTCGATAATTTATTAAAATTAGAGTTTGTTTCTCAGTAAATCCCATTTTTTTCAACTCCAATTTACTTACTGTGTTAGGATCAAAACAAAAATATTCCACCTTTTTTGTCCGAGCTCCGATTTTATTAACTACACTATGTGACGATTCTGATTGCTTACCTACTATTTTTTCAACTTTTTGTGCAAACTCTGAATAATCATTAGTTTGTTTTTGCCGGGTTATTTGTTTTTTTATAAAAAAAGGAATAAAAAATATTATGATAATAAGAATAATTAATACTATTATTCCTCTATTTTCTTGTTTTGAATAATTAAAATATTCATTTAAGAAATTTTTTATCATAATATTAGAATGTATTTACAAAATATCTCTTTAATTCAGACTTTAAAAATTAATTATTCCTAAACCATATAAAAACACAAAAGTTATTGCTACCGGAGCTATATATTTTATTAAAAATATTAATATATGCATAACTTTTACTTTAATTTGTCCTTGATTGGTAATTTGTTCTATCATTACTTTTTTACCGAGATACCAACCTAAAAATAATACTATCAATAATGCTCCAAAGGGTAAAAAAAGATTTGCCGTTACCCAATCGAATATCCCGAAAATTGTTTGATTAAATATTTTAACATTACTTAAACTACCAAAAGACAGAGTGCAAAATACTCCTATTGCAGATATAGCCACTGTTCCAATAAGAGTTGCTTTTTTTCTTGTCATTTTCAATTCTTCGGAAAAATATGCAACAACAACTTCCAATAATGAGATAGTGGATGTAAGTGCCGCTATTGCTAAAAGAATGAAAAAAATTACCGAGAAAAAATATCCTCCCACCATTTGTTCAAATATGTTGGGTAAAACTATAAATACAAGACCAAAACCTTCAGTAGGGTCGATGTTAAATGCAAAAACGGCAGGAAATATCATAACTCCGGCTAACACAGCAATAACAGTATCGGCAATTGCCACTTGAAAAGCTGTTACCGTTAAGTTATTTTCTTTTCGGATATAGCTACCGTATGTTATTAAAGCTCCCATTCCTATACTTAAAGAAAAAGCAGCTTGCCCGAGTGCTTCTAATACTACTTTCCATGTTATTTTAGAGAAATCGGGATGAAACAAAAACGCCAGCCCTTTACTTGCTCCCGGTAGTGTTACCGAACGAATACCCATTATTATTATAAGTACAGCCAAAAGTGGCATAAGTAATTTTGTATATTTTTCTATTCCTTTTTTTACTCCCATTAAAACTATTCCGGCAGTAAGAGCCATAAACACCAATTGCCATAAAACAGGTCTTATTGTTCCCGAACGAAATACTTCAAATGACTCTTTTAATTTGTCGGCATTATTACCTTGAAACGAATTTGTAAGAGCTTTAAAAATATATTCTAATGTCCAACCTGCAATGGTACTGTAAAATGCCAATATTAAAAATGCAGCTATTATTCCCAATACTCCGACAATATGCCAGTATTTTCCGGGTGCAAGTTTTTTAAAAGCTCCAAAAGCATTAAGTTGTGCTTTTCGTCCGATAATAAATTCCGACAACATTACGGGTAATCCTATTCCAAATATAAAAGCAAGATATACTAATAAAAAAGCACCTCCGCCGTTTTCACCCAAAACATAAGGGAAACGCCAAATATTACCAAGTCCTACGGCTGAGCCGGCAGCAGCAGCTATTACTCCAAATTTGCTACTGAAATTATCTCTTTGTGTTTGCATAATATCTGTTAAATGAAAATAAATTTATAAAAAAAATAATTAAAACGGATAACCAATGGCAAAATGCCAAATAATATCATCGCTAAAGCTGAATTTATCATAAAATAACACCCAAGTATCAGTTCCTGAAATAGCAGGATCTCTGACTTTTATACCCCAATCGACTCTGAATATGGCAAATTCCAAATCGTATCTGATACCAAATCCTGTTCCTACTGCAAGTTGTTTGTAAAATTTATTAAACTCAAAAACAGCTCCGGGGCGTTCATCTTCTTTACTTATCGACCATATATTACCCACATCCAAAAAGAATGCTCCTTTCCAACTTTGATTAAAACTGTATCTGTATTCAATATTAAATTCCAATTTAATATCGGCTGTTTGATTCGGATACGACTCTAATGTGTCTTTATAAGTTCCCGGTCCCAAATCTTTCGGATGCCATGCTCTTATTCCTTGTGCTCCGCCCGAATAATATTGCTTAACAAAAGGTATTGCCGAAGCATTGCCGTAAGGAACAGCTACTCCAAGAAAAGCTCTTGAAACTACCGAACTTGTTTTATCTAAATAATAATAATAACGATAATCAATATCGGTGAGAGCATATTGAGCATATTGCAGTTTAAATATTTTATAATATCCGCCTTCAACAGTATCTTCTTTGTTTACTATTTTATTATAAAGATTTAATAAGTTTCCTGCTATTCCTACATTCCATCTGTAATAACTATAACTTTTATACGATTTATTTCTATTGTTTTTGCTCATCAAACTGAAGTTTGCTCCTGCAATCAAATAGTCTTTATAACTGTTTTCAAGATATGTTCCTCTTATTGAATCCATAAATTGTTGTGTTCCATCAACATATACCGAAGCTATATCAACAGGGCTTACTATGTATCTGATTCTGCGTTTATCGGAAAATAAATATCCCATGCTGGCATTATAAATAGTTCGCTTGTAATCAGGACGTTGTTGATAGTTATAAGAAATTGCCAAATTAGTTTTAGGATTAAATTTTTTATAAAACTTATCCATTTTAAAAGGCAAAAGAAACGATGGAGTTTCTAAACCTGTTTCTATACCATATTCGTAAATATTAAATGCATCTGATGTTTCTGTTGCTGTTTGTCGTTGTAATGATCCTGATACTTTAATATTAAAAATTTCGGCTCCTTTAAAAAGGTTTTTATGTTTATAATTTACAAAACCTCCTACTCCGAAATTTCCTTGTGTATTTGTTGTTTCAAAGTTTACCGAATAGTTCTGATAAACAGAAGGTGTCAATTGAACAACACAATCCATTATTGTATCACAATTGGTTTTTGTATAAAAATTAATATTATTTGACCTGAATAACCTTAAAGAATTAATATAACGAGCCATACTGTTTACCTCATCATAATTATACAACGAACCTTGTTTTATGGTGTTTGCTTTAAGTATTGTTTTAGGTTTTATATTTTGTTTGCCTGAATAAATAAATGCATATCCTTTATAATATGTAGTATCAAAAGTTTTTAAATAATTTTGTCTCTCTTTTAATGCTCGTTGTGGATTAAAATTCGGAATAAAATAAACTTTATCAATTAAATATCTTTTATGATGTTCTTCTTTCGGATTATTTAAAGAATCTTTAATTATATTTTTATTTATTCTTACAACAATATCGGCTTTTTTATTTACTGTATCAATTCTATATCTAATGAAACTTTTTGTAAATTTAAAATACCCGCTGTCTTTCAATTCAACTACTATTCTGTTTCGCTCTTGTTCAAGAGCCGACAAGGTCATTCTTTTGCCTCTCTTTAAAAACGTTTTTATGGTATCTTTTAATATTAATGGTTTTATTAACGAATCATTTATTTCATAATTTACACTATTTATTATTATAGGCTTCCCTGTTTTAACAATATAATTAACCCAAACTCTTTTATTATAATATACATTGTTACAATAAATTTTTGCATTATAAAATGCCTCATTTTTCAAGAATTTCTCAAATTGCTCTATAGTCTTTTCTGTAAGCAATGAATCGTAAATTGACGGTTCCTCTCCTATTACTCTGCCTATCCACTTTTTCCACTTTCGCTCTTTACCAAGTTGTGAAAAATTATACGCTGCCAAATTAAAATTAAATAATAACAAGAAACGCTTATTGGGCTGTTGCCGATAATAAGATTCCAACTCTTTTTTATCTATTGTTTTGTTATCCAACGATATGTTATTTCGTCGCAAAAGATACTCTCCGTCTTCAACAAATCGTGTAGGTTTACAACTGTATGAAAGTAAAACAACAGCTAAAAAGAATATATATAAACTCCTTTTTTTTAAGGCTTTCAAATCTCAATATATTTTCCGGTAAACAATAATAATACAAAATTTAATTACAAATATAAATATCGGATTGATACTTTATAACAAAAATGTTTTTGAAATACCCAAAATTCACAAAAAGAATCTTTTTTACAAATTTAAGGAAATACAATAATAAAGATATTTATCTTCTTTCTGAAAAAACAGTGCTTTTAATTTATATATCTAAGCATAAAAAATTACTTTTGCTTTTAAACAAGATTCATTATGCTTTCGCAAAATAAAATAAAATTTATTCGCTCGCTCGAATTAAAAAAAAATAGAAAAAAACATAACAGTTTTATCGTTGAAGGCGAAAAAATGGTTATGGAATTGCTAAAAAGTAAAATTAACGTTATCGAAATTTTTGCATGCAATAAATTTATAACCAATAATTTAAACAGTATTGAGAATAACTTTATTATAAATGAAATATCTGAATCTGAACTTAAAAAAATAAGTAACCTGAAAACGCCCAACGAAGTATTGGCTGTTGCCAAAATACCAAATGTTTCCATTCCTGATGATTACTACAAAGATTTATGTTTAGCTCTTGATAATATTCAAGACCCCGGTAATTTAGGAACAATAATACGAACTGCCGATTGGTTTGGTATTAAAAATATATTTTGCTCTGCCGATACCGTTGATGTTTATAACCCAAAAGTTGTGCAAGCTACTATGGGAGCAATATTCAGAGTTAATATTTTTTATATCGATTTAAAAAATTTTATTACCGATGCTAAAAGCAAAAACATAAAAATATTCGGAACTCTGCTTTCGGGAAATAACATTTATAAAACAAAACTTACCGATAAAGCCGTTATTATTTTGGGAAATGAATCGAAAGGAATATCAAAGGATATTGAAAATATGATTGAAAATAAAATAAAAATTCCTCAATTTTCAACTGATTCAAATACCTCTGAATCTCTTAATGTAAGTATTGCCAATGCTATTGTTATTGCAGAATTTCGCAGACAATTTGCTTTAAATAATTAATTACTCTCAACAAACTATATCTTAAAAAAAGTTATTCACAAAATGCAAAAACATTTTATTTATGACAGTAACAATTTTATCTTTGAGCCTTTAAAAAAATAAAATTATGACTTGGTTTGAATGTAAAGTAAAATACGAAAAAATGGGTGAAGACGGTAAGCAAAGAATGGTTACCGAACCTTATTTGATTGATGCAGTATCGTTTACCGATGCCGAAAGTAGAATACACAAAGAACTTGAACCTTATATTTCGGGTGAATTTGTTGTTACAACAATAAAAATTGCAAATTTTTCGGAACTTATTCCAAACGAAAACGGCGACCGTTGGTTTAAATGTAAAGTAACATTTATCAGCCTTGATGAAGAAAAAGGAATAGAAAGACGCTCAAGCACATATATGCTTGTTCAAGCAAATAATGTGAAAGATGCTTACGATATTTTGGATAAATCACTTAGCGACTCTGTTGCCGATTTTGAAATTCCGTCTGTGCAAGAATCCCCATTATTAGATGTTTTCTCATACCACCTTGATGAAGACGAAGAGCAAACTACAGAAGATTCAAACTCATCTGAAGATAACTTTTCGGATAACATAGATGAGAAGTAAATAATCTTACACTTACAAAACGGAAGATTTATTTAAGAACAAATATCTTCCGTTTTTTTTATAATACAACCTACTTTTCTCATAAAGCAACCCTATTTTAATAAATTACATCTGTATTTTGAATTGAGTTAACCCATAAAGTTGATAGCATTATTAAATATTAATTTTCTATTTACTAATTCGGGTTAATTTTCGTAACTTGCTTTTTTGAAAAAAGTATAAAATAAAAAACCCTATAAAAAGATGAAAAAATTATACAAAGTATTGTTTTTTACGATAAGCATGATTTTTGCATTTAACATAAATGCAATATATTCTCAAACACGTAAAGAATTTATTGAGCAACAAAAAAAAGACAGAGAAAAATTTGCCGAAGACTATAAACAAGGTCTGGAAAATTTTATTAAAGAACGCGACCAAGCCATCCAAAAAATGGATGACGAATTTAAAGATTACCTGAAACAAGAGTGGAAAAATTATGAATTGTTTAAAGCCGAACAATTAAAACCACAACCAAAACCCGTTAAAGAACCTATTTACAAAGGAACAGAAGAAAAACAAACTACTCAATTAAAAATAGAACAACCTAAAAAGGTTGAATCAACGGCTGTTGCACCCGACTTACCTGTAATGGCAAAAAGTGTTCCTGAAGATTACGCTGCAAAAACCACAATGTTTAATTTTTACGGAGCAAACTTAAACTTAAAATACGATCAAAATTTTATATCATCGTTTCCTTCATCAATAAGTGAAGATGTTATTGCCGAAAAATGGGATGAAATGAGTAAAACAAATTACAGCGATGTAATTAAACAATTGCTTGAGTTTAAATCAATGATGAACCTTAACGATTGGGGGTATTATTTACTTATAAAAAATGCATCGAAACATTTCTCATCAAATCAAAATTCTCAAATATTTTTAGAATGGTTTTTACTTACAAAGTCAAACTACAAAGCACGATTAGCTTTTAAAGGTTCAAAACTTTATCTTTTATTACCTTCATCGAATAATATTTACGGAATGCCATTTTTTACTTTCGACAATCAACGTTATTATTTAATAAACGGCACCGAAAGTGATATTTATACTTATGACCGTGACTTTCCAGAAGCAAGAGTTATAATGGATTTAAACCTTTACAAACCTATAACTACCAAGGACCAATTAAAAAAAAGAACAGTAAAATTTAATTACGACGGACAAGAATATTCATTTGATGTAAAATACAATCAAAATGCCATTAACTTTTACAACGATTTTCCGCTTGCTGATATTGAAGTGTATTTTGATGCAACAATTACTCTGCAAACAAAAGAATCGTTAACAGATGCTTTACTGCCTTTAATAAAAGATAAATCGGAAGACGAAGCTGTATCAATACTTTTACGATTTGTTCAAACAGCATTTAAATATGAGACTGATCAACAACAATTCGGACACGAAAAATTCTTTTTTCCTGATGAACTGTTTTATTATCCCGCATCAGACTGCGAAGACAGAGCTGTATTATTTTCATATTTGGTAAGAGAAATGCTTCATCTTGATATTGTAGGATTAAATTATCCCGGACATATGGCTACAGCTATAAAATTTCATGAAAAAGATATTGCCGGTGATTACATTAATTACAAAGGTGAAAAATATATTGTGTGTGATCCTACTTATTTAAATGCCCCAATAGGATTAACAATGCCGCAATATGCAGGTAAGAATGCTATTATTGTTGAACTCAAAACATCACCCAGTTCTATTAATAAAGGAAGAAAATACTGGCGTCTTGCCAACAGAAAAGGCTTATATCAAGGTGGTAACGGTAAAAATATTGTTTTTGATAATGCCGGAAATGCTTATATGTGCGGATATTTTAAAGGTGATGTTGATTTTTTAGGCTTTAAACTAAAATCAACAAACAATACAAATGATGTTTTTATTGCAAAAATATCACCTATAAATGGTGTTGAATATGCTTTTAAAATCGGTAGTCCCGGAAACGATATTGCTTATAATATAACACTGGGTAAAGACAATAGTTTTTATTTTACCGGTTCGTTTAATAAAAATTTGACAGTTAACGGAAAAACATTAAAAGTAAAAAACAACGGTGATGTATTTATTGCAAAATGCACACGCGACGGGAAACTTAAATGGATTAACCAAGCAGGCATTGAACAAATTGACAGCATAAATAATATGTTTGTTGCTCATTTTGACCAAAACGGCAAACGATTATGGACTCGTGCTTATCAAGAATTTGAAGATTTTACCGATTACGGAATTACTGTTGACGAAACAGGAAAAGCATTTGTTACCGCTTCGTTAATAGCTTCGGCAGGTCTTGATATTTCTACAAAGTCGTATGAAAGTTACACAGCTTTTGACCCTATTGTTACTTTAAAACAAGAGAACGACAAATTGATAAAGATGAACTACAATCCCGGAATTGCCGGACTTTTTGCTGTTCTTAAATTATTAAACGGCAGTGGTCTTTCTTTACCGGGTAATCAAGCTCAAAAAGCTCTTGACCAATACAATCCTTCTTTTAAAAAGAGATCGCCTGCCATATATGAAAATATAGGTAAAATTGAATTTATAAAAAATTCACAAGGAATTGTTACCATTAGAACAAATAACGGTCAAGATGTTAGTTTTGATGCTGTTAAAGTAAAAAATAATTCAAAAATTAAAGTGAGTATGTATAACAGCGGTAATGCACAAATTGATATTTTATCGGGTGTTTATGTGGGAAAAGCTATTATATGGTATGATTTAAATTATGTAAGGCTATATAAAGATACTGGTGACTTGCTATTTGATTACGATTCTGACCATACTCAAAAGAAAGTTAATATTAAAAAAGATATTCTTTATTAAAATAGAAATCTAAACCAAATAAAAGGCTTATACAGATTTGTGTAAGCCTTTTTATTTATCCCAAACTTTTTAAAACCGTAAGATTATTATTTCATAGCTCCTACTACATAAGTCGTATTTATAATAGTTCATTAAATTTTTAGCATCAAATACAAATTTATTGTTTTACAAGTTAGATTATGATAAAATTCATGTTTTTATCTATTTAACAAACAATAGATTACGTAAATACACAACAAGCTATGTATAGACTATTTAATTAATAATACTGGATTGGGGTTTTCCGTTTTTATAAGTTTCAACTAAAATTGCTTGCACATAGGAATCATCATAAGTGAGTGTCCAATAATCTTTCGATATTAAAGTTTTATAACTGTCATTTCCTATATACTTATTTCTTGACAGATTAATAAGTACTCCCGAACCTGTCCATCGATAAAATTCATATTCATAATTTGAATCTTCTTCCCACTTTCGCATAGGTCGATATTCTGCTTTTACACCCAGTTTATTCGACACAACATCAACAATTTCTTTTATTCTGTAATCTTCAATTCTTTTTCGCTCAATGCTGTAAATGGTATTATATCCTATAATTTTAAATGTAATATCCTTATTTTCAATATATTCACAATCTTCAATTGTGTAATTCGGATAATTATATATTCCTCGCGTTTTTAATAGCGATTTATCAATTAAATCACCTATTGAGTAATCAACTATTACAAATTTTATCTGTTTGTGATTATTAGTTTCGGGAAAATCAATATTTGACTTAGTGCATAAAATTACCGGAAACGGAGATGTATATAATATTAATTTAGGTTTTTTATTTATATATTTCAAATCGTATTTTACAGTATCGGTAAGCCTTTCTAAATGTGTAACAAAAAAATGTTTGTCTTTATAATAACCTCTTTCCTGATATCGAGTATAGATAATAGATGTGTCGTTAATATTCAGCGGAAAAGACTTCTTATTTTTATACTCTTTTGTTATTGTATCGTAATATGTATAACATATCGAAGAATCATTTTTTAAAACCAATTTATTGTTTAAATACCATTCTGTATTTTTAAATATTTTTTTATTTGAATTTGATGTTTTTACATTACATGAACCAAATAAAACTACAATAGCTATAAAAAAGGTAAAAAGTCTCATAACTGTAAATTATTTTTATGCAATATAAAAAAAAGAACTGAATTTCACATAATAACCTTAAAAATTCAAAACTTATATTGTTATAAAATAATTACTTTTATTATCGTATTATTTTAATTTTTGCTTATACCTAAATCTTTGTCTTCCACAATTGTGTTTACTTCGATTGTTGAGCATAGCTTCAAAAATATGATTTAATTTTTGTTGTTGTTCGGGTGTGCAAACACTTTTCATATTAAGATAAAAGTTATTCGTAGCCATTTTTAAATCGGCATGCATTGCTCCTATCTCTTCTGATATTGACAGTAAAACTACTGTATCGGGATTTTCTTTTGCCAATTCTTTTAACAGTTCATGTCTTTTTATATGTAAACTATCATATTTTTTATGCACATACGGATAGTATTCTTTTCGAAACTCTCTGAAACTTGATATTTGTTCAGGCGTTAATTGCAGTTCCTGTTTCAGCAATCGTCCCATTGGAATATTAGGATTAAATACTTTACTTTTTACTGTATCCGATACTGTTGTAACAGTATTATTCGATAAATTCCAAACAGTATAAAGTGTAGAAATATTTGTTGCAAATAATACTATAATAATAACAATCAGTGTTTTTGTTTTTGTGAATATTGTCATAATTTACTCATTATCGGTTAATAAAAATGATTCTACCGGTTCTTGATAAAAATCGTTTAAAAATATTTCTTCTTCCTGAATTTTTGCTGTTTTTTGATATTGAGTATCAACAACGACATCGCTTATCAATGTTCCCATAAAAATACCAACGGCAACAAAAGCAGCATAAAATACAGGTTGCCATACTTTATTTATAAATATTGAAAAAGCACTATCAGCCTCTACTTTTCGATTTTCAATTTGTTGGAAAATCTTTGTATAAAGAAAAGGATTTGCTTTTACTGTTTTTTCTTTATCTATAATAAATAATGTTGCTTTTAATTTTTCTACCAACAATCTACAATCGGCACACTCTTGCAAATGTTTCTCAATATATAACATTTCATTATCGGGTAACGATTTTTCCGTAAAAAATATCAACTTTTTATTGATACTCTTACAAACTGTTTTATCTGCTTTGCTACCTGTCATATTATTATATTTAAAATATTATTTTTTCAGTATATTATTTTTAATCAGCTTTATAATAACCAATAAGCCGTTTTTGTAAATTAATTTTTGCTCTGTGAATAAGCGACTCTACCGACGATAACGATAATTCCATAACATCGGCTATTTGCTTGTAAGACAAATCATCGTATTTATGTAGAGTAAAAGCAATTTTTTGATTTTTTGCCAACGAATCTATTGCTTTTGCCAACACAAGTGCTGTTTCGGTTTGTTCCATTCCTGTTTTCGATTCGGCTTTTTCATCGGCAATATCAATATTACTGTTACTGCTGTTGTCTCCCGCAAAAAATGTTTCAATACTTTTCAGAACACTATGTTTTTTATTCTTTCTGATAAAATTAAGCGATTTATTTACTGCTATCCTGTATATCCATGTTGATAGTTTCGAATCGCCTCTAAATTTATTTATCGACTCATAAATTTCAATAAATACATCTTGAGTAATATCTTCGGCATCGTTGTAATTATGAACAAATCCCATGCAAGTTCTTATTACAGAGTCTTTATATTCATTTATCAATTCTTCAAAAGCAAAACGGTCGCCCGCAATTATTTTTTCTACCTGCTTGTTATTTGTCATATTCAAATATACCCTGAAAAAACGAAACCTTATTTATTGAATAACTATAAATAATTATATCAACAATATTGACTCCTAATTGTTATAACAATCAAAAAAATGAGAATATATGAAAAAACGTCATTTCAAACGAAAGTAAGAAATTCCTTAGCAAATAGCAATAATCATCAGCAAATATATTATTTCGGGATTTATCCTCATAATAAACAATTTATAGCAGACAGATTGCTACAGACTTCTACTTTACAATAACTACTTTTTATCTTTTAAATATCCTCTATAACATAATAATTTTATCTCAAGATTTATCTGCTCTTTTATTTTGACACCATTATTTTATAAAACTTGTGGTGAAAAATATTTTCTCGTAAAAAAACTAAGAACTATTATTTTACAAAAGTAAAAAGTTTTTTAGCAAAACAGATTGTTAGGTAAGGACTTCATACTAATTAATTACAATTTATAGCAAACAAATTACCACAGGCTTCGCCTTCGCAATAACTATTTTTATAAAAAAAAGAGTCTGCTCCGGCAAACTCTTTTTTATAAATTTATTAATTTTTTAAAATAAATTTACTTCAAATATTCTTTTGCTTTATCCAAGGCATCTTGAATTCCTTCGGGTTTTTTACCGCCGGCAGTAGCAAAAAACGGTTGTCCGCCGCCGCCGCCTTGAATTTCTTTTGCAATATCTCTAATGATATTTCCGGCATGTAATCCTTTTTCTTTTACCAAATTATCCGAAATCATAATTGCAAGATTTGCTTTTCCTTCAATTTCAGCACCAAGAACAAGAAACAAGTTTTCAACCTCACCTTTTAATTGAAAAGCAATATCTTTTAATCCTTCGGCTTTGGCAATATCAATCTTTTCTATTATAACATTCATCCCATTTTCTTCACGAATCAACTCTTTCAACGATGATTTTATAATTTTCTGAGCATCTTTGGCAAAAGTATCAAGCTGCTTAGTAAGTTGATTTTTTTCATCAACAAGATTTTGAACATCAGTAAAAATATCTTTATTACTTTTTAACAAAGAAGTAATTTTTTTCAGAAGTCCAAGATGAGTATTGATATACTTTTCGGCTTCGAAGGCAGTAATAGCCTCAACTCTTCTGATACCGGCAGCTACCGAACTTTCCGATACTATTTTAAAAAATCCCAACTGTCCTGTTGCTTTAACGTGCGTTCCACCGCAAAGCTCAACCGAATCACCAAATTTTATAACTCTTACCAAATCGCCGTATTTTTCGCCGAATAAAGCCATAGCACCCATTTCTTGTGCTTTATCAATAGGTATCTCCCTAAATTCTTCAAGGCTATAGTTTTCTCTTATTTTTTCATTTACAATATGCTCTATTTTACTAATTTCATCATCAGTAAGTTTCTGAAAATGAGAAAAGTCAAATCGTAAATATTCGGGATGAACAAGTGAGCCTTTTTGTTCAACATGAGTTCCCAAAACAGTTCGCAAAGCATTGTGTAACAGATGTGTTGCCGAATGGTTATTTTCGGTAGCTCTGCGTTTTTCTTTATTTACAACGGCTTTAAATGTTGCTCCCGTATTTTCGGGCAACTCTTTTGCAATATGAACAGTTTGGTTGTGTTCTTTTTTTACATCTATAATCGAATATTTTTTACCGTCGTATTCTATATATCCGGTATCACCAACCTGCCCGCCGCCTTCGGCATAAAAAGGCGTAATATTAAATACAAGTTGAAATAAGTCTCTGTTTTTTGTTTTAACCTTACGGTATTTCATTATTTTCACTTCGGCTTCGGTATAGTCGTAACCTACAAATTCTTGAACATCGTCTTGTGCAAGAACAACCCAATCATCAGTTTCCAATGAAGCAGCAGAACGTGAACGCTCTTTTTGTGCTTTCATTTCATCGTCGAACTCACGTTTATTGACAATTAAATTATTTTCTTTTAAAATTAGTTGTGTTAAATCAAGTGGAAACCCGTAAGTATCGTAAAGCTCAAATGCCACTTTACCACTTACCACTTTATAATCATCGGCAAGTGTTTGCTCAATAATTTGGTCGAGTAATTTTATGCCCGTTGCCAATGTTTTTAAAAATGATGTTTCTTCCTCTTTTATAACTTTTTCAATAATTGTTTTTTGCTTTTTAAGTTCGGGATAAGCATCTCCCATTGTATCAATTAATACGGGTATTAATTTATAAATAAAAGGTTCTTTAAGATTTAAAAACGTAAATCCGTAACGCACGGCACGGCGTAAAATTCGACGAATAACATAACCTGCTTTGTTGTTTGAAGGCAATTGCCCGTCAGTAATAGAAAAAGCAACGGTTCTTACATGATCAGATATCACACGCATGGCAATATCGGCATCTTGATTTTTACCGTAAGACATATCACTAAACATTGATATTGCTTTTATTAGCGGTTGAAAAATATCGGTGTCGTAATTCGATTGTTTTCCCTGTAAAGCCATGCACAATCTCTCAAATCCCATTCCTGTGTCAACATGTTTTTTTGCAAGAGGTTCTAATTTACCATCCGATTTACGATTATATTGAATAAAAACAAGATTCCATATTTCAATTACTTGCGGATGGTCTTTGTTTACCAATTCCCTTCCGGAGATTTTCGAACGCTCTTTGTCGCTTCTTAAATCAATATGAATTTCGGAACAAGAACCGCAAGGTCCTGTATTTCCCATTTCCCAAAAGTTATCTTTTTTATTTCCGTAAAGTATTCTGTCTTCGGGCAACAATTTTTTCCAATATTTTTTAGCCTCTTCATCAGCATCGACACCATCTTCTTTGTCACCCTCAAAAACTGTAGCATAAAGCCTTTCGGCAGACAATCCCAATTCATCAACAAGCAGTTCCCAAGCCCATGCTATTGCTTCTTTTTTAAAATAATCGCCAAACGACCAATTACCTAACATCTCAAACATTGTATGATGATAAGTATCGTGTCCAACTTCTTCTAAATCGTTGTGTTTACCCGATACTCGCAAGCATTTTTGAGAATTTGCAACTCTTGTATATTTAATTGACGAATTTCCCAAAAAAATATCTTTAAATTGATTCATTCCCGCATTTGTAAACATCAAAGTAGGGTCATCTTTAATAACCATGGGGGCACTATCAACAATTTTATGTTGTTTTGAAGCAAAAAAATCTTTAAATTTTTGTCGTATTTCCTTAGAATTCATATATTTAATGTTATGTTTTACTTAATAATATAAATAGTTTAAGGTTGTAAAATTAATTTATTTCTGTTAGATTTGTAGCGTTATCTTAAAAAAGATGAGTAAAATATGGTAAAATCAACATATAAATTTGATCCGGAACGTTTAAGTTACGAAAGAGTAGTTTTAACAAAACGTGATAAATTTTTACGTTTTTTAAAACAACTAGGAGCAATAACTGTTGTTGCGGCTGTTATTTTGTTGATACTTTCAATGTTTTTTGATACCCCCGACGAGCGACAACAAAAAAGAGAAAACAAACAACTTATAACTCAATACGAAATTTTAAATAAAAAATTAAAACGTATGGAGTTAGCAATGGAACAAATAAAAGATAGAGATGATAATATTTACAGAACTATTTTCGGAGTTGACCCTGTGCCTTCATCTATTAGGGAAGCCGGTTACGGAGGAGTAAACCGCTATCGGCAACTTGAAGGATATTCAAATTCGGAGTTGATTATTTCAACAGCAAAAAAACTTGATCATTTAATAAAACAACTTAATGTTCAATGGAAATCGTATAACGAAGTTATCCATCTAGCCGAAGAAAAAGAGACTTTTTTATCATCTATTCCTGCTATATCGCCAATATCCGATAAAGACCTTACTCGTTTTGCTTCGGGATTCGGATATAGAATTCATCCTATTTACAGAACAAGAAAAATGCATACGGGTATTGATTTAACAGCACCTACAGGTACTCCTGTTTATGCAACCGGTGACGGAAAAATAATAAAAGCAGGGTATTCGCCCGGCGGTTACGGAATACGAATTATTGTTGACCACGGTTTTGGATACAAAACTTTATACGGGCATTTAAGTAAGGTGTATGTAAAAACCGGACAAAAAATAAAACGCGGTGATTTAATCGGTGCTGTCGGCAGCACAGGACGTTCAACTGCTCCGCATTTACACTACGAAGTAAGAAAAAATAATATTCCGCAAAATCCGGTAAATTATTATTATAACGACCTTACACCCGAACAATATGAGGAAGTTATTGCAATTTCTTCGCGTATGAATATGAGTTTTGATTAAAATATTATTCCTTTTTTTATATGAATAAACATACACTATTTTTAGCCGCTCTTATTTTTCTTGCTTTCTCACTACAAACATATTCACAAAACAGTATTGATTTAACTGCAACAGATACAATCGAAAAAACTATCTCGATAATAGGCGTTGGAGATATTATGTTGGGAACTAACTATCCATCAGAGCGTTATTTGCCACCACACAAAGATTGTGCTCCGTTGTTGAGTGATGTTACAGATGTTTTGAAATCAGCTGATTTAACTGTCGGCAACCTCGAAGGATGTTTTTCGGATACCGCTCCTTTGGTAAAAAGATGTAAAGACTCTACCAAATGCTATGCTTTCAGAATGCCCGAAAAATTTGTATTTTGTTTAAAAGATGCAGGCTTTGATGTTTTGACAATAGCTAATAATCATTCGGGCGATTTTGGTAATCTCGGAAGAAATACAACAGTAAAACTACTTGATAGTGTGGGTATTTATCATGCCGGTTGGGTAAAACATCCTGTTTCTGTTTTTACAAAAGATTCTGTCACATACGGAATAGCCTCTTTTTCTCCAAACAGAGGAACTGTAAGTATTTATGATACTGTTAATGCAAAACGCATAATAAAAAATCTTAAAAGTAAGTGTGATATTGTAATTGCAACATTTCACGGAGGAGCCGAAGGAAGTAAACATCAGCACGTAACACGACAAACAGAGATGTTTTACGGTGAAAATCGCGGTAATGTGTATAAATTTGCTCATGCATTGATAAATGCAGGTGCCGATGTAGTTTTCGGACATGGTCCTCATGTGTCGAGAGCTGTTGAATTGTATAAAAATAAATTTATAGATTACAGCTTAGGTAATTTTTGCACTTACGGCAGATTTAATTTAAGAGGTGCTAACGGATTAGCTCCCATTGTTAAAATTACAATTAACAGAGACGGCAATTTTATTGAAGGTAAAATAATTTCAGCCAAACAATCCGGAGCAATAGGCACAGTAATAGATAAAAACAATACCGTTGCAAAACTTATAAAAGAACTTACTATTGCAGATTTTCCTCAATCAAAATTAATTATTGACAATTCGGGAAAGATTATGATAAAGAAACATTGATGTTTATAAAAAAAATTAATACATTGCTTAATAAATTTGTATTTTAAATTTTTCTCATCGTAAATATGCCTTATAAAGAACAAAAAATAGAGAAACTATACTACACAATAGGCGAAGTTGCCGCAATGTTCGATGTTAAAACATCATTAATCCGATTTTGGGAAAAGGAATTTGATATTATAAAACCCAAACGAAACAAAAAAGGCAACCGACTATTTACAAAACAAGATGTTGAAAATTTTTATATTATCTATCATTTAGTAAAAGAGCGAGGAATGACTCTTGACGGAGCTAAAAAAAAGATGAAAGATAATAAAGAAGATACTATTAATAATTTTGAAGTTATTAAGACACTAAAAAATATTAAACAGATGCTTATTGAAGTAAAAGAATCATTGGAGGATTAGTTGAAATTATACAATGGTTTAATGCGATAATGAGTTGAAAGTTTATAAAGTTGAAAGCTGTCATTTCGAATGGTAGTGAAAAATCCCTTAACAACTTTACATAGGATTCTATAATTCTGATATATAGTTTTTTATTCGTTTTACGGCTTCATTAATTTCATCATTATTACGAGCAATATTTATGCGAATAATATTTTTACCGTTTTCAGAAAAATGAATACCCGGCACTACAGCTACTTTTTCTTTCTCATATAAATCAAGAGCGAAATCAAGACCATTCGAGAATTTATACGGCAATTCTGTCCATATAAAATAACCGCCTTGTGCATTTTTGGGTTTAAAGCCAAGCTGTTCTATTTTATCGGAAAGTAAGGTGTAGTTTGTTTTTAATTTTTCACGTAATTTTTTAGTGTAGTCGGCTCCAAAGTCTGATAAATCAACATACTCAGCAATAGCTTGTTGGAGTATCGACGGTGAACACAGCCCTGTGTAATCGTGAATATCGGTAATAGCTGCCATATGTGATTCGGGAGCTATTAAATATCCAATTCGCCAACCTGTAATAGAGAATTTTTTTGAAAAAGCATTTACATAAAAAATATATTCATTTTCTTTATTGAGAGGAAAATAAGGCTTATTGTCAAAATATAAATCGGAATAAACAGCATCAAACACTAAATAAACTCCGTTTTTTGTGCATATCTCAACCAAAATATCAACCTCTTTTTTTGTCCATACTTTACCAAACGGGTTACCGGGAGATGCAAGAAATATCAACTTAACATTATTTTCTTTTATACTTTGTTCTAACTCTTCAAAGTTAATATTGTTGTTTTTATCTAAATTAAAAGCAACAAAAGGAATATTAAATATACGCGGTAAATGTTTATAGCTTTCGTAAACAGGGTCGAATGCAAGAATTGAAAATTTATCGTTAATTGTTTTTAAAAAATAAGTAACCAATAAAGAGAGAGCTTCAGTGGCTCCGTTTACTATTAAAAATCTTTTTTTTGAAATATTATAATGTTCTTCAAGTTTTTGTAATAAAAAATTATTACCTGTTCCCGGAGCATATTGATGCAAATTATTAAAAACATTTTTTTGTAAAATATCGAGTAATTCTTTGGGTGGGTTGAATGCAGGAATGCCTTGAGCTAAATTTATTCCTCCGTTAGTCTTAACTTTATTTGCCATAAAGCTGATTAACGACCCTTTTAGCTTATCCATTATTTTAGTTTTATATGTTTTGTTGATATTATATTTTAATATGGAATGAAATAAAAAGGTATATCAACCAAATCTCTGAAATATTCGCCGGCATCGAGCATATCTTCATCATCTTCAAGGTAATGCCATTCAATTTTAACATTAGCTCCGCTCTGATAAAGAATATTTAATTTTTTTATAAAAGAAAAAAACATTTTTGATGAGGCGGTATTATAATATTTCATTTTAAATGATAGCACTGTTTGCTTTGCCGGCTGTTTAACATATTCGTCAATCCAACTGACAACCGGATTATATAATAAAGATGCATTTTCGGGTAGAGACTGTCCTGATATTTCCAAATTACCTGTTTTTGCAGAAAATACCAAATCAGGCTTTTGTTTATCCCCTTGTATCGTTAAATCATTCATCTCAAAATAAAATTAGTAGTTTTTTTATAAAATTAATAAGTTAACCCTTATAAAACAAACAATAATGAGTTTTTTGATTACTTTTTATTTAAAAATATCTCAAAATCATTTAATCTTTGAGGTGTTCCTATATCAAACCATGCTCCATTATACTGATAACCAGATATTTTAAAATCTTCAGATATTTTAAGATATGCATCAATAATACTGAATTTTTTTTTGTCGGGCATCATGTTTAAAATATCAGGCGAAACAATATGAATACCACAAAATGCATACTTTTTTAAATTATCACTGTTTCGAGTTATTATTCTTTCATCGGTTTGATTATTTCCCCATCCCGAAAGGTAATTACTATTGTTAAACAATAAGTAACGTGAAGATTCTCTGTTATTTATTGCTAATGTGGCAACAGATTTGTTTTTTAAATGTGAATTAAGCATATCGGTATAATCAATATCCGAATATATATCAACATTTTGAATAAGAATAGGCTCGTTACTTTTAAACAGAGATAATGCTTTTTTTATTCCTCCACCGGTATCAAGCAATAGTTCTGTTTCATCGGATATTTTAATATTTAAATTGAAGTTGTTGTTTTGTTTTAGAAAATCTTTTATCAAATTTGAGAAATGGTGTGTATTTATTACAATATCGGTAATTCCCGATTTGCTTAATCGTTCAATATTTATTTGTAAAAGTGTTTTCCCGCCTGCTTCAACAAGAGCTTTGGGTTTGCTTTTTGTTAACGGTTCTAGTCTTGTTCCCAGTCCTGCTGCAAGAATAAATGCTTTCATATTTTTATTTTAAACATAAATTTAATAAAAAAAGGACAAGCTCTGTAATCGAAATTGCTCATTTCTACAAACAAAACCTTTATGTGCTAATGTCTTTTATTTTTTTCGGTTTACAAAGTTTTTTATCTTTTTTTGCTTCTCTGCTGCATTTTTCGCAAGAATATTTTGGTTCTTTGGGAGGTTTATAATCTTTATCTTTACATTTTTTTGTCATAACAGTTACTTGTAATTTATCTGAATTAAATTTTTTATTAAAAAAAATCAGATTATCAGCATAACAAAAAAATCAGATGTTTGTTTTAACCCAAAATACGATAATAAGCTGAAAGTAAAAAGTTTGTAAAGTTAAAAGTAAGCGTCTAGTAGAGTGTTCATAAATTAACATATTAATTTAAAGATATTTCATCCATTTTATATTTCCATCTAAAAACAACAGGCTCTTGATTCATCTCTTCAATACCTTTGTATATTCTTTTA
>Ga0256846_1000051_pt1 | contig 47745 bp, 48 predicted proteins | sample TevniametaG_FD_189098 | JGI IMG/M metagenome (GOLD analysis project Ga0256846, IMG submission 189098) | Tube worm associated microbial communities from hydrothermal vent at the East Pacific Rise, Pacific Ocean - Tevnia | ecosystem: Host-associated > Annelida > Integument > Unclassified ...
CTTGTATCTCGTGAGCTCCGGCTGGCTTCCAACTTCTTGCTTCTGTCTTCTAATAACCGTAAGCTCCACAAAATCCCACCCCCCATATCCAAAATCCCAGCCGAAGGCTGCGGGCTGAACGCTGTTCTATGAAATCTTCTTATTGATAAGCGTTGCCTGATATGCTGCTCCGAATCCGTTATCTATATTGACCACACTTATCCCTCCGGAACATGAATTCAACATTGATAAAAGAGCTGCAATTCCGTTAAAACTTGCACCATATCCAACCGAAGTGGGAACTGCAATTACAGGAGTTGAAGTTAAACCTGCTACCACCGAGGGTAAAGCTCCCTCCATTCCTGCAACTACTATTAAAACCGTATATTTTTCAAACTTTTCTCTAAGATCAAGGATCCTGCTAATGCAGGCAACTCCGACATCATACTCTTTTTCAACAATATTTCCTAGATATGAAGCTGAAATATATGCTTCTTCTCCCACCGTTTCATCTGAAGCTCCGGCAGTTAATATCAAAATACGTCCCTTTAGCAAAGGGTCTTTTTTTATCCCGAAAGTTAAAGCTCCCGCCTTCTCATAATAGACAAGAGATGGGAATTCTTTAATAATACCTTCGGCTTTTTGCGGATCAACTCTTGTTACAAGAATATTCTCCCCTATTTCGGAGAATTTTTTGATAATTTTCTTTAACTGTTCAGGACTTTTTCCGCTTCCATATATAACTTCGGGAAGACCTCTTCTTATTTTTCTGTGAAAATCAATTTTGATATCACCAAGATCCTTATATGGAAAATGTTTGAGAAAGTTAACAAATTCATCTTCGGAAAGAACACCTTTCTTGTAAAGTTCGGCTTTCTCTCGTAAAAGATCATCCATTATGTTCTGAACTTTTATCTTCCGCTATATTTCTATTATTTTTATTATCTTCCCTTTTTATCCTCATGGTTTTCCATAGCTTCTGCTTTTGATATGCCGGCGGAGGTCTGTAGGGAAATTTAACTCTGATCGGGTCAACACCGAGGATATTATGCCATCTGTTATTACCCAATCCTTTTTTATAGCTGTAATAGATATAGGGAATATCATCAACATCAAACCCCATTAAAAAAGTAGCAAGCGAATCGGCAAGGACAGGATCTTCCGATGCAGCCGCAAATCCGTGAAAAACCGGACTTCCTCTTACCGGACCCTTACCCTCCATTCCGTAGAGACCATCTATAAGCACTAAGGAAGGAGATATTTTCTCTAAAAGTTCTGCAAAATTTCTTCCGGCATTATCAAGCTGCCTGAAATATCTCTCATCGTCCTTCAAATGGAGTTCTTTTATCTCATTATCAAGTGCTCCGTACAAATATTTTCTCTCATCCGCTTTAACAAATCCGATCAGATTAGGAATTGATAGAAAAGCCGGAAAAAGATTATGTGTCTTGGGCGGAATTACAGATATCATATAATCGGAATCAAAAGTGGCATAACTTACCTCTTTTTTCCCTTTTAATGTGCTGACTTCCATTTTTTTATTATGCGGTAAGTCATCGAGATTAGAGAGTTTTACTCCCATAAGCTCAACCTCTTTATACCTAAACTTATAAAATATATCCCATGTAGTTTTTCTGGAATAAAAAGCTCCGTCAGAGCCCTCTATTACGGTAACATCCGTCACACCAAAATGCTCTCTCAAATATATTATCAGACTTTCAACCGTCTCATAATGCGTATTGGCATATATCTCTCTAAAACCTGAAAGATTTATTTTAATAGCAACTTTATCTGACGGTCTAATAGTAATACTTGGAGAGATTTTCTCCATGATTTTCTCTACAAACCGACTCTGCCTTGTCTCTTTTATTAAAGCAATATCTTTTCTTTGCATCGGATTCTATTAAATTAAAGGGAGATCGCAAATGGAATTTTCACGACACCCTTGACTCCTTCTGAATTATTATCTTTCAGTTCCACTTTAAGAAGATACTTACCGACTTTAAGTGATTTCCCTCTTATATCGACAAATTTTACAGGTTGGAAAAAATATGGATTTTTCATTACAAAAGGTTTAAAAACAGATATTCTCTTTTTTCCTTTATAAATCGAAATTTCCGCTCCTATATTCCACCCGCTTGTCATCTTCGCCCCTTTGATAAAAAAAGCAAGGATCGGAGAAACCTCATATAAAAAAGTATTATCTCTATCTAAATACGGGAAAAACTCCTGTCTCATCACACCGATCCTAAATGCATTTCTTACTACCGTAAATCTTTTCTCTGCTTTTGAAAGCATATTGACTTTTTTGAAAAACAGAGGTTTTGAAAAAGTCAAAGATCCGGAAGTTCTAACAATTTCTTTTAGAGTTAACTTAGGGACGTTTATCTCGGTTACCATTGTCCCATCCTCGCTATTATCATATGCATTGATGTCAACAAGGATATTATATTTTCCGGGTTTTAAAATAAGACCGAAAGAAAAATAGTTAGTATCCTTTTCACCCAAAAAAGGAATAGGGGCTCTGAACCGCTGAATAATCTTTCCATCCTTTTCCACTCTCATATATAGATCAAAATAGTGATCCGGAGCATTAAAAACCGGCGGTTTCGGCGGAGAGAATTTTATCATTGGAATTTTTTTTTCAGGGTCTTTAATTTCCCTATTTTTTAACTCGATCCTTTTATTTTCCAATTCTATACTTCTCTTTCTTTCCAATATAAAAAATTCATATTTCTTTTTTTCCAGATTAAACTCTTTTTGTCCCTTCTCTTTTAATAACTCAAATTTCGGAAGCAGATCGGCAGAGAACAGATAATTAACATATACGGAGTTTTGCAGTACATAAAAATATGAATCTATATATTTCAAAGAATAGATCCCGTTAGAGGTCATCGTCTTTAAAAGTGCGTCAAGACTTACAGATATTCTTTCGGGAATTTTTTCTCTGTTTTCCAACTTCACATCTCCATTGCTTCGGGAGAAAAGACCGGTCAAAAAACAGATCATCATTAATACAATTAAAACTTTTTTAATCATTCAACCTCTTATGAAAAAGTATTATACATTAATACTTAAAGTTGTTCAATTTGGAATTGGAAAGAGTAAATATTGCCTGATCCCTTGCAGGACCAGGACTTCTTACTTCAACTTATCTTATTGTAATTAATAATTTTCGTCTTTAATTTCAAAATAGGCTTGAGGATGAAGACATGCAGGACATAAATCAGGAGCCGTAGTTCCTTCATGAAGATATCCGCAATTCCTGCATTTCCATACAATTTTTCCCTCTCTCTCAAAAACTTTTCCTTCATCAAGATTTTTAAAGAGTTTTTTATATCTCTCCTCGTGAGCTTTTTCAACAAGAGCAATATTTCTGTATGCTAAGGCGATTTCGGAGAATCCTTCTTTTTCCGCAGTTTCGGCAAAAGAGGGATAAAGTTCGGTCCACTCTTCATTTTCCCCTTCAGCCGAAGCCTTGAGGTTTTCAAGAGTTGTTCCGATTTTTCCCGCAGGATATGCAGCTGTTATCTCCACAACACCACCTTCTAAAAATTTAAAAAATCTTTTTGCATGTTCCTTCTCATTCAAAGCAGTTTCCGCAAAGATAGCGGAAATCTGTTCAAGTCCGTCTTTCTTTGCCTGTTTTGCAAAATAATCATAACGCATACGTGCCTGAGATTCTCCTGCAAAAGATTTTAAAAGATTCTGTTCTGTTTTTGTTCCTTTTAAACTTTTCATATTTTTCTCCTTAAATAAACTTTTTAACCGTAAACACTTTTATAAACAATAAAACCTGTAAAGATTTTTCGTAAATCATATTTCATCATTATCTCGTATGATAAACCTTTATTGTAACCATTTCAATATTGTAACAGTTTTTCAATAACAAATCAAAAGGCGAATAATCATCTTGCTCTAAATAATTTCATTCCTTATCCGGAAAAGAATTTCTATATCCCATCACAAGAGATCCCTGTCCCAAACCTGAAAACTTGGAAACGACCCGGCATTTAACTTTAAAAACAAAAAAAATATCCCTGCTTCTTTCGGACTCAAGAGTTTCAAAATTCCCCTGTCCCTTTGAGATCACAATATCACTACCTAAAAATATTTTTTTAAATTCGGGTTGCGATTCGGAGACAACTGTTCCGGCATAAGTTGCTCCGGTCTCAATAATTTTTGCATATTTATTAATCCCGATATAAAGTGCATCATCTTTTAGAACATCATTTATAGCCGGACCCGATTTGACTCCGTAAAACAGCTCTATCTCGGGCTTAATTCTTTTTACCTGCTCAAGAAACATCATATCAAAAACAGCTTCTCCGGCATTGTCAGCTATTACAAGAAGAGAATCAGCAAGTTTAAGGTTTTCATACAACTGTTTATAATCATTAATTGCGATCATTTCCGGATCATTTGTTTCAAAGAGATTGTCAACGGAAAAAAGCTCTACACCTCCATAATCAATTATATTTCCAAGTAAAGAGTAATAGAGAGACATAAAAAGAGGATCTGAAGAGTCCACAATTTTTTTCATAAAAAAAGATCTGTTATTTATTATCAGATCATTCTGTTCTCTTCTTATCTGTTTATACGGATCCCTCACACCGGTATAATCCGAAACGGAATCATACAGTTTTTCCGAATATAAGGGAGGAAGATAGCTTGTGTAGTCTAATTTTGAAGACAAATCAAGAGCAAGTTTAAAAATCGTATCTTTTTCAACTTCCCCGACACCCAAATGATCGGTAATCCTAACCACCTGATTTAAAATACACGTCACACATTCAGCTTTCATTAACATTATTGCTCCTGATATCAAGAATTATTTTGAATTATTATTTTTATTACTATCAAGTAATTCACGTATTTTTATTAAAAGAACTTTAGATGAAAAAGGCTTCTGAAGATAGTGTTGATTCATATCCAGGATATCCTTTTTCACAGCAGAATCATCCATATATCCCGACATATAAAGCACTTTCAAATCCGGAAAGTCTTTAAGCATTATCTTAACAAGCTCGGGACCTCCCATGAAGGGCATCACAATATCACTCAAGATCAGATCTGCACTTTTCTTCTTACTTTTCGGAAAACTCAGAACTTCCTTTCCGTTTGAAGCACTTAAAACCTTGTAACCGCTGGTTATAAGAAAATCACAGATAATATTTCTTACACTCTTATTATCTTCAACAACGATAATCGTCTCACTCCCTTCGGAGAGAGTTTCACTCTTTTTTTTCGGAGATTCCTTTTTTATCTTATTTGTAACTGCAGGAAGATGAATTTCAAAACTCGAGCCTTTACCCGGCTTACTTTTAACCCATATATATCCTTTACTCTGTTTTATAATGCCGTAAACAACGCTCAGTCCGAGACCTGTCCCCCTTCCGGAAGTTTTTGTTGTAAAAAACGGATCGAATATTTTCAACCTGGTTTTTTCATCCATCCCGGCACCCGTATCGCTTATTATCATCGACACATACTTTCCCGGAACCATTTCAATACCTTCAACCACTTTTCCTTCCAATACAACATTCTCGGTTCTAACGGTAATAGTTCCTCCGGTTGAAATAGCATCCGAGGCATTTATAAACAAATTCATTATTACCTGCTCAATCTGAACGGGATCAACAAAAATATTATCAAGTTTTTTTGCCAGAATTTTTTTTATCTTTATATCTTCCTTTAACAATCTCCTTAAAAATTTTTCCATCCCTTTGAACAGATCATTTAAATTTACAGTCTTTGCCTGCAGAACCTGTTTCCTACTGAAAGCCAGCAGTTGCCTCGTCAAAGCTTCTGCCTTCTCTGCCGAAAGTTTAATCTGTTTCACTTTGGGATATAATTTATTCGTCTTTTTTATATCTTTTAAAATCAACTCTCCATACCCGCTAATAACCGTTAGAATATTGTTAAAATCATGTGCTATCCCTCCGGCCAGTCTTCCGACCGCTTCAAGTTTCTGTGACTGGAACAGCTGTTTTTGCAACCTTTTCCTGTCTGAAATTTCATTTTGAAGCTGAATATTTCTTGAGTGAAGTTCAAACGTCCTCTCTTTTACAAGCTGTTCCAGTTTATCCCTATGCCTTTTCAACTCCTCTCTGGAATTTTTTCTTTCGGTTATATCTCTGACATGGAGAAGCATTGCCGGAGAATTCGCATATGTTATCCTGTTTAAACTTATTTCAACGGGAACTGCCGTTCCATCTTTCTTTTTACTTTGACTCTCAAAAAAACCCTTTGTCATTTTTGAATGAAGGAAAAGAGAACTCTTAACCTCATCCTTTATCTCCTCGGGAACAAGATCCGATGCATTCATTCCTATCAGCTTCTCCGGAGGTAAACCGTGAAGTTCAGCTGCTTTCGGATTCACATTTAATATATTACCCTCAAGATCTTCAACAAAAATTGCATCAGGAGAATTTTCAAATAGAGTAAGAAAATTAGCCTGACTTATCTTTAATGCATTTTCAGTCTGCTTCTGAACTTTTTTAAGATCCTTTATTTCAGATATTTTTTGACGAAGAAGCTCCACTTCCGAAAATATTTTTTTCTTTTTTTTTTCTTTTTTAATATTATATTTCATTAATTGAAAATAATTCCCCTTAAATATTACAGCCTTTATTAAAAAACACCAGTAAATGGAATTTTATTCCTCTATTCTTCCTATATAATCAAGGTAAGATACGGGAGGATTAAAAATGGATACTCCAATCTCTTTCAAAGGTGATTTAGGCTTTTGCGGCTGTTCAACAACCCATCTTATCGAACCTTTGATCTCAATCTTAGTTCCTTCCAATTCCATTTCAATTGTTATCTCTCTAAATGTAGGAAACGACTTCTCCGACATTACCGAAATACCGCTCTTTGAGATACTTGTCAATATGACCGGATATCTTTCGTCTCCATCCAGAATTGTCGCATTTTTTAAGCCGTAAAATCTTTTTGCTCTTCTACTTTCTTCTGACATATTTAAACCTTTTATCATTTTAAAATATTATCATCTTTCTTTCAACACTTTTTTCTTTTATTTTATATTAGATGAAAAATCACTATTTGTAGTACTTTTTTTCACCGTACCCCCATATGTTGTGTTTTTTTTAAAAAAAAACAACAAAAAATCTTGACTTTATATTTTCAAAACAATAAAATGTTTTCGGGATTTGGAGCCCAGGGGATTTGAGACAACTTTTACTGTTATTAACAGAAAGGGATATTTAAAAAATATTATCGCTTTAATACTCCCTTCGGATTTAAATCCTTCGGCTTTTAAACTAACATATTAAAGAGGAGGAAATAATGAGTCAGCTTTATTCCGCAAATGATTCAAACTTTCATGATTATCTGTCTGACAGAGGAACTTATATTATAGATTTCTGGTCACCTACATGCGTCCCGTGTAAAACAATTGAACCGGGGTTAAAAAAACTTGCAATAAATTACAGTACGAAAGTTAAAATTATTAAAGTAAACGTGGATGAGAGCCCTAAAATCTCCTCGATGTACTATGTAAGAGGTCTACCGACACTATTATTTATAAAAAACGGAAGCGTCATGACACAGATCTCCGGAGCGGTTAATCCGAGTATTATCGAATCCAAACTTAAAGAGGTTATCTAAATAGACAGATATGATAAAAGCTCTACTATACGAGCATAAAGATAGAGGAACCGTAACTTGTAATTTATGTCCTCACTATTGCAATATTCAGCCCGGGAAATCCGGTCTGTGCAGAGTAAGAAAAAATATAGATGGAGAATTATTCTCCCTTAACTCTGATAAAATAGTTGCTGCCAATACGGATCCGATAGAGAAAAAACCTCTATTTCATTTCTTACCTGCTTCATCCGTGTTTTCCATTGCTTCATCCGGCTGTAATTTCCACTGCGATTTCTGCCAGAATCATTCTATATCAATAATTAAGAATGAGAGTGATATCACAGGGAAAATAATAGTTCCCGAGGAACTTGTTGAAGCGGCATTAAATCAAAACTGCGACTCTATTGCATATACTTATACGGAACCTACAATTTTTTTTGAACTTATGATCGAGACCGCCAGACTGGCTAAAGAGAAAGGGATAAGAAATGTCATTGTTACAAACGGATTCATCTCTCCTCAGGCACTTAATATGCTGATCCCTTTAGTTGATGCGGCAAATATTGATATAAAAGCTTTTTCAGATGATTTTTATAAAAAATATTGCGGTGGAAGACTTGAACCGGTACTTGATACAATAAGAGCTATGAAAAAATCAGGGATCTGGCTTGAACTGACAACACTGCTTATTCCGAAACTCAATACGGATAGAAAAGAGCTTGATAAATTGACTGATTTCATTTTGGATATAAGCTCTGATACACCATGGCATGTTTCAAGATTTTTCCCTAATTATAAAATTTCCGACGCAGAACCCACCAATACCGAATTAATAGAGGATGTCCTCGGAAATGCAGGTAAAAAGGGGCTTAAATACCTATACGGCGGGAACTTCATCTCTGATTGGGAATCCACATTTTGTCCCTCCTGCGGTGCGGAATTGATCAAAAGAAAAGGTTACTCCGTCTCCATTCAGAATTTTTCAAAGGGAAAATGCGACAAATGCGGGAAAGAGATACCTGGGGTTTGGAAATAGATGAAAACAGGAAAATATATTCTACTGATTTCACTATTTTTTTTCTTTATTAATTCCGGTTGTAAACCGGGAGAAGAAGATAACAATACCGATAAATACCTTAAATCATATAAAACATTGACTCTTATCACCGTAACGGAAGATATGATCGATGAACTTTTAAATTCTTTTAATGAACCTGCTCTTAATGACGGAAAAGTTCAAAATCTGACGATCCACCCTGTGAAAATGTATAAAATATCCTTCCGTACAATATATAAAGGAAAAGAGATAATTGCTTCAGGGACAATAACCATGCCTCAGGATTCCGGAGAATTTCCTGTTCTGATCTATCATCACGGAACCATTTTCAAGGACAGCAAAGCTCCGTCCAATTACAAAGGAACGACGGATATTGAGGCTGAAACCGCTTTAAACCTTATTATTTCATCAACCGGATATATTTCGATATCTCCGGATTATACCGGATACGGGGAATCGACAAATATACTTCATCCATACCACATAGAAGATCCAACAGTCTCAAATATAGTTGATATGATCAGAGCGGCAAAAGAACTTTTTGTGAAACTCAATGTATCATGGACGAACAAGTTTTTTATCACGGGATATTCCGAAGGAGGCTATACGGGAATGTCTCTACAGAAGGCTATGGAAACGGAATATTCATCGGAATTTGAATTAAAGGCATCTTCTCTCGGTGCGGGAGCCTACTACCTGTCGGAAACAATAAAAAGGATGATGGAAGACGGATCTCTTGTATCTCCGGCTTATATTTCATTCATTATTATGGCTTATAATAATTATTACGGATGGGAGAGAGATCCTTCCGAATTTTTCAAATCCCCATATGACGAAGAGATAAAAAACGGAATACTCAACGGTTCTTTTACGCAGAGGGAGATAAACAATAGATTGAATTTCAGGACAAAGGCACTTTTCAGAAATCAATTTCTATTCGATTTCAGAAATCAGGGAGAGGATCAATTTAAAAAATCTTTTGCTGAAAATGATCTCTTTAAAGGATGGGTCCCTTCTGTTCCGACCCGACTCTACCATGGGACGTCCGACAAGACAGTTCCTCCGTTTAATTCGATTACAGCGAGAAATTCATTCTATTTTTCCGGAGCTAATGAAGTGGAATATATCCCTCTGAAAAATAAAACACATGAAACGGCAATTCTACCGTGGATAAAAGAGACATTAATCTGGTTTGATTCCTTTAAATAAAAAATTAATTTTTAACTTTAATAACATACGATATCCTGAATGTAACATCCGGAACAGTATCCATCGGAGGAATTTCCTCAAACATTGAAATTTTAAATGAGTCGGAAATTTTATACCCGAGATAGATCACTTTTGAATGATTTGATATATCTCCGTTAAGAAACGGTGAAGATTTAAAAAGAAACCCCGCGAAGATTTTTTTATACTCCGCCTCTCCGTTCAAAAGATATATTCTGCTTGAAATTTCTTCCGGATCAATCCATGACGGCCTTTTATAAAAGGAAATATAACCGGAAAATTTCAAAGACAAATCTCCTTTTCCGTAAATAGATATAACTCCCGTATTAATGAATGCCTTATCAGAGAGAAGCCCGGGTTTTGATGACAGAGGGATACCCATTCCGGTTCTAAAATTTATTTCCAAATTCCTGTTTTTGTATATTCCTAAGGTAAGCCCGAATATAGGGGGAGATAAAACAAACATCTCTTTGGAATATGAAAAATAGTCCTTATATTTAATATTAACCGTATTTCGAGGATACTCTCCTCTTCCACCTTCATTCAGACCGAAAACTTTATGGAAATCCATAATGAATTTATCCATTATTCCGCCGTAAACCATTGAACTTCTAAGATAAAACTCAGCTGTTATCCGTCTATTTATTCCGTATCGGACTCCAATTACAGTCGAAGCTTCCTCAAAATCATTTATAACGGTTCTGTTATAGTCAAACATATATATATTCGAATAAAAGAGATCTGCAGTAAATTCAAGTTTGTCTTTCCCGAGAATCGTATCTGTGGAATAAGGGAAATATGTAAAAGATTGAATAACCGGATACTCTACATCAAGAGAAAAAACAGGTATGGAAAAAATAAAAAAAAGTATAAAAAAAACTGCAATAATATTTTTTAAAACCATCAATCTTAATAACATAATTATAGATAAGGTTCAAGGTATCAGAGCCCCCGGGAAAGACTAAATGTTATTTCATCTCTCTTTCCTTAACTCTTTAATTATCAGGATAGACCCGATTATCAACCCACCCAGAAAAATAACAAAATTTTCCGGACTTAGGATAAGCCACGGTTCTTTGAAAATATTCCATTTAGCCAAAATTTCAATGTCATTCCACAAAACAAGTGCAGTCGGAATCGCATATCTGATCATTTTGGCCTTGGTCGGTTGTTTTATAAGTTTTAAAAAAAGAAACCCCGTGAATGCAAAAGAGATGAAAAATACGGAGTAAGTAAACCAACTGTATACTCCGAATATATCTTTATCATATGCAAGCAGTAAAACAACATAAAAAAACCATGTTATGGTAGCAAAAAAGAATGAGACCCGAGGTCCGTAATTATCTATCTTCCCGCTTATAACAGGTCCTCTTGTAAGCTTCAGGTTCTTCTTAAAAAAAACAAAAAAATTACACCTGGAGTTTTCAGAATAGAGCAGAAAGAAAAATAAGAGAAGTAGAATTCCCCAGGTATGTTTTAAAAGTTGATACTCTCCGTAAACTCCCGTAATTTTTCCATCTATAACTCTTATATCTTTTGCAATCCCGAAAATTCTCGATGCGATTATAAGAGAGTATTCAACTCCCGTCCACAACAGCAATCCTGAGAAAACCCCTGTAATTGTCTGTGATATCTCACTCTTCTGAAAAATAGTTATTTCAATTAACAGAAGTCCGAAAACAAAGAATAGAATCGTTTCAATAACAAGGAATTTCGATACGGGAAGCATAGATACGGGAAATCCCCCTGTCTTTTGATATTCATCTAATTTCCGCCTGAGCAGCTCCTGCCCCTCAATACTTTTCGAAGAATTGATCCTGTTATTTATTAATTCTTCTATAGGAAGATCGCTGAATATTCTTGCATTAACTCCGACTCTTACTTTATAAACTTTTGAAACACTCTGATCAATATGATCTAAGAAAACCATAATAAGATGTCCTGAAGCGATCGTAAAGAGAATAAAGAAAAATGATATAAGTGAAAAAACAACCCTTTTTTGTATTGATATTTTTGTCATGTTCTCATCTAAAACTTCAGATATCATTCTAAATCCTGAAAAAAATCTTGTCAAACGTAAAAAATATCCGGATTTACTTGGAATATGAATTTTGTTAAAATCTAACTATGAAAAAATTTAAAGAACTTGCAAGTTGGAACAAAGGGAAAGAGTTTCTCGGTGTCAGATATCCGATAATATCGGGAGCTATGACATGGATAAGCGACTCAAAACTTGTCAAAGCCGTAAGTGATGCCGGAGGTTTCGGAGTATTGGCTGCCGGAAATATGCCTACGGATCTTTTTATAAAAGAGATCAAAGCCTTAAGAGATAAAAAAGCAAACTTTGCCGCAAATCTGATCACTATCGCCCCTAACTATACGGATCATCTCAAAGCTGCAACCGATCTCGGTGTCAAGCATATTGTTTTTGCAGGAAGTTTTCCGAGAAAAAATGAAGTTAAGATAGCAAAAGAGTCGGGAGCTAAAGTTACATGTTTTGCTTCCACAGAATCAATTGCGGACAGAATGATTGATTACGGAACAGATGCTTTAATTCTCGAAGGCAGTGAAGCCGGGGGGCATATAGGGCATGTCTCCACAATGGTATTGATCCAACAGGTATTATTTAACTATCCGTCGCTTCCTATCTTTGTTGCCGGCGGAATAGCCACGGGAAAAATGATAGCTCACCTTTTTCTCATGGGAGCTTCCGGAGTTCAAATGGGAACAATATTTGCGATGTCCGAGGAGAGTCCTGCACATGCAAACTTCAAGGAAAAATATATCAAAGCCAGATCGAGAGAGGCAATGTCGACTCCGCAATATGATTCATCTCTCCCCGTTGTGGCAGTTAGAGCATTGAAAAATCAGGGAATGGAGAGTTTCGGTCATCTTCAACTGGAACTGCTGAAAAAAATAGCAGATAATAAAATTTCAAGAATTGATGCTCAATATGAAGTTGAAAAATATTGGATGGGTGCTCTTCGCGAAGCGGTCGTTAACGGAGACATTGAGAAAGGATCACTAATGGCAGGACAAAGCGTCGGGCTTATCAATAAGATTCTTCCCGTAAAAGATATAATAATAGATCTGATCTCCGAAGCGGAAGAAGAGATCGAAAAAGTTCATAAAATAATAGAGTAATTTTTATATCTCAACAATTCTATCGCCGGGACCGTTTTTACCCTCAAGCAGCAAATAAGAGGAGCCGACATTTATATCGGAGTGAAAAAATTTTAATTCACTTGATATCTTTATTATATTTAAGAAAAAACTCAAAAATGTCGTGGAAAAGTGGAAATGGACAGGTTCCTCTCTCTTTCCATTCCTAAACATATATCCGTATGCTGAAAAGATATAATTTTTCCCTTCTCTGTATTTTAATCTCACAAGAGATATCAAAACACTCTCGCTGCTGCTTTTCAACAGATTGGCAACGGGAAGAACCGTAGGTTTTATATAGAGATTGGAAAAATTAACAGACGTAAAAGGAGACTCCCCCCTCCTGAACCCGTTTCCCGATGAGATTGTATTGCGGTGCACTGCACTTTTTATATTTGTTATCGGAGTATTGAATACTCCTTTTTCCACAATAACCGTTTCACCGCCCTGAATCCCTTCGTCATCAAAAGGAACAGCTCCGGGTTGATCTTCAATGGTTTTATTGTCAATTATATTTAATACTCTGGGAAAATTAACCTTTTTCACATCACCATTTCCGGAAGGTAAAAAGAAAGGTGAAAAAATTCTTAGTATTGAGGAAGAGGCTTCCTGTGAAAAGACAAAAGTATATCTTTTTTTTCTTTGTAATTCATTATCAGTAAGAGAATTTAACAGCGTAAAAGCTCTCGGGACTAACCTGAGAGGATTAAGAGCATTAAAATGTGAAGAATAACGGCTTACCATAATGGAATTTTCATTGAGAATAAACTTTAATTCAACAAGAAATCCGGTTTTCCTGTATTTAACATTTAGTCCCTTAGTATTAGTTAGATAATATTTTTTTTCAGATTTTGAAAACCTTAGAAAATCCAGCTCCAGCCCGGGAAAATTAAGACAACTTTCATCAATCAACACTCTGATATCTTCAAACTCCTTCTTACCAATCTCAGAATAGGCGGTATCATACATATTCATATTCACCTGCGTTGCCTTCTCAGGTAAAAAATCCGACATATCCCTTTTTTCTTTATACATCGGATTAAGACCCGAAATATTTATTAAAGCCTTCCGAAAAGAATTTTCTTCCGACCCGGATATGGAAAATCCGGTTTCCGAATATCCTCCTCTGAATAATCTGCAGAATGACCTCTCCTTCACAATATTGTGGGAAATTATATTTTTGTTTATTAGACTGAAAGTGGTTTTCTTTATCTTTTCCATGGAAGTTTCAGCATTTTCAAAACCGCTTCCCGTAATCATATTTAACAGCTCAGCGACCATTACGTCCCCTTGTAATAGTAAGTGCTGCGATTTTTACGGTGGGTTGTCCGATCCTTACATTTAAAAATTGCCCTTTTTTTAAGCAATAACTAATTCCTCTGTCATACTGAAAATCCGAAGCAACCATATCAATTGAATTTAAAGTTTTATCTATATTTCCCTTTACAACAATTTTACCGAGGGGTTCGGAGATTTTACCATTCCGGATAACATATGCCGAATTGATATCAAAATAAAAAATATTCTGGTTAAAAAGAACTTTCCCCTCTCCGAACTCCTTTGCATAGACTCCCAAGCCAACTGAAGATATCAGATCATCAGGTTCGGATTTTCCGGGTGATATGTAGAGAGAAAACATCCTCGGAATAGGAACAGCCGAAAAACTCTCCTGTCTTGAAAATCCCCTTGATCTTATTCCCAGCATATTCCCGTAATAAGTATCGGAAATAAAACTTTTAATGATTCCGTTTTTCATTAGATATTTTGATGCCGGAGTCTCTCCTTCATCATCACATCTAATTTTTTTGAAAAAAGGATCGTTAGATTCCCGAGTTGTTAATGTCAAATTATCCGAAGCCACTTTTCTGCCCCTATCTTCAACTTTGAAAGGGGATACGGAATCGAAAATATGATCCGCCTCAAGTGAATGTCCGAGTATTTCATGAAATATAATTCCGCCGTCCCCCGGACTCAGCACAACAGGAACTTCATCGGGAAAATTCAAAACCGATGATTTCCTGTTAGATAACAATATTTCATCTAATCTGTTCTTTAATCCTATCTGATTAAATCTTAAATTATCCGTATTACCTTCTCCGACTTCTATAAAACCGTCATTAATTCTATCTCTCATTCTAATGAGAATCGAATTGTGAGAAAAGAGATTTTCATATTCCCTTCTACTTCTAACTATATCTCTTTTGTTTATAAATTTTTTTATTACAATCTCCCAGTTATGGAGGTTAATTTCCTTTAAATGATCGATCAGAAATTCATTTTCCTTAAGGATAACAGAAGGAATAAATTCATCACCGAATTTTTCCGATCCCGGATTATCTCGTTTCCTTCTTCTTAACGATATATTCTCCGATTCATCGGAGCTTCCCGTCTCCCTGGATTCCATCTCGTTAATCATTCCGAATTTTCTTTTAAATATTCCGGTTCTTTTATTAATAGAATATTTAATATCCGCATTGGAACTTATAATTATTTTATATATAACCGTTCTTTCTTTTAATTCAAGTTCATCAATTTTCATTCTTAGTAATTCAAACTTCCTCTAAGGGAAAATTTTCAAACGTTAACGATCCTTTAGTTCCGAAACTATTCCCAGTTCCATTCTGTGTATAACGGTCATAACTCCATAATCGGGATCGGTTAAAACAGATCTTTTCAGTTCGATAAGATAGTCTCTGATATTTCTACGTAAAATAGGCATCGCTTTTTTCTTAGTATTAAAATGATCCCATACATCCCATATGATTATTCCAATTGCAATTATTGATCCTAAAAATTTACCGCCTGTTTTATATGCAACTTTTCCTCCTGTTTTAGTTGCCATTCTTGCTGCAAATTTTGCCGACATCTTTGTTGAAATCTTTGCACCTATCTTTGATATAACAGGTTTGATTGAACGAAACATCAGGTATAATCCCCCGGCTCCTACACCGGTCAACACTTTAAGAGATATTGAAACACTTCTCCCGGCATCAACATTTCCGGTCATTACGGATATATCCCCGATATATCTTTCCCAATCCGCTCTTTTTATATTATATTTCCCGGGTATCTTATTCAGATTATCCGAAAGTGATTTTGAATACTCCCCTACTGTTTTATTAACAATTCTTTCAAGCTCAAGCTGGGCTATCTGAGGACGAAGTACTTTTGAAGAAAACTCCGACTGAACATCTTCCGTAATTTTTTCCGCCGCGGTGGGACTGTCGCTGTCCACCCAATGCCATATCTGAGCAATCAACCCCTCCAATCCCATCTTTTGCTGAGTCCAATAATCAAAATACCATGGCAAAAAATCATCATCGACCCTGGACATTAACCTGTCAACCCATTGAGTTAATTCTTTAGAAGCAATATTTTCGGCATATTTCCTGCTCTTTTCCAGACTCATTCTGATATCATCGTTAACATTGCTCCAATCTATTTTTTCAAGAACTGTTTTTTGAACTGTTTCCCTTGGGGAACTACTCTTCGACGATCTGAAGATAAACAGTTTCCCCAGTCCTATAAAAAGGATAAGTATAGCTGCAGTCCAGAGGACTTTACTTATAGACCTGAGAAGTTCACTGAAAGCATAGATGGAATTTGAATGAGAGCTATTTTTTTTTCTCTCGCTCTCTTTCTTTTTATTCGGCATTACTCTTCCAGTTCTTTTCTCTCAACTCTACCTGTTTTTATATTGGCACGTACTCTCAGAATGACAAGAGGTCTTTTAAATGCATTTGTCCTGATACGTAAAAATGTTGAGAAATAACCTTTCTGAAATGGAAAGAAAGTTATCTTAACACTTGCATATTCACCGGCTTTTACAATCTTTTTATCAAACTCGGTTGATACTTCCGGACTATGTGAAACTTCAAGGATCATCATATCAATGTTTCCCGCATTTTTGATCTTAACAACAGATGATGGTCTTTCGGAAACAGCAATATTGCCAAAATCGATCGTATCTTTTTCAATTTCCGCCACTGCAAAATCTTTCAATTTAACAACCCCTGTAATCGTAAGTCTGAGATAGGGATTCTTTTTATCATTAGACGAAATGGTTATTGTCTTTATAACTTTTCCTCTGTATCCTTTTGAAAAGAATTTAACCGGCAGTTTTCCCTTCTCTCCCGATTCATAGATCTTTTTCTTAAGAGTAGTGTATGTACACCCGCATGATGTATTTATATTCTTGATCTCAAGAGCCGAATCACCGACATTTTCAAATTCGAATACAATTTTGACAACTTTCCCGCTGTTCACTTCTCCGAAATCTATTTTTCGCTCTTTAAATTTAAAGACCGCTTCCGCCGAAAGTCCTAATGCAAATAAAATAACCGTAAAAAAAACCACAAACTTTTTCATTTTTCCTCCATATATTATGTTTTTCTTTCCAAGGAATTCAGCTCTTTTATATATTTCTTTTTTCTCCGGTTGATAACTGTAACTTTTCTTACAACCATTGATCCGGAAACATCCGATAGAGCAGATAAAAAAGTAATCCCTTCCACATTTTTATTATGTCCTATCCTTCAGGGATTGTCAATTGTAATTTTATTACCGACTTAATTTCTGAAATCACCAAACCCTATTCTGAATTTTTTATCAAATATCAGAACAAATCATCCGGTTCTTTCGGATCTCTTATTTTGCTCCATATCAAGGATATGAGTTAACTTTGCCCCGAAAAGCATGATTCCCATTGAAAGTTCCATCCAGAAGCCGAACAAAATAATTGCTATTATCGGACCTCCGATCTTTCCTACAATTGATACATTTACAAGATAATATGTATAAATTCTTTTCACTATCTCCCATAAGAGAGCAGATATCAGTGCGGAAATCAATGCACCGGTTTTACAGATCTTTCTTTCGGGAATCCATTTGAAAAGAAAGAAGAAAATAAGAAAAGTGATAATAAACGGAGTAATAAATTTTATCCCGAACGTATCTAACGCTCTGACAAAATCTTCATTAATATATTTGGAAAAAAAGGGGACTTTATAAAACAGAGAAGATACCGTTGTAATAATACCGGTAATAAAAAAAGATACAAATGCAAGAATTCCCACAATAAACAACAGTGCTATCTCGCTGATCCTTCTCACCCAGAAAGATGTATTCTTGTCTTCGGTTCCAAGATTTATATGATTCATATCATTTACATATTGAACGACTTTTTTGAAAATCAAAACTCCGAGAAACACTGAAAATAGTATTCCGATAATACCTATATCCTTCAAGTGAGATGATATCTCTTGAGCTTTTTTCATAAAATCCGGAGATATTTTATTGAAAAACTCGGGAGAGAACGGATATATTCCTTTGACGGATACCTGCCTGTTTCCTATGATTTTTGTGAAAATGAATGAGAAAAAAGTTAAAAGAAAAAGAGTTGAAATTATAGAATAGTATGCAAGAACACTTGCTTTATCAAGACCATCCTCTTTAAAAAAATCAAATATCGCTCTCTTGATATTCTTAAGTATATTAAAATCGCGAAATTTTACTTTTTTCATTATAAAAAAAGGGGATGAGAATCCTTACTCCCATCCCCTTTTAATTTAGAGCATTAAAAAGTATATTTGCCCCACTTAACAAAGAAAATTATCAGATCGATCAACAGCACATATATAACAAGAGATTCAATAAGAACCAATCCTATCAAAAGAACTCCCTTGATCGAATCCGCAGCTGCAGGATTTCTTCCTATATTTTCAACGGAAGCACTAATTGCTTTTGATTGCGAATAAGCTCCAACCATTGCGGCGAGAGCCAATGCAATTCCGCCGATTATAATAGACCATAAAAACATAGGTGTTGCATCTGCAACATTTTTTGCCGCTCCGTCTGCAGCTGAAACAGTTACAGACAACACAGCGATTAAAACCATAGTTAACATTAACTTTTTGATCATTTATTTTCTCCTTTATATTAATGTTCGGATGATATTGCTCCCGCAAGATAGATCGTAGTAAGCATTATAAAAATATATGCCTGAAGAAGAGATGTTATTATTGCAAGTGCCATTAAAGGCATCGGGGCCAAATACGGAACAAGAGAGGCAATGATAATGATAACCATATCTTCACCGAAAATATTTCCAAACAGCCTTATTGACAATGACAAAGGTCTTGCAAAATGTGAAATAATCTCTATCGGAATAAATAGGATCGCAAGCCACCAGATCGGTCCGGTAAAAGTTTTCAGATATCCGAAAAGTCCATGCTTTTTTATCCCATGATAATGATAATATAGAAATACGAACAGAGCACACCCGACCGTTACATTAAGGTTGGCTGTAGGAGAGCCGAATTCAGGCATAAGTCCGATCAGATTTGAAACCCCGATAAATATTCCAAGTGTGCCTATGACCGGAATAAATTTTCTTCCTTCTTTTCCCATATAATCTTCAACCATTGTCCTGAAAGCTTTGTATAAATATTCAAGAACACTCTGCATTTTCCCGGGAATAAGCGAAAGATCTTTAACTGTTAATTTAAAAAACAGAATCACAACAAACATAACAATTAAAGCCATAACTACATGCGAAGGGATTAATTCCTTTCCGCTTTGGACGGAAATATTGAACAGTCCAAGCACTTTTTTTAACAGGTTATTGACAAATTCAACAAGTAATAAATTATGCTCCATACCGCATGCTCCTGTAAAGTTGTACTATGCCTTCGATCATCACGGCAAACACAACAACCGAAAGACCTATAATATAGAATATGAAACCAAACTCCCGATATCTCGCAATAATGATAGAGATAACAGTTATTAACCCCAATTTAACAAAAGTTACTGAGAAAAAAAATAGTTTCCCCGTTTTTTTTGTCAAAAGTCTGTCAACAACTTTAATCATTATTAAGAAACCGGAAAGACTGATTACAGTTCCGGAAATAAATATTATACAATAAAGAGGGTCTTTTGTAAAAATATATATTACCGGAATTGTCATAACGGTCAGTAAAATACTTTTTATAAATATTCTATTTGAAAACTTATGACTGTTATCATTTTTCATTTTTTTTTATTACCTTAAAAAAATTATAGAATCCGGCTGCAACCCCATAGAGAGTGAAAATTATAAGAAGAATCGGTGCCGTGTTAAAGAAAGAATCAAGGAAATAGCCAATAAACAATCCCACCGCAATAGATACCGGAAAAACAAGTCCGAGCGAAGAGTATGCAAACATCCTGCTCTTATTATTTTTTTCAACTTTTTTCATTCGAAACGGGACCTAATCGTGAACCTGCTTAATAATCATCATCATCGACATCTTTTATATCATATCCGTTAAAATCTTCCGTTGATTCATCTTCATAAATACTATCCTCATCAAAATATTTAATTGTATCGTAATCTTCCTCACCCAACTCTTCTTTTCTTCCTTCAATTGTTGAAAAAAATTCATCTTCATCATCAAATCTTCTTATATAACTTGATTCCACTTCACTGTAGAAAAGCTCCAAATAATCTTCCTCAATTTGGCAAAATACCGACATCTGTTCATCAGTATCAATATCACCTATTGTTTTATATATCTTAGATGCAGAATTTTTTAATGCATCAAGGATCTTCCATGATATGACTTCTAACTGCTCCATAACAAACTCCTAAGTGAAAATTCAACTAAACGCAATTCTATATTTATAAGGATATAATTGATTTGTCAAGTGATTTTTTAAAATACTACTATAAGTTAATCAGTAAAATCGTTTAAAACTAAGATTATTTTAGTTTTAAGTTATAAAAAACCTCTTTTCCTCTGAATACCGCCATATCACCAAGTTCATCCTCTATTCTAAGCAACCTGTTGTATTTTGCTATTCTTTCACTTCTTGAAACAGAGCCGGTTTTAATCTGCCCCGTTGAAAGTCCGACGGCAAGATCCGCAATAAAAGAATCAATCGTTTCACCGGATCGATGAGACACAACCGCAGTAAAATTATTCTTCTGTGCCATCTTTATCGTATCAATTGTTTCGGTTACTGTCCCTATCTGATTTAATTTTATTAGGATGGAATTTGTAATACCCATATCCATCCCTTTTTTCAACCTTATAGGATTAGTAACATAGAGATCATCTCCAACGATTTGGATTGAGTTCCCAAACTGTTCGGTCATTATTTTCCAACCGTCCCAATCATCTTCAGCATGACCGTCCTCAATTGAGATAATCGGATATTTTTTTACCAAATCTTTGTAAAAATCGGTAAGTTGGGAAGAGGAAAGAGTCTCCCCCGTTGATTTTTTTAAAACATAACCGCCATTCTCATAAAACTCGGAAGCAGCAGGATCCATAGCAATAAAAATATCCTCACCGGGGGTATATCCCGATTTTTCAATAGCTTCTACAATAAGAGAGAGTGCTTCCTCATTTGATTTTAAATTCGGGGCAAATCCCCCTTCATCTCCAACGGCAGTTCCATACCCTCTTTTTTTTAATATTGATTGTAATTTATGAAATATTTCAGAACTCATTCTCAGAGCTTCTCTGAAATTAGTAGCTCCGGCAGGCATTATCATAAATTCCTGAAGATCAATACTGTTATCGGCATGAGATCCGCCGTTAATAATGTTAAGCATCGGAACAGGAAGTTCAAAAGCAGCCGTTCCGCCCAAATATCTATAGAGAGGAAGACCTGTATAAAAAGAGCCGGCTCTTGCAACCGCCATAGATACTCCGAGTATTGCATTGGCACCGAGTTTTGATTTATTTTTCGTCCCGTCAAGTGAAATCAGCGTATGATCAATATTTTTTTGATCAAGAACAGACATACCCTCCAATTCGGGAAATATGATCTCATCAATATTTTTAACGGCATTTAAAACACCTTTTCCGTTATACCTTGACATATCACCGTCTCTCAACTCAACAGCTTCATGTTTTCCCGTTGATGCTCCCGAAGGTACCATTGCCGTTACGGTTATTCCCGATTCGATTTGAAGTTCAACTTCAACCGTCGGATTTCCTCTCGAATCAAGTATCTCTCTTCCTTTTATATTAACTATATTCATACCGGTTCACTCCCTGTTAAGATAAAGAATTAGGATTTTGCAGCACTTTTCTTCTGTTTTGCCGTCTCCTTTTTAACTTCTTCCTTTATCTCACTTTTAATATTTTTTTTAACGTCTTCAACAAGATCCTTAATCTGAGAAACACCTTTATCCACTACAACTTTTACACTGTCAATACTTTTTTGTGCTGATTTTGAGATTTTATCATAATTCTCTTTAACTTCATCGGTAGCTTTATCCGCTGCATCCTTGATCTGCTTTCTTGTCTCTTCTCCGGTTTGAGGAGCATATAAAAGTGCAAATCCAGCACCAATTATCGCTCCTGTTAAAAAACTGAAAAATGTACTTCCAAAATTTCCTCCGTCATTACTCATTTATCTCCTCCTTTGATTTTTTTAATAAACTTCCATCCAAATTTCATAGCCGGAATAAAAGCAAGTAATCCGGCCGAAGATTTGAAAATATTTTTTTTAACAAATTTCATAGAGTGTGAAATCGAATCAACAGTCTCTTTTGTAGAATCAACGATCGAATCGACTTTTTTTAAATCCGTATCAACCGTTTCCGATATTTCTTGAAGATTCTTTACCAACTCTCTCGCTTCATAAGATGTTTTCTCAACATCTTTCAACAGTGATTTCAATTGATTAAGAGTAGGAACCAAACTGATAACAATAAGCAGAAACCCCACCGAAAAAATAAGTGCAACTATGAAAATTAAAATAACCGATATTGAATCCATTTTTATCCTTTAATATATTTCTTTATAGTAAAATATTATTATATTGAACTTTCCCTGTCAACAAATTTATTATAATCGGAAAAAAAAACCGATAACAGTTTTTCTGCTGCTGTTGTAGGAAGCATTTTCCCCGATCTCACCTTATCCTTGATTCCGGGAAGAAATTTTTCTATTTTTTCATTGGAAAAAAAACTCTCCTTTAAAAAATTTTCAATTAATTCTATCGTCCATTTGAATGATTGTTCCTTTCTGAACCTTAATAATTCACCGCTTTTCCTACCCTGATTTTTAAAATATTCTATAATTTCCCAGATATTCTCAACACCTTCACCATTAACAGCAGAAGCAAGCAACACTTTTCTTTTCCACCCTTTTGTAAACGGTAAAAGATAATGAAGTGCATTCTCAAAGTTTCTCTTTGCCTGTTCGGCCTTTTTTCTGTTATTTCCATCTGCTTTGTTAATCACGATAATATCGGCAATCTCCATTATTCCCCTCTTTACCCCTTGAAGTTCATCGCCACCCCCCGGATAGAGAAGGAGAAGAAAAAAATCAACCATCCATCTTACCGCAGTCTCACTCTGACCTACACCTACAGTCTCAATCAGAATGACATCATATCCGGCAGCCTCAAGCAGCATTATCGTTTCTCTACTCTTCCTTGTCACTCCCCCAAGATTCCCTCCGGAAGGAGACGGTCTTATAAAACAGTTCTTCTCCCTTGCCAACTCCTCCATTCTTGTTTTATCTCCGAGTATACTCCCTTTCGAAAGAGTGCTGCTTGGATCAACCGCAAGAACAGCAACTTTGTGACCGGATCTTATTAAAAACATTCCCAATTTCTCAATAAAAGTACTTTTCCCCGCACCGGGAGGTCCTGAGATAGCTATTCTGATAGATCCTTCATTGTAAAACCCCAACTCTTCAAGAATCTCTCTTCCGAATGAATAATATTTTTCATTATTACTCTCCACAAGAGTGATCGCTTTTGAAAGAAGAGTTTTGTTATTTTCTCTGATTCCCTTTATAAAATCATTCTTCGAGGGGAAGTTTTTTTTTTCAAAATTCTCTCTCTCTTTTTTTACATCTGCTATTCTTTTCCCTTTCAGGACTCTCGTAGTAAATGCATCACCGCCGCCATCCGGAACCCAATCTGGGAACCGCGGAATTTTCTCTTTTTTCTCCCTCTTTTTCATCTTCTAAATTATAAACTATCAACAAAATTTGGACAATCTAATTCGTATCAAATTATCACCGGATTAACAATTAAGTGCATATTTCTATCAATATCCGCAAATATCTGTGTGAAAAAGATTTGAAGGGGCACTTTTTGTGCCCCTTTTCATTTTATAGAATTTTCTGCATTATCCTCTTTGATTCCGCAAGAACATCTTTGTGAATACTGTTCCCGTGCGAATCCATCGTCACAACAACCGGAAAATCTTTTACGTCAATAACCCAGAAAGCTTCGGGTGTTCCGAATTCCTCAAGTTTAAAAACTTTAATTACCTTTTTCACCGAGTTGGCAATAAGGGTTCCCGCTCCTCCAACCGCATGAAAATAGACAGCTCCGCATCGTTTTAACCCTTCTGCGGTTTTATCACTCATACCGCCTTTTCCGATAACTCCGCGAACACTATATTCACAAATAACATCAGCCTGATAAGGTTCCTCTCTTATTGATGTTGTGGGACCGGCTGAAACAAAACTCCATTCACCCTCATCACTCTGCTTAACTACCGGACCGCAATGATATATTACGGACTCTTTCAGATATTCTCTAATAAATTCGGGTTTCTCTTCAATCATTAATTTATGAGCTGCATCTCTGGCAGTAACTATCACTCCCGAAAGCATAACCTCATCTCCTACTTTCAGTTTTCTTATCTCTTCTTCCGAAATGGGAATATTTAATTTAACCATAGATAACCTCCCCGTTTTTTATTGTCATAACTTTCCTTCTGAAAGCCCAGCACATATATGAAATAGCAACAAAAAATGTTGCCGGATGTCTTGCTTGTGAACCCAGAAATACTTCGAGCACAGTTGTCATTCCACCGAATCCCATCGGACCGATCTTAAGTTTGTTCAAATCTTTTTTCAAATCTTCCTCAAGTTGTGCAAGTGTCGGATCGCTGTTTCTTTCACCGATCTTCCTGAAGAATTGTTCCTTCGACAACATATATGAAGTGATACGGTCTCCACCTATTCCGACTCCTATTGTCCCGGGAGCACAACCCAAACCCTGAGCATTAACAACCGCATCAATTATTACCTTTCTTACTCCATTGAGGTCTCTGCCGGCTTTTAACGCCGAATTCGGAAGTTTATATTGAGTCCCTACATTTTCAGAACCCCCACCTTTAAGCATAAGTCTGATCCTTACATCACTTTTATCCCACTGATGAAAGTGAATAAAGGGAGCATTAACACCAACATTGTTCCCGGTATTTTTTGAAGTTACCGGATCAACCGCATTCGGACGAAGATACTGTTTCTTGGTGGCCTCTTTTGCCGCATCCTGAATAGCTGCGGTATATTTCTTTTCCGAATCTCCTTCCGGATAATCAACAAAGAAAAGAAGAGAGCCGGTATCCTGGCAGATAGGAGTTGACTGTTTTTTAGCCATCTCAACATTTTCCAGAATTGTTCTGAAAACAGCTTTTGCAGGTGAACCGTCTTCCTCTTTGTCATGTGCTTCCGATAACACTTCCACAACATCTTCCGGAAGTTCGGTTGCAGCTTTTCTAATTAATTCAAGGATTGAATCTTTTAATTCCATTATACACTCCTTTTGGGGTTATTGATAATCATTTTCAATATCATAACGAAATATTATATGAGACTGTTTGCGGTTTTTCAATCTAAGACAGTAACTTTTTTTATTTTCTTAAAAGGCAAAGTGGAATGTTATTTAAATTAATCTTTAGTAAGAATAAAATCAAGTTGATCTGTAATCTTAACTATGTTTGAGATCAACCTTTCAAATTTATATAACCCGTTTTTTCTTTTTCCAATGTCTCGGTTTATTTTTCTGATTTTTTTTACATCCTCTTTATACAGTAGATCATTTTCATCAAATTGATGCTTGATAGCTTTACTCAGCAACCCGCTTAATATTTTAAAATTTTTTTCCACATCTTTTTTTTGTTTCGGATCTTTTTCGCTGTAATATAGCTTGTCCAGACTGTAACATAGACCGGCGATCTCTTTAACAAGTTTTGACATTTACCCCTCTCCCTTTAATGATCTCCAATTTGTTTTCATCCTGTAAACATATGCAACAAACTCTTTTATCCCAAAAATATAATCCCTCTTTTTTTTTATGGATATGATAATTGCCATATGTGCTTTCGGAAAAAGTTTAACGGCTCTTATCAAAGAATTACCCTTTCCTTTTATAAGATATCTTCTCATTATAAGTTTTCTTGCCATAACCGAATATTTACCTCTTTTTGCTTCTTTTTCAGGCCACCTCCTTGCAACTCTTTCCCGAAACAATCTGCTGAAAAAATTATTGGAAACCAGCAGAGATGACTCTATTTCCTCAATCAATTTAACGGAAATCTTCTCTATTACTTTCTGCATACTTTGCATTATCTTAACTGCAAATCTTCTTCTCTTTGCAAGAGTCAATACTTTCGGTACAGATGTTAAAACAGCAAAAAGAATTCCTTTATCTCTTACCGTAAAAAAATCCGGATGTCTGTCCGAAATATTTTTTATACTTTTTTTTACGCTATCCATACTTTTATAAATATCTTTTTCCTCTCCTTGAAAGATAATAAGAAGAGATTCCGAATATTTAGTCAGAGTTCTCATCAACTGTCTCCTCACCTCCGTTACGGATTCCGTAAAAATATCAGGAATAAAATCTTGAGGAGATACAGATCTTTTTACAATTGACTCCTCCCCTTTCATTTCTATCTCCAAAATTTGCATTTCGTCAAAAATATCATTGATCGAATCTTCCAATATGGAAGTTGAATCTGCAAATCGGGTTAATACAGGATTTAAATTTGTTCCGCCGCAAGATACAAATAAAAAAAACATAAAAGAATATACGGATATTTTAAGACAGCCCCTCATTTTCCCTCCATGGATAAATTATTATATCTGATTTTTTTGTGAATGGGAATAATATAGTTATTTTTTTAATTTTTTCATAACGCTTATATTAAAAGGTTGTTTAAAAAAATGTTTTGAAATAAAATTTACAAATGAATGTTAAAAATCTTTTCAGAAATATCCCTGATTTTTCTAAGAATGAGTTAATGGAAGAGATTGTTAATAATAGCAACTTGAGGATAGAAAAAATAGTATCTTTCGGTAACTCATCCCCGCGAGAATTCTGGTATGACCAGAAAGAAGACGAAATTGTATTCCTTTTAAAAGGCAGTGCTACTCTTGAATTTCCGGACAAAGAAATATTTTTAAATCCGGGTGATTATATTTTTATTCCTTCTCACACAAAGCACCGTGTAAAAAAAACCGACACTAAAAAAACTACGGTTTGGTTAGCACTCTTCTTTAATTAAAACCCGATTTTTTCCGGAAATCCGGTCTGTTTTTTCTTCTCTACTTAAGATGTTTTACAAACCATGACTCAAACTTTTTAAACGTCCCCTTATTTTGAATCACGCCTCTAAGACCGTGTGAACCGTCGGGATCAAGAAACAGATCAACAAGAGTCTCCTTTCCGGCTTCCAAAAAAGCTCTATACATATTTACAGTATCCTGATAAAGAACATTTTTATCCATCATACCGTGAACCATTAGAAGAGGCTTTTTTAGATTTTTTGCAAGTGGAAGAAGTGAATATTTCCTGATATTCATTTTCCCTCTGACGGAATCTCCTATTGTCGCTCCCGTATACCATGAATTATAATTTTCCCACTGGGTAGGAGGAGCTGCCGATATTCCGCAACAGAAAGTATCGGGAGATGTCAACATCGTATAGAGCGTCTGGAATCCTCCGAAACTCCATCCGTGCAATCCTATTCTCGCCGAATCAATTCCAAATCCACCTTTTTTAATCTCTTTAATAAGATCTTCAAGATCCTCCGTCTGGGGCTGACCGGGATGTTTAAAATTTGCTTCGTTAAAAGCCTTTCCATATCCCGATTGTCCTCTCGGGTCTATATTTATGGTTACATACCCGTGTTTGGCAGCCATGATCATCTGGAACATATAACTCAAACTGCTTATCCGCTCCGTCATAACCGTATGGGACCTTCCGAGAGGACCACCGTATAAATAAACAATTCCGGCTCTGCCGTCGGACGGCTTCCACCCTTCGGGTTTAAAGATCATTGCGTGAATAACATCTCCATTTCTATTGTTATAGGTAAAGAGTTCAGGTTTGATAAAATTGATCTTTTTCCATTCCGGATTGTGACTTGTCGTCAATTTTAACTTCTCTCCAATCTTGGTATCCATAAGAAAAAGCTCCTTGGGATCCGTCCAATTTCCAAAGACTGTGGCAAGACAATTCCCGTTGTGAGATACAACACCACCATCATGAACTCCATTCTTTTTCCCAAGCAATTCCATCTCCCCGGTTTTAATTTCAACCTTATATACACTGAGAAATGCAGGGTCCTGTTTGTCCGAAACCGTATAAAGAAAGTTTGAATCTTTTGAAAAACCTATAACCGGAAAACTTTCAAATTTCCCCTTAATCACAGCTCTCTTTTTTTTTGTTTTAAGATCAAAAATAAAAGGCTGTCTGAAACCGTCTTTGTTGAAAAGAATCGCAGTTAATTTTTTACTGTCCGGAGTAAATCTCAGATTATCATAATAATTTGATTTATACCCGATTGTCTCTTTCATGGAAAAAAGTTCTTTAGGTTTATGAGAACTTTTCATATCACCAAACCAAATTTTAAGGTCACCCTTTTCTCGTTCCCATGTCATGAAGGCATAATAATTACTGTCTTTGCTCCATATTACTTCACTAAACTCATACCAGATATCCCCTCCCGGTATTTCAAATATATGATCAGGCTGTTTACCCCAATTCTCGGAATTGACTGCCCTGATATAAAATCTGTATTCAGGTTCATTTCTCTTTGTATCTGTCATCTGTCTTTTTATCTTCTCCGGTTTGGCAAATCTTCCTTTGTAGTTCATCACCGAAACATTCTCATATCCGCCCTTCCCTTTCTTCTTCGATGCAATAATAAACATAAATTTCCCGTTCGGAGAGATAACAGTATCATTAATTTTAAACCTCTCTTTATCGGATTCCTTATCCTTTTCCAATCTGTGATTAAGCTGATGAATAAAAGAGGAGGTGAATTTAGTTAAAAATATACTGCGGCCTCTTAAAAAATAGAAACCGTCACCCGATTTTGTATATCCGATCAATCTCTCTTTAGCATCAGTCATTGTCAATCGATTTATGCTGTTCTTTTCGGGAATATATCTGAAGAGATCGCCTCTATACTCAAAAATCAGTTCCGTTGATTCTTTCGACCACTCAAAAGTCGAAACTCCGGGATAGAGATCTTTTCTTTCCACCTTTTCCTCTTCCTTTTTCTTCTTCAGTTTATCTCTCAGCTCCCATAGTTCAAGCTCTTTCTTTTCCTTTTTAACTTTTTTATTTCCGCATTTATCTTTTTTCTTCGACTCCTTTTTCTTATTCTCCTCTTCTTTTTTCAACTTTTCCTTTTTCAACTCTTCCTTCAGTTTTTCTATCTCCTCTTTCTCAAACTTAGAAAGATCGACCTTTTTCCCCAAGAGATAGTCTCGCTGAGCATAATACATTTCAAGGAGTTTTTTATCTTTATTTCGCTTTAACTCGGCCTTTTTTAAAAATCTCTCGTGATCTTCGGGAGTATCAAATCTTTTCATCAATTCTACTGATGTTACTCTCTTCATTTTTTTAGAAGAAAGATCGTAAATATAGAGATCATAACCAAATTCGTTATAGGGATTCCAAAGGAATCCGAGATATTTATCATTTTCGGAAAATTTGATCTCTCTTGCACTTTTCCCGAAATATGACCGGACTTTGTAAAACTCTTCCATACTTATATTCCCTGCACCGGTATCACCTTCAACAAACAGGAAGGAAGCTATAACAACCCCGATAATTACTGCGATTAATTTAAAAGACCTCATAAAAACCTCCTATACATATGATAATACGGAATTATAAAATATTTTCGAATAAATTACTAAAAAAAATTCACTCTTATTTTGAGTTTTTGAATTCAGATGGAATTTTGTAGACATAACTGTAATCTTTATGAAAAACCGGATCGAGTAATTTAAGAAACTCAGAGAATTTATAACCCTCACCGGAATTCAAACGGTTATATATCCTGTTAAGACGCACAAATTCAGAACTATTGTATAGGATATAATCTATTCCGTCTTTTCTCAGAGAGTCAACAAAATCCTCCCCTGTCTCCGAATTATCGAGATACCCTTTTAATATAGAATAATCTATAGCAGATGAAACATAATATCTTCTTTTAAGATAGAAATTCCTTGTATCTCCCACAACAAGTATAATTGAATTTCCGGGAGTATTCCCGTTTACATAGGATATTGCCGGATACGTTGGGAAAAGAGCCGTTTTATACTCTTCCGAACTCATCTTGCCGGAATAGAGATAGTAAGCCCTGTAAATCCTCTCTTGATATCCGAAAACCGTGATCATATTCAAAACAATCAGAATAATAAATATAGATCTTACTATTTTGGAATCTTTTAATTCAGCACTCTCATATACAAGAATTACATATATGCAAAGAAGTGCAACGGCTATATACAAAAAGCGAATACTGGCTGTGAAAAAAGCTCCGAAAAAGATAAGAAGTAAAGAAAAGATCAGATAAAAACGAGCATTGATCTGTTTTTTTAAAAAAATAAATGGTAGAAAAATAAGGAACTGTACTCCGATAAGTCCTCCGGAGCCAATCTCACGAAACGAAAGATCATAAGGTAAAGACAAAACATCCTTAAAAGAGTGAATCAGAACTCCTACATCATTTTTCATAACCTCATATCTTGAGATATCAAAATATCCATGTTCAAACAATCCGGTAAAAAAAGGGAAAAACGGATTTTTTATAAGTATATAATTTTTGATAAAAAGAGGAAGCAGCAGTAATACTGATGAACTCCCGAATATAAAAAGCAGTTTGATGTTTTCCTTCGGATTTTTAAGCCTGTCTTTAAAAATGATAAGTATTAAAAAAAGAATCATCGGAATTACATTAAAATATTTAACTCCGATACTAAATCCCCAGAAAAGAGCCGAAAACCTTTGGCGTCCTTTAAGATAACATCTTATTCCTATCAGAATAAAGAAGGCACCTATAAGATCATTATTTACGGTAGTCAGAAGAAAAAATGTAAGAGGGATAGAAACCAACAATAACAAAAACATAAACTTTTTTTTCAAATTAAAATATTGAACAGCCGTATCGGTTAGTGCCAGACAGAAAGTAATTCCAATTAACAGATGAAAAATTCTCGGAACAAGTTGTCCGGCATACAGAGATGGAATTAATGAGATCTCATAGTAAATGGAAGTGTTTGCATAGATTAGCTGAGGAGTCGCAGTAAATCCCCCGTGCAAGAGATAAATATTTGGAATTCCCAAATGATAGACCAGCGTATCATAAAAAGATGACGGCAATGATGCATATATAAACGGGAAGATAAATATTCCAAATTCACCAAAAGGGCGATTGAAAAAAGTTTTAAAACTATTATTGAAATCCGATCTCTTTTTTAAAATCAAATAAATAAGAAGAGGAACGGGAAATAAATAGAATAGGATAATAAAAACCGGATAAAGTAATTTAAGTGAACTTAACAGAAAAAAATAGAACGTAGTAAAAATAAGTCCGGAGGCCAAAGATTCAGGGAGTTCAACTATTTTCTTAGTAAATAAAGAATTAATTAAAAAGCCGTATATAATGATAATTGAAAATAAAAGAAATCCTTTAATCAAAGGTATCAGGAAATCTCCCGCATAACGTATCAATGTATAATTCAGTATTATTACTATTCCGAACAAAGTAAAAAGATATAACGGCAATTTTCGATTTTCATCTTTTATACTTAACATTTTATAAGTTTAATATATTATCGCTTTTGATTCTATTATAACATTTTTATTCTTTATATTAATTCCTTCAATCGTTCATGAACTTCGGTTGCATCAGGTCTTTTTTGAGGCTCTTTATCCATCATTTTCATTACCAGATCAATTATATCTTCGGAAACATCATTTCTGAACATTTTTATTGATACAGGATCTTTCTCAAGCACTTCACGCATAATGTCAATAGCAGTTTCACCGAAAAAGGGTTTTATTCCGGCTAAAAGCTCATAAAAAACAATTCCGAAAGAAAAAATATCACTTGCGGATGTAATCTTCTCTCCTTTGAACTGTTCGGGAGAAAGGTAGTGAATAGATCCCATAATATTTCCGGTCTGCGTCAATTTTGTGAACGATTGAACCCTGGCAAGTCCGAAATCAAGAAGTTTAACAAAGAGCTCCTCTCCTTCTCTTTCTAATATCATAATATTCCCGGGTTTCATATCCCTATGAATAACTCCTTTGCGATGAACGTGAGACAAAGCATCTGCAATCTGTAAAACTATTCTAAGTATCTTATCAACCCCGATCATGGAATCTCTGTCGGCAATAACCTCCCTTAATGTTATTCCTTCAAGGAGCTCCATAACGAGATAGATAGAATTCCGATACTCTCCTCTCTCATAAATCTTTACAATATTTTTGTGATCCAGACTGTCCGTCACTACAGATTCATTATGAAATCTTTTTATCTGTTCCTCATCATCAAAATATTCCTCTCTTAATGTTTTTATTGCAAAAACTTTTTCTCTGTCAATAACATCTCTTGCTTTATAAACGGTTCCCATTCCTCCGGAAGCAATCTTTTTCACTATTTTATAACGACCTATATAATTCTTCTCTTTCCAAAATGCCAAGATCCTGAAATATTTTTTGCCTATCATAACAAAATAGTATGAGATAAAAACAAAGATAATAAATTCAAGAAATCTGAACCAGTTAGTTTCCCAGAAGAAAGGTTTAATGATTAATTGTAATGATGTCGGGGTCTCATTCCATATACCGTCGCCATTGCATCCTTTCAGAATAAACCTGTAATTCCCAAATCTCAGATTAGTATATTTCGCAGTCCACTCTCTCGAACTGTCCATCTCCTCCCACTTTTTATCATATCCTCTAAGCATAAATTTAACTCTGTTTCTTTCCGGAGCAAAATAACTTAAAACCGAAAAATGAATTTCTACCTTTGATACGGATGAATCCATTTCAATTCTACTTTCCGGATCTTCTATAATCTTACCGTCAATAACAACTTTTTCTATTTTCAACGGAGGTATACGATGACGGATTTTCAGTGAATCCGGAACAACCATAGCCATTCCGGAAGTTGTGGAAAACAGAAGCTTACCGTCTGAAGTTTTCCATCCGGAGTATGTGAATCCGCCATTACCTTCATTTCCCCTCAATCCATCAATGGTTGTATATCCTTTTGAAATAATTTTATTTATCTTTCCCGATGCAAAACCAAGAAGATCTTTTCTATTCACACTATAGATCCCCTTATTGGAACTCATCCACAAAGTCCCATTGTCATCTTCAAGAATTGTAAAGCCGACATCGTTATAGAGCCCGTTCTCTTTTTTAAAAACAGATATCTCTCCGGATCTTTTAATCAGATTTAGACCGTTTGATGTTCCCACCCAGATATTTTTCTGTCTGTCTTCATATGTTGATAGAACAAAATTATCGGAAAGACCGTTTTTTTCCGAATAGTTATAAAATTTCCCGTCTTCATATTTGAAGACTCCTCCTCCTGCCGTACATATCCAGATACAACCCCTTGAATCGTTCATCAATGAATATATGATCTGGCGATCCTTAAATCCTTCCTTCGCTCCGAAAGTATGAATTTTTGATCCGTCTATTCTTACAAGTCCTCCGAATGTTCCCACCCAGATTTTCCCGGACAAATCCTCTATTATCGAATACACCTTAGTACTCGGGAGACCATCGGCTTTATTGATGGTAATAAATTTATTCCCTTTTTTTCTGATAATTCCTCTGCCGAAAGTTCCTGCCCACAAATTACCTTTTTTATTAATAAAAATAGAAACGATCATAGTATCTTTAAAAATCTCATCATGATACGGAGATATCTTTTTTCCTCTCATGATATCAATTCCTCCGGTATTATACCCGATCCAGATAGTTCCGTTCCTTTCAAAAACAGGACCGACTTCATCATTTCTTAATCCTTCCCGCTGAGAAAAAACCTGAATTTTACTATCCATTATAACGTTAAGCCCTTTCAATGTCCCGATCCATAAGTTCTTTTCCTTATCTTCGTAAATACTTCTGAATTGCGAAGCTTTCAAACCATATCCGACTTTTAACTTTGTAATTCGTTTTCTTGAAACTCTTATTATACTGTCACTCTTATCATATAAGACCCATAAATTCCCATCACTGTCTTTAAACAACTCTTCAATATTTTTCTTACTCATTCCAAGTCTTTGTGAAAAAGGTAATATTTTTCCATTATCTATTTCTATTATTCCACTTCCTAATGTTCCGATTAAGAAATTTGATTTTGAAATCGGGAGAATTTCGGTAATAATATTATCCGTAATCCCCATTCCTGTAAACACTCTCTTTTTTTTACCCTTTTTTAATAAAAAAAGACCATTCTCCGTCCCCACAAGAAGGGACCCTATCCCATTTGTTTTAATTACCAATATTCTGCTTCCCGAAAAACCGGAAACAGACTTAAAACTTTCATTCTCCATTATAAACAGACCACTGTCGGTTCCAATAAACAATCTGTATCCGTCGAAACCGAGACTTCTGATAAAATCATGCTCTAAACCGTTTTTTCTATCGAATAATGTAAATTTTCCATTTCTATATTTTAACAACCCCCTTCTTGTCCCTATCCATAAATTCCCCTCTTTATCTTCCCAAAATGATGTAATATCATCATTTTTTATCTCTTTTGTATTATATTTTGTAAATTGTCTAAACTCCCTTCCGTTAAATCTGGCAAGTCCCTCTTCCGTTCCTATCCAGAGATATCCGTCTCTTGTCTGTATCAAATCCGTAACGGTATTTTGTGGTAATCCGTCTGACTGATCCCATCCTCTGATTATATAGTGGGAAGGTCTTATATCCGGATCAAGAGAAAAAAGAAAAACTTGAAAAACAGATAAAATAAAGAAAGCTGATAAAATCTTATTAAAAAAATCATTTTTATCAAAATAGTTTTTCACTGATCTTTTACTCACTTTTAAATATAATATGTAAATTATAAACATTATATATCATAGAAAAAAATATTTTTTTATTTTTTTCTATTGACATGCATAATAAAAAGTTTATCATTTGTGCTTGTGAACACAAGAACATGAAGAAAGTTAATTTTTTATTCAGAAAAACAATCCCTGAAACATCGGTAAAACGTCTTATCCTCTACAGAAGGTGTCTTGAAAGAATGCAGGAAGAAGGGACAATAACCGTTCTTTCCGAAGATATCGGACGTAAATGCGGAGTAAGCGGTGCGGTAATTCGAAAAGATCTCTCCTACTTTGGTGTCTTCGGTGTAAGAGGAAAAGGATATAACGTTAAAGACCTTATTAAGGGAATGGATGATCTGATTTTCAGCAAAGATGATATTGATGTTATTCTTATCGGAGCAGGAAAACTCGGTCAGGCAATTCTTAATCACTCGGAAGAAAAATGCAGAGTTAAATTCGCAGCGGCATTTGACAGAGATCCTAAAAAAATAGGAAAAAAAATCAACGACATAGAGGTTCTTCCTCCCAAAGAGATGAAGCATTATGTGAAAAAAAATAAAATAAAACTGGCAGTTATCGCTATTCCCTGTTCGGAAGCACAGGAAGCTGTCAATTCGCTGGTTGATGCCGGAATTAAGGCTATCTTGAGTATGGCCCTGGCTCCGGTAAATGTACCGGATGATGTCCATGTCTCTTTTATGGATGTTCTTCCGGAAGTTGAATTTTTACATTTCAAATTAAGACAAAGGAGTATAATATGAGAATACTCGTTTCAACGACAATTCTTTTTCTGATCTGGATAATACTCACACAGAGTTTTAATCCTCAGGAGTTGTTTACAGGCATTATAGTGTCTGCCATAATAGCTCTTATTTCTCCCTCCATTGCCGGAGAGAGGGTCAGGAACTGGTTTAACATTAAACGTTATTACTATCTGGTCGTCTATTTGTTCTATTTTATATGGCAAATGATCAAATCAAATATTGACGTCGCAAAAAGAGTAATAAACCCTAAACTTCCGATTAATCCCGGAATTGTCAAGGTTAAAACAAAACTTAAATCAAGATCCGGAAAACTTGCATTGGCAAATTCCATAACACTTACTCCCGGAACGCTAACAGTAGATGTTGTGGATCAGGATCTCTATATTCACTGGATAGACGTTAAATTTACCGACGTGGAAAAGACCACAAAAGAGATTGTGGCAGGTTTTGAAAAATATCTGGAGGTGATCTTTGAATAGCATATTAATTATAGTACTTTCACTTGTAAGCCTTGCAACATTTCTTGCTGTAATCAGAATAATTATCGGTCCGACTCTACCGGATAGAGCCGTCGGACTTGACACTGCGACAACCATAACAATCGCATTGATTGTCCTCATTTCACAACTTTTTCACAGTGTTATCCTACTTGATGTGGCAATGGTCTATGCCTTACTCTCTTTTTTAAGTGTTATTTCCATAGGACGCTATCTCGAAGGAGGATTCTAATGGCTTGGTATCAGATCATCGGAGTGGCAATGATAGTTATCGGATCCGTATTTTTATTCCTCGGAGCTCTCGGTATATTAAGGATGCCCGATGTTTACAACAGACTTCAGGCGGGAACAAAAGCATCAACTCTCGGAGCCTTATCGTTAATTATGGGTGTGGGAATATATCATCCGGCATGGCTTATCAAGACGGGTCTCATAGGACTGTTTCTTCTTTTAACAAATCCGGTATCCTCAAGTGTAATTGCAAGGGCAAGTCACAGATCCGATGTGAAACTGACCGGCATTACGGTTGTCGATGAATATGAAAAAGATATTCTCGCCAAAGAGAAAGATGTAAAAAAAAGAGGTAAAAAATGAATAGCATACTTCAATATTTTATGATATTTCTGGTTTTTTTGATGATTGTCCTTGCAATATTTGCAATCAGAACAAAAGATCTTCTTGCAGCAGTAATAGCCTCCGGTTTTGTCTCTCTCGTTGCATCAATAGTTTATCTCTATCTGAGGGCACCTGATGTCGCAATGACTGAAGCGGCAATCGGAGCGGGAATTACAACTCTAATCTTTGTTGTGACGGTCAGAAAAACAAAAGGAAGGGAAAAATGAGAAAAATAACCGCAATAATATTCCTCTCCATTCTGATGTTCTATTTTGTTATGATCATCGGAGAGATAACATTCGGAGAAAAATATAAAAATGTTTCCGAAAAAGATGATGTTTCAAAGCATTATGTTGAAAAGGGAATTGAAGAGAACAGAGGTTCAAATCTTGTAACTTCCATTGTTGTAAATTACAGGGGATTTGATACTCTTGGTGAAGTTACCGTCCTTTTCCTCGCAACAACAGGACTCTCTTTTCTACTCGGATCTTGCAAATGTTTAAATCCAATGAAGAGGATCGAAGGGAGTTTCGTTCTAAGAGCAGCAACTGAGACACTCTATCCGCTTATTCTTCTTTTCGGAGCTTATATATTCATTCACGGACATCTGACACCCGGCGGAGGTTTCCAGGGCGGTACGGTCATAGCCTCGGGTATCCTACTACTTCTTCTTGCGAACAGAAAGTATAAAGTAAATCATACTCCATTGACAATCATCGAATCGATCGCAGGCATATCGTTTGCTGCAATAGGGATCTTGGGATTGATCTACTCAAAAAGCTTCCTGGCAAATAACATACTTCCGCTCGGGAACTGGAACGAACTGGTCTCCGCCGGATTTATACCTCTTATTTACATAGCGGTAGGATTAAAGGTCGGGGCTGAACTGTCCGGACTTCTCGGCGATATGTTCAAAACAACAAAGGAGAGATAAAATGATATTCTTCATAGCATCAATTTTATTAATTCTAATAGGACTCTATGCTGTTCTGGTGAAAAGAAATATAATTAAAGTCGTGATCGGACTTTCAATTATGGATGCCGGTATAAACCTGCTTATTATTTCACTCGGTTTTTTAAAGGGAGGAAAAGCACCCATTATATATTTCAAAGATCTCTTCAAACCCGGAACACTCCTTGTTGATCCTTCAAAGATAGTTGACCCTCTTCCTCAGGCACTTGTCCTTACTGCCATTGTGATCGGTGTCGGTGTTACGGCAATGGCACTTTCAATAGTTATAAGAATGTATTCAATAAAGAAATCAATCGAAATTGACGATTTTAAGGAGCTAAAATGGTAAATCCGATACTTATAATTATAGTAACTTTGATCTCAGCATTTTCAATAGGAATTTTCAAATTCATGGGGAAGTATACAGTTCGCACTGTTTTCTTTGCTACACTTTTGTTTAACCTTACGGCTTCCGTTTCAATTCTTACTGATTTTATAAAAAAACTCATTGCAGGTGATGTTATTAAACCGATTATTGTAAAGATCGGTGGTTTCGCACCTCCGATCGGCATAAATCTAAGTATAGATGCTTTTGGAGCGGCACTCGCAACACTGATATATACGATCGGCATTATTGCCTCAATTCACTGGATGAAAAAAGGGTTTAAAGAGTCTGAGACGAAATCTCTCGTATTGATGATGCTTCTCCTTCTCGGTTCGACGGGAATCATTTTCACAGGAGACTTTTTTAACCTTTTCGTATTTATTGAGATCACTTCAATCGCATCATACGCTCTCATTGCTTCCGATATGACGAAATCATCGTTAGAAGCATCTTTTAAATATCTCATAATCGGATCAATAAGTTCAACACTCGTGCTGTTAGGAGCTGTTTTCCTCTATAAATTTACGGGAAGTCTTAATATGGCTGCCATTTCCGAAAGTTTGTCTGCAAGCCCTTACGGGGGTGCAATACTGCTTGTCGCAGCAATGTTCCTGTTCGGACTTTTAATTGAGCTTGAAGTCTTTCCAATGAACGGGTGGGCTCTTGATATATATCAGGGGGCACCTGCTGTTATCGTAGCGGTTATGGCCGGAGTTGTGGTCAAAGCATATTATCTCGTATTTTTGAGAAGTGCATCTCTTCTTCATTTTCCTTATACTGTACAAATCGGTCTTATATTCGGACTTTCAACATATATAATCAGCCAATTTTTCGCTTGGAAACAGAATAATATAAAAAGACTTCTCGGATACTCCTCTATTTCACAATTGGGACTTTTAATTCTTGCCGGATCATTTTACGTAGGCGGAGGTCTTCAAGGTCATGCAAAAACATATATGCTCCTATCTATTATCTTTTTCATTTTAAATCACAGTTTTTCAAAATCCGGACTATTCTTTCTTACTGACATTGCAGGAGAGAGCAAGATAGAAAAATGGGAAAGTATATTTGAAAAGAACAAACTTTTTAAATTTCTTTTTTCTACTTCGGTATTATCTATATCGGGATCTCCCCCATTTCTCGGATTCTGGGCAAAACTGTTTCTCGTTCTCGCCCTTCCGTTAAACTATTTTTACGTAATTATTATTATCCTTATCGGAGCGGTTGCGGAAATTGTCTACTATTTCAGACTTTTCAATATATTCGAACCCCTCAAAGGAAAAGCGAAAAAACTTAAAGGGAGTTATATAGCCCCTTTTATAACAGTAACTTTTCTGATCATATTTGCAATGGCAGGCGGATATGCTTTTTTCCACTTTACTGCAATTTCCGTAAATATAAAACTTCTAATAGGACTCGGAGCATCTGTCGGACTCATCATCTTCTGGTTTTCAAAGTTTATTCAATGGATTGGATCAATTCTGATCCTTTCATATGCCGCATACAATTTCCTCGGAAAAGAGATGACGCTTCAAACTTTTTTCCTCTATCTTATCCTTCTTGGCGGTCTACTCTTTACAATTTCCTCCTTCCCTCTCTCAAAAAAATATAAGAAAACATTTTATCCTCTGCTGCTTACGGTAATCCTTTCAATGGCCGGCATTGTTCTATCCGGTGAGTGGATCTCATTTTTTATCTTCTGGGAGCTGATGTCATGGGCATCATACCTTATCATCTATCAGGGAAAATTTGCAAAAAAACCTTCATGGATCTACCTCGTCATGAGTTCTTTCGGAGGATATGCAATGCTTGCAGGAATAAAACTTCTTTCCACAAACAGTTACCTTATACCTCAATTCACAGATACTGCAAAATTATATGGAGTTCTTGCTCCGATCCTCATATTTACGGCATTTCTTGTTAAGATGGCAACAGCCCCGCTTCATATATGGGCGCGGGATGCATACGGTGAAAGCCCGGATGGGTTTACACCTGTTCTTTCGGGAATAATGTCTAAAATGGGTGTTTTCGGAGTAATAATTACAGTCGTTCATCTACTTAAATTTTCATCGGGTTCCGGGTCGGATGTTATTCTATACGGTCTCGGATGGCTTGGAACATTTACGGCATTTTTTATGACACTACTTGCGGTATTTCAGGAAGATGCAAAAAAAGTACTGGCTTATTCGTCAATCGGACAGGTCGGATATATCCTGATCGGTATTGCACTTTCAACTTCTCTCGGATATTCCGCCGCACTTTATCATACTGCAAATCATATGATCTTCAAGGGTCTTTTATTTGTTGCAATAGCAGGAATAATATACAGAACCGGAACATCAAAACTTCCCGAACTCGGTGGACTTATAAAAAAGATGCCTTTTACATTTTTTGCTTTCCTGCTCGGAATAATTACACTTGCAGGAATTCCACCTCTTTCCGGATTTGCAGGAAAATGGCTTCTATACTCCGGAATGATAGAGAAAAAATGGATGTTCATGCTGCTTGTAGCAATGCTTGCTTCGGTCATTGCTTTCTTATACTGTTTTAAACTGCTTCATACGATATTCCTCGGACAATTAAAACCGGAGTTTAAAAAGATCAAAAAAGCACCGTTGCCTATAATGGTCGTTGAACTCTTTCTTGCAATTTTAACAATGGTTATCGGTATGAAACCGGAAATATTGTTAAAAGCGGGAGAGAAGATACTTCCGGCACTCGGTTTTACCGGACATGGATATTCTTATGCAGGAACATTCAGGATCATTTCGAAACTCGGATACTGGAATGCTATGGCATTAATGATATTTACCGGCGGAACATTTGTTATCGCGCTCATTATTTTCTATCTGAATAATCCGAAGATCAGGAAAGTCGGACAACTCGATATAGGATATTCCGGAGAAGTTCCGAAAACTCCCGAACAGGTTCATTTCGGTTACGATCTTTATGCTCATTTCAGAAGAGTCGTATGGCCTCTTATCAGACCGGTTACCGAAAAGATATATTCATCCGTTTACGGATCCCTGATGTCTGTTGTTGATTTTCTGAGAAAATTTTATTCGGGAGACCTTAACACATATGCATTATGGGTTGTAATTACCGCAACTTTTGTTTTTTACATCTTCTATAAAGGAGTCTGACAATGTATGTTAAAATAGCTTATACACTTCTCGCAGCTCTCGGCGGGCTTGCATACGGACTTTTCCTCGGAGGGCTTTCAAGAAAAATCATGGCAAGACTGCACGGAAGAAAGGGCCCTACTGTATTTCAAAATTTTATTGATGTATGGAAGCTGTTTAAAAAAAAGACAGCTATTTCACATGGAGTAATGTTTTACCTTGCACCTATGTTCAGACTGCTTGGCGGACTTGGAACATTTCTTCTCGTTCCAATCGTTGTTACCGTTCCGGCTCTGTCCAACTTCTCCTTTATGGGAGATCTGCTCGTTATACTCTACTTCATGGTATTCGGATGCCTCGGCATGGCTCTCGGAGCTGCCGAAAGCGGACATCCACACTCGGCTATTGCCGTAACAAGAGGCCTCTCACAGATGGCGGGTTACGAACTCCCGTTTCTGATAGCGGTTATCGGACTTGCCGTCAGCAACAATACGGTTAATCTACACGATATTGTTATGTCGCAACAGGGAGGTATTCTTCACTGGAATCTCTTCCAATATCCGTTCCTTTCTATAGCAGGGTTTATATCAATGCTGGGAATGTATATGTCTTATCCTTTTGCAGTCGTTATGGCTCCGCAGGAGATAGCAGTCGGACCTCCGACCGAGTTCAGTTCCGAATTTCTTTCATTCATGTTCTCGGGAAGAAGCATCTTTGCAGTTGGAAAATATCTTCTGTTTATGAACCTCTTTCTCGGAGGAGCAACAAATATCTGGGAAGCTTTTTTAAAAACTTTCATTCTATTTTTGTGGCCGCTTTTCATCACGGGAACTTTCCCAAGATTTAAACTTGAACAGAGTGTGGCTTTTTTCTGGACATACCCGGCTGTAATAGGTCTGATAGATTTTATAAGAATTTTTATTAAAGGATAAATAATATGGGAAAAAAAGATAATTTTCTGAATGAAATGCCCGAAAAGCTCACATATTCCAAAGTGTGGGAAAAATTTAATGACTGGGTTCGTGCAAAATCTCTCTGGGTGGTTGCATACGGAACCGGATGCGGAGGGATCGAGATACCCCCTATGGTTACTTCAAGATTTGATGCGGAAAGATTCGGTGTCAATATGGTAGGAACCCCGAGGCAGGCCGATGTTATTATAATAAGCGGATATCTATCGGTTAAAACCTTAAAAAGGGTTATCAGAGTATACGAACAGATGCAGAGCCCGAAATATGTTGTCGCCCTCGGAGCTTGTCCGATAAACGGCGGAATGTATTATGATTCATATAATACTATAAATCTACTTGAACACTATATGCCTGTTGATATTTGGGTAACAGGATGTATGCCGAGACCCGAAGCCATCCTCGCCGGATTTGCCGATCTCATGGGAAGGATCAAAGAGGGAAGAGCAGACGGTTGGAAAGAGTATATTGACAATATTAAGAAATACAGAAAAAATCAGGAAAAGGTAATCAAAACCTGGAAAATGCCCGATTATAACTGGTGAGGTAACTATGGATAAATTAAAAAACAGATTAGAGGAAAGTTTTGAAATAGATAAAATAGTTATGAAAAGAGATAACTTTATGATTGCTGAGACAAAAAGTAGTTCTATACTTCCGATATTATCATTTCTTAAATCCAGTGAAGGTTTTGTTCATCTTTCACTGATATCATGTGTAGATTGGATTGAAGAGAAGAGGTTTCAGCTTGCATACATTCTCTGGAATAATAAGAAAAAAGAAAATCTTATTATTAAATGTTCCTTAAACAGGAAAAAACCCGATCATGAAACTATCATGAATATTTTCCCTACCGCCGAGATATATGAAAGAGAGATCAGGGAACTGTTCGGGGTCAACTTCGAAGGGAATCCTACTCAGGATGAAGATTTTGTTTTGGAAGATTGGGATGATATTCCGCCTATGAGGAGAGATTTTGATACTCTGAAATATTCAATGAAACATTATGGTCGCAGAAACGAAGAAAAAAAGCTTAAGATAAGAGATGTCATTGCAAAGAAGACTAACGAATGGAGAAAAAAATGAGCTCTTTTAAACAAAAGGATAAAGAAGTTAAATTAATGGTCGGCCCGCAACATCCGGGTGTCACCGGTAATATGAGCTTTGAGATCACTCTTGAGGGTGATACTTTAAAAGATGTTGAGACTCATGTCGGATATCTTCACAGAGCATTTGAAAAACTTATGGAGAGAAGAACATTTATACAGAATTTTCCTCTTGTCTGCAGAATATGTGTTCCCGAACCTGATATAAATGAAGAGAATTATGCAAGAGCTCTTGAGGACATTGCAGGTATTGAAATACCCGAAAGAGCAAAATGGATAAGGACACTTGTTCTTGAAATGGCGAGGATGACATTTAACATCCGTTGGATCGGAGGATTCGCCGGTACAATGGGACTCGGCACTGCCCCTCAGTGGATGATATATGACAGAGATCTGGTCCTGGATCTTTTTGAAGAGCTTACGGGAGCAAGAATTTATCATATATACATACTCCCCGGAGGAGTCAGAAGAGATTTTCCGGAAGGTTTTGAAGATCGCGTTCTCAAAGTAATGGACTACCTCGAAAGCAGAATTCCCGATTATGACAACCTGATCTTTGAAAACAGCGTTATTAAGAAAAGAACTATAGGAATATCAAAAGTAAAACCCGAATGGATTGAGGAACTCGGGATCACCGGAGCCGTCGCCCGCTCTTGCGGCTTTCCTTATGATGTGAGAAAGGATCAGCCTTATGAGATCTATGACAAGCTCGATTTTGATGTTCAGACGAGGGAAGAGGGCGATCTCTATTCCATGGCAATCTTAAGAAGACATGAACTGATCCAGAGTATCGATCTTATCAGACAGATAATTAAAAATATCCCCAAAGGAAAAGTATGGGAGAAACTTCCGAATGTCCTCTTCTGGGAAATCCCGGCAGGTGAAACATATGTAAAACTTGAATCTGCAAGAGGAGAGTTCGGATATTATGTAGTGACGGACGGATCGGATAAACCGAGAAGAGTTCACGTCAGAGGCAGTTCGACTCCTGCCGCTTATCCTTTGCTTAAAAGACTTGTTCCGGGTATGAATATATCCGATTTTTCACTTACTATTGTCGGGCTTCAGACCTGCCCGCCTGAAATAGAGAGATAGGAGAAAACAATGGATCTAAAAGGAATATTAAAACCGTTAACGGCATGGAAGAGAGTTGCTAAATCTCCGAATACAATTGAAGTTCCGATCAAAGTAAAACGTGAAGCGGCTGACAGATACAGAGGATTTCATAAGAATGATATTGAAACCTGTATCGGATGCGGTTCATGCTCGGTTATTTGTGAAAATGCTGCAATCGAGATGATTGAAATAAAGAATCCCCAAAAAGGAGATTCCGGATACAGACCTAAAATAGATTACGGAAGATGCTGCTGGTGTGCACTCTGTGTTGATATCTGTCCTACCGGATCACTCTCTATGTCAAATGAATATGTCTGGAGCAGAGAGACTCCAGAAGATTTCGTCTTCATTCCGGGAATTGATCTTAAAGGACATGAGGAAGAAGAAAAAGGATTTAAAAAGGATGATGAACTGAATCTTCTCCACCTTGAGAGAGTACCGATGAGGGAGCTCGACGGAAAAGAGAGATCGGGAACATTTGCAGAAGCAGTGCTCGGATATATTGAAGAAGAAGCAAGACGTGAAGCCGACAGATGTGTGGATTGCGGACTATGTATAACCGGATGTCCGGATACGATGCATATTCCGGATTACATTAAAGCCATTGCCAAAGGAAATTATGAAGAATCCTTAAATATAATTTATGATAATAATCCGTTGCCGGAGATGTGCGGTAAGGTATGTACAAGAAGGTGCGAATTTGAATGTGCACTCGGACATCTCGGTGATCCGGTTGCTATAAGATGGCTAAAACGTTTTGTAGTTGAACAGTTTGATGATCTGAAACAATATGTACATCTTGATCCGAAACCCCTAAACGGTAAAAAAGTTGCGATAATCGGCGGCGGACCTGCCGGTCTTACAGCCGGGTTTTATCTGAGAATTCTCGGATATGAAACCGAAATTTTTGAAAAGATGCCCAAAGCCGGCGGAATGACAATGATCGGTATCCCCAAATACAGATTCCCTATCCCCTCACTTGACAAACAGCTCGACCTTATAGAATCTGTCGGAGTTAAAATCCACACGGATTCACCTGTTGACAGGCGCAAATTCAATATGCTTTTGAAAAAATATGATGCCGTTCTTATAAGTACGGGATTACCGAAACCGCTCTCGGCAAGGCTTGAGGGGGAAGATCATCCGAAAGTAATGGCTGCAATTGAATTGTTAAGCAAGGTCAATTTCGGTGAAAAAGTGAAGCTCGGAAAAGATGTCGTTGTAATCGGCGGCGGAAACGTTGCAATAGATGCTGTGAGAGTTTCAAAGAGACTCGGATGCGATGCCTATATAGCATACAGAAGAAGAACGGTGGATATGCCCGCCGATGATGAAGAGATAGAGGCAACCGAACATGAGGGTATCCCGATCTACACAAAGATCATTCCTCTTAGAGTGGAAAACGGACCCAAAGGCAAAGTTAAACTTGTATATGGAAAAGCCAAAATGGTTCAGGAGAAACCGGGTGAGAGACCGAGACCTGTCCTTATTAAGGATAAAGAGTATGAATATGTCGTTGATACGATAATAACTGCAATCGGACAACAGCCTGACCTTGATTTCCTCCCCGAAGACATCAGAAAGAGTATCAATATGGACGGAAGATTACTTAAAGTCGATAAAAAGCAGAGAACAAACATTGAAAAAGTATTTGCAGGGGGAGATCTTTCCAACTGGACTGCCGATGCAATTTCAGCAATTGCAGACGGTCTCCGTGCAGTGAAGGGAATAGATGAATTCCTGAGAAACAAAAGAGTAAAGACTAAAAAGAAGAAATAGTAAAATTCTCTTTTATCTCTTTAAGTATTGATTTATTAATACTTTTTTTATATATTGTCAGCTTATTCCTCCGAGTTAACGGTTCTAAGGTTTTTTAGCTATGAACGTTAACCGATAGGGTTCTAAGGGAAACCTTATTGCCTGCCATAAAGTTTTATTTGCAAAGGAGGCAAAATGGATCGTATTCTAACTTTTTTCAAATCTTTTTTTATCGCTCAAATAACTCTGTTTATACTTATCGCACCACTATTTTCAGCAGGGAAATATCCGGCTGTTGATGCTGTATCTTCCGCAACTTCACTATCCGTAAAAATATCATTCCCTGAAAATATCACACTTACTGTTTTCGGCAAAGTAAAAAATATCTATCACTTGAACAGTAAATATCTATCAACTCTCTCAACCGTCAGGATAAGAACAAAAGAGGCTGATAGAGACGGAAGAGTTACCGGAGCGTATAGTTATATCGCTATACCCGTCAATTTTCTTTTTGAAGGTATCAAACCGCTTAAAACCAGTACGGATTTATTCGACAGACCTCTTGATCTAATAATTACTTTTATTTCAAAAACAGGTCAAAAATCACATTTCAGCTATGGAGAGCTGACTATGTGCAACGATTCCAATCCTGTCAGTCTTGCTTATTACAAAGAGCCCGTATTACCTTCCAAAGAACCTGAAAAATATACTAAGAACAGAGATACGAAGCCTCTGTCCGGACTTAAGCTGATCTGCCCGAGAGATAAATATACAAACCGATATCTTGACAATGTTATTTCCATAAAATTTTCACTTCCGAAGAGTTCGGATACAATTCTTCCGAAACTTGCGAAAGGGAAAAAATGCAATAGCAATAAACTGTTTTACATTAAGGGTGGAAAAAAGTTTGAAAGTTCATATTCCGGAGTAAAAATAGAAAAATATACAAATTGGATACGAATCGGTCACGGAAGAGGTATAAAATCAAAATCTCCGGAATCCGTGACAGGATATAGTCTCAGAGATTTTCTTTTTAAAAATTTTGGAGAAAACGGTCCGGATGATTTTTATCTCTTTGTCGGTTGTGACGGATACAGATCGATCTTCAGCTGGTCGGAAATTTTCCGAACTTATGAAGGGGGAAAAATGATCCTTATTACGAAAAGGAACGGACTGCCGACCGATAAAGATATTACACTCGGTATTATCGGAGATTTTTTTGTTGACAGGGATATCCACGGATTATCTTTTGTGGAGAAGATCACAATTTCAAAAAAATAAGCAGGGATAAAATTTTCTTTATTG
>Ga0256846_1000052_pt1 | contig 47426 bp, 44 predicted proteins | sample TevniametaG_FD_189098 | JGI IMG/M metagenome (GOLD analysis project Ga0256846, IMG submission 189098) | Tube worm associated microbial communities from hydrothermal vent at the East Pacific Rise, Pacific Ocean - Tevnia | ecosystem: Host-associated > Annelida > Integument > Unclassified ...
GCGGCCGGCATCTTCCCCGGCCGTTGCCGACGCCGGGCCCCGGCCGCTGTGGCCATCTGCCGTCACGCTGCGACATGGATTCCGTTCCTTTTGCCGGCAATTCTCCGGCATGCGATACCCTGCTTGCCCATCCCCTCCGTCGACATCTGCCGCGGCCCCGTATTTCATATGTGCCACCTTCGATCCGCAACGTCTTTCCCGTCACAAGGGCGTTTCCCACGATACTGCGCGCATTGGCCAAAATACGCCCATACGTCTGCCGGGAAACCTGGATGCGCCGGGCGGCCGATGCCTGGTCCATGCGCTCAACATCACTCAATCGAATGGCTTCAAACTCTTCCACCGACAGGCAGACTTCACCGGAAACCGGCGTGCCCTGCGGCACAAACACTGTGACCGCCGGGTGATCGGATACAAATCTTGGTTTTTTAGGTCGGGGCATATCTCCCCCCTCCGCTAATTTGATCGTTTGACCATAATATAAGCGCAACACTTCGGCTGTCAAGTATATTATGATCATTTGATTATAATTATCTGCGTCCCGGACGGAACGGCTTTTAGTGTCACCCGGCTGTCGACAAAGTCCGGATTATAACTGAAGGATTTGTTGTTGCCATGTTTTTACACAAATTTATTCACATGAACTGTGATCAATCGCCTCTTCAGGGCAATTTTCGGCGCACGCACAGCATTCAACACACGCTTCGATATCCACGGCAACGGCCTTGCCATCTACGAGTTCGTAGACTTCGGACGGGCAATTATCGACACAATCGCCATGCCCCTTGCATTTATCATAATCCACCTTGATCGTCACATCATCACTCTGCCATGTTTTAACATCCATTTGTAGCCACTCCCTTCAAAAATGATGGTTCCGTTAAATGAAATTTTACCTGAATCAGACAGCTACCCGTACCCGGCTTCTCGGCTTCCTAACCGCCGCCCAGCCCGTATTTTTCGCGCAGGTGGCCGGAAAGCGCCTGCGTCCGGGCAAAGGCCTTTTCCACGGTTTTCTCCTTATCCGGATTGACCAGACAGCAGGTGGCCGGAGAAAGCATGCTTTTGGCCAGCATGCGGTCCCGATCGATCCCCTTTTTCCACAGGATCCGCCAGATATCTTCCAGCCGGCGGCTGAGCGAATCAATTTCTTCCGTGTCGAAGGTCTCGAACCCGGTGGGAACGATCCCCCAGACGAGGGTGCCGTCGTTATCGAGAAAACGTTTAATCGACGGAACATACGAGGCAAATACTTCCGCATTGGTGTATACGTCCAGGGAGAGAATGTCCAGGTCCAGGCCCAGCAAAAAATCCCAGTCCGGATTGCCGCACAGATGAATGCCCCGGGGGCGTTCCACCATGGAAAAAAACTGATCGAGCTCATCCTTGGCCTGAAGGTCGCTGTAACCGGCCATGGCCGAAAAGAGAAACTGGAGGCCGGGTTCGTCAACAAACATAAAGGCATTGGGGTTGAGCGCCTTGAGTCGATTGAGCTGGACATTGATCCGTTTGCTCATGAATTCAAACATGAAAGGGCGCACCGTGTCATCAAACAGAATGGGCCGTTCCGCCTGGTCAAGAATGTTGAACCCGAAGCTGATCGGCCCTTCCAGCTGCCCCCGGATGGCCGGCCGGTCGGTAAAGTCCATATCGAGGAACCGCTGGTACACCGCTGAATACGCTGGACTGACATCAAAATAGGCAGGGTCATCGAAATGGCCCAGCGTCTCTTCAATCTCGGCAATAAACTTATCAATGGAGAACTTCAGGGTACGGGATTCCAGATCCAGAAGGATGCCCGGAAAATGTTCAGCCGCCTGGACGTACATATCCTCATGGTAGTCGTAGTTGGGCAGTTGGGGCCAGAACGGTATATCCGTGGACAGGGCCACCTCAAGCGCCCGTTCCGGATCCGTATGCGGCATGACAGCCATGGCGGTGGTCAGCAGGTTTCCCGGAATCGGCATGGGCAGTCCCTTTATCTGTTTTTACGGGCAGGAAGGCAGGAAGAAGGAAAAGCAATCGTTACCACGGCGTGCTGCGGGAAAGAATGCCATCCCCCGCAACACGCCGCGGTTTAAAAAGCGGTCAGTTTACTTCCCGCTCATAATCGCCGCCACATCGTCGGCAACCGTGCCAATCGGCTTGATGTCGAATTTATCCACCAGTACGCCGGCCACGGTCGGCGACAGGAAAGCCGGCAGGGTCGGCCCCAGGCGGATACCTTTTACGCCGAGGAAGAGGAGGGCCAGAAGAACGGCCACGGCCTTCTGCTCGTACCATGCAATGTCATACGAAATGGGCAGGTCGTTGATATCGTCCAGACCAAACACTTCTTTCAGCTTTAATGCAATCACCGCCAGGGAGTAGGAATCGTTGCACTGCCCGGCATCAAGCACCCGGGGAATACCGCCGATGTCGCCCAGGTCAAGCTTGTTGTAGCGATACTTGGCACAACCGGCTGTCAGGATTACCGTATCCTTGGGCAGGGTTTCGGCCACCTCGGTAAAATAGCTTCTGGATTTCTGTCGGCCATCGCAGCCGGCCATCACAACAAACCGCTTGATGGCGCCGGACTTTACCGCTTCGACGACCTTGTCGGCCAGTGCCAGCACCTGGTGGTGGGCAAACCCGCCAACGATCTTGCCGGTTTCGATTTCTTCCGGCGACTCGCATTTTTTGGCCAGAGCGATGATCTCGGAAAAGTCTTTGGCGCTGCCATCGGCGCGATCCGCAATATGCTTGGCTCCGGGGTATCCCACCATGCCGGTGGTGAAAAGCCGATTCAGATAGGTGTTGCTCTTTTTAAGCGGTACCAGGCAGTTGGTCGTCAGCAGAATCGGGCCGTTAAAAGACTCGAACTCCTTGTTCTGGTGCCACCAGGAGCTGCCGTAGTTACCCACGAAGTGGTCGTATTTTTTAAAGGCCGGATAGTAATTGGCCGGCAGCATCTCACCGTGGGTATACACATCCACGCCGGTCCCCTCGGTCTGCTTGAGCAGCTCTTCCATATCCTTGAGATCATGCCCGCTGATCAAAATGGCCGGATTGCTGCGGACGCCGATGTTCACTTCGGTGATTTCCGGGTTTCCATAGGCGCTGGTATTGGCTTCATCGAGAAGGGCCATCGTGGTCACGGCAACCTCACCTGTTTTCATCACCATACCGATCATGTCGTCAACCGACAGATCCTTGGTGGTGGATGCCAGCGCCTCCATGATAAAGTTGTAGATCTCGTCTTTTTCCTTACCCAGGACAGCGGCATGATCCGCATAGGCTGCCACGCCTTTGAGGCCGATGATCATCAGCTCCCGCAGGGAACGCACGTCTTCATTTTCGGTCGCCAGTACGCCAACGGTTTTGGCCTTTTCAGTGAATTCAGCCACATCATCGGAAAACCAGGTGGCGGCATCGTGCTGGGGCATATCCATATCTTTACCGAACTTTGCCTTGTAGGCCGCTGCCACATCTGCTTTCAAAGCGTCCCGGCGTTTCAGCGCCTCTTTAATCATACTGGCAAAACGATCGTCGTCCCAATTGGCATTGGTGATCGTGGCAAAAAGCCCCTGGGCGATGAAGAGCCCGTTGTCCCGGTTGGACAGACCGAGTTCTCCGGCTTTTTCGCCATACACGGCGATTCCTTTTAATACATGGATCAACAGATCCTGAAGACCCGCGGTTGTTTCCGGTTTTCCACAAACACCCTTGACCGTACAACCCGTGTTTTTGGCAGTTTCCTGACATTGAAAACAGAACATGTGTTGCCTCCTGATTTTATCAGTTAATTGTTTTGGATGCCGCGCTTATTGTGCGCTGCCTGGGCGCACCACGCTGACATCCGGGTTTTTTTCTCCAAATTTATCCATTAATCCGTTCATGATATCGTTGCGGGATCTCCCCCTGCCGTCAAGTGACTTGATCAGCTGGTAGGCGCCGAACAGGGATGACGGCCCGATCTCCGAAGCAAATGTTCCCACACCGCCATTCCAGACAAACAGGGAAAAGAGCTCGTCCAGTTCAGCGACACTGACCCCCAGAGCATATGCCTTGATCAACTCCCGGGTCGCCTGACGAAACCGGCCCGCCCCCACACCATTGGCCAGGGACAGAAGCAGCTTGGTTTTCTGATCAATGGCGGGTTTTTCTTTCCCCCAGGTTAAATTCCAGAAATTCACCACAATATCGGCCAGGGGCGTATCGATCTTCTTGAAATTGAGGATCGCCGTCGGTTTCAGCGGCATGTCTCCAGTACCGGAAAAAGCGGTCTCTTTTTTTTCAACACGACCAAAGTAAACACGATACTCATCATTTGCAACTTTATCGGTGAGATGTTCAAATCCGAGATCGGCCATGGCCGAATAAAGCGGGATCGGTTCAAAATTCTGCACCACACAAATCCCGCTTCCCACCTCAATCTCCGCTGCTTTGCGCAGGAGTTTCGGTAGAAAATTACCGCTGAGTTTGCGGACATCGACGACACTGAATTGATCTTTTCCCGATTCCCACTGGATAGTCATATTCGCCTCCCGAGCAAAAGATACGTTAATTTGTATCTTCTTTACCATTGTTTCAAGGGCCGTTTCCTTGATATAGATCAAGAACACGTCATTTTTTTAAGAAAAAGAGAAATAAATGAAAAAACCATTCGGTATTCTTTCGGGTATTCCCGGTTTCAGCGTACTTTCTGAAGACCAGCTTGAAGAGATCTCACGAATCATGATCTCTCAAAAATTTCAAAAAGGCGGCATCATTTTTTCTCAGGGGACGGAAAGCAACGGGTTTTATATCGTGATCGTTGGCCGGGTTAAAATATTCCAGACATCTTCCAACGGGAAAGAGCATATTATGCATATTGCGGGACCGGGGGATTCCTTCGGTCAGGTAGCTGTTTTCAGCGGTCGCGCTTTTCCCGCCAGTGCACAGGCACTTGTTGACAGCCGGCTCCTGTTTCTACCGAAAGCCAAATTTGTCAATTTAATTTCAAAAACGCCTTCTCTGGCCATGAGTATGCTGGCGGTGTTGTCAAAACGACTGCGGGAACTGACCATCCATATCGAAAGATTGACACTGAAAGAGGCCCCGGGCCGACTGGCCGCCTACCTCGCCCATCTGGCAGGCGGAAAAACCACTCCAAAATCCACGGTTACCCTGAATATTACCAAAGTACAGCTGTCAAGCCTTCTGGGCACGACCCCGGAGACCCTGTCCCGTATTCTGGCCCGGATGATGGACAGCGGGGTGATTGAAGTGAAAAACCGCGACATCCGGATACTGGACCACACCCGTCTGGCAAAACTGGCGGAAGAGGGGAAAAACGTCCAATCCGCCCCGCATTGAAGCGGCGTTTTCTACCACCAGTCCATCACCTGCCACCCCGGCGACATACCCGGCCCCTGCCGGACCAGATACTTCCCTTTGATAAACGACTGTTTTCACAACCGGGAAAGCAAAAAAGCCGCCAGTTTTTTCTGAATCACTGGATCTTTGGGCAGCAGGATATCGATAAAAAAATTCTTGCGGCGCACAAGCAGCCTGCCGGCCATGTCGCCCGGCGCCAAGGCGGCTTCATCTCCCAAATTCGGCACCGCCTCGATTCTGGAGATCATCCGCAGCCCGTTCCTTACGGTTGCCAGATCCTTGGACGCGGCTTCGGCGGACGATTCCCGGTAGACGGAGAAAGAAATCACTTTGGGCGATTCTTTACATGACCGGATTACACATCGATTGGGAAGTTGCCTGTCCCGAATCACTCTCAGCTCACCGGTGGAAATGGCCAGAAAAAGTGCGCCGTCAGCCGGGGTCATATGCAGGCAGGGATCAAAGCCGATTGATTCTGTCTGACCATAAGAACGAGTGAAACCAGATACAAACACGGTGAATATAATAAAAATAGCTCCCCACATCAAGCGGTGCCTGCTGTCAGTATTCATCATTTAATAGCCTCCGATTTGACCTGGCTGCACAGTTATCCGGCTACCAGGTAACCAGCTCTACTCGACGGTTTCTGGCGCGACCTTTTTCGGTCCGGTTTGTTGCCGCCGGGCAGGAAAAAGAAACGCCAAATGATTTCAATCGCTTTTCCGAAACTCCATATTCTTTGTGCAGTATTGACACCACGGCCCGGGCCCGGCGCTGGGAAAGATCCAGATTGTAGGCAAACGAACCGGCACTATCGGTGTGCCCGACCACCAGAATTTTCAGTTTGGGGCGGTCCGTGAGCATTTTGGCAATCTCGTTCAGGGTGGGCCGGGATTCTTTTTTGACCACAGCCTTATTGATACCGAAATAAATACCATACAGAGCGACTTTTCCCTGATCGTTGATCTTTCTGGCCATCTCCTCTGCCCTGACAACGACAATTTTCTGTTCCATTATCCGGGGTACAATCACATCAAGCACGACAACGGTGCGATGCTTGAACACCCTGCAGAAATCGTCATTAGCAACAGTATAGGCAAGCACGGAAATAAAAGCATGCTGTTCCGGCAACTCAGCTGTCAGGTATTGCTGCCCGGTGATACGGCTGGTCAGCGCGCAATGGCCGTTGCTGAAAGATTCATTATACGCCAGGACGTCTTCTTCGGACTGGAGAAACATCGCCAGGCTCATATCTCCACCACCGCCTTCACTGGCCCGGTGGGGATCGCCTCCACAAATTTCCTTTCCGCAGGAAAAAAGCACTTTGCCGCCTTTGTCCATAATGGTCCGGCGATAATTGACAGCAGCTTCCAGGGGCGTACGCCCTTCGGGCAGCAAATAGACAAGCCGGGTATGCGCGCCTTCGATAATCCTGCTTTTTTCCGGTGCAAAGCGGATATTGTTATGGGAGTCCCGTTTGTCCGGCCGAGCCTTCAAAGGCGCCAGGGGCAGGACAAACCGCTCAAATTCCCCGCGACGGTAAGCTACGATAACCGATCCTTGGTAACGACCGAGAAAAGTGATATCGGCCGTGCCAGGCAGATCAGCGGTGGGAATGACAGCATCAGCATAAGCCAGCGTACTGTAAAAACACAGTAATACAACAGAATAGATAAAATATCGCATTCAAACCCTCCACTTGAATAAAAAATATGCACAAATGAGTCCAATTAATTAAAATAGCCGTTTTGACAGCCATAGGCAAGTCCGGCATCTTTCCTGACAGGCCCGGCTATGTTTCCTCAATCGAATTATAAAAATTCAGATGGTCGGGGAGCAGCGCGCCGGCCAGAATCATGCCGCCCACCAGAACAAATCCCCACCGGAACGATTCAAAATCACCGCATAGACCGATGATCACCGGTACCGCCCCGCCACCGAACAAAAATGCCAGGGGAATGGTCAGGGAGACCGCAATATTCTGCTCTTTGGAAGAGGTGATGGCCGACAGGGCCGACAGCCCGGCTGGAAAAAAGCAGACGGCCACCAGAGGCTGCAATACAATTACAACGATGAGCCAGCGGCCGGCGGCTACGCCCAGCAGCAGTGTCAGAGCCCCGGCAAGCAGGAAGACGATTTTCAAAATCTGTCTGGGGCCAAAACGGTCGGCGGCCCATCCGCCAAAAAAGACAATCCCCAAACCGGTAACCCTGGAAACAGCGATGAGCGTGTTGGCCCAGCTGCGCGAAAAACCATGATCGGCCACCAGATATAACGGCAGCATCGTAAATATCCCCAGTGTGCTGCTAATCCCCAGACTGAAGAGGACGACCATTATCCAGAAGCTTCTGTTTGAAAAAATGGCCCTGATCGAAGCAACGTTGGGCCGCTGCCCGTTGAATTCGCCCCCCCGCCCGAAGCCGGCAAAAACAGCGCCTGAAATCCAGGTGGCCCCTCCCAGAAGAATAAAGACGCCCCGCCAGGAAAAGACCGGTAGAATCGCTTCCACCAGCAGGGAAGCGACGATAAAGGCCAGGTTGGGCGCCAGTTCATGAATGGCGATGGCCTTGCCCCAGTGATTTGGCGTGGTCAACGTCGTCAGCGTGGCGATCCCCGAAGGCATATAGGGCCCGGTGGCCATTCCCAGCAGCATAAGGCCGGCCCGGATGCTCCATACCTCCCGGCTCATCGAAATGACAAACAGGGCGACCCCGAGCGCAAACATCGAAACGACAATGGTTCTTTTGTGGGTCAGAACGGCGGACAGAAAGCCCGACCCCAGAAGTGTCGAAAAATACCCGATGGAAATAAAAAAGAAAAACGAGCCGGCCGCCCCGCCGCTGAGATGCAGGCGCGACACCATTTCCGGCATCAGCGGAGCCAGAATAATTCGGGAGATAAAGTTGAGAAAAAAAATCGATGTCAGCAGCAGGATGGGGCGCAGCTGTTTTCCAAACGGGTCTGTCCGGGTCGGCTCGGCAACGGTTCTCAGGGGCGTATTCATTTTTTTATGCTATCATCCGGAACCGGCCCGTGCAACGGCATAATAACCAGTGCATGGCACTGAACCGGACATCCCGTCCGAAAACAGAAAAAACCGAAAAATTTTCTTCCCTGGGCCGGCCCGGCCGGCATTGCGGGGGCGCCCCGCCAATGCCCCCTATTGACATTCGATGGCGATTTCTTATTAAATCAGGTGAGAATTATACTTTCAAATATCTGTGGAGGAAACGGTCATGGCAGAAAATCGGATCTTTGATCTGGTAATTATTGGCGGCGGCCCGGGCGGATTGAGTGCCGGTATTTATGCCCAGCGGGCCAGCCTGGATACGGTTCTGGTCGAAAAAGGGGCGCCCGGCGGGCAGATCAACCTGACCGATGAGGTTGAAAACTATCCGGGTTTCGAACATTTAAGCGGCCCGGAACTGGCCATGAAGATGAATCAGCACGCCGAATCCCTGGGCCTGCCGGTGATTTCCGATGAAGTAGCGGCCATCGAACCCGGAGACCCGGCGCATACGGTCAAGCTGGTCAGTGGAGAGTCACTGCAATCTTACGCCGTTATCATCGCCACAGGAGGATACCCCCGAAAGCTCGGCATTCCCGGTGAAAATGAATTATACGGCAAAGGCGTGTCGTTCTGCGCCACGTGCGACGGATTCTTTTTCAGAGGCAAAACCGTCCTCGTGGTCGGCGGCGGCGATACGGCCGCCGAAGAGGCGCTGTATCTGGCCAAAATAACAAAGAAAGTTTATATCGCCCATCGCCGGGACGCGTTGCGTGCCAGCCCCATTCTGCAAAAACGGGTGTTTGACAACGAAAAAATCGAAATGCTCTGGAATACGGTTCCCACCGCGATTCATGCCGAGAACGGCAGCGTCAGCCGGATTTCCCTGAAAGATACGCAAACCGATGCCGCCAGTGACCTGGCTGTGGACGGCGTATTTATTTTTATCGGCTACCTGCCCAATGCCCAGCTGGTGCCCGACGCCATAGTCCGGGCCGCCGGCGGATACATCGCAACCAATAACCGCTGCGAAACGAATATCCCCGGGATTTACGCCATCGGGGATCTTGCCGAAAAGTTTGCCCGCCAGATTGTAACGGCGGCCGCGGACGGCTGTACGGCCGCACTGGCGGCATCTCACCATGTGGAAATGAAAAAGGCGACCGGGACGTTATAGCCGGATGCGCCGGCTGCCGGAAAAGATCAACAGCCCCCGGGGCCAGCCAAGACAGGCCAGGGTCATATTGAGCTGCCGGGCCAGGGTGGCCGCCAGCGTCGTCGGGCGGGAAACAGACAGTACAATGGGAATCTGCGCCCGCCCGGCCTTTTGAATCAGCTCGTAACTGGTCCGGGAGGACAGCAGCAGCACGCGGGCCCGGTCCAGCCGGTTTTGTCGAAACAGATGGCCAATGGCCTTATCTAGCGCATTATGCCGACCGACATCCTCTCCCTTCGATAAAACTGAAAAATCGGGATCGCACAGCACGGAAGCATGACTGGCGCGGGTCAGCCGATGCAGGGGCTGGTGCTGCTTCAGGTTTTCAAGCATATCCGCCGCTTTTCGGCCATCGACCACCGTGTCATCAGTAATTGGATCGATATGTTGAACCAGGTCGGCCACGATTTCCTTGCTGCAGATGCCGCAGCTCGTCTGACTGATGAAATGGCGCCGGTCGATCAGAGCGGCTATCTTTTCCCGGCGCTTTTCATCCAGCGCAACGGTGACGACATTTGTATCGACCGCATCACAGAACCCGAGCGTGCCGATTTCCGCCGGTTTGTCGACGAGTCCCTCGCCCAGGCAAAAACCAGCGACATGGTCGAGTTCCTGCCCCGGCGTCCGCATCACGACCGCATAGGGCCTGCCCTCTACACGGATTGAAAGCGGCTCCTCAACAATAATCCGGCAGGGCCTGGTGGTTTTTGTCGTCAGATCCCAGCAGGTGACCGAAGGATCGTCATGGTCGGTCGTCATTGATTTTTCAAACATCTGGCGAAGACCTCCTTTAAAGGCCCGGCGCTTGTTTTCCCGGGATCATATTTAAAATATAATGACTGGGGGCGCCAAAGTCCACCAAACCAATATGTTTTAGCGTTTCGATAAAAATATCTTGACAAGTCCAGGTTCATTTCTTACAAGTTATTGTTTCAGTTAATAAGAAAAATTTAAGCGTCCGTCATGATCGGGATCGGCGGATTGATGGAGGATGATTATGGGATATGCGGTAATTGCATCAGGCGGCAAACAATACAAGGTCCAGGAGGGTGAGACCGTGGATGTCGAGCGGCTTGATGGCGAAGTCGGCGCATCAATTGTTTTTGACCAGGTGCTGCTCCACTCAGATGGAGACAACGTGACCATTGGCACCCCGGTGGTACCGGATGCCGTGGTCAAGGGCCATGTGATTGATCAGGGGAAACAGCGGAAAATTTTGGTCTTCAAGTACAAACGGCGGAAAGGATATCGCCGGAAACAGGGCCATCGGCAACCGTACACCCGCGTAAAAATCGATCAGATTACCGTTTAGTTTCAATCTCTTCGACTTTTTTACCTTTTGACAATGGTACGCGTTTTCTCCCTGGTGGAACGTGTTTTTTTTCAGATGAGGAGTTTAATACCATGGCACATAAGAAAGCAGGCGGCAGTTCCAGAAACGGCCGCGACAGTAACGGACAGCGCCGCGGCGTAAAAAGATATGGTGGTCAGCATGTGCGGGCCGGTAACATTCTTGTCCGGCAGCTGGGAACCAGAATTCATCCCGGTGAAAATGTCGGGATGGGGAAAGACTATACTCTTTTTGCCAAAGCCGACGGGGTTGTCACATACGAACGGCTCGGCAAAACGCGTAAAAAGGTCAGTGTTTATGCCCAGTGAAATTTGTTGACTCTGCCAAAATAACAGTCAGTTCCGGAGCTGGCGGTCGTGGATGCGTCAGCTTCCGGCGGGAAAAGTTTATTCCCCGGGGGGGGCCGAACGGCGGGGATGGCGGCCATGGCGGCAGCATCATCATGGCGACGAACCTCCGCAAGCGAACCCTTTATCACCTCCGCAACAAATCCCATTTTACGGCTAAAAACGGGGCGCCCGGACAGGGCAGCCAGAAAACCGGTCGCAATGGCGCCGACCTGATTATCGAGGTTCCGCCGGGAACGATCATCATCGACAGCGAGACGGGTACCGTCATCAGAGACATGGTCGGTGACGAGCAGTTTGTCCTCGCCCGCGGCGGGAGAGGCGGGCGGGGCAATGCCCACTTCAAAACCTCCACAAACCGTGCGCCCCGGATGGCCCAACCCGGTGAACCGGGCCAGACATTGTCTATCCAGCTTGAGCTGAAGCTGCTGGCCGATGTGGGTTTGATCGGGATGCCCAACGCCGGAAAATCCACGCTTATCTCCACTGTTTCTTCGGCCCGCCCCAAGATCGGTAATTACCCGTTCACGACCCTGCACCCCAACCTGGGTGTGGTTTACCCGTCCCATGGGGAACCCTATGTCATGGCCGATATTCCCGGCTTGATCAAAGGCGCCCACAGCGGCGCCGGACTCGGCCACCAGTTTTTACGACATATCGAACGCACCCGGATTCTGGTGCATCTGGTCGACGTCACCGATATCGAAAAAGATGCGCCTCTGGCCGGCTACCGCATCATCAACGATGAAATGGCGCAGTACAGCGAAGCGCTTGCCCGGAAATCCCGGATCGTGGTAATCAATAAAATGGACCTGCCGGAAGCTGCCGAGCGGGCCAAATGGTTCGAACACGCCCCGGGTGCGCCTGAATTCTACCCCATTTCCGCCGTGACCGGCGAGGGAATTCCGGCCCTGATGCGGCAAATTTCCAGGGAGCTGGCCTGGCTGGATGAAGACTAAACGCCAACACTGCATACAAACGGCCCGGCGCATCGTCGTCAAGGTGGGCAGCAATGTGCTGGCCACGGGCGACGGATTGAACATCTATGTTATCCGTTCCATCAGCCGGCAGATCTGCCGGCTCAAAGACCGGGGGCTGGAAGTTATTCTGGTAACATCCGGCGCCATGGCTGTGGGCATGAAAAAAATCGGCCTGACGACCCGCCCGAAAGATACTCCCGGACGCCAGGCGGCCTCGGCCGTGGGGCAGGCCGGGTTGATCATGGAATACGAACACGCCTTTGACCGCTATGGACTCAAAGTCGCTCAGGTGCTGCTGACCAGCGACGATCTTAATGACCGTAAACGGTACCTCAATTCACGGAATACGCTGTATTCGCTCCTCGGCTGGAACGTCATTCCCATTATCAACGAAAACGACACCGTTAAGGTCGAATCGATTCAGTTCGGCGACAACGACAATCTGGCGGCCATGATCACCCTGCTCATGGATGCGGATTTTTATATTAACCTGACCGACATCGACGGATTGTATACCCGTGATCCCCGGCGCCACGATGACGCTGCGCTGATCCCCGTCGTCACCGTCATTGATGAAAAAATAAGAAACATCGCCGGCCGGATTCCCGGTGAACTGGGAACCGGCGGCATGCAGACCAAAATCCGGGCCGCCGCAAAAGTCACCGCCGTCGGTACGCCGATGGTGATTGCCAACGGCAGCCGGGAGGATACGCTGCTCCGGCTGTTTGACGGTGACGATCTGGGCACGTTTTTTGTGCCGCGGGAAAAACGGCTGGCCCGGCGAAAATGCTGGATCGGCTATTCCGCCCGGCCCGAGGGAATTCTGCACCTGGATGCCGGGGCGGCCACGGCCATTGTCAAGGGCGGCAAAAGCCTGCTGCCCAGCGGCATTACCGGAGTTGATGGCGATTTCGGCATTGGCGCGCCAGTGGAATGCCGGGCCCCGGACGATACCGCTCTGGGCGTGGGGCTGGTCAATTACCGTGCCCGCGACATTCGACAGATCATGGGCCTGCAGACCCGGCAGCTGGCCGCTGTCCTGAGCGATCCCCCTTACGACGAAGTGATTCATCGCGACAACCTGACAATTACCGCCAACGAGGAGACGGCCCATGTCCATTGACACCACTGTTTCTGATATTGCCGCCGCGGCCCGGGCCGCCGGACGGCAGATGGCACAGATATCAACGTCCCTGAAAAACCAGGCATTGATGTCACTGGCCGACCGGCTGGAAAAAGAGGCCCCGGGCATCTTTGCCGCCAACAAAAAGGATGTGACCCAGGCTGAGCAGGCCGGATTGTCGGCGGCCATGATTGACCGCCTGACAGTCACCCCCGCCACCATCGCGGCCATGGCTGACGGCTTGCGGGAAGTTGCCGCGCTGGCCGATCCGGTGGGGGCCATGACCGAATCCTGCCGGCGGCCCAACGGCCTGGAAGTCTCCCGGGTGCGCGTACCGCTGGGCGTTATCGGTATAATTTACGAATCCCGGCCCAATGTGACCGTGGATGCGGCCGGCCTGTGCCTGAAGGCGGGCAATGCCGTTATTCTGCGGGGCGGATCCGAGGCAATTCACTCCAACCGGGCGCTGGCCGACCTGATCAGCACCAGTCTGACCGATTCCGGACTGCCCGGCCGGGCCGCTCAGGTGATCCCGGTCTCCGACCGGGCGGCAGTGACCACGATGCTGGCCCAGGAGGCATTCATTGATCTGATTATCCCCCGGGGCGGTGAGGGACTCATCCGGTTTGTGGTGGCCCACTCGAAAATCCCGGTGCTCAAACATTATAAGGGCGTCTGCCATGTTTACGTCGACCGGAGCGCGGATACGGTCATGGCCGGGGAAATCTGTTTTAATGCCAAGGTTCAGCGCCCCGGCGTCTGTAACGCCATGGAGACCCTGCTGGTGCATCGCGATGTCGCCGACGATTTTCTGCCGGCCATGGGACAGCGGTTTCAGGATGCCGGCGTTACACTGAAAGGCTGCGACCAAACCCGCGCGCTGCTTCCCTTTGCCGAGGCGGCGACCGATGCGGACTGGCCCGCCGAATTTCTCGATCTTACACTGGCCGTACGGGTGGTCGACGACATGGATCAGGCCATGGCGCACATCGCGGCACATGGCTCCAACCACACTGAAGCAATTGTTACCCGGGATTACGCCCTTGCCCGCCGATTTACCCGGGAAGTGGACGCATCGGTGGTCATTGTCAACGCGTCCACCCGGTTTAACGACGGCAGCCAGCTTGGATTGGGCGCCGAAATCGGCATCAGCACCTCCAAGCTGCATGCCTACGGCCCCATGGGTCTCAAAGAGCTGACCACGACGAAATTTGTCGTTTTCGGCGACGGGCAGGTGAGGCCGTAACGACCGGAAGCAATGGCAACGGGGGAGGAACGCAGCAGTGAAAAAAATCGGGCTGTTCGGCGGCAGTTTTAATCCGATCCATCTGGGCCATTTGCGGGCGGCCCTGGAAGTCCAGACGGCTTTCGGGATGGAAACGATCATGATGATCCCCTCGGCCCGGCCGCCCCACAAATTTGCGAAAAATATGGCGCCGGCCGCCGACCGTCTGGAAATGGTCCGGCTGGCCACGGCGGAAATACCCGAATTAACGGCATCGGATGCGGAGCTTCGCCGCCCCGGGCTTTCCTATACGGTCGAAACCATCGAACGGTTCCAGGCTGAAAAGGCCGATGCCGATCTTTTCCTGCTGATTGGCCTGGATGCGTTCCTGGAATATGATACCTGGCATCGGTATCCGGATCTTTTCCAGCTGGTGCCCATCATCGTCATGCCGCGACCGGATCACGCCATGACTGATCTCACGCGGGCACGGCACCTGATGGAGAAACAATTGACAGCAAGTATTTCGACCCGGTACCGTTATGACGCTTCGCCGCCGCGGTTTATGCATCCAGTTCTGAAACCGGTTTACATTTTTGAAGTTACCCGGCTGGATATATCGGCCAGCCGTATTCGTCAGCTGGTAAAAACAGACCGGTCCATCCGGTTTCTCGTACCGGACACCGTCAGACAATTTATTATCAGAAAAGGGCTATATCAATGAAAACCGGGCTGGACCCCGACTTAAAAAAGTATGTGGCTGCCATCCGTGGCCGCAAAATCGACCATCTGGTGGGGCTGGATGTCCGTAATTTAACATCCGTGGCCGACACTTTCTTCATCTGCAGCGGCCGCTCCAACCGGCACGTTTCCGCCATTGCCGAGCATATCCGCCTTGAATTGAAAAAAGACCAGATCCAGCCACTGAGTGTCGAAGGCGGAGAAACCGGTCACTGGATCATCCTCGACTACGGCTATGTGGTGATCCATGTGTTCTACGAGCCGATCCGGGAAATTTATGATCTGGAAGGATTCTGGGCCGACGCCCCGCGGATCGATGTCGGCGCCGAGCCGGAGGAAACAGATGAGGAGGCCCCATGACCGATACCGTGCGCCCCTGTGTATTAATCATTCTAGATGGCTGGGGATTGCGGGACGCCACTGAAAATAATGCCGTCCGGCTGGCCGACACCCCCTTCATGGACGAGTTGATCACTGCCTGGCCGCATACCTCCCTGGCATGCCACGGCGAGGCCGTGGGCCTGCCCGCCGGTGTGATGGGCAACTCCGAAGTGGGGCACATGAATATCGGCGCCGGGCGCGTGGTTTATCAAAACCTGCTCCGGATCAACAAAGCCATTGCCGACAAATCGTTTGCCCGTAATCCGGCGCTGGACCGGGTCATCCGCCGGGTCCAGGCAAAAGGCAGCGCCCTGCACCTCATCGGGCTGGTCTCCGACGGCGGGGTTCACAGCCATATCGACCATTTAACAGCGCTGCTCACCCTGGCCCGCGATCGCGGGCTGACGCGCGTTTTCGTGCATGCCATTTTAGACGGTCGGGATACGCCGCCCCACAGTGGATCGGCCTATCTCCGCCGGCTTACCGAAATGATCAACCGGACGGGCACAGGCGCCGTGGCGTCTCTCTGCGGCCGTTTTTATGCCATGGACCGGGATACCCGCTGGGAACGGGTGGAAAAAGCGTACGACCTCTATACAGCGGGCAGGGGAATTGCCGAAAAACAGACGGACGTCGCGATTGACGCGGCATACGCGCGGGGAGAGACAGACGAATTTGTCAAACCGATTGTCATGACAAATGATGATGGCGCGCCGGTGGCCCGTATATCGGATGACGATGGGGTCATCTTTTTTAATTATCGGGCTGACCGGGCCCGGGAAATCACCCAGGCGTTGACCGACCCGGACTTTTCCGCATTCAAGCGGAACCGCCCGCCCCGACTCTGCGATTTCGTCTGCATGACCCTTTACGATAATGATTTCACCCTGCCGGTGGCATTCGCCCCGGTTCACCTGGAGGGCATTCTCGGTGAAATCGTCAGCCGGCAGGGGCTTTCCCAATTGCGGATCGCCGAAACCGAGAAATACGCACATGTGACCTACTTTTTCAACGGCGGCGAGGAAACGCCGTTTGACAAAGAGGACCGCTGCCTGATCCCGTCGCCCCGGGACGTGGCGACCTATGACGAAAAACCGGAAATGAGCGCACCGGCCGTGACTGACGCACTCCTGCAGCGGCTGGATCCAAGCCCCTATGCGCTGGTGGTGGTTAATTTCGCCAACATGGACATGGTTGGCCACACGGGCATTCTGGCCGCCGCGAAAAAGGCATGTGAAGCCGTTGACCGGTGCCTGGCGCGAATCATCCCCCGGGTGCTGGCGCTTGACGGGACGGTGATCGTTACCGCCGATCACGGCAATTCGGAAACCATGGTGGATGAAAACGGCCAGCCTCATACGGCGCATACCCTGAATCCGGTCCGGCTGATCCTGGTGGACAAATCCCGCAGGGATGCGAGGCTGGCCACCGGCGCCCTGTGCGACATCGCGCCGACGGTCCTTGATGTCATGGGCATTGCGCCGCCATCCCAGATGACCGGCCGGTCATTGATCCAGCCGGATAATAATTAAGAGCGCCGCGTGAATACCGTCCATGCCAGGCCGGGTGAAATGATCACCGATTTTATCACCGGCCGCCGGATCCCCGATGAAGGCGCCGAAGCCAATCGCCAGGCCTTTGAAAAATTTCTCATTACCGGCAGGGCATTTACCAGAAAAGATATCGACGTCAACGTTCCCATTACCGTTATCGTTGATGGCACCTGCTACCGGTCCCGGGTCGATCTAACGATTAATATCCAAGGCCGTATCGTCATGGCCGTTAAATGCGCCGCCGGCTCCCTGGGCTCCCGGCAACGGGAGATCCTGGCCGCCGCCCGGCTGCTGACCGATTATCCGGTGCCAGTCTGCATCGTGACCGACGGGCAGACGGCGCTGGTTTTCGACACCTTCACCGGCAGGGAAATGGCCAGCGGCCTTGATGCCGTTCCCGACCGAACGCAGGCTGAAAAAATCGCCGCCGACATGGATCTGGCCCCCTGGCCCGCCACGCGGCGCGCGCGGGAGGCGATTATTTTTAAATCCTACGATGCAATGAACATTAACAGGACCCGGGAATAGACGCCATGTCTTTACACAAGGGAACACTCATCGTTTTCGAAGGAATTGACGGCGCCGGCAAATCAACTCAGGTACGGAAGCTTGATCATGCCCTGCGACAGCGCAATATCAACACGGTTCTTTCCCGGGAGCCCACGGACAGCCCTTACGGCAGAAAGCTTCGCCAGCTGGCCCGGGCGGGCAGGGAAAGCGCCCGGCCGGAAGACGAATACGCTCTCTTCATGCAGGACCGGAAAATTCATGTGGACACCCTGGTCCAGCCGGCCCTGGCTGACGGAAAAACGGTTATTCTCGATCGGTTCTACTTTTCCACGATCGCGTACCAGGGCGCTCTGGGTATCGATCCCGAAAGAATCAGGCGGGAAAACGAAGCCTTCTGTCCGATTCCCGATATCGTTCTGCTGATCGATATTCCCGTCACCGCCGGTCTGGCCCGCATCCGGGAGGGCCGCGGGGAAACCCCGAATCTTTTTGAAAAAGAATCCTACCTCACCGACGTGGCCCGCCGTCTGGCCGCCCTGAACGATGCATGCATCGTTCGCATCGATGGCAGCGGATCGCTGGACGATGTTTTCCAGCGCATTCTGTTTCATGTGTTGCCGCTGTTGAAAAGCCCGGCGCCGGGTCTGGATGCGGCCGCCGGTCCTGCGACGCCCGATTGACAGATGCAGAGTATCTCCGGGAGATTATAAATTGGAGAAAAACCGCCGCTATTTTCAAAATCGTTTCAGCCTGGTGGCGCTGCTCATCGCGTTTTTCCTGATCTTGAGTTTTATCGTCAGAACCGTCCTGCTGCTTACCGATATCAACCAGATCGACTGGCATTTCTCTTCACTGGCCGGTATCTATCTTGCCGGTGCTTTCTATGACCTCATTGCCGTTTTCTACTACGTTTCTCCTTTTGTCTTCTACCTGGCTTTCGTACCCGACAAAATTTTCAACAGCAAACCCCACCGCTGCTTAATGGGTACATTTATCTTCGTTCAGGTCTGCGGTCTGGTCTTCAGCGGTTTTGCCGAATGGTTTTTTTGGAAAGAGTTTGAAAAGCGATTTAACTTCATCGCCGTCGACTATCTGGTCTACACCCATGAAGTGATTAACAACATACTGGAGTCCTATCCCATCCCTCTACTGCTATGTGTTATTCTGATAATCAGCGCCATCGTTTTTTATCTGATTATCACACGGACGCCGCTGCTGTCATGGGCATTTACCGCCAAGTCTTCGCTTTTACAACGGCTGAAAACCGGCGCCTTCCTGCTGCTCGTTCCGATCGTCTCCTTTTATGCCATCGACAAGCAGCCCCTGTCGGAGATCTCTACAAACCAATACAATAACGAGCTGGCGAAAAACGGGCTCTATTCCCTTTTCAGTGCGTTCAGACACAATACGCTTGACTATGATACGTTTTACAAACGAAAAAGCATTGAAACCGTCATGACACGGCTTTATCAATTAACCGGTTTTAACGACAAAAAAACAAAAATAATTAAAAAAGAAGGGACGGAGAAAAAATTCAATGTCATGCTGGTCATGGTGGAAAGCCTCAGCGCCGAATACATGGGTGTTTTTGGGAACCATCGAAGACTGACGCCCCATCTGGACGAATTGACTCAAAATGCGCTTTTTTTCAATAATTTTTACGCCACCGGCACCCGGACCGTTCGAGGGATGGAAGCGGTCACCCTTTCCATTCCGCCGACCCCGGGAAGAAGTGTCATCAAAAGGCCTGGCAACGAAGGCCTGTTTTCATCAGGTTTTATCTTCGCTGAAAAAGGATATGAAAACAAATTTATCTATGCCGGGTATGGCTACTTTGACAATATGAATTATTTTTTTTCTCATAATGGATTTGATGTTGTTGATCGTAGTAACATGCGTGCCGACGAAATCACCTTTTCCAATGTATGGGGCGCCTGCGATGAAGACTTGTTTCACAAGGTATTGAAAGAAGCGGACAATACCTACCGGAAAGGGAAACCGTTTTTTAACTTTATTATGACGACGTCCAATCACAGGCCGTACACTTTTCCCGAAGGCAAAATCGATCTCCCCCCCCACCATGGCCGGGCCGGCGGTGTTAAATACACCGACTATGCCATCCACCGGTTTTTAGAAGACGCCCGTGATAAACCTTGGTTTGACCAGACGATTTTTGTCATTGTCGCCGACCACAACGGAGGCAGCTCGGGAAAAAACACACTCCCTGTCTGGCGGTACAAAATCCCTTTGATTATCTATGCCCCCAAAATCATCAGACCGGGCGTCGTCAGTAAACTGGCTTCACAGGTCGATTTGATGCCGACGCTTTTTTCAATTTTAAACTGGGGTTACCGGAGTCGATTTTACGGTAAAGATATCCTGGATGATCAATTTATTCCCCGCGCCTTCATCGGCAATTACCAGAAGCTCGGATATCTGAAAGACGGCAGGCTTCTGGTGCTTCGGCCCGACAAGCGTGCCATCGAATACAAAATTGTCAACCAGACGCTGACGGATGTTGATTATATTGAAATTCCCCCTGCCGGAATAGACGAACTTGACAGTATTACATACTATCAAAGTGCCAGCTATTTCTATAAAAACCATCTGAGCCAGTGGCCGGCGAAGATAAATTAAAAGTGATATTGTATTTTCAGACCAAAACTCTTTCCCCGGGATGAAAAATCATTGATAACCGGCGATAGAATAAATCTGTCTGTGACAAATGCACCAATGGCGGAACCGAGAACATGTGACGCCGCATCCAGCAATTGCCCCTTGCAGTTCCCGTGTTGAGCCACTTCCACGCCCTGCTCCAAGATGATACCTGCTGAACTTATCCAGAAACCGATTTTTCCTCTGCAATGCCTGTATTTCGGATAATAGTGATCAACCGCTGCAGTGATGACACCGGCCATTGCCACGCCGCCGGCCACATGACTCATTTCACTACTGAAACTTTCATTGGCCGGCAATTCTTCTGGCACCAGTGCGCAACACAACATGCAGAATATGATTAAAATATGTCTCTTCATCGCAATTCACAGTCCTTAAGGCATGACTTGTGTGTAATCTCATCTGACAGAAAACATAACGCAATATTGATGCCTTATTTTCAACAGCGATAAAGTTTATTATAAATCAAAAGGTTATTTCACCATAAAAGCCTGTCAGAGTATACAAAACTGGTACATGGTGCATATAAACCACCAGGACTGATCCATATGCACCAGTTGCAGAAAACCTGCGGCCCCGTTAGAGGAAAAAACATACAGTGCGGTCAATTTCGTAAGGAATGAATACAAGAAGAGGCTGGCTAACCGGAAAGATCCGCTGTTCCTGCTGACAGTGGCGCACCAGTGTCAACAATAATTTAGTAGATAATTGGCCCTGCAATCTTTACGGATTACCTGTTTTAGGCTATTATGAAAATCATGGGAGATTAAAAAACAATATTTTTAACAGGTGGCCATAAATGTCAGCCCGCTTAACCCCTGACAATCTGACAATTATTGTACCCGTATTCAATGAGGCGCCGTGCCTGGCCCGATTCCGGAGCGAGATGGATAAATATTTATCCCAGACGCCGATGGATTCGGATATTCTGTTTGTCAACGACGGCTCCACTGATGACAGCCAGGCGATGATTGAGGATATCTGCGCCAGCGACAGCCGCTACCATTTTATCACGCTGGAGACCAACGCGGGCCTGAGCACGGCCATCAAGGCCGGTATCGAGGCCGCTCAAAGTACGCTGATCGGGTATATTGACGCCGACATCCAGACCACTCCCCTCGATTTTCTCAAGTACATCGCTTTTTTCCCTGAATATGACATGGTGAACGGTATTCGCGCCAAACGCAACGACAGCTTCGTTAAAAAGATATCCTCCCGCATCGCCAATACTGTTCGCCGAATGATGATCCACGACGAGATCCAAGACACGTGCTGCCCCTTGAAAATCGTCAAGGCCACGTATGCCCGGCAGATGCCGTTTTTCACCGGTATGCACCGGTTTATCCCGGCGCTGGTGCAACTGGCCGGTGGCCGGGTGAAAGAAATCCCCGTGCAGCATTTTCAGCGATTCGCCGGCACGGCCAAATATAATTTCAGCAACCGGCTCGTCGGTCCGTTTATCGATACCCTGGCTTTTTTATGGATCAAAAACCGCTACATCCGATATCGGATCACCAAGCAAAGCCGATGACCAATCCCCTGCGCCAATTATCTGCGCTGGCCGGGCTGTCCCTGGTCTTTTTTTATTTGGGGCTGGGCAGTTACGACCTGTCCGCGCCGGACGAACCCCGCTATGCCCTGGTGGCCCGGGAAATGCTGACGGATGCCCACTGGCTGGTACTTCACCGTAACCAGATCCCCTATCCGGACAAACCGCCACTGTTTTTCTGGGCCATTGCCGGCCTGTCGGCCGCGGCCGGCGGGACGGTGACCCCCTGGACGGCCCGCCTGCCCTCGGCGCTGGCGGCGACTGTGATCCTGCTGCTGATGTGGCAGTGGAGTCAAGACGCCAACCGGTCCCGCTGGTTGCCGGTCGTAACCGTTCTCGTACTGATGAGCTGCGTGAAGTTTTTCTTTCAGGCGCGCATGGTGCAGATCGATATGCTCCTGACCCTGTTTACCACCGGTGCGCTGATCATCGGCTTTAAGGCCTTGTCGGGAAAACCGTACAGCCCTTTCTGGCTTGGAATCTGCCTGGGGGCCGCGATCCTGGCCAAGGGGCCGGTCGGTTTGCTGATCCCCATCGGCAGCATGTGTTTTTTCGCGCTGCTCACCGGCCGGGAAACATGGAAAAAGATGCCGCTCAAAGGTTTCTTGTGGGGGCTGCTTTTACCATTGGTCTGGCTGCTGGCCCTGCTGGTCGACGTTTCCCTCCATGATCAATGGGCCTATTTAAATAATCTGCTTTTCAAGCAGACAGTCACGCGCTATTTCAACGCCTGGGTGCACCATCGCCCCTTTTACTATTTTCTCGTGACCTTTCAGCACGATTTTCTCCCCTGGACCCCGTTCCTGTGGCTGGTCATCCCCTTTTCGAAAAAAAAATGGGCCGGGAGCAGCCAACAGCAGAAATACGCCTGGGCCGTCATTGTGTTCACCCTTGTTTTTTTCAGCCTGTCCAAGGGAAAAAGGGGCCTGTATATTCTACCGGTTTTCCCTTTTGCGGCTTATCTGACAGCGACCCGGATCGTATCTTATTTTGAGAAGGGGACAATCGATAAATGGGCCAAAGGCGCGTGGAGTCTGTCCGGGCTTATTATTCTGGCAGTGGGGCTGGCGGGTGTGGTTGCGGCCAGCGGCCAGGTCACCCTGCCGCTGAACTGGATCAAAACGCCGCTGCCGGTCCTGTGGCTGGCCAGCCTGGGCGGTATGCTGGTTCTACTGGCGGCAACTGTTTTTTATTCTATCTGGACAGATCGGGTAAAAGGCGCCTTTGCTGCCATTGTCGCGGCCATGGCACTGGCCAGTTTTCTGATGTACAGTGTCCTCATGCCGTGGGTCAGCCCGTATCGCAGTGCCAGAAGCTTTATGACGCGGGCCGACCAGATAATCCATTCCCGGGCCGGTACCCCTGTGATCGGCATGGTCCGCTACCGATCCGCCTTCCGCTTCTATGGCGACTTTCCCCTTGAAGAGATGCATACCTGCCAGGATCTGACGCCCTTTTGGATCGCGCACCCTTCGGGCTGGGTGATCATCCGGGATAAAGAGCTAAAAAGCTGTGAAAGGACATGGACTCATAAAATCAAAATCCATGTCCGCCAGCGGTTGGGACGGGGCCATGATTATCTGCTGATATCTTTAAACCCCACACCGGATGCCACAGGGGGTAAAAAGCCCCCTGAACCTGAAATAAACCTGCAGGGATAAGCACAAGGGAGGACTCCCGTGACAGATACTTTCTGGATAACATTAGGCTTCATTGCGCAATTTCTATTTTCATGCCGGTTTTTTATTCAATGGATCGCCACCGAAAAGGCCAAAAAAAGTGTCATTCCCGATATGTTCTGGTATTTCAGTATCGTCGGTTCCAGTCTCCTGCTGCTGTACGCCATTCATCGGAAAGATCCGGTTTTTATTATCGGACAATCAACGGGTATTATTGTCTACAGCCGAAACCTTTATTATATATTTCGCGAAAAAAGAGAAACCCCTTGAGCAGGTGCGCAACAATCAGCATGAGCAGGGCCCATATCTCCAGAAAAGAACCCTTCTCAGAAAATAAAACGGTGCCGGCGTGACGTCTCTGTCTTTAAACCGACTGTACTGGATCATGCTCGGCATGACGCTGGCGATCGCCTTTGCCTTCCAGGGATCCCGGGGATTATACGAAACCACCGAAGGCCGTTATTCAGAAGTGGCCCGGGAGATGCTGGAAAGTGGCCATTATATCGAGCCCATGCTGGGTTACCGGCCACACTGGACCAAGCCGCCCTGTACCTACTGGGCCATTGCCGGGGGAATAAGGGTTTTTGGTAAAAATGCCTGGGGCGCCCGGTTTTTTAACGCCATTGCTTTTACCCTGACCACTTTGCTGGTCACCCGCATCGGCATTCTTCTCTGGAACAGGCGGGTCGGTCTGGCGGCGGGTATTATTTATGCGACCTCCATTTTTACGGCTGTGGCCATGTTTACGGTCAGCACGGATACATTGCTGACCCTGTGGGAAATTGCGGCGGTCTACTGTTATCTCAAAGCATCCCGGGCAACAGGGGCCGGCGATATACGCAAGTGGATGCTGGCCATGTGGGTCCTTTTCGGCATGGGTTTTTTTACCAAGGGCCCCCCGGCCCTCCTGCCCCTGACCGCCATATCGGTATGGCACTATATTGAAAAAAAGCCCTGGAAACTGTTCACGCTGTCGGGGGTCGGTACTTTTCTGATCGTGGGCCTGTGGTGGTATATTCTCGTTTGTTTACGCCACCCGCAGCTGTTGGGCTATTTTCTGGGCAAAGAACTTGCGGACAGAATAGCGACCGACACATTCCACCGAAACGCCGGATGGTATATCCCGTTTACCATGTATTTTCCCGCCTTGACGCTGGGTTCGGGCGTCTGGTTTGTTTACCTCATCAAAACGATACGCCAAAATGAACTGTTTCGTCCGGCCGCCTTGTGGGCGTATCTTCGCGCGGGAAAAACCGGGGCTTTTTTACTGCTCTGGCTATCGATTCCGCTGTTGATATTCTGCATCGCGCAAAGCCGATTGATCCTGTATGTTCTGCCGCTGTATGCCCCCGTTGCCCTGCTCATCGGCCGGGGAATCGGAAATCAACTGTCTCTGCGGAAAATAATCCTGCTCGCTGCGGTTTCATCCGTCGCGCTCATCGGGTTCAAAGGACTGGCCGCACGTGCCCCTCAGAAAAACAACATGAAAGACCTTTTTTCAACCTGTCGCCAGCTGGGCGGGAAAGAGGCCCGGATTTTATCGTATCTTGAAATCAGGCTCTACGGCCTGCAGTTTTATCTGGATGGGAATCTTGTACGCCTGGCAGATGAAGAAATGCCGTGGAGTGATCGCCGGATATTGCCCTTTATTCGAAACGTTTTGAAAAAAAACAGCTCCCATCGATATCTGATCATTACCCGGCCGCAGTACGGCCATTATCTGGAGGAAAAGCTCATGGCAACAAAGGTTCCTTTCAGGAAGGTCCATGATGCATTCTGGAAAATATACCGTTTCGACCCGATCCATCAAGCCAGTCCGGCCAATCCATCATAACTTGCGTTTTGATTGCCGGTAAGACTTGTAGTCAATACCGTATTTACCGGCCTTGTAGGCAAATTTTCTGATGGTTGTATTGAGCATGGCTGCCGCCCGTCGGATATTGCCATGGGTATTTTTAAGCGCATCGATGAGCATTTCTCTTTCAAGATTTTCAACGGCGCCATCCAGGGACAGAGACGGCAGGGTGTTGGACACCATACCGGTCTGCAGCGTCGGCGGCAGATGGTAGCTGTGAATCACCCCGTCGGAGCAGAGCAGAACAGCCCGCTCGATACTGTTTTCCAGTTCCCGGACATTTCCCGGCCAGTGGTAATCGGCCAGCATGTTGATGGCGGGCGTGGACAACCTGCGGATATCTTTTTTGTTTTCCCGGGCATATTTTTCGAGGAAGTGATCGGCCAGCAGCAGAATATCGGTTTTGCGTTCCCGCAAGGGAGGCAGAAAAATCGGGAAGACATTCAGCCGGTAATAGAGATCTTCCCGGAACGCCCCCGACTCCACGCCCTGTTCGAGATTCTTGTTGGTGGCGGCAATGATGCGGACATCGCTTTTAATGGTTTTGTGCCCCCCGACGCGCTCGAACTCCCGGGTCTGGATGACCCGCAGCAGAGCGACCTGAACATCAGGACCGATGGCGCCGATCTCGTCGAGAAAAAGGGTCCCCTGGTGGGCCTGTTCGAATTTGCCGTGCTTTTGCCGCAACGCACCGGTGAACGCGCCTTTTTCGTGCCCGAACAGCTCACTGGCAATCAAACTGGCCGGCAGTGCCGCACAGTTGACCTTAATAAACGGACGGTGCGCCCGGCGGCTGTTGTAGTGCAGGGAATGGGCCACCAGTTCCTTGCCGGTGCCGCTTTCACCTCGGATGAGGACATTGGTATTGCTCTGGCAAACCTGGGAGATCATCTGATAGACCTCCCGCATCCTGTTGCTGTTGCCCACAATATTCCGAATATGATACTTGTTTTCCAGTTCAGCCTGCAGACGCTGATTTTCCGCCCGCAGCTGCTTTTCTTCCAGTCGGGCGAACTCGAGGTTGACCACGTGCATGGCAATCATCACCGCCACGATGGACAGCAGGCGCCGACCGGTCTCCAGGCAATATGACGCATCATAGACACGGTCCACGCTGAGCGTACCGATAACATGCTTTCCCCGTTTGACCGGTACACAGATGAAAGATATTTCCTGCCCGGACATGCCTTGCCGGGCGGCTGTTTTGTTCAGGAAATGGGGTTCCGCACTGATCTTGGGGATTGTCACCGGCTGGCCCGACTCAATCACCCGGCCGGTAATGCCTTCGCCCACCTTGTATCGTCCCCGCTGCATGGCGCCGGGCGTCAACCCGTGAGCCACTTCGATGATAATTTCATCCCGGACCGGATCCCGCAGACAGATTGTTCCCCGGGGCATCGCCATGGAAGCGGAAAGAATTTCCAGCACCCGGTAAAGGGCCTGTTTCAGGTCTTTGTGCATGCCAATGGCTTCGCTGATTTCATACAGGAGCGTCACTTCATCGCGTCTGCGCATTTTTTACAGCCGCCCTTTTCGGATAATGGCCACCAGCAGCCAGATTCCCATCAGTGCGGCCGCGAAAAATCCGATAATGCCAATCAGCGAGATACCGAAAAAAAGCGGGGGAATTTCAGAAATAACAATCAGGGCGGATCCGATAATCAGCGCGGCGATAACAATGGCAAATGAAATGCGGTTACTGATCTGGGAATACGTATCCAACATCAGCGGAAGACCGGTAAAATCATGCCTGAAAGAAAGTTTGCGGTGCCGAACCTGCCGGATGATTTCCATCAGATCCTGGGGAAACTGGCTCATAAATTCGTACCAGTCCGCCGCCAGGTGGGACAGTTCATCGGCTATCCGCTGGGGTTGCAGCCGGTCGAGTTTGATCCGCTCAATAAACGGTGTGGCCGCCTCGATCAGGTTAAAGTCCGGATCGAGCATGCAGGCTACCCCCTCCACAGTGGCCAGCGCCTTCATCATCAGGAAAAGGTTGGGCGGCAGCCGGAGATCATGACGGGCGATTATTTCCAGCAGATCGTGAAGCAGGGCACCGAACCGGATGTCTTTCAATGGTCTGTCCAGATGCCGCCCGGTAAACTCGGCCACGTCTTTTTCGAGCCGGCGCAGGTCAGGTTCTTCTTCCCAGTCGACAAGCTTCAGAAGTGTACGGACGCAGCGGGCTTCCTCGCGGCGAATAATGCAGTCAATCAGATCGACAAACAGTTCCCGGGTCTGCCGGTCAATGATGCCCACCATGCCGAAATCGAGCAGACAGATGGTGTTACCCGGTAAGGCAAAAATGTTGCCCGGATGTGGATCGCCGTGGAAAAACCCGTGAACAAAAAATTGTGTCAGGTAAATCCGGGCGCCGTGCCCGGTGAGTTTTTTTTTATCGAATCCTTTTCGATCAAGCCGGGCAAGGTCGGAAATCTTAACGCCGTCCACAAATTCCATGGTCAGAACCCGGCTCGTGGTCCATTCCCGGTAAACGGCTGGAATATATACCGTCGCATCGTTGAGAAAAAGCCGGGCCATCCGTTCCATGCTGTCGGCTTCAATGGTATAATCGATTTCCTTTTCAAGGGTATCGGCAAATTCCTTGACAATCTTAACCGGCCGGAGCCGGGCGATCTCTTCCACGTGCCGCTCCATCAGAGTCGCCAGATGCAGCATGATTTCCAGATCAACTTCAATGGTTTTACGGATCCCGGGGCGCTGTACTTTGACGGCCACGGGGTCGCCATCCTTGATATGGGCCAGGTGCACCTGGCCCAACGAAGCTGACGCCACCGGTGTCGGTTCGATGGCGTCGAACAGGGATTCCGGAGATACGGCCAGCTCTTCGCCAAGGATCTGCTGGACCGCGGTAAAAGGAAAGGGGGGAACCTTGTCCTGCAGCCGGGCCAGTTCATTGACGAATTCCATCGGGATCAGATCGGGGCGGGTGGACAGCACCTGGGCAAACTTGATATAGGTCGGCCCCAGTTCTTCAAAGGCCAGGCGGATCCGTTCCGCCCGGGTCAGTCGTTCCAGACGGTCGCGCTTTTTCCGGGATACCATCTGGATCCCCACCTCGATGTACTGATCGATACGCAGGGTGTCGATGAGATCCCCGAAGCCATACCGGAACAGAACGGACAATATCTGCCGGTACCGGTTGAGGTGACGATACGTGCGTCCGATGACACCGATTTTGCGGATACTGAGCATGTGAATGATGCATACCGGAGAGGTTAAGGCGCGGCCAAAGGTTCGGAAGCAGCGACTGCCGCTGCCCCCGAACCGGTTACCGCTGTTTATTTCAATCTGCCGATAACTGCGCTGGCAATGGTGTTTTTCTGAACTTCCCGGGTTCCTTCGTAGATTTCGGTGATCTTGGCATCCCGGTAGCAGCGTTCCACTTCGTATTCGGCCATATACCCATAGCCGCCCAAGAGCTGGATCGCTTCGTCAGCCACTTCCACCGCCGTCCGCCCGGCAACCATTTTGGCCATGGATGTCAGTTTGGGGTCAATGCGGCCCTGGTCGAAATTCCAGGCGGCCTTATATGTCATCAGCCGGGCCAGCTCGATTTTCGTGGCCATATCGGCCAGTTTGTGCTGACTCACCTGGAACTGGGCAATTTTTTTACCGAATTGTTCCCGCTGTTTGACATAGGCCAGCGCCCGGTCAAACGCCCCCTGGGCAATCCCCAGCGCCTGGGCCGCCACCTGGATGCGGCTTTCATCGAAAAAGGTCAGCACCTGATAAAAGCCCTTGCCTTCAGTGCCGATCAGGTTCGACAGGGGCACCCGCACGTCTTTGAGCGCCACTTCCGCGGTGGCCATCATGTGAATACCCATTTTGGCGCCCACGTCAGCGGTACTCACGCCCGCCCGGTCGGCTTCCACGAGAATCAGGCTCTGGCCGCGATAGGGCGGGGCGGCGTCCGGATCCGTCTGGCACAAAACCGAATAAAATCCCGCCAGGCCGCCGTTGGTGATAAACGTTTTGACGCCGTTGATCACCCACTCATCGCCGTCTTTAACAGCGGCCGTGTCCATGAAGGTAATGTCAGAACCGTGCGCCGGTTCGGTAAAGGCGCCGGCTGATAACATCCGGCCTTCGGCCACGGCGGGAAGGTATCTGGTTTTCATCTCGTCGCTGCCATTATGGAGCAATATTTCCGATGCAAAACCGGCCAGGGCCACGGCGCTGCCGATGGTGGAATCTCCCCGGCACAATTCTTCGATGACGATGATATCTTCCATGCTGCCCATCCCCTGCCCGGAGTATTCTTCCGGGAAATGGATGCCCAGCAGCCCCAGCTCTCCGGCTTTCTGCCAGATCTTGGTGGGAAACTCATGCGTCTGGTCCAGTTTGAGCGCCAGATCCCGGTCAAACTCTCCCTTGACAAAATCCCGGACCGCTTTCTGAATCTCTTTTTGCGTTCGTGTCAGTTCAAACTCCATTCATCCTCCTTACTGCGCTTAGGCCATTCATGTCGGTTTTGCTGAAAATAGTGATGACTACTCTGCGAGTTTCAATTATCTCTATACGTTACCACTCCGACCGGAAAGACTCAAGAGCGAAATGACCCGATCTTTTTCATCGACAAGTGACTATTTGTTCAGGGTAAATAATTCCGTGCTGAGATACCGCTCACCGGTGCTGGGCAGTATGACCACGATAGTTGTATCGGGCGCTGTTGTCTGGCGGGCCACGGCCTGGGCGGCCCACACGGCCGCACCGGATGAAATACCGCAGAGAATCCCCTCTTTGCCGGCCAGGATCCGGGCGGTGTCAAAGGCCGCTGCGTTGGTCACGGTAACCACGTCGTCCACCAGCGAGCGGTCGAGCACCGGCGGGATAAAACCGGCGCCGATCCCCTGGATTTTGTGAGGCCCGGGCGCGCCGCCGGAAAGCACGGGAGAGTCGGCCGGTTCCACGGCCACGGCTTTAAAAGCCGGCTTACGGGATTTGATCACCGCGGAGACGCCGGTGATGGTCCCGCCGGTACCCACGCCGGCAACAAGGATATCAACCCCGCCGTCCGTGTCCTGCCAGATTTCTTCCGCCGTGGTTTCCCTGTGAATGCGCGGATTGGCCGGATTGGCGAACTGATTGGGCATGAAGGCGTTTTTTTCAGCGGCAACAATTTCCTCGGCCCTGGCAATGGCCCCCTTCATCCCGGCAGCCCCCGGGGTCAGGACCAGCTCGGCGCCCAGATGGGCAAGCAGTTTTCGCCGCTCAATACTCATCGTTTCGGGCATGGTCAGGCAGAGCCGATATCCCCTGGCCGCACAGATAAACGCCAGGCCGATACCGGTATTTCCACTGGTTGGTTCGACGATCAACGTATCCGGTGTGATACTGCCGCTTTGCTCGCCGTCAGCGATCATCGCGGCGCCAATACGGTCCTTGACACTCCCAAGCGGGTTAAAAAATTCGAGTTTGGCATAAAGCGTGACATTCTCGGGCAGGTCAAGGTGGTTCAGTCGCACCAGGGGCGTACGGCCAACGGTCTGATCGATGGTCGGGTATATTTTCATTTTAACCTCCGCTATGGGTAATGATAAAAACGTCCGGGGCTGTTATTTCAGCCTTTGGGCGGGCATGGATGACAACATCTTCATCGGTTCCAAAATCGTTCTCACTCATTTGTAGACAAGCCGGGGAGACTCCAGAACCACCGAGGTATCCGGCGCCACCGATTTGGTCATCCAGACATTCCCGCCGATAACGGAACGGGCGCCAATCGTGGTATCGCCGCCGAGAATTGTCGCCCCGGAATAGATGATGACATCATCTTCGATGGTGGGATGGCGCTTTTGCCCCCGCAGGCGTTTTCCCGCATCAACGGGCAAGGAGAGCGCACCAAGGGTAACCCCTTGGTAAATCCGTACGTTGCTGCCGATCCGGGTGGTCTCGCCGATGACGACCCCGGTACCATGATCAATGACAAATCGGTCGCCGATATCGGCCCCCGGATGGATATCGATACCGGTGATACCGTGAGCGTATTCGGTCATAATCCGGGGCAGAAGGGGAATGTCAAGCAGATACAGTTCGTGGGCCACCCGATAGATCGTCGTCGCCAGGATCCCCGGATAACTGAAAATAATTTCATCATGACTTTGGGCGGCGGGATCTCCTTCGAACGTGGCCGTCACATCCGTGGCCAACTGCCTGCGGATGGCAGGGATGGTCTTTAAAATATCAAGGGCCATCGCATGGCCGTTTTCCTCACATTCGCTGCATGGTTTGTTATACCTGAAACAATCATGGCGAATGGCATGACTGATCTGCTCACCCAGTCTGTCAAACAATTCCGCCGTGGCCTGGCCAACAGTATAGCGCATATTCACCGGATCGAGCCGTTCCCGGTTAAAATAGCCCGGAAATATAATCTGCCGAAACCGTTCAATAATTTCGATAACCGACGATTTTGATGGAATCCGTTCGAAATTAATGTGCGTATAGCAGGTCGCATCGTCACAATTGGCAATGATGGTATCGGCAACTTCCGGAAGCTGTTCCCGATGGCTGCTGATATTAGATGCCTCAATTTTACACGAATCCACTGGATTAAAGCTGCCGGCCATGGGTGACATTACCTCCTGAAACAAGTGATAGGGGTGGAAATTTAAAATATCGGCTATTTATTACTTTAAGATGCGTTTCGTCAGATGTCAAAAAACAGGTGGGTGGCCGGCCCACAGGGGTTCTCCCGTGCGTTCCGATGCCTTGAAATTAAAAAGGGCGGCTCTTTACCGAGCCACCCTTTCTTTTACATATTGATCAGTCAACGTCTACTGGACGCGACCCTCCCGCCAGGCCTGGATCAACTTGTCATAGTCGATGGTCTGGCCTTTGGGTTTTTCATTGGCCAGCTTGGCCTTGGGTGAACCCGCCTTTTTGAGCCATTCGGCGGGGTCCTGTTCCTTGTTCAGCTTGGGACCTTTGTCTCCCTGAACGCCGGAGCGTTCGATCCGGGCCATTACCTTGTCCTGTTCACGGGCCAGGTTGTCCATCGCCCGGTCAACGGTCACTTCGCCGGAAACCGCTTCGCCGATATTCTGCCACCACAGCTGAGCCAGTTTCGGGTAATCGGGCACGTTGGTACCGGTCGGGGTCCAGGCGACCCGGGCCGGGCTGCGGTAGAATTCCACCAGCCCGCCAAGATTTGGCGCACGTTTGGTGAAAGATTCGTCCTGAATATCACTTTCACGGATAATGGTCAGCCCCACGTGACTCTTTTTAAGCGAGGTGGTTTTGGCCACACAGAACTGCGCATACAGCCAGGCCGCTTTGCGGCGTTTTAATGGCGTACTTTTAAACAGCGTCCAGGAACCACAATCCTGGTATCCCAGCTTCATCCCCTTTTCCCAGTAGGGCCCATGGGGAGACGGCGCCATGCGCCATTTGGGCGTACCGTCTGCGTTAACGGTGGGGCCGGGCTTGACCATCGTCGCCGTAAAGGCAGTATACCAGAAAATCTGCTGGGCAACGTTGCCCTTGGCCAGAAACGGCAGGTAGGTATAAAAGTCCATCCCCAGCGTGCCCGGAGGCGCGTATTTCCGAAGCCACTCCATATATTTTCGGAGCGCGTATTTGGCCGCCGGGCTGTTGGTGGCGCCGCCCCTGGAAACACTGGCACCGACCGGCCGGTTGTTCTCATCTACCCGGATACCCCATTCGTCAACCGGTTTGCCGTTGGGAAGTCCTTTATCTCCGGCGCCGGCCATGGAGAGCCAGGCATCGGTAAACCGCCAGCCAAGATCCGGCGCTTTTTTGCCATAGTCGTTATGGCCGTACACCCGTTTGCCGTCGATTTCTTTGACGTGATTGGTAAAAAAGTCGGCAATATCTTCATAGGCCGACCAGTTGACCGGCACGCCCAGTTCGTAGCCGTATAATTCCTTGAACTGCTTTTTCAGATCGGGGCGTTTGAACCAGTCGTAGCGAAACCAGTAGAGATTGGCAAACTGCTGATCGGGCAGCTGGTACAGCTTGCCGTCCGGTCCAGTGGTGAAAGATTTGCCGATAAAATCATCTACGTCAAGGGTTGGCAGGGTGACATCCTTGCCCTCGCCGGCCATGAAATCGCTTAAGGGAACCACGAAATCATAACGGTAGTGGGTACCGATCAGATCGGAATCGTTGATGTAGGCGTCGTAGATATTTTTCCCCGAGGCCCACTGGGTCTGCAGTTTTTCGATGACATCGCCTTCCTGAATAAGATCATGGGAGACTTTGATCCCGGTAATCTCTTCGAAGGCCTTGGCCAGCACCTTGGACTCATACTCATGGGTCGGAATGGTTTCAGATACAATCTTGATATGCATCCCCTTGAAAGGTTCGGCAGCCTTGATGAACCATTCCATCTCTTTCATCTGATCTGCCTTACTCAGGGTTGATGGTTGAAACTCTTCGTCCACCCATTTCTTGGCGGCCGCCATATCCGCATTCGCCGGCCCGGCAAGGAACCCGATCATCGCCGCTAAAATAGTGCCTGCGAACACTATCCGACTTGCCTTTCTCAATAAATTCCCACGCATGGGTCCACCTCCTCTAGGCCTTCAATAGGTTTTTTTCTGCCTCCGGGAAGATATTGCCCGCGGGAAGGCCTCTACCGCCGGCGGATACATGCCCGGAATAATCTTCTTATTTCCTACCCCCAGCGCATCACGACCAGAATCCAGCAGACAACAAGCACCAGCAGCGCCCAGAGGTTCAGTTCGGTAAATCCCACCCAGGCTAAAAAGAGATAACAGCTCGACAAAATACCGATAAATAGTCGATCCCCGGGCGTTGTCGGGATCGGCAGAAACCCCCGGCGTTCGAGGGAAGGCGCCACCGTCTGCCAGACCGTCATGGCAATGACAAGCAGAAAAACGGTCCCGCAGAAAATCGCCGTTGGCAGCGTCCACGCCATCCATTTCAAAGTCAGCGTCATGCGCCCCTCCTCCTTTTAATTTCAAACCGCCAGCCACCCGTATTCAACGCTAAACCCTTCCCAGAGCAAATCCCTTGGCCATATAATTACGCACAAACCAGATCACCAGCGCCCCCGGGACAATCGTTAAAATACCGGCGGCGGCCAGAAGGCCATAATCCAGACCGGTGGCGCTGATAGTCCGTGTCATGATCGCCGAGATGGGTTTGGCATTGGTCACCGTCAATGTCCGGGCCAGCAGCAATTCCACCCAGCTGAACATAAAACAGAAGAATGCCGTCACCCCGACACCGGATTTGATCAGGGGAATGAAAATCGTAATGAAAAACCGGGGCAGGCTGTACCCGTCGATAAATGCCGTCTCATCTATTTCCCTGGGCACGCCCGACATAAACCCTTCCAGAATCCAGACCGACAGGGGGACGTTGAACAGACAGTGGGCCAGTGCTACCGCGATATGCGTATCGATCAACCCCACCGAGGAGTAGAGCTGAAAAAACGGCAGGGCAAAAACCGCTGCCGGCGCCATGCGGTTGGTGAGCAGCCAGAAAAACATCTGCTTGTCGCCGACAAACTGATACCGCGAAAAGGCATACGCCGCCGGCAAAGCCACGGTCAGGGAAATCACCGTATTCAACCCAACGTAGATGATGGCGTTAACGTACCCCATGTACCAGGATGAATCGGTGAATATTTTGATATAATTTTTCAGCGTGAAGTCAGTGGGAAACAGTGAAAAGGTAGCCAGAATACTGGCATTGGTCCGCAGGGACATGTTGAGCATCCAGTAGATCGGCAGCATCAGCAGAAAAAAATAGATCGCCAGCCCGATACTCCTTTTTTGTATTTTCATGCTGTCTCTCCTCTGCCGACCCGCTGCAGGGCCTGGTAAAAAATAAAGCTGAACAGAAGAACAATAATGAAGTAGATCAGGGAAAATGCGGCCCCCGGTCCCAGGTCAAACTGCAAAAGGGCGATTTTGACCAGATAGAGCGAGAGAAAAGTAGTTGAATTTCCCGGGCCGCCACCGGTCAGCACAAACGGTTCGGCATAAATCAGAAAGCTGTCCATAAACCGCAGCAGGAAGGCAATCGTCAAAACACCCCGCATTTTGGGCAACTGCACGTATAGAAAAATCGACCAGGCGGATGCGCCGTCAATTTTTGCCGCCTGGTAGTATGCTTCCGGAATAGCCCGCAGACCCGAATATGCCAGAAGGGCCACCAGGGGCGTCCAGTGCCAGACTTCCATCAGCATTACCGTGATCCATGCATCCAGGGAACTGGCCGTATGATCAAACGGGATGCCGAGAAAATTATTGATCCCGGCGCCCAGAAGCCCAATATCCGGCCGCGTGAAAATAATCCAGATCGTGCCGATGGTATTCCAGGGAATCAGCAGGGGGAGCGCTATGGTGATGAGAGATGCCGATGCCTTCCACCCCTTTTTAGGCATGGCCAGAGCAATCAGTACGCCCAGCGGGATCTCAATAATCAACACCAGACCGGAAAACAGAAACTGGCGCCAGAGGGCATCGCGCAGCCGATAATCCTGCAGCATCTCCCGAAACCAGTCAACCCCGACAAAAACACTGTTTCCCGGCCCGAAGATATCCTGGACCGAATAATTGATAACGGTCAACAAAGGGATAATGGCGCTGAAAGCGACAATGACAAACACCGGCAATACGAGCAGCCAGGCTTTATTATCGGGCCATTTCTCCATGCCGTAACTCCTTCACTTATCATCCCGTTTATAAAACGCGCCCGCGTTGACCCGCGAGCCTGAAACACCGACGCTTAATCCCGGCCTCGCACTTGGCATGCCGAACCGTTCCTCTTTTAGCGCCCTGCCACTTTTACCGGACCCACCACCCATCGGCAAACAACCGAACCGATTGCCGGGGAAAATGAACACCGACTTCTCCCCTGGGCACCGGATCGCTTTCAGAGAGCATGGCTTTCAGGGCCCTGCCGGAAACATCCAGCGACACAATCCGGTAGCTGCCCAGATCCTCAATTCCTTTCACACCCGCCTTGAGCATCCCCTCCGTCCACCGGGCATGAATTTCGAGGTACATGGGCCGGATACCCAGCTCCAGTTTGCCGCCGGCCTTCCGCCCTTTTGCGGCCACGTCCGCGTCCAGGGCAATGCAGCCGGCGTCTTCGATCCGTGCACGATCCCCCTCGACGGTACAATCAAGAAAGTTCATTCCCGGACTGCCGATGAAATAGCCCACAAACCGATGTTCCGGATTTTCGAAAAGATCCTGGGGCGTACCGAGCTGTACGATTTCACCCTCAAACATCACCGCCACCTGATCGGCAAAGGTCAGGGCTTCTGTCTGGTCATGGGTCACGTATATAAAAGTCAGTTTCAACTGCTCGTGGATCTCTTTGAGCTTGCGGCGCAGCTCCCACTTCATCTGGGGATCGATCACCGTCAGCGGTTCATCAAAGAGGATCGCCGCCACATCGCTTCGCACCAGGCCCCGGCCCAGGGAAATTTTCTGTTTCGCATCCGCAGCCAGCCCGGCGGCTTTTTTGTTGAGAAAGGGCGTCAGGTCAAGATTTTCAGCAACTTCCAGCACCCGCTCTTTCAGCCGGGCCTCACTCATTTTGCGGTTGCGTAGAGGAAACGCCAGGTTATTAAACACCGACATGGTATCGTATAAAACCGGAAACTGAAAAACCTGGGCGATATTCCGTTTTTCCGGTGGCAGGGGGGAAACGTCCCGGCCATCGTAAAGCACGCGACCCCGGCTGGGAGTAACCAGCCCGGATATGATATTCAGCAACGTTGTTTTTCCGCAGCCCGACGGCCCCAGAAGCGCATACGCCCCGCCGTCTTCCCAGATCGTATCGATGCGCTTGAGGGCATAGTCGGCCGGTCCCGCCGGGTTCTGGTGGTAGCTGTGGGCAATCCCGCTCAGCTCAATACGGGCCATTTCCATCTCCTCGTTGCTTCTGTATACGAAAAACATCAGGCGCGGGCGAGGCGACCAGCGCGCCACGGGCATCATAAGCAAAAAAACCGGCTGGATTGGCGTAGATGCTGATATCATTCCCGATGGGAATATGGCGCACCCCTTTTTCCTGCACCACCATTCGGAAATCGTCGTAGCGGGCATGAATGAAGGTCTCCGACCCGTTGATTTCCGTTAACTCCACTCTGGCCCGGATTTCAACATCATCCGCATTGTTTCGCGATAGAAAAAGATGGTTGGAACGGGTCGCGAAGGTATACGCGCCGTCTCCAAGCGCCTGCAGGTGGCCGCGCAAAGGGATGGCCAGCCGCTCGCCGACCCGGGCTGTTCCGGCGGACACCCTCGCCTCGAAAAAATTGATGGGCGGGTCGCTGAAGACCTCGGCCACCCGGGTGGTAACCGGATGGCGGTAAACATCCGGGGTGGGGCCGGTCTGAAGGATCCGGCCTTCGTCCATGACAATGACATGCCCTCCCAGCATCAGGGCCTCGGTTGGCTCCGTCGTGGTGTACACAACGATGGCTTTCCCCTTGTCGAAAATTTCCTGGAGCTCGATCCGCAGCTCTTCACGCAGCTTGTAATCCAGATTTACCAGCGGTTCATCCATGAGGAGCAGGTCGGTATCCTTGACCAGCGCCCGGGCAATGGCCACCCGCTGCTGCTGGCCGCCGGACAACTCAGCCGGCAGACGATCAAGCAGGTCTTCGATGTGGAGCACTGCCGCGGTTTCACGAACGCGCCGGGTGATTTCATCTTTCTTCAACCCGGCCAGTTTCAGCGGCGAGGCAATATTTTTAAAAACCGTCAGGGAAGGATAATTGATAAACTGCTGATATACCATGGCCACACGGCGTTTACGTACCAGTCGGCCGGTGACATCTTCGCCATTAACCAGAACGCGCCCCCCGCTGGGCCGGTCCAGACCGGCCATGATCCGCAGCAGAGTCGTCTTGCCGGCCAGGGTCCGCCCCAGAACCACATACCGGGACCCGGGCTTCAGGTGGAGATTGATGTCCTGCAGATACATTTCACGGCCGACGATCTGGTCGACATTTTTTAACAATAAACCCATCTGACGGGTTTCCTTTCTGCGGGGGTCAAATAAACCCCGTCTGCGGACGGCAAGTAAGCTCCGGCCGATTACTTGCCCCAGTGGCCGAAAACAGTATCTGTATTTATACTACTCCCAAAATATTTTCGCAAGTGAAAACATTACGATCAATAATTTTCATTATCGCTATTCAATCGTCGGCCGGCCATCGAATGTATAAATCTCCGCCCCGGCCTCACGCACCATTCTAACGACCGGTGCCGGCGGGGTGCGGTCGGTAAACAGCGCGTCAATTTCCTCTATATTTCCCAGCCGCACCATCGCCTTGCGGCCGAATTTGGTGTGGTCGGCCACGAGAAACACCTTGCGTGAATTGTCGATAATGGTTCGGGCCGCCCGGACTTCACCGTAATCAAAATCCATCAGCGAGCCATCGGCATCGATTCCGCTGATACCGATGATCCCGTAATCCACCTTGAACTGCCGGATAAAATCAACGGTGGCTTCCCCGGAGAGGGCGCAGTCCCGATTGCGGATTTTACCGCCCGTGACCATGATATCAAAATTTTCGTTCTTGCTGAGAATGGTCGCCACATTGAGATTATTGGTGATGATCCGCAACAGTTCGTGCCCGCAGAGCGCCCCGGCAACGGCCTCGGTGGTGGTACCGATATTAATAAAGAGCGACGCTTTCTCGGGGATATGTTCGGCCACCATCCGGCCGATCTGCTCTTTTTCCGCCAGACAGATAATCCGGCGATCGGAATAGGCCACATTTTCAATACTGGAAGACGGCGCGGCGCCCCCGTGATACCGCTGCAGCCAGCCTTCTTCGCAGAGCGCATTGATATCGCGGCGGATGGTCTGCGGCGTCACCGAAAAATGGCGCGCCAGTGACTCGTTGGCGACATATCCCTTGTCCCGGACAAGCGCTAAAATAGCTTCCTGGCGCTGTCTGACCGGTGCCTGACGGCCGCTTAAAACCACGGGACCCGACGATGTGGCCGCCGGGGTATCCGGTTTTGTATTTTTTAGATTGCGATTCATTTAATCGTTATCCCTCTGAAAATGTGCGGGCGATATGTTTGTTTTCGAAAATATATTGAAAAACATGTCGTATTTAGAAAATTAAAGCGTGACAATAACCGATATAAATGTTAAATGAGAGAAAAATGGCCATTTGGATGCATGGTAAAATCATACGCCGACATGCCCATTTTCACAACAGAAAAATAATTCAGGCGGATATGGCTGTTTCAGGTCACCATCTTATCCATACCCAGGTATTGGTCATCGGTGCCGGGATTACCGGCGCCGGTCTGGTCCGGGATTTATCCCTGCGAGGCATTACATGCATCCTGGTAGAGCAGGAAGACGTAACGGCCGGCGCGTCGGGCGCCAACCACGGTCTGCTGCACAGCGGAGCCCGCTATATCCGGTCCGATCCGGCATCCGCGAGAGAATGCCAGCAGGAAAATCACCTGCTCAAACGCCTGGCCCCCCATTGTATTGACACCTGCGGCGGACTTTTTGTCGCTGTTGCCGGCGACGATGAAGACTATATCTCTGATTTCCCTTCCTTATGCGCCCAAAGCGGCATTTCCGCGCAACCGGTTGATCTGGCCGACGCCCGTCAAATGGAACCGGCGCTGTCGGACCGGCTCATCGCCGCCTTTGCCGTGGACGATGCGGCGGTTGACCCGTTCCGTCTGACGCTGGACAATATTGCCCAGGCCGTGGACAGGGATACGCGTCTGTTGCGGTTTACCCGGGTGATCAATTTCAAAATCACCCGATCACGGGTGGCATCGGTGGAAGTGGTCAACACCCGCACCGGCCGGACATCCCGTATCCAGGCGGACATTGTTGTCAATGCCGCCGGCGCGTGGGCCGGCCAGGTGGCCGCCGGCGCCGGCATATCGATTCCAATGATTTATTCCAAAGGCAGCCTGCTTGTCACCCAGAGCCGGATGACCCGGCGGGTGATCAACCGGTTGCGCCTGGCCACGGATGCCGACATCCTCGTACCCGGCGGAACGGTTTCAATCCTCGGCACCACATCGGTCCGCACCGAAACACCGGATGACATCCACCCTGAAATAGAAGAGATCGACCGGATCATCGCCGAAGGCGCCATGATGATTCCGGCCCTTGACACAACGCGCTATATCCGCGCCTATTGCGGCGTCCGCCCGCTGGTGGGCAACCAGAGCGATGGGGACGACCGCAGAGTCAGCCGGGGCTATACCCTTATTAACCATGCCCGCGACGGCATTGATAATTTTGTCACCATTGCCGGCGGCAAGCTGACTACCTATCGCCACATGGCCGAAGAAACGGCCAATCTCGTCTGCCGGAAGCTGGGCATTGATGCGCCCTGCACCACCCGTACGGAACCGCTGCCGGCATCGTCAGGCGCCCGGTGGACCGAACCGGGGCTGGCCCCCCGCCTGTGGATCAAACGGAACGACCCGTCGGACCTGTTATTATGTGAATGCGAAATGGTCTCCCAGCACGCGGTCGACCGGATCATTGCCGACATGGAAACACTGAACCTTCCCCTCACCCTGGAAGCCATCGCCCTGCGCAGCCGGGTCGGCAAAGGCCCGTGCCAGGGCGCTTTCTGCAGCCAGCGGCTGACCGCCTGGCTTTATGACCGGAAGGTGTTCAATACCGACCAGGGCCGGGATAATCTACGCGATTTTCTTGATGAACGATGGCGGGGACAATACCCGCTGCTGTGGGACACGGCGCTGGTACAGTCCCAGCTGATGGAAGCCATGCACTGCGGGTTGTTTGGCATGGAATTGACGGCCGGCACACCAGCAGAAAAAACGCGGGACAAATAACATGGAGGAGATCCCCCAGATCAATTGCGACGTGCTCGTCATCGGATCCGGCCTGACCGGCATGGCTGCCAGCCTGTTTGCCGTTACCCGCGGCTTGGATACCGCTCAGGTCGGGACATCCGGCGAGCTGGGATTTGCCAGCGGCCTGATCGACCTGCTCGGCATCCATCCGGTGGCAGACGGCCAAGAACGGGACGATCCCTGGCGCGCTGTTGATGGCCTGTCGAACAGCCATCCCCGGCACCCTTACGCCCGACTGAACAAAAAAGAAATGCACAGTGCACTGACGGCGTTTCAGTCATTTCTCGCGGATAACGGCCTGCCCTATCACATCGACAACGGACGAAACCAGCGGCTGATACTCCCCACCGGTACCATTAAGCCCACATACGCCGTCCCGATAACGGTCCGGAACAACGCCCGGGCCCTGGCCGAAAAATCCCCCTGTCTGATCGTTGATTTTCACGGGCTCAAAGGATTCAGTGGCCGCCAGATGGTGGAAATGCTGCGGCCGGTCTGGCCGGCACTCACTACCCGGCGGATCACCTTCCCCGATGGGGGCGGCGAGCTGCTCTGTGAGCACATGGCCCTTTCCCTGGAGCAGGCCGACACCCGCGCCCGTCTGGCCGAAACAATTATTCCCCACCTGGACTCAGTGGACTATGTAGGACTGCCGGCCATCCTGGGGATCTACCGGCCCATGCTGGTTTTCGACGACCTCCGGCAACGGCTGCAGCGGCCCCTGTTCGAGATCCCGACCATGCCGCCGGCCATCGGCGGGCTGCGCCTGAAAAACATCTTCGAGCAGGCCCTGCCCCGGATGGGAGTTAAAACCCTCTACCAGCAGAAAGTCCTGACGGTGGCACCCGGCAATCCCGCCGGGTTCCATCTGCACATCGGCCAGAAAGGGACGCCCCGCCAAATCGTTACCGCCCGGGCGGTCATCCTGGCCACCGGCCGGTTTATCGGCGGCGGTCTGGCCGCCGACCGCAGACAGATCCGGGAGACCGTTTTCAACCTGCCGCTCTATCAGCCGGCGGCCCGAACCGACTGGCACCGGAAATCTTTTTTCGATCCGAACGGCCATCCAATCAATCGCTTCGGCCTTGAGACCAACGAGACCCTGCAGCCGGTGGACGCCGCCGGCCAGGTCATCCATCCCGGTCTTTTCGCCGCCGGATCAATCCTGGCTCACCAGGACTGGATGCGCCAGAAATGCGGGGCCGGGCTGGGAATCACCACGGCCCATGCCGCCGTATCCGCGTGTTTCCGGTTTATCGATGCTTAGCCATCCCGCCGGGGACCACAGACAACCGGGCACCCATGACATTTGATTTTTCCTTCTATACCGCCCTGGGCATCTGCCTGGCGGGCACCTTCTTCCGGATGGGAAAATGGTTTTTCATCCGCATCGGCCCTGAAGCCGACCGGCTAACCATCCGATCCCGCCTGGCGGCGGCTCTGGGCAGTCTGCTGCGGGCGTTGACCCATCGCCGGATTTTTTCGCTGGCCGGGAGCGCCGTCGCCGACATCCTGTTTCAGCGCAGTATCTTCCGCCAGAACCGCTGGCGCTGGCTCATGCACATTTGCCTGTTTTACGGGATGTTTGGCCTCGTCTTTATGCACGCCCTGGACACTCTGGTGACCGCACGCCTCTTTTCCGACTACGAATCGCCCCTCAACCCCTTCTTCTTTCTCCGCAATTTTTTCGGATCGATGGTGATCATCGGCACGACCATTGCCCTTGTCCGCCGGGCCGGGATCGGCCCTCTGCGACGCGTTACCCGCCCCATGGATACGGTGACTCTCGCCCTGATCGCCGTGATCATTGCCTCCGGTGTCCTGCTTGAAGCCGCCAAGATTGTTTCCGAACCCGTCTTCGATGACATGGTCGACGAATACATGGACGAAGACGACGAAGACATCCTTGCGCCCCTGCGGGCATACTGGGCCGCGGAAAACGGCGTAGTCTTCGCCAAGCCGGTGGACAGTGACGATCCAGCCGTAATTGCCCGGGGCCGTGACACCCACGAGGAGTATTGTCTCTCCTGCCATGCGCCAGCCGCCTCGGCCTTCATGAGCCACGCCGTGGCCCGGGCCGGCGCGCCGCTGGCCAGGGCGGCCAACCGCATTCGTCTCGACACCTGGCTCTGGTATGTTCATTTCCTGGCCGCCTTTGCCGCCCTGGCCTGGCTGCCCTTCGGCAAATTGTTCCATCTCATCGCCACGCCGCTCAACCTGCTGATCCGGTCCGGCGCCAGCGCATCGCCTTCTCCGGCCCAGACAGCCAACCGGCGGGCCCTGGCCCTGGACGCGTGCACCCACTGCGGGGTCTGCAGTACCCACTGCAAGGTAGCGCCCATCCTCGCCGTGATCGGCAACCCCGCCATTCTACCCTCCGAAAAGCTGGCCGCCCTGGCCCGGGATGTAAGCACCAGAAAACAATCCGCTGACCAGACAGCCCGACTGGCCGAAGGCAGCTTCATCTGCACCGCCTGCGGCCGGTGTACCGAGGTCTGCCCGTCGGGCATCGACCTGGCCGATCTGTGGCGGGCATCCAAACAGACGCTCACCCGCCGGGGATTCACCACTGCCCACCACTGGATCATGGGCAAAACGGCCCATGAATGGGCGCAGGTGGCATCCAGACAACCCGCAAAAACCACCCAGCTGTCCCGGCCACCGGCCACTATCATCCATCTGACCGACCGGCCGGAAATCATCCGGGAATGCATCCAGTGCACGATCTGCACCGCCGTGTGCCCGGTGGTGGCCGCTGCTGCCGATCCAGCCCGGGAACTGGACCTGACGCCGCAGCAGATCATGAACCTGCTGCGACTGAACATGATTGATTCGGCCCTGGGCGCCCGCATGGTCTGGCACTGCGTGACCTGCTACCTCTGCCAGGAGCACTGCCCCCAGGGCATTCCGGTGGCGGATGTACTTTACGAACTGCGCAATATCGCCCAGCGTCAATTCCATCCCGCCCCGGTCGCGGTGGACCGGCTGCCCCATCAGGCGGGTCATCCGGGCAATCATTCAGCGTTACCACCGGCACCCGGGCCGATCGAAAAGGGAAAACCCGCATGAGATACGTCTACTTCCCCGGTTGCCAGATTCCAGCGGTCCTCCCGGCTTATGACCTCTCCACGCGCAGCGTCCTGGCCCGGCTCGGCATCGACCTGATCGACTGCGAATTAAACTGCTGCGGCTACCCCGTCCGACACCAAAGCACCGAAGCATCGTTTCTCTCGGCCGGCCGGGTCCTGGCTCTGGCCGGCCGGCACAACGCCCCGCTGATCACGCCGTGCAAATGCTGCTATGGTAATTTGAAGCATGCCCAGTACTGGCTGGAAACTGAATCGGCATTGCGACACCGGGTCAATGCGATTCTCAGGCAGGAAAACCTGCACTGGGCACCTGGCACCCGCGTCCGGCATCTTTTGCAGGTGTTAAAGGAAGATATCGGCCTGCCGGCAATCGCCGCCACCGTAACAGCACGTCAAAAAACGGTTCGCGTGGCCACCCATTACGGATGCCACGCGCTCCGACCGTCGGCAATCGTTCAATTCGATGATCCCCTGGCACCGACAATATTTGAAGATTTGATCGCGGTCACCGGCGCTGCGGTCATTGACTGGCCGTTGCGGCTGGCCTGCTGCGGTGCGCCCCTGTGGGAGAAAAACCGCCATTTATCCGTGACCCTGATGCAGAGAAAAATTGAAGGCGCCGACCGCGCCGGTGCGGGTATCATCTGTACGGCCTGCACCTATTGCCAGCACCAGCTTGATCAGGTACGCTCGGACGCCCTGGCGCACGCACCGCCAATCCCATCCGTTCTTTACCCCCAACTGCTGGGACTGGCCATGGGCATGGCGCCGGAAGAACTGGGGCTTGGCGACAGCCGGATCCAATGGCATCCCGCACGCTGACAGCCGTTCGAAACATGACTTAAAACTGACGGAGGTGAATCGTGGAAAAATATATCGGCGCCGTCGATCTCGGTACCACCAGCAACCGCTTTATCGTTTTCGACCACCAGGGCCGGATCATTGGTCTCGACCAGATGGAACACAAACAGATATTTCCCCAGCCCGGATGGGTCGAGCACGATCCCATGGAGATCTGGCAAAACACCGAGAAAGTCATGGCCGGCGCCCTGAAAAAGGCCGGTATTTCCGGCAGCGCCCTTTCCGCCATCGGCATCACCAACCAGCGGGAAACCACGGTTGTCTGGGACCGGCGCACCGGCCGCCCGTTTTACAACGCCATTGTCTGGCAATGCACCCGCACCGATGCGATCTGCCGCCAGCTGGCCGCTGAATCCGGACCGGACCGGTTTCAGAAAAAAACCGGCCTGCCCATCAGCACCTATTTTTCCGGGCCAAAAATCCGATGGATACTTGATCATGTTCCCGACGCCCGGGCGGCCGCCGAATCCGGTGATGTGCGCTTTGGCACCATCGAAAGCTGGATCATCTGGTGGCTCACCGGCGGACCGGACCAGGGCGCCCACGTGACCGATGTGTCCAACGCCAGCCGGACCCTGCTGATGAATTTAAACACCCTTGACTGGGATGAAGAAATACTGAACGCGCTTAATATCCCCCGCCGGATACTGCCGGAAATCGTTCCGTCTGTCGACACCGATCCCTGGGGATATACGTCGGCAGCGGGCGCTTTGGGCGCGGCCATACCGGTGTGCGGCGCGCTGGGCGACCAACAGGCTGCGCTGGTGGGCCAGGCCTGTTTCAACCCGGGAGAGGCCAAAAACACCTACGGCACCGGCTGTTTTCTGCTGCTCAACACCGGCGAAACACCCGTGGTCTCCCGCCACGGCCTGCTGACCACCGTGGGGTATCAGATTCGCGGGGAAAAACCGGTGTACTGCCTGGAAGGATCCGTGGCCATGGCCGGGGCGCTGGTGCAATGGCTGCGGGACAACCTGGGCCTGATTACCAGCGCACCGGAAGTGGAAGCCCTGGCAAAAACCGTTGACGACAATGGCGGGGCCTACATCGTCCCCGCTTTTTCAGGCCTCTTTGCCCCCTACTGGCGCCCGGACGCCCGGGGGGTCATTGCCGGCCTGACCCGTTTTGTCAACAAGGGCCACCTGGCCCGGGCCGTGCTTGAAGCCTGCGCCTATCAGACCCTCGACATTGTCGAAGCGATGAATCAGGATGCCGGCATCGATCTGGCTCATCTTAAGGTGGACGGCGGCATGGTGGCCAACGAACTGCTTATGCAGTTTCAGGCCGACCTCCTCAATGTTTCGGTCATCCGCCCAAAAATAGCCGAAACCACCGCCCTGGGCGCCGCCTATGCCGCCGGGCTGGCCGTCGGCTACTGGTCTGACCTTGGTGCACTGCGGAAGAACTGGGCCAAAGACAAAGCCTGGCTTCCGGATATGCCGCCGGCCCGGCGGGAAGCGGGGATCAGCGGTTGGAAAAAGGCAGTGAATCGGACGTTTGACTGGGTCGAATAAGACAGGGCCATTCATCATTATCCTGGGTGGCAAAGATCGGCCGGGTGTCGATTCCACGTGCTGCCGTAAAAATGAAAACCGCGTCACCGCCCGGGCAGTCTTTTCCCCGGGCCCGGGATAATTACCTTTTCCAGGATTGGATTTCTACAATATTTCCCTCAGGATCTCTGAAATATACAAAACACAACACACCGATCCCTTCAACTGTTTTTTCAGTGACTTTACCCAAAGCCTGCCCGCCATTTTCCATGGCCGCCTTCAATGTTTTGGTGACATCATCGACTTCAAAAGCAATATGCGTCAATCCGGTATAATTCGCCATCAAAGGCGCCGTCTCCCGCGTGTTTTTATAAGAAAATATTTCCAGGGTGGGGCCATTATTTCCATGCCCCGGCAATAATAAATGTACCCCCTCTAATTCAGCGTCCGATAACCCGGTGGCCTGATCCAGCCACTCGCCGGAAAGTTTTCTTTCCGGCGGTTTTACAACGCAATCAAAAATATTCATGTAAAATTCCGATAGTTTTCTCCAGTCTCCTGCCACAATATTGGTATGTGCA